>Ga0315906_10000858_pt1 | contig 46632 bp, 38 predicted proteins | sample LakEriMetagenome_4_FD_203526 | JGI IMG/M metagenome (GOLD analysis project Ga0315906, IMG submission 203526) | Freshwater fungal communities from buoy surface, Lake Erie, Ohio, United States - Buoy 2 MA122 | ecosystem: Environmental > Aquatic > Freshwater > Lake > Lake biofilm | place: USA...
ATCCGCGACGCGCTCGCCAAGATGCTGCCGATCGACCTGCACCCCTCGGTGTTCAGGACCGGCGATGTCGCGGTGACGATCGCCAGCCACATCGGCGTGACCCTGTGGCGGATGGCGGACGCGCAGACCGCGGACGCGCCGCAGTACCGGCTCGCGGTGGCGCGAAGCTATTTCGACAGCTTCTGGCGCGGCTTCGTGGCCTCCGCAGCCGAATACGGCTGCGAGGTCAGCCCCGAAGTCAGCCCATAAGCCGCTTGGCGTCGGCGTCGAACAACGGCTTAGGCTGCAGCCGCGCCGTCCGCCGATGCCCGAGGATCTCGATGGTCCAGCCCTGCGCCTCGTCGGCGAGTTCGCGCGACACATAGCCCATCGCGACCGAGAGCTTCGAGGCGTGCGCATAGCCGCCGGAAGTGACCCAACCGACGACCTTCTCGCCGTGCCAGATCGGCTCGTCGCCGATGACATCCGCGTCCGTGACATCGACCACGAAGCAGCGCAGACGCAGGCGACCCCCGGTCTCCTTCTCGCGGCGCGCGGCCTGCTTGCCGATGAAGTCCGCTGGCTTGTCGTAGGCGACGAAGCGGTCGAGGCCGGCCTCGAGCGGGCCGTAGATCGGACGGTACTCGCGGGCCCAGGAACCGTAGGCTTTCTCGAGACGCAAAGAATTCAACGCGCGCGACCCGAACAGCCGGATGCCATGCGCCTCGCCGGCCGCCATCAGCACATCGAAGATGTGCACGAGAGACGCGGGCTCGCACCAGATCTCGTAGCCGAGATCGCCCGTGTAGCTGACGCGTCCCACCAGCGCCGAGGCCATGCCGACCGGGATGCGCTTGATGTCCATGAAACGGAACTTCGCCGTGGAGAGATCCGCCGTGGTCACCGCTGCGAGCACCTCGCGCGCGCGCGGACCGGCGATCGCGAGGCCCGCAAGGCCGGCGCCATGGGCGACGATGGACACCGAGCCGTCGGACGGCAGATGCTGCTGGAACCAGCGCATGTGGTAGTCCTCGGCAAGCCCTGAGCCGATGATCAGGAAGCCCTCGGCGCCGAGATCGGCGAGCGTGAAATCGCCGATCAGCCGGCCGTCGTGCTTGAGCATCGGCGCGAGCGTCATACGGCCGGGCGCCGGGATCTTGCTGGCGAGCAGGCCGTCGAGCCAAGCGCGTGCGCCCGAGCCGCTGACGGTGTACTTCGCGAAGCCCGTGGTCTCGATGAGACCGACCTGCGTGCGTACCGCGGCGACCTCCGCCGCGACGGTGTCGAAGTCCGTCGAGCGGTACCAGCTGAACTCGTCGCGGACGCCCTCGGGCGCATACCAGAGCGGCACCTCGAGCCCGGCGGCCGCACCGAACTGCGCGCCGCGCGCCTTCAGGCGGTCGTAGAGCGGCGAGGTCTTGAGCGGACGCCCGGCCGGCAGCTCCTCGTTCGGGAAGCGGATCGAGAAGCGCCGCGCGTAGTTCTCCTTCACCTTGGCGTTGGTGTAGGCCTTGCTCGCCCAATCTCCGAAGCGCGCGACATCCATCGCCCAGACATCCATGCCGGGGTCGCCGTGGATCATCCAGTTGGCGAGTGCGTAGCCCACGCCGCCGCCCTGACTGAAGCCGGCCATCACGCCGCAGGCGCACCAGTAGCCCTGCAGCCCACGCACCGGTCCGATCAACGGATTGCCGTCGGGCGCGAAAGTGAAGGGGCCGTTGACGATCTTCTTGATGCCCGCGTTCTGGAACGCCGGGAAATGTTTGAAGCCGACCTCGAGCGAGGGCGCGATGCGGTCGATGTCGGGCTGCAGCAGCTCGTGGCCGAAGGTCCACGGGGTCGTGTGCTCCGACCAGGCCTTGCAGGCCTTCTCGTAGGTGCCCATGAGCATGCCGCCGCGTTCCTGGCGCAGGTAGAGCTCGCCGTCGAAGTCGATGGCGTGCAGCACCTCCTTGCCGGTCGTGCGGTTGATCTCGGCGACTTCGGGCATGTCCTCGGTGATGAGGTACATGTGCTCCATCGCGAGCACCGGGTGCTCGCGGCCGACCATGTGCCCCACCTCGCGCGCCCAAAGGCCGCCCGCGTTGACCACATGCTCGGCATGGATCTCGCCGCGGTTGGTGATCACACGCCAGGTGCCGTCCGCGTTCTGGATGAGTTCCTCGACCTTGGTGAAGCGCTCGATGTTGGCGCCGAGCTTGCGCGCGGCCTTGGCGTAGGCCTGCGTCGTGCCAGAAGGGTCGAGGTGGCCGTCGACGACGGTCTCGAGCGCACCGACGAAGCAGGACGGGTCGAGCAGCGGCATCAGTTCGTGCGCGCGCTCGGGGGTGATGATCTTGGCGTCGATGCCGAGATAACGCCCCTTGGCGACCGTGTTCTTGAGCCAGTCGAAGCGCGCTTCGGTGGCGGCCAGCATGACGCCGCCCGTCAGGTGCAGCCCCGTGGGCTGGCCGGACAGCTCCTCGATCTCCTTATATAAGTCGATCGTGTACTTCTGGAGCTTGGCGACATTCGGGTCGCCGTTGATGGTGTGCATGCCGCCGGCGGCATGCCAGGTGGAGCCGGACGTCAGTTCGTCGCGCTCGAGCAGCACCGAGTCGGTCCAACCGAACTTGGCGAGGTGGTAGAGGACGGAGCAGCCGACGACTCCGCCGCCGATGACGACAGCACGTGCAGTGGTTTGCATGAGCCGGAGATGGTCACCGCGCCATGCGGGACGGAGTTACATCCAGCCGACATGACCATGCGATACTTCGACATCCGAGGGGTGGGGGTTTCGGCTCACAATGTCCACAACGATGGGCGAAAAACCCCCGAAGACCGCCATCATCCGGCTTGCCCGGCGCGGCAGCACCAGCACGCCCATCCGCATCGCTTTCGTCCTTGCGCCGCAGTTCCCGATGCTGGCCTTCGCCGCCGCGCTCGATCCGCTGCGGGTCGCGAACCGTCTCAGCGAGAGGCCGCTCTTCGAGTGGCTGTTGGCCTCCGTCGATGGCCGCCCCGTGATGGCGAGCAACGGCATCCCGGTCGAGGTGCAAGCGACGCTCGACGCCTTGCACGACATCGACCTCGTCGTCGTCTGCGTCGGTCTCGAACCGCTGCAGTTCGGACGGCAGCACAAGATCCACCATCAGTTGCGGCGCCTCGCCCACCACGGCGCGGTCATCGGCGCGATCAGCTGCGGCACCTTCGTGCTCGCCGAGGCGGGCCTGCTGAACGGCCGACGCGCCACCGTGCACTGGGAATACGACGAACTGTTCCGCAAGCGATACCCTTCGCTGCAGACCTCGCACGAACTCTTCATCTTCGATCGTGACGTCTTCACCTGCTGCGGTGGCACCGCCGCGCTCGACATGATGCTGCATCTCGTGCGCGAGACCTTCGGCAAGCAGCTCGCGCAGGACGTCGCGGAGCAGTTCATCTATCCGCGCATCCGCGATGAAGAAGAAGCGCAGCGCGCAGCGATCCAGAACCGCTACGCCGTGGCGAGCCCTCGCCTCGCCCAGATCATCGAGATGATGGAGTCGACCCTGGACGAGCCGGTTCCGCTGTGCGAGATCGCCACCAAGGTCGGCATCTCGACCCGACAGATCGAACGGCTCTTCAAGGAACAGATGGGCATCGGGCCGTCGATGTTCTACCTCAAGCGCCGTCTGGAACGTGCACGCACCCTGCTGCGTCAGACGCTGCTGCCGATCCGTGAAGTGGCGGTCGAGTGCGGCTTCGGATCCACCGCCCATTTCAGCAACGCCTACAAAAAATCGTTCGGCTTGCCTCCGACGCAGGAACGGACCAATGCGAGGGACGCATGCTGATCGACTTCTGCATCATCTCCGGATTGCTGGTGATCGCGCACCTGCTGCGCGCCGGTATCCCAGGGCTCTCACGCTTCCTGATCCCCTCGTCGATGATCGCCGGCCTCATCGGCCTCGCGCTCGGGCCGGGCGGCTACGACCTGCTGCCCTTCAGTCGCGCCGAGGACGGCGCCGCACTGCTCGGCACCTATCCCGGCATCCTGATCACGCTGCTCTTCGCGACGCTGCTGATGGGGCATCGCCCGACCCATCTCACGCGCGAGACTTGGCGGGGCAGCCGCACTTCGTTCCTCTATAGCCTCGGTTCGGAGTTCATGCAGTACGGCGTGGTGCTGTGTGTGGGCACGGCGCTGCTCGCCTTCGTGTTCACGGACCTGCGCGACGAGTTCATGATCATGCTGCCCGCCGGCTTCGCAGGCGGCCACGGCACCGCGGCCGCCTACGCCGATGCCATGCCGCAGTGGGAGGCCGCGCGCAGCATCGGCTTCACCTTCGCCACGCTCGGCATCCTCTGCGCGGTGTTCGGCGGACTGGTGCTGGTGAACATCGCGCGCCGCCGCGGCTGGATCGAGCGCGAGGCCACGGCCGGCACCACGGACGGCGCGCAGACGGCACCCGAGCAGTCGTCCTTCCTGCCGCCGATGTTCCAGGCCTCGACCGGACGCGCCACGGTCAACAGCATCGCGCTCGAGCCGCTCGCCTGGCATGTGGCGCTGGTCCTCGCCGTGTACGGACTGACGGTCACCGTGATGCCCACGATCCGCGAGCTGCTGCCGCCGAAGTTCGTGCTGCCCGCGTTCGTGATCGCGATGGTGATCGGCTGGTCCGTCCAAGCCGCGCTCGATCTCGCGAAGGTCGGTCAGTATGTCGATGGCAAGACCATCGGCAGCATCGGCTCGCTGGCATCGGATTATCTGGTGGCGTTCGGCATCGCCTCGATCAATGTACAGATCGTGCTGACCCACGCCGTGCCGCTCATCGTGTTCGCACTGCTCGGTCTCGCGCTCTGTGTGGGCTGGCTGCTGATCGTCGCGCCGCGGGTGTTCGGTGAGCGCTGGTTCGAGGCCGGCATCTTCACTTACGGCTGGAACACCGCGACCATCGCCTTCGGTGTCGCGCTGCTGCGCATCGTCGACAAGCGCTCCGACTCGAAGGCGCTCGCAGACTACGGCGTCGCCTATGTCGCGATCGGGCCGTTGGAGGCCATCCTCTACACCACGGTGCTCGCCGCGCTCGCGACCGGCCATCTGTTCGCGCTGGGCGTAGGGCTGGTGGCGCTGGCCACCGTCATGGCGGTGCTGGCGATACGGCAGCGGCACAAGACGACCTAGCGCCATCGGCTCAATTTTTGAGCCCGCCCATCGTCATCATCGGCGCATCTCCCATTCGTCGGTCGGCAGCCCCTATCGGCAGGACAGCCCGAACAACCCGTACGTCCAGGGCTGGACGATCGTGGCACCGGACAACCGTCGCTGATCGGTCACCGTCAGCTAGAGATCTTCCAGATGCCGCGGCAACTCCATCCGGTCATGGAGTAGCCGCAGGACTTCGATGGTCTCCTCGTCGACGACCCTATAGACCACGAAATGGCGTAGAGGTCGGCCGTCACGCCCGGCGTGCAGCGTTCGAACGCCCGGCGCAAGGTCATCGCGCACCCGGCCGAGCACATGATCGGGTCCGTCACAGAGCGCTTCGACTACCGAGGACACACGGGACAGGTAGCGCTCGGCCTGCTTGTTGCCGAAGTTGTCGACGGTCCACGTCGCGATGGCGATGAAGTCGGCGTCAGCGTGCGCCGTCCACCGGACGCGCCAGTTCCGGGTCATGCCCCCTTGGTCACTTTGGCGCCGGCCGCTGCGAGATGCGCACGCAAAGACTCTTTCGAGTCGAAGGTCTGGAACCTACCAGCATCGATGTCGGTGATCCCAACCTTGACCGCGGCCCGCAAGGCCTTCAAGCGATAGGCATCTTCGGCTTCGCGCTGCTCCACCAGTCGCAAGCCCTCGCGCAACACCTCGCTCGCGTTCTGATAGCGCCCGCTGCCGACCAACCGCTCGACCAGCAAAGCCTGATGGTCGGTCAGGACTACGTTACGGGTGGGCATCGAAGGCTCCTCGACGGTAATTGGCATACTATGCCAACCGATCGGCTTAGCGTCCATCTCGACATGCATGGTGGGCATCCTCAGGTTTGCGGCAGATCCAGCCGACGGACATCTAGAGAAGAACACCCCCAACTCCGAGCCTCAACCCGCAAATCGAGCGTATTTGCGCGGAAAAGAACCGGAACGCCCCCTCCGCTATAATCCCCGCCGATCTTCCGGCCAATCCGGCCGCATCCCGGGTGCCATGCATACCTTCCAGTCGCTGATCTTCGCCCTCCAGAAGTACTGGTCCGACCAGGGCTGCGTCGTGCTGCAGCCCTACGACATGGAGGTCGGCGCAGGCACCTTCCACACCGCGACCTTCCTGCGCGCGATCGGCCCGGAGCCGTGGAGCGCGGCTTATGTACAGCCTTCGCGCCGGCCCACCGACGGCCGCTATGGCGACAACCCCTTCCGGCTGCAACGCTACTACCAGTTCCAGGTGGTGATGAAGCCCTCGCCGCTCGACATCCTCGATCTCTACATCGGCTCGCTCAAGATGCTCGGCTTCGACCCGCTGGTGCACGACATCCGCTTCGTCGAGGACAACTGGGAGTCCCCGACGCTCGGCGCCTGGGGTCTCGGCTGGGAGGTGTGGCTCAACGGCATGGAAGTCACGCAGTTCACCTACTTCCAACAGGTGGGCGGCATCGACTGCAAGCCGGTGACGGGCGAGATCACCTACGGCCTCGAACGCCTCGCGATGTACCTGCAGGGCGTCGACAGCGTCTACGACATCGTCTGGACCGATGGCCCGCGCGGCAAGATCACCTATCGCGATGTCTACCACCAGAACGAGGTCGAACAGTCGAAGTACAACTTCGAGCACGCCGACACGGCGGTGCTGTTCCGTCACTTCGACGAGCATGAGGCCATCTGCCAGAAGCTGCTCGAGGCCAAGCTCGGCCTGCCGGCCTATGAACAGATGCTGAAGGCCTCGCATACCTTCAACCTGCTCGATGCGCGCCGCGCGATCTCGGTCACCGAGCGCCAAAGATTCATCCTGCGCGTGCGCACGCTGGCGCGCGGCGTGGCCCAAGCCTACTACGATGCCCGCGAAACGCTCGGCTTCCCGATGTTGCAGGGCGCCGCACCGGTCGCAACAGCCGCGGAAAAGACGCCATGACCGCCGTGCAAGATTTCCTCTTCGAGCTCGGCACCGAAGAGCTGCCGCCGCTCGCGCTGCCGGAGCTCGAGCGTTCGCTCGCCGAGGGCATCACCGCGGGGCTCGCTGCCGCGGATCTCGGGCACGGCGCGGTGAAGTCCTACGCAGCACCGCGGCGGCTCGCTGTGCTGGTGTGCGCACTGCCGACGACGCAGCCCGAACAGCGGATCAAGCGTCGCGGCCCGCCGGTCAACGCCGCCTTCGACAAGCAGGGTGCACCGACGCGCGCGGCCACGGCCTTCGCCGAGAGCTGCGGTGTCGCGCTCGAAGCGCTCGGGCGCGTCACCGAGGGCAAGGGCGAGTTCCTGTCCTTCGAGGGCCGCAAGCCCGGTGCCACCACCGCGTCGTTGTTGCCCGGCATCGTCCAAGCCGCGCTCGATGCGTTGCCGATCCCGAAGCGCATGCGCTGGGGCGCGAGCGAGGCCGAGTTCGTGCGTCCCGTGCACTGGGTGCTGATGCGCTTGGGCGATGCGGTGCTGCCCGCGCGCCTGCTCGACACCGACGCCGGCGCGACGACCCGCGGCCACCGCTTCCATGCGCCGCAGGCGCTCGTGGTCCCCGCGCCTTCCGACTATGCCCAAGTGCTGCGCGAGCAGGGCTTCGTCATCGCCGATTTCGCGGAACGCCGCGCGCGCATCCGCGAGGCCGTCACCGCCCGCGCCACGGCGCTCGGTGGCCGTGCGGTGATGGACGACGCGCTGCTCGATGAGGTCACCGCGCTGGTCGAGTGGCCGGTGGCGATCGAGGGCCGCTTCGAGGAGCACTTCCTCGCGCTGCCTCGCGAGGTGCTGCTCTGCACCCTGCAGGAACACCAACGCTACTTCGCGGTCGAGGACGACCAAGGCGCACTGCTGCCGCGCTTCATCACGGTGAGCAACATCGAAAGCCGCGAACCCCTGCGCGTGCGCGAGGGCAACGAGCGCGTGGTGCGCCCGCGCCTCTCCGATGCGGCGTTCTTCCAGGCGCAGGACCGGCGCAAGCCGCTCGCCGAGTCCCGTGCGGGTCTCGATGCCGTCACCTTCCAGGCCAAGCTCGGCTCGATCGGCGACAAGGTCCGCCGCGTCGGCGCGCTGGCTGCGACGCTCGCGCCGCAGCTGGGTGCGGATGGCGCGCTCGTCGCGCGCGCCGCGGAGCTCTGCAAGGGCGATCTGCTGTCGGCGATGGTCGGTGAGTTCCCCGAGCTGCAAGGCACGATGGGGGCCTACCATGCGGCGGCTGACGGTGAGCACGCCGAAGTGATCGCGGCGATCCGCGAGCACTACCAGCCGCGTGGCGCGGGCGATGCGCTGCCCACGACCGCCACCGGCACCACGCTCGCGCTCGCCGACCGCCTCGACACGCTCGCCGGCATCTTCGGCATCGGACAGAAGCCGAGCGGCACCAAGGATCCCTTTGCGCTGCGCCGCGCCGCCATCGGCGTACTGCGCATCCTGCTCGAGCAACGGCGCGACCTGGATGTGGGCGTGCTCGTCGATGCGGCCGTCGCACTGCAACCGGTGAAGACGGCGACCACCGCCGCCGAGGTGCGCGAGTTCATCCTCGAGCGCCTGCGCGCCCACGCGCTCGAAGCCGGACACCCCGCGGAAGCCTTCGATGCCGCGCTCGCGAGCGGGTCGACGCGGCCGCTCGATCTCATGGCGCGGCTCGAGGCGCTCGCGGCGTTCCGTCGCCTGCCGGAGGCTGAGGTTTTGGCCGCTGCGAACAAACGCATCGCCAATATCTTGCGCAAATCGGATATCGGCAGCGTTCCAACGCGGGTCGACCCCCAGTTGTTGCGCGAAACAGCTGAACGCGAGCTGCACGCCGCGCTCGACGCTCTCACACCTTCGGTCACTTCGGCCCTGCAGGCGGCGCGTTACAATGACGCGCTCACGCAGTTGGCGGGTCTGCGACCGGCGGTGGATGCGTTCTTCACTGAGGTGATGGTGAACGACCCCGATCCGGCGCTGCGCGCCAACCGGCTGGCCTTGGTCAGTCAGGTGCGTGAGCTGTTCTCGGGCGTCGCCGACCTGTCGCGGTTGCCCGGCTGACCGTCTACCTGATTCAGGAGTCCTTGCCATGAACCTCTCCCGCCACTTCCGCGCCCTGATCCTCGCCGGCACCGCCGCGCTGGTGCTCGGCGCCTGCGCCACCACCAGCGGCCCCAAGGTGCGCATCGATGCCGACCCCACGGCGAACATGGCGTCCTACGGCACCTATTCCTTCTTCGAGCCGTTCGGCACCGACCGTTCGGGCGCCGCGACGACGCTCGGCAACAGCGTGAAGCAGTCGATCCGCAACGAGATGGACCGTCGCGGCGTGCGCTACGTTGAGTCCGGTGGCGACCTGCTCGTCAACGCGGCCGTCAAGAGCTCGGAGAAGACCGATGTCTCGACCATGTCGGTGCCCGATCCGTACTTCGGCTACCGCTATGGTCGGTACAGCCCCTGGGTCGGCTACAACCAGGAGACCGTCGTCCGCCAGTACACCGAAGGCACGCTGACGGTCGATCTCGTCGATCGCGCGCGCAAGCAGCTCGTATGGAGCGGCGCCGCGTTCGGCCGCGTCACCGACAAGGTGCGCAACAACCCGCAAGCGGCGGTCACCTCCGCCGTCAGCGAGATCTTCACCCGCTACCCGAAAGCGCCGGTCCAATAATCCGCACGCAGCCCTCCCCCGCCGGCGCGGAGCGATCGGGCCTCCTGTGGCTCCGCTCTGTCGTCTTCACCGCGTTCATGTTCGCGTGGACGCTCGCGTTCGCGATCCTCTTCGTGTGCGTGGCGTGGGCGCTGCCGGTGCCGCGTCGGTTCGCCTTGGCGGCCTGGTACGCGGACATCATGTTGCGCGCAGCGCGCGTTCTCTGCCGCCTCGACTGGCGTGTCGAGGGGCTCGAGAACCTCCCCGATACGCCGCATGTCGCGCTCTGGAAGCACTCGTCGGCTTGGGAGACCTTTGCGCAGTTCCTGATCGGTCCGCCGAAGGTCATCGTATTGAAGCGGGAACTCATGCTCATCCCGTTCTTCGGCTGGGGACTCTGGCAATTGCGCTCCATCGCCGTGGACCGCGGCGCCGGCGCCTCGGCGGTCAACCAAGTGGTGCACAAGGGGACGGCGCGGCTGCGTGAAGGGCTCTCGTTGCTGGTGTTCCCGGAGGGGACACGGGTGGCCGCAGGCGAGACGCGGCGCTACGGCGTGAGCGGCGCGCTGCTCGCGAGCCGTGCCGGTTGTGTGGTGGTGCCGGTGGCGCACGATGCCGGATATCTTTGGCCACGGCGCGGCCTGCTGAAGAAGCCTGGTACCATCACCGTGGTCATCGGTCCGCCCATCGCCGCCGCCGGCCGCGACCCGCGTGAGATCAACGACGAGGTGCAGGCCTGGATCGAGGCCACGATCGCGCAGCTGCGGGACCGGGGTCCGTAGTCGTACTGGTTCTCTGTGCCAAGGGAGGAAGTCATGGCCAAAGTCGCATCGATCTTCAAACTGCATGTGAAGGAAGGGCGCGAGCGGGAGTTCGTCGATCGCGTGAACGCCTACGCCGAGATCGTCCGCCGCACCGAACCGGGGACGCTCTATTACGAGTACTACCGGCTGCGGAAGCCTCGCTGGTATGCGGTGGTGGAGTGCTTCGCCGATCAAGCAGCCGAAGATGCCCACATGGCCTCCGCAGCGCTCGCCGAACACGCCCCGGGCATCGTCGACTGTCTGGCGGAGCCGTTCATCCAAGAGCACCTCGACCCGTTCATCGCGCCCTGACGGGCTGGCGATGAAGGTGGGCGTTAAAAAACAAGTCTGACTGTTTTTTTAACGGGCCTGGGCTACACTCGGTCCGTGATCACGCTGCACTTCTACCCGAGCCCGAACGGGCTCAAGGCCACGATCATGCTCGAGGAATGCGGCCTCGAGTACCGCATCGCCTATGTGGACATCACCCGCGGCGCGCAGTTCGAGCCGGACTTCCTCAAGATCAGCCCGAACAACAAGATCCCGGCGATGGTCGTCGACGACGCGGGCGGCCCGCCGCTGCCGATCTTTGAATCGGGTGCCATCCTCGTGTATCTGGCCGAGCGCACCGGCCGCTTCCTGCCGCAGGAACCGCAGGGCCGCTACCGGGTGCTGCAATGGCTCTTCTGGCAGGTCGGCGGACTCGGCCCGATGGCGGGCCAAGCCCACCACTTCCGCAAGTTCGCCCCGGAGCAGGTGCCCTACGGCATCAAGCGCTACACCGACGAGGTGAACCGTCTCTACGGTGTACTGGAACGCGCCCTCGCCGAGGGCGAGTGGATCGCGGGCGATTACTCGATCGCCGACATGTCGGTCTATCCCTGGCTCATGCACCACGACAAGCAGGGCCAGAAGCTCGAAGATTTCCCGAACATCCATCGCTGGTACCAGGCGATGGGCGCACGGCCCGGCGTGCAGCGCGGGGTCGCGCACGGCCACGAGCGTCGCGCCGACGAGATCGGACACACCTACCTCTACGGCCAGACGGCCGACGCCGTGAAGGCGCGTGAACAGGCAGCGAGGAAACCATGAGCGAACTGATCCTGCATCATTACGACGCCTCACCCTTCACCCAGCGCGCGCTGCGCATGCTCGGCCTCAAGAGATTGGCGTGGCACTCGGTGCAGATGCCGATGATGCCGCCGAAGGACGGCCTGGTCGCGCTCACCGGCGGCTACCGTGGCACGCCGGTGCTGCAGGTCGGCGCCGAGCTCTTCATCGACTCACAGCTCATCGCACGCAAGCTCGAGCAGCTGCACCCGACACCGAGCCTGTTCCCGGCAGGTGATGCCGGCTTGCAGCTGGCGATGGTGAAGTGGAGCGACCAGTTCTTCCGCAGCGCGCTCAAGATCGTGCTCGGCGCGATGGCGGACCAGTGGCCAGAGCCGTTCCGCAAGGACCGCGAACACCTCTTCCCCGACATCGACTTCGCCACCGTCGGCGTCGAGGCCTCGCACTGGCGCTCGCAGTTCCGCGCGCATGCGTGGCTGCTCGAGCAGCAGCTCTCCGACGGACGCGCCTGGCTCGCCGGTGCGGCGCCCAGCCTCGCCGACATCCAAGCCCATCCCTTCGTCGCGATGATGCGCGGCGCGATGCCGGAGGCGGCAGGCGAGCTGCTGGCCGGGTTCACGCGTCTGGCCGCATGGGAGCAGCGCATGCTCGGGATGGGCGAGGGCACGCGCACCGAGATCGACATCGCCGCGGCGCACGCGGCGGCTCGCGCGGCGTCGCCTGTGAAGATCGCGGTCGATATCGATGCCCACGATGCGCAACGCTTCACGGCCGGCACGCAGGTCGTGGTCGAACCGGACGACACGCAGCGTGGCGGATCGGTGGGCGAGCTCGTGGTGCTGCAGCCGAACGAAGTGGCGATCCGCCGCACCGACCCGCAGGTCGGTACGGTGGTGGTGCACTTCCCCCGGCTCGGCTACCGGGTGCGCGCGGCCGACTGACCCGCGCCGCCCGTCTCCGCGCGGGTCAGCAGACGATCAGCGCCTGCGGCAAGGTGTGCAGGCACTCGACGCCATCGCGTCCCACGAGGTAGGTACTCTCGAGGTGATAGGGCGCGACCGAGTGCCCGAAATACAGGAACTCGAAGTTGAGCACCGTGCCCTCCTCGAGCTCGAAATCTTTGAGTCGCCCGAACGCGGGGTACTGCGACGGCAGCTCGATGATGTCGAGACCGATCGAGTGGAAGAACACCATGGTCTTGCGCGGCGTGGGGACATCCATCGCCCAAGCGATGCGCGAGATCTCCTTGAACGCCTGATGGGTGGTGATGCCCGCCTTCAGGTGGCGCACCGCCTCCTGTTGCCCCGCCGAGATCGTTTCGCAGATGCGCCGGTACTCGGCCGAGGGTTCGCCCACATGTACGGTGCGTGAGACGTCGAACGCGTAGTTCGACCAGTTGCCCCAGCACTCGAAGATGATCGACTGACCTTCGCGCACCGTCCATTCGTTGTCGGCGAACATCAGGTCTGGGAAATACTCTCCGCCGTATTCGGCGCCGAACTGCAGCGCCTTCTGCGCGGACATCACGGTGGCGCCCTGCTCCTGCACATACTGGCGGAAGCGTCCGGCAACCTCGCGCCAGGGCCGACCCGGCCGGATCATCGGCATGATCTCGCGCAGCCCAGCCTCGTTGACCTCGGCGCCGCGGCGCAGGAACTCGATCTCCTGCGGCGTCTTCACCTTGCGGATGTCGAGCCAGCAATCGAGGCCGTCGATCACCCGCAACCCATCGAGCATCGCGTTCACATGCTGCCCGAGGCGCAGATCGTCGAAGCCGACCCGCGCGCGCTCGAGCCCGAGATCGCGCAAGGCCGCCGTCGTACCGGCGACCAGATCAGGCTCGAGGTCACCGACCACTTTCTCTCCGTAGAGTCGCTCGACATCGGCCTGCAGCGGGTCGAGCCGGACCGGTTCGGGCTCCCGCGCGACGAACGAGGTGTTCAGGAACTCGGTGACCCGCACCCGAGGGATCCAGGTCGGGGTCTCGAGCAGGCCGGCCATCGCGAACTCCGGCAGCACCAGGGTCGCGGGTTTGGCCGGATCCCGTGGCAAGACCACCGCAGCCTGGTTCTCGGCAAACCCCCATTCGGAGATGCGGGTCCAGAACCCGGAGGCGTAATAGACATTGCGTGGCAGCGCGGCGACCAAGGCGTCGAGGCCAGCGGCCTCCATCTTTTGTCGGGCTCGTTCCAGATTCAGCAGCATGAAGCCCCCTCTGCTTTGACTAATCGAACGGCATCCCTATAATGCCTTAAAAAGCCGTACTGACTGTTTTTTTTATCCAGCAGCGTGGCAAACGACACCGGGGGCAAGGGGTCATGGGCGATTTCTGCATCGAGCGGATCCGGGCAGGCCTTTCCGCGGCCGGACTGGACGCGGTCGTCCTGACCCACCAATACGATGTCGCCTACGCCACGGGCTACACCTCCGTCCTCGAGCGTTGGAACCTGCAGGAACCGCTGGCGGCCGCGGTCATCGCCCGCGACCCGTCCATCCCGGTGGTGCTCGCGATCCCCGAAGCCAATTTCGCCCTGCTCTCTGTCATGGAAGAGAACGGCAAGCCCGACCGCGCGGATGAGATCCGCGTCTTCGAACTGCTGACCTTCTGCGAGATGGCGCGGCAACCCGACCCCTGGGCGCGTCGCAGCTCGATCGCCGAAGCGGCGACCGCCCGATATGTGGAACGGGTGCGAGGGCGCTCCGAGCCCGATGTGATCGCAAGCCTCGCCGAGACCCTGCACGCGCACGGCCTCGCCGGCGCCCGCATCGGCTTCGACGACCTGCGCGTCGGCTTCCACCTGCGCAAGGACCCGCGCTGCGCAGCGCTCGGCATCGAGGATGCGCTCGATCTGATGATCAAGGCGCGCAGCGTGAAGAGCCGCGCCGAGCTCGACGCCTACCGAGCGGCAGGCCGTGCGGGCGACGAGTGCATCGCCTTCGCACAATCTTTGGTCCGCCCCGGCATCACCTGGACCGACCTGCAACGCGAGCTCGGTGCGTTCATGATCTCCCGCGACATCATGCCGCTCGATGAGGGCGTGCTGCTGTTCGGCGGCGCATTCGCCGGCGAATTCCTGCCCGAACTGTTCCGCACCCGCTACGACAAGCCGCTCGAGAAGGGCCAGATCGTCATCCTCGAGACGCTGGGCACCAAAGACGGCGCGTGGATCGACATCAACCGCACCGCCTACATCGGCCGCCCGCCCGCCGAGTACCAGGCCGTGCACGATGCGATCCGCGACGGCTTCCTCAAGGCCGCCGACCACCTGCGCCCCGGCAACCACACCGGCGAGTGCATCCGCATCGCCTATGAACACGCCAAGGCGGCGGGGGTCCCGGCGCCGGAGAAACTGCTGACGCTGGCGCATGGCATCGGCCTCACGCCCGTCGAGATGCCGGTCGGCTTCCCCTCGCTCGGCGCGCGCGGCGCGCAAGGCTTCGTCATCGAAGAGGACATGACCGTCAGCCTCGACTGCCTGTACTTCGGCGGCAAGCACGGCCCCTGTCACATGGAGAACGTGTACATCACCGGGCGTGGTGCGCCGGAACCGACCTATACCGCACCGCTCGAACTCGGCGGACCGCGGGATCTCTGAGGCCCTATAAGATGCTGCAACGACTCCGCACGACGATCCCCTGCCTGCTGCTCGCTGCCGCGAGCGCGTCGGCGGGCGCCGACGACGGCAAGGGCTGGGGCTACTTCGGCGGCACATCGGGTGGCACGCGCCACTCCACGGCACGGCAGATCGATCGCAGCAACGTCGGTCAGCTCGGCATCGCCTGGAGATACTCGACCGGCGAGGTCCAGCGACGCGGTGCGGAGCTCATCACCAACAGCTCGACGCAGACGACGCCCATCCTCGTCGACGGCAGCCTCGTGTTCTGCACGCCGTTCAACCGCATCGTCGCCCTCGACCCCGCGACGGGCCGCGAGCGCTGGGTGCACGATGCGAAGGTCGCGCTCGACCACAAGATCCCCTACTCCTACAACTGCCGCGGCGTCACCCGCTGGCAGGATCCGCAGGCGCCCGCAGGCGCAGCCTGCGCGACCCGCATCTTCATGGGCACGGTCGATTCGCGTCTCATCGCCGTCGACTCGCGCACCGGTCGCCGCTGCGCCGGCTTCGGCAAGGACGGCGAGATCGCGATCGCGCGGCCGGTCGACAAGTGGAAGGGCGAATCGGCGATCTTCTCGGCGCCGGTCGTCGTCTCCGGCGTGGTGGCGGTCGGCTCGTTCGTCATGGACAACCTGCGCACCGACGCCCCGCCGGGCACGGTGCACGCCTTCGACGCGCGCACCGGCGCGCCGCGCTGGCAGTTCGACCCCATCCCGCGCGATCCGTCCGATCCCGGCTTCGCGACCTGGCTCGAGGGCAGCGCGTTGCGCAGCGGCGCGGCGAACGTCTGGTCGACGATGGTCGCCGACGAGGCGCGCGGCATCATCTACGCACCGGTCGGGTCGGCGTCGCCTGATTTCTTTGGCGGCATGCGCAAGGGCGACAACCTCTATTCGAGCTCGCTGGTCGCGCTCGATGCGACGACGGGCAAGCGCAGATGGCACTTCCAGCTCGTGAAACACGACATCTGGGACTACGATGTCTCCGCACCACCGCTGCTCGCCGACCTGCCGCGCAACGGTGCACTGGTCCCGGCCGTGGTGCAGAACACCAAGCAGGGTTTCGTGTTCGTCTTCGACCGGCGCACCGGCAAGCCGCTCTTCCCGATCGAGGAGCGTCCGGTGCCGCAGACGGGCGCCCTGCCCGGCGAGTGGCTCGCGAAGACGCAGCCCTTCCCGGTGAAGCCCGCGCCGCTCGTGCCGATCGGCCCGGTCACCGAGGACGATGCCTGGGGCTTCACCCCCTGGGACCGCTGGCAGTGCCGCAAAGAGATCCGCAAGTACCGCTCGGAAGGCATCTTCACGCCGCCGTCCGTGCAGGGCACGCTGCTCACGCCGGGCAGCGCCGGCGGCGCGAACTGGGGCGGCGCCGCGTTCGACCCCAAGACCCGCACCATGTTCGTGAACGTGAACCGTGTGGCGCAGGTCCTGCGCATGATCCCGCGCAGCGAGATCCCGGGCCTCGAGGGCATCGGACTCTCGGGCGGCAAGGACATCGCGGCCGGCATCGGCACGCCCTACGGCACCAACCGAACCTGGCTGCTGTCCCCTTGGGGCGCCCCCTGCACCGCGCCGCCCTGGGGCGAGCTCGTGGCCATCGACATGGTGAGCGGCGATGTCCGCTGGCGCGTGCCGCTCGGCTCGATCGAGAAGCAGCTGCCGTTCAAATTCGAGTGGAACCTCGGCACGCCGAACCTCGGTGGCCCGATCGTCACCGCCGGCGGATTGGTGTTCATCGCCGGCACCATGGACCAGGTGATCCGCGCCTTCGACGCCGAGACCGGCGAGATGGTCTGGCGGCATGAACTGCCTGCAGGCACGCATGCCACGCCGATGACCTACGAGGCCGGCGGTCGACAGTTCGTGGTGCTGGTGACCGGCCACCATCTGTGGTTCGGCGCGCCCGCGGGCGATGAGATCTTTGCTTTTGCGCTACCAGAACGGAAACGGAAATGACGACGACGCCCCTACGGCGTCCGGAGGAAGTGCGATGAGTTACGACCCGGTCATGTTGCTCGAGGCTTACCGGCGCATGCGCGCCATCCGCGAGTTCGAGGAGAGGATGCGACGCGAAGTGCAGATGGGCACGGTGCCCGGTTTCGTGCACCTCTATTGCGGCATGGAGGCGATCGCGGTCGGTGCCTGCATGCACCTGCGTGACACCGACTACATCGGTTCGACGCACCGCGGCCACGGCCACTGCATCGCCAAAGGCGTGGACATCGGCGCGATGCTGCTCGAGATCTACTGCAAGGCCGACGGCGTCTGCAAAGGCAAGGGCGGCTCGATGCACATCGCCGACCTCTCGAAGGGCATGCTCGGCGCCAACGCGATCGTCGGCGGCGCGCCGCCCATCGCTGTGGGCGCTGCGCTCACCCACAAGACCCTCGGGACGGACGGGGTCGCGATGGCGTTCATCGGCGACGGCGCCTCCAACCAGGGTACGGTCGCCGAATCGCTCAACTTCTCGGCGGTGCTGAAGTTGCCGATGATCTTCATGTACGAGAACAACGGCTACGCCGAGTTCACCGGCACCGGCTATCACCTGGGCGGTGCGGACATCGCCAAGCGGGCCGCAGCGTTCGGCATGCCCGCGGAAAAGGCCGACGGCGTCGACTTCTTCTCGGTCTACGACGCGGTCGGGCGTGCCGTCGCCCATGCACGCGCGGGCAACGGCCCCGCAGCGGTCGAAGCCTTCGCGTACCGGTGGTACGGCCACTTCGAGGGCGACATGCAGAAGTACCGGGGCACCGGCGAGGTCGAGCGCCTGCGCGAGACCGCCGACCCGCTCGTGAAGTTCGAGGCCCGGTTGGTCAGCGACTTCGACATCGTAGCCGACGAGCTTCGCGAGATCGACGAAGAGATCATCGAACTCATCGAGGACAAGGTCGCGGTGGCGAAGGCCGCCCCCAAGCCGTCCAACGATGCCCTTTACACCGACGTCTACGGGAGCTACTGACATGGCCATCAAGACCTATCGTGAGGCGCTCTCCGATGCGCTTGCCCAGGAGATGCGCCGCGACCCCACGGTGATCATCCTCGGTGAGGACGTGGTCGGCGGACTCGGCGGCACCGCCGGCGAGGAAGAGGCGGCCGGTGGCACCTTCGGCGTCACGGCGGGCTTCGCCGCCGAGTTCGGCCGTCGCCGTGTGATCGACACGCCGATCACCGAGTCGGCGATCGTCGGTGCCGCCAACGGCGCCGCGCTCACCGGACTGCGTCCGGTGGCAGAGGTGATGTTCATGGATTTCATGGGCGTCTGCCTCGACCAGATGCTCAACCAGATGGCGAAGTTCCGTTACATGTTCGGCGGCAAGTGCGATGTGCCGGTCGTGATCCGCACGCTGATGGGTGCGGGCTTCGGCGCGGGACCGCAGCACTCGCAGAACCTGTACGCGATGCTCACCGCCATCCCGGGGCTGAAGGTGGCGCTGCCGTCCAGCCCCGCCGATGCCAAAGGCCTGCTCGCCACGGCGATCCGCGACAACGACCCGGTGATCTTCTGCGAGCACAAGCTGCTCTACGGCGAGACCGGTGAAGTCCCCGACGGCGAGTACCTCGTACCGTTCGGCAAGGCCAACATCACCCGCAGCGGCACCGATGTCACCGTGGTCGCGTTCTCGCGCATGGTGCTGCTCGCCAACAAGGTCGCCGACAAGCTGGCCCGCGAAGGCATCTCCGTCGAGGTGATCGACCCGCGCACCACCTCGCCGCTCGACCGCGGCGCGATCCTCGCCTCGGTCGGCAAGACCGGTCGCTTGGTGGTGCTCGATGAGAGCGACCCGTATTGCGGCATGGCGAGCGAGATCACTGCGCTCGCCGCCACCGAGGCGTTCTCGTCGCTCAAGGCCGCACCGGTGAAGATCACGCCGCCGCATACACCGGTGCCGTCGACGCCGCACCTCGAGCAGTTGTGGCTGCCGTCACTGGAGCGCATCGAGAGCACGATCCGCGCGACGGTCGGGAAGAAGGCCGCGTGACGCGGCCGGTCGCGCTCATCACCGGATCATCGTCCGGGATCGGGCGCGACATGGCGTGCGCGTTCGCGGAGGCCGGCTACGATGTGGCCGTGGTCGCGGAGACCCCGCTCGAGCACCAGCAAGAGGTGGTGGACGGGCTGCCACGGGGCGAGGGCGCGCGGCACGCCGCGTACCGGGCCGATGTCTCCTCCGCGACAGCGGTGCAGGCGCTCGCCGACGCCGTGCACCGCGACCTGGGTCCGGTGGACGTGCTCGTCAACAATGCGGCGATCTGGACCACCACCGAACCCGGCGTGACACCGCTCGCCGAGTTCGACCGGCTCGTCGATGTCAACCTGCGCGGCCCGTACTATGTCGCGCACCATTTCCTGCCGTCGATGCTCGCACGCGGTCGCGGCAACCTGATCTTCGTGGCATCGGTGAGCGGCATCGCAGGCGATCCCCACTCCGCCGCCTATTCCGCGACGAAAGCAGGCGTGGCGATGCTGACCCGCACCTTCGCGGCCACGCTCGGACCGAAAGGCATCAGGGTCAACGCCATCGCACCGGGTGCGGTAGCGACGCCCATGACGGCGATGCTGCGCACGCCGGAGGGCGAAGCCGCCATCCAGTCGATGATGAAGTCCCATCCGAGCCCGACGCGACGGTTCTTCATGGAACCGTCGGAGATCTCGCGCCTCGCGCTGTTCCTGGCCTCGGATGCGAGCTCGGCGCTGCACGGCGCAGTGCTCGTCGCCGATCAGGGACTGAGCGCGACCCTACCCGCCTGAAGGAGACGCCCACATGACCGCCACCTACGCCTGCTACATGAACGTGCGCACCAAGCCGGAGAAGCGCGAAGAGTTCAAGCAGCTCGTGCTGCAGCTGCAAGCCGATGTGCGTCGGCACGAATCCGACACGCTCACCTATGAGGTGCTGCAGGGCGACGATCCGGACGAGTTCGTGTTCTTCGAGTGCTTCACCGACGAGGCCGCGCAGCAGCGCCACCAGCAGGCGCCCTATCATCTGGCCATGTCGGCAGCCGGCTGGGCTTGCCTCGACGGTACGCCGGAGATCCGGTTCCTGCGGCCGATCGCGCCTTAAGGACCGAGCGGACGGTGCGCGCCGGTCAACGCCGGCGCGGCACCACCGACACCCGAAGCTCGAGCAGGTTGCGCCCGAAGAAACTCGGCGCGTACTGCGGCGCCTCGCTGCCGGGAGCGAGCGCGAAAGATTCGTAACGGTCGAGCAGCGCGCCGAACGCGCTGACGAGTTCCTGCCGGGCGAGCTGCGAGCCGATGCAGTGGTGGCGCCCGATGCCGAGCGCCAGATGCTTGCCGGGTTGCGGGCGGTGCAGATCGATCCGTTCCGCGTCCCGGAACTGGGATTCGTCGCGGTTCGCCGAACCGAAACGCAAGGACAGGAGCTCACCCTCGCGCAGTGCGATGCCGCCCAGTGTGATGTCGCGGGTCACGCGACGGAACATGCCTTGCGCGGGGGATTCCAACCGCAGGATCTCTTCGGCGAGGTTCTCGAGCAGCGACGGATCGCGGCGCAGCTCTGCGATCGGTGCGGGGTCCTCGATCAGCAGCTTGAGTCCCGAGGTGATGGCCGCCGTCGTCGTCTCGTTGCCGGAGGCGAGCAGGTCGATGGTGATGATCGTCAGCTGCTCCTGCAGGTCGAAGCCGAGCGCTGGATCGTCGGCGGCCCGCACCAGCTCCGTGAGCAGATCGTCGCGCGGCGCGTGGCGGCGCGCTTCGAGCAGCGCCGCGAAGTAGTGCTGCATCTCGACGACGAGTCGCGCGCATTCCACCTCGCGCTCCGGCGAGACCATCATGCTGAACGGCTCGACGATCGCATCGGACCACGCCTTGAAGCGCGCGAGGTCCACCTGTGGCACGCCGATCAGCTCGGCGATCACGACCATCGGCAGCGGATGCGAGAACTCGTGCACGAAGTCGAACTCGGTGCGGCCTTCGAGCGCATCGAGCAGTTGGGCCGCCGTCCGATCGATCAACGGACGGATCTCGCGCATCCGCTTGTTGGTGAAGAGCGGTTCAAGGAAATCGCGGACCCGCGTGTGCCGCGGCGGGTCGCTGGTCGAGCAGGAGGCGAGCGGCAGCCAACCCTTGGCGTACTCGGCGATCACGCCCTCGGAGACGCCGCCCGGCTTCAACGCCATCGGGCTCACGCCGCTGGCGTAGAGATCGGGTTGACGCATCACTTCCCGGCAAAGATCGAAGGAGGTGACCAACCAGAAGCCCCGGTCCGGCATCCGATAGAGCGGGGCCTGCGCACGCGCCGAGGCATAGAACGCGTAGGGGCACTGCTGGACCTTCGGGTCCATCAGGTCGTAGTCCGCGAGCGGACGATGCGCGACGGACCGGTCGTCGGTCATCGTCCGTCCACCGTGAACTTGAGCAGGACATTGCCCGGCATGCGGCCGCCGAAGAGATACCCGGAGTTCACGAACACCGCCCCGTCGGCGACGATCGCGCCCGCGCTCTCGATGGAACCCCCCTGGCCTTTGAGTCCGCCCACCGCGTTGTAGGTCCGGACGGTGTCGAACGCCCAGAGCAGTGCGCCGTCGGTCTCGCGATACGCGCGCAGCCAGCCGTCGAAGGCCGGCTGGAAGACCACGCCCGGTATGACGGTCGGCGGCGGCGAGAAACCGGGATCGCAGGCCGGTGCGGTACCGGGCTGGCAGGAATCCTTCGGCGCGGGCGCGAACCACTTGATCGCGCCGTTGCGCGGGTCGAGCGCGAAGAGGCCCGGCTTCGCCTCGCCCTGCTCGGTGCCGAGGAACACCGTGTCGGCGTTCGGCGCGAAGAGCGTGGACGGGCTCGCCGCAAGGCCCCAGTGCACGCCGCCTGCGAAGCCGCCTCGGCCGTAGCGCACCTTCCAAAGCAAGCGACCGTCATCGGGGTCGAGCGCGAACACGTCGGCGGATTTTTGACCGACCAACAGCACATCGCGGCCGTCAGGCAGGCGGTGCAGAACGGGCGGTGCGCCGATGTCGAGGTCCGGTCCGTTCTCTTCGGGGCAGTTGGGGCCACCGCCGATGAAGCAGGCCATGTTCCACGCATCCTTCGCCAAAGATTGGTGCCACCAGAGCATCTTGCCGGTGTCGAGGTCGAAAGCGACCACGGCATCGCTCTGCGCGGCGGCCGGGGAGGTGTAGCCCTCACCGGTGCCGACATACAGTCGACGGCGCTTCACATCGATGGTCGGCGAGTTCCACACCGGCGCGCCGGCGGGGTGACGGCGCAGGGCGCCGGCGGCGTTGCGTGCGCCGGTCGCCCGCGGCTCCTCGGGGATCGTATAGGAACGCCAGAGCACGGCGCCGGTGCGCGCATCGAGCGCGGTGACGCCGCCGCGGAAGGTGCAGCATTCATAGGAGGGATCGGCCGCGGCCGCCCATTCGCTCGAGGACATCGGCACATAGAGCCGACCGTCGTGGTATCGCGGCGAGCCGGTGATCGTCAGCCGCGGGTGCGTGTCGACGCGGGTCTTCCAGAGCAGCCCACCGGTGCGCGCATCGAGCGCATAGGCATTGCCGTTGAAGTCACCGAACCACAAGCGCGGTGCAGCCGTCGCGTCACCCGCCGACCACGACTCGAGCGTCGGACTGGTGCGTACCTCGGCATCGGCTTGGAAGGTCCAGCGCACACAGCCGGTCTCGAAATCGAGCGCGTACACCGTGCCGTCCTGGCTGCCGACATAGACTGCGCCGGCACCGACCGTCGGTTGCGAGCGCGCGCGCGACGCCCCGGGGAAGGCGAACGCCCACGCAAGGCCTAGGCGCGGCACATCCGCGGCGGCGAGCCCGGCGCGGTCGGCGGTCACATGGCGGGTACCCTCGAGCGTCATCCCCCAACCAGCCAGCGGCGGCGGACGGGCCGCATCGAAGGCGGATCGCGGGGCAGCGCAACGCGGCACGGTGGCCGCGGCATCGACCAGGGCGGCACCACCCAGGAATTCGGCGAGCTCGCGGCGTTCCGTGGCGCTCAAGGCGGCACCCTGCGCCTGCATCACCCCCGTTTCCAGCGAGGCCAGGATCGCTCGGGTGCCGATCATCTGGAATTTCACCGAATGGGGCGCCCGGGGGACGCCGCCCTCGTGACAGGCGGCGCAGTGCTTCTGGTAGAGCGCCGCCGGGGGAGCGGCGGAGGCCGGCGTCATGCCCCACCCGACCAGGGCCAGCAGAGCGATATATGTCAAATTGCGCATGGCCTTGAATCCCCTCGTTCTTTTACGACCCCGACGACGACTAAACCTCATCGAAATTAGGATAACAAAAAAACAATCATGTTTGACTTTCTTACATTTCCGTGTCTACCATCGGTCGGAAAAATAAAAACAGGCTGGACTGTTTTGATTCGATCCGACCAGGAAAACCCGGCATGGCCGCGGTACCTGTCCGGTCCGCAAGCATCATCAATTGAGGGGCTCCACATGAAACTCGACAACAAAGTCCCACACCGCGCGCTCGCGCTGGCCGTGGCATTCGCGCTGACCGGCGCCGCACAACTGCAGGCGCAGGACAATGCGGCGCAGAGCGGCGTCGGCACGCTCGAAGAAGTCATCATCACCGGCACCAAGCGCAATGAAGCGTCGCAGGATGTGCCGATCGCGATCTCCGCGATCAGCGCCGCGGATCTGTCGCGCTCGCCGATCAACGACGTCCGCGCGCTCGCGAACCTCGCGCCCGGTCTCGTGCTCTCCGCACCGGCAGGCTTCAACGCCACGGGCGGCGGCATGCGCGGTACCGGTACCAACATTATCCTCGTCACGCAGGACGCGCCCGTCAGCTTCCTGATGGACGACTTCGTGCTGAGCCATGTCACCTCGCAGTTCCTCACGCTGTTCGACACGCAGCAGATCGAGGTCTACCGCGGCCCGCAGGGCACGCTGTTCGGCAAGAACACCACGGGCGGCGTGATCTCGGTCACCTCCAAGCGCCCCGAGCTCGGCGAGTACAGCGCCGAGACCCAGGTCAGCCTCGGCCAGTACCGCAACGGCGCCTCGAACGGCAGCCTGAAAGCGGCCATCAACGTGCCGCTGAGTGACACGCTGGCGATGCGCATCGCAGCGATCTACGACATGGACGAGGGTTACTACACCAACGACAAGGCGACGGCGACCTATCCGAACAACGTGCCGATCTGGGGCGCCTTCGGCATCCGTCCCGGCACGCTGCCGCCCGACGGCATCGACCTGAACGCCAAGGGCACCGGTGGACGATTGGGCGGCAAGGACGTCATCGCCACGAAGATCAAGCTGCTCTGGGAGCCGAACGACAGCTACTCGGCCCTGCTCGTCGGTGAGCTCGTGCGCGATCGTTCCGATGCCCCTCCGGGCGTCAACGAAAGCACCGCGACCGACCTGCTCACGGCGCTCGGCTTCCCGGGCATCCAGTTGGCCGGCCAGAAGGATGTCTTCAGCACCGCCATCACCGGCAACTCCGACATCAAGATGGACCAGGGCCACAAGGTCGACACCGAGGGTCTCTACCTCACGCAGACCTTCGGCACGTCGGTCGGCGAGTTCAAGTCGATCACCGGCTATCGTCAGGAGCAGCAGCGCCTGCCGAGCACCTACACGGGTGAGTCGTTCCTGACGCTGTTCGATTCCACCCGCAACACCGAGCGCTTCACCTTCCAGCAGGAGCTGCGCTACGCCTCGGACTTCGATGGTCCGTTCAACTTCGTCGCGGGTGGCAACTACTTCAAGGACACCTTCAACTTCCGCGCGTTCTTCCAGGTCGGTCTGGTGGGCTTGATCCCGGGCATCCACCCGACCACCGGTACCGCGCTGCGTCCTGACGGCCGTGTGAACCTCGACACCAGCGTGTTCAAGGATTTCCAGTTGCAGACCACCGGGCAGGAGCGTACCGAGTACGCCGCCTACCTCGACGGCAACTACCAGATCTCGGACAAGCTCCGGTTCACCACCGGCATCCGCTTCAGCAAGGATGAGAAGGACTTCGACCGCCTGGTCGATGGTGGCGGCCTCTGCAACCAGTTCACGCCGGCATCCGACAAGCGCATCGTCAACGGCGTCTGCCGCGATGTGCGCTCGCAGAACATCAGCCGCGCCGGGCTCCTGCCCAAGCAGTGGGACGGTCGCTCTGAGCCGCTGCCGCGCGCGAGCTTCGGCACGGATGTCCTCGCCAGCGACTCGTGGAACGAGACCACCTGGCGTGCGGTGTTCGACTACAAGCCGACCGACGGTCAGCTCTGGTACCTGAGCTACGCCACCGGCTTCCTGTCCGGCGGCTTCTCCGAGACCTGCGCCACCGTGTCGCGCTGCGCCTACGATCCCGAGACGAACACCAACATCGAGATCGGCTTCAAGGCGGACCTGCTCGACAACACCCTGCGTCTGAACGCGGCCGCGTACCTCACCAAGTACGAGAACCTGCAACGCGCCGTGGTGGCGAACTACACCTCGGCCGATGGTTCGGGCCAGCAGGAGACCGTGACGGTCAACACCGGCACCTCGGAGATCAAGGGCATCGACCTCGAGGCCACCTGGGTCCCGGCCGACAACCTGCGGATCGGCGCCAGCATCAACTGGCTCGACCACAGCTACGGCTCGGGTTCAGTGCTGCCTGATCTGCGCGGCACCGGTGCACCGGTCGATCTGACGCAGTTCGATGTGCCGTTCTCGCCGGAGCTGAAGTACGGCCTCAATGTGGCCTACGACATGCCGCTCTCGAGCGGCAGCCGTGTCACGCTGCAGGGCGACCTGAACTATCAGGATGTCGCCGAGACCGACGTGTTCAACGGTCAGAACACGCAGATGGAGAAGCGCACGCTGGTCGGTCTGTCGACGACCTGGCACGCGCCTGACGACCGTTGGTCGGCGACCCTCTACGGCGCCAACCTCACGGATGAGACCTACCGGGTCGCCGCGCTGCCGGTGGCCGGTCTCTGGAACTTCACGAACTACGGGCCGCCGCGCTCGTTCGGCATGACGCTGAACTTCAAGTTCGATTGAGTCCTACCGGCGACGGCGGGGTGGCGTCAACCGGCGACCACCCCGCCATCGACCGGGATGAAAGCGCCGTGCACGAATGTGGCGGCGGATGAACAGAGCCAGACGGCCAACTCGGCGACCTCGCCGGGTTGGCCGAGCCGGCCAGCCGGGGTCGCAGCCGCGAGCGCCCGGCGCACATCAGGTGTCGTGGAAGCATGCGTCATGGGGGTGTCCATGTACCCCGGGCAGATCGCGTTGATACGGATCCCGCGCCCCGCGTATTCGAGCGCCGCCGTCTGCGTGAGACCGATCACACCGTGCTTGGCCGCCGAGTACGGCGCGATGGTCGGGAAGCCGACCATTCCGGCCACCGACGCGTTGTTGACGATCGCACCGCCGCCTGACGCCAACATCGCCGCGATCTCGGCACGCATGCAATGGAACACGCCCGACAGGGTGATCGCGATGACGCGGTCCCAGCTGTCGCGGGATTGTTCGTGGAAAGGCTTCATGTCGCCGGGGAACCCGGCGTTGTTGAAGGCGGCACCGAGCCGTCCGAAGCGCCGCAGCGTCTCTGCGACCGCGCCCTCGCAGGCTGACGGGTCGCCGACATCGCATTCGAAGTACGCCGCGCGCGCGCCGCGCGTCTGCAGGTCCGCCGCTCGGGCTGCGCCCAGTACGGTATCGGTGTCGGCGATGAGGACCGCCGCCCCGCGTGCCGCGAAACGCTCGCAGGCGGCCCAGCCCATGCCGCTCGCACCACCTGTCACCAAAACCGCCTGTCCGGCGAACTCGCCGTCGGATACGCTCGTGCTCATGTGCATACCTCCATCGCCCGATTATCACACAAGGAGACCAAAGAAATGACTACAGGACGCTTGCAGGACCAGATCGCCATCGTCACCGGCGGTGCCGGCGGCATCGGCGCAGCCACCTGCCGACAGCTCGCCGCCGCCGGCGCCGTCGTCGTGGTGACCGACATCAGCGACACCGCTGGCGAGGCTGTGGCCGCGGGCATCCGCGCCGCCGGTCAGCGCGCCATCTACCAGCGGCTGGATGTCGCCGACGAAGCGTCGTGGCAGGCGCTGCGCACGCGCGTGCTCGCGGAGCTCGGCATCCCCTCGGTGCTCGTCAACAACGCCGGCATCGATGTGGTGCGCAGCACTTTCGACACGACGCCCGAGCAGTGGGACCGCATCTTCGCGGTGAACATGAAGGGCATGTATCTCGGCGTCCGGGCGCTCGCCAAGGACATGCACGAGGCCGCGGTGCGGGACGGCCGTCACGCGTCGGTGGTGAACATGTCGTCGATCTGCGGTCTGATCGGGGTCGCCTTCCAGACGGCGTACTGCGCGTCGAAGGGCGCGGTCAAGCTCTACACGAAAGCGCTGGCGCTCGAGTTGGCGGCGCTCGGTCTGAAGGTCCGGGTGAACTCCATCCATCCCGGGACCGTGGACACCGCTTTCGCCGCGCAGTGCCTCAAAGAATTGGGCGAGGTCGGTTTCGCGCCCTCACCGGCGGAGGCCCGCGCTGCCATCGCCCGTGCCCATCCGATCGGCCACATGGCCGAGGCCGAGGAGATCGCCGATGCGATCGTGTTCCTCGCCTCGGACGAGTCGCGGTTCATGACCGGCTCGGAGCTCGTCGTCGACGGCGGCTACACCGCTCAGTGACGGTCGCGGCCGGCGCGCTCGCCCCGGGCCTTCCCCGGTCAGAGCGCGTCGGCCGACTCGATCGTCTGACGCAGCGCCTGCAGGAACTGCGCACCGATCGCCCCGTCGACGACCCGGTGGTCGCAGGAGAGCGTCAGCGTCGCGACCTTCGCGACCACCACGCTGCCGCCGCGCGCGATCACACGGTCGGCGCCCGCACCCACCGCGAGGATCGCGACCTGGGGCGGGTTGATGATGGCATCGAAGCGATCGATGCCGAACATCCCGAGGTTCGAGAGCGTGAAGGTCCCGCCCGTGATCTCCTCGCGGGTGAGCTTGCCGCTGCGCGCGCGTGCGGCGAGATCACCCGTCTCTGCGCCGATCTGCGCGGCGCTCTTGGTGTCGGCGCTGCGCACGATCGGGGTGACCAGACCGCCATCGGTCGCGACCGCGACGGCGATGTCGGCATGGGGGAATTTGTGGACCTCATCGCCCTGCAGTTGCGCGTTCACCGCAGGGTGCTTCACCAGCGTGAGCGCGCAGGCGCGCACCAACAGGTCGTTGACGGACACCTCGGTGCCCGCTGCCCGCAACGCGGCACGGCGCGCAAGCAGCGCGGTGAGATCGACATCCGCTGCGAGACGGTAGTGCGGGATGCCCTGCTTCGATTCGAGCAGCCGGCGCGCGATCGTGGCGCGCATCGAGGTCATCTTCTCGCGCACCACGCCATCGCCGGCCGCTGCGGTCGGGGCGACAGCCGGGGCTGCGGCAGCAGTGCCACCGGCCTGCACGCCGATCGCGGCGGCATAGGCTTCGACATCTTCTTTCGACACGCGGCCGTTGCGACCGGTCCCTTTGACCTGCGTGATGTCGACACCGAGCCGCTCGGCGATGCGTCGCGCGATCGGGCTGATCCGCGCTTCACCGTCTGCCGCGGCGTCGGCGGCAGATGCGGCCTCAGCAGGCGCATCAGCATGATCGAAGCTCGCGTCGGCGGGCTTGAAGCCGGCGATGAACGCATCGATCTCGGCATCGGACACCGCGGCATCGGCGAACACCGCGATCAACGCCCCGACGGCTTCGGTCGAGCCCGTCTCGGCGACGATCCGGCGCAGCGTGCCGGCGACCGGTGCTTCGACGGAGTTGACGATCTTCTCGGTCTCGACATCGAGCAGCGGCGCGCCCTTGGCGAGCGCACCACCGGGGGCGGCGTGCCACTCGGTGATCGTGCCTTGTTGCATCTCGATGCCCCACTTGGGCATGGTGATCGGGAAGATCTTCTGGCTCATGGATGGCTCACTCTCGCGGAAGACGCAGCATGAAAGGGGTATCGCCAAGTCTAGGCGAGTCGTTAAAAACGGTCAATCCTGACGGTAACCGACAGGAGTGACTTTTTAAGGGGCGTCGAGCTCCAGTGCCCGCGGCATCGCGGGCGCTGCGCCCGGCCGGGTGACCGCACGGCTCGCCGCAGCGACCGCCCGCGCGATCGCCACCTCGAGGTCGAGGCCCTGGGCGAGCGCCGCCGCAAGGACCCCGCAGAAACAATCGCCGGCGCCGGTCGTGTCGACCACCGTCACCACCGGCGCCGGGAAGTGCACCGCGTCCTCCCCGGTGACGAGCCAGGCGCCTTCCGCACCGAGCGTCACGATCACCGCCTGACAGCGGCCCTGCAGCAACACCATCGCGGCGTCGACCGGACGCGCGAAACGGATGCCGTCCGCCCCAGCCTCGCGCGCAGCCGCCGCCGAGAACACCCCGAGTTCGATCTCGTTGAGCACCACCAGATCGACATCGGCGAGCAGCGGCAGCGCGTCCACGAGCGCGGGCGCCGGGTTGAGCATCGTGCGCACACCGGCTTCACGGGCGGCTTCAAAGAATCCAGCGACGGCGACGAGCGGCGTCTCGAGCTGCGCGAGCGCGATCTTGGTGGACGACGCCCCCGACGCAGGCACCGCGAACGCCGCATGCACTTCCTCGGCCGTGAGCGTCAGGTTCGCGCCACCGTGCACCACGATGCTGTTCTCGCCATCGGCGGCGACGATCACCTGAGCGAGACCGGTGTGGGCGTCCGGCATCCTGCGCGTATCACGCACCCGCAGGTCCCGCGTGTCGATACCCTCCGCCACGAGCAGCGCAGCGAGCGTCGCGCCGTCCGCATCGTCCCCTCGCGCTCCGACCATCGCGACCGTCGCACCCATGCGCGCCGCGGCGACCGCCTGGTTCAGACCTTTGCCGCCCGGCAGGCGCGTCAGCGATTCACCGACGACGGTCTCACCGGGGCGCGGCAGCTGCGCCACGCGCGCGACGAGGTCCGTGTTGAGGCTGCCGCAGACGATGACTTCGGCGCTCACTTCCCCTCGAGCTTCGGCAGGTCGCCGCGACCGCTGAGCAGCCCGGCGTCGGTGTAGACCCCGAGCTTCTCGCGCGTGTCGGCGATGTCCATGTTCCGCATCGTCAGCTGCCCGATGCGATCCTGCGGCGTGAACATGCCCTCGCCGCGCTCCATGGTCAGGCGCTCGGGGTGATAGGCGAGGTGCGGGCCGGTGGTGTCGACGATCGACCAGTCGTTGCCGCGGCGCAGCTCGAGCGTGACCTCCCCGGTGATCGCGCGCGCGACCCAACGCTGCGCGCTCTCGCGCAGCATCAGACATTGCGGATCGAACCAGCGGCCTTGATAGAGCAGCCGCCCGATGCGCCGTCCATTGGCCCGATACTGCTCGAGCGTGTCTTCGTTGTGGATCGCCGTGGCGAGGCGTTCATAAGCGATATGCAGCAGCGCCATGCCCGGCGCCTCGTAGATACCGCGGCTCTTGGCCTCGATGATGCGGTTCTCGATCTGATCGCTCATGCCGAGGCCGTGGCGTCCACCGATGCGATTCGCCTCCATGAAGAGCGCGAGATCATCCGCGAAGTTCTCGCCGTTGAGCGCAACCGGCCGGCCCTCTTCGAAGCGAACCCGCACGGTCTCGCGCGCGACGGCGACCTCGTCGCGCCAGAACGCGACACCCATGATGGGCTGAACGATGTCGATGCCGCGGTCCAGGAACTCGAGGTCCTTGGCCTCGTGCGTCGCACCGAGCAGGTTCGAGTCGGTGGAGTAGGCGTTCTCGACGCTCATCTTGTAGTCGAGCCCCGCCCCGCGCAGATACTCGGACATCTCGCGCCGGCCACCGAGCTCTGCGATGAACGCCGTATCGAGCCAGGGCTTGTAGATGCGCAGCTGTGGGTTGGCGAGCAGCCCGTAGCGGTAAAAGCGCTCGATGTCGTTGCCCTTGTGGGTGCTGCCATCGCCCCAGATATCGACGCCGTCCTCGCGCATCGCGCGTACCAGCATCGTCCCCGTGACGGCGCGGCCGAGCGGCGTGGTGTTGAAGTAGGTCGCGCCGGCGGTGGTGATATGGAAGGCCCCGCACTGCAAGGCGGCAAGACCTTCCGCGACCAGGGCCGCGCGGCAGTCGACGAGCCTCGCGATCTCGGCGCCGAGCGTCAGCGCCTTCGCCGGGATCGCGGCAGGGTCCGCCTCATCAGGCTGACCGAGATCGGCGGTGTAGGCGCAGGGCTTCGCGCCGTGCGCGCGCATCCAGTGGACGGCGGCGCTGGTGTCGAGGCCACCGGAAAACGCGATGCCGACGCGTTCACCGATGGGCAGTGAGGGCAGGATGACGGGGGTCATTTTTTCTGCGGCGCCTCCGGTGTACCGGGGCAGGGCTGGCGGCTGGCGTCAGGCAGGTCACTGAACGGCCGGAACCCCGCCTTCGCGGCCGCGGCCGCATCGACGGCAGCGATATCGAGAAGGCCGAGGACACCATCACCCCCACCGCACACCGCCGCATACATCATCCCGTCGTTGGCGCAGCCGGCCGGCGTCGCTTCGATGCCGCTCGACTTCAATTGCGCCGCGAGCGTCGCGGGCGTCTCGCCACCGGCTTCGCACTGCCTGCGACCGAGCGATTGGTAGACGACGAGACGGTCGGCGGCGACGGGCGCGGGGGCCACCACGGTCGGGGGTGGGGATGGGGGCGGGGGCGGCGCGACATCCGCGGCGGGGCCGGTGCAGGCCGTGACCGACAAGACGATCGCGAGCGCGAAGAGACAACGGACGGTCGAGGTCATGGCGAAGCCTCATGGATGACGAAGGTCTTACGGGTCCGCTCGAGCACCTGCCAAGTGCCCTCGAACCCGCTCGGGATCACGAACTCATCGCCGGGACCGACCTCCGTCACCGTGCCGTCGGCGGCAGTGATCCGGCTCCGCCCCGAGAGGATGCGACAGTACTCGACCTCTGTATAGCGGATGCGCCAAGTGCCCGGGTCGCTCTCCCAGACGCCTGCATAGAAGCCCTTCGCTGGGTCCTCGAACTGCACCCAGGCGCGCTGCAGCGGGTGCCCATCGACGAGCCGGTCGTGCGGCGGCAGGTAGGGCTCGGCCGAGTCGGCGACGACCGGGCCCAGGCGGATGAGGGCGGGGCGTGATGCAGTCATGGCCCGATGATAGCTGGGCAACAGGGAGCCTGTCAGACCCGCTCAGAACGTCATTTTTGGAACAATCAAGCGGTATTTTGCATCTAAACGCACAGTAATGAACCTAGACCCACCGGTGAGGCGGTTGTAAAATGGTTCCAACAGATTCGTTTCGGAACCATCATGCCCGTCAACTTCTCCATCAAGAACGTGCCCGACGACATCGCCCAAGCGCTGCGCGAGCGGGCCGTCCGCAACCACCGTTCGCTGCAAGGCGAGCTCATGGCGGTGCTGGCCGAGGCTGCGCGCCGCGGGTCCGGCACTGGCCTCGAACCGCTTGTCACCCGCAACCCGATCACCGTGGAAGAGGCGGTCAAGCGGGTCAAGGGCCTCTTCCCCGGCGGCACGGAAAGCTCCGTCGAGTTCATCCGTCGGGACCGTGACGAGCGGGCAGGCGAGTGCTGACCGGCACGCCGCGGCTCCATGTCGCGGAGTCGCCTGCCGCCTACGCCAAACGACCGCGGGTCGTGGCCGACGCCTCGGTGGTGATCGCGCTCCTTTTCGAGGAGCGGCAATGGGAGGAGGCCGCCGAGCGACTGCGGGGTCGCTTGATCTCGGCACCGCACCTACTGGATCTCGAGTTCGCGAACGCGGCCTTGAGGAAGATGCGTCGCGAGGGCCGCGATGCCGCGGCAGTGGACCGTGCGATGCAAGTCTTCGACGAGATCGTCGCCGACCGCCACGCCGTCCCGGCCGCCGCCGCGCTCGAACTCGCCCAGCGCTACGGACTCACGCCCTACGACGCCGCCTACCTCTGGCTCGCCGAACGGCTCGAGGCCCCGCTCGTCACCTTCGATGCCCGGTTGGGCGAAGCGGCCCGACGGCACCTCGAGGGTGCGCCGGACGGCGGCTGAGTCCGACCACGACCGGTCGTCCCCGCCAAACCCTCAGGTCACCTTCAGCCGGGGGGTGTCGCGCGGACGGTCATCCGGCCTCGCGGCCAACTCCTCGCCAAGGATGCGTACGGCGTCCCAAACATCGACGAACCGCAGATAGAGCGGCGTGAAGCCGAAGCGCAGCAGGTCCGGCGCCCGGAAATCGCCGACCACGCCGCGCGCGATCAGGCGCTGCATCAGCGGATAGCCGTCGGCATGGGCGAACGACACGTGGCTGCCGCGGCGCGCCGGATCCCGTGGCGAGGCAAGCGACAAGGCCCCCGCCCCCGGCAGCGCCTCGACCAGCTCGATGAAGAGCGACGACAACTGCACCGACTTGCGCCGCAGCTGCGCCATGTCCACCCCATCGAAGGCCTCCAGCGCACCGTCGAGCGCAGCGAAGGCGAGCACCGGTGGCGTACCGCAGCGATGGCGGTCCACTCCGGGCGCCGGGACATAGTCGTCCTGGAACTCGAACGGTCGCGCATCGCCGAGCCAGCCCGAGAGCACGGGCATCAAGCCGTCCTGCAGTTCGCGGCGGACGTACAGGAAGGCCGGCGCGCCCGGACCGCCGTTGAGATATTTGTAGGTGCAGCCGATCGCGAAGTCCGCTTCCGCGCCACGCAGGTCCACCGGTACGGCGCCGACCGAGTGCGACAGGTCCCAGAGGACCCGTGCGCCCTTCGCGTGCGCGCGGGCCGACACCTCCGCGAGGTCGAACATCTCAGCGGTGCGGTAGTGGACATGCGTGAGCACGACGAGGAACGTGTCGGTGCCGATCGCCTCGTAGATCCGTTCGCGCGGCACCGCGAGGACCTCGACCTGCGGCAGGAGCTTCGCGAGACCCTGCAGAATGTGGAGATCCGTCGGGAAGTTGCCCGCCTCGGTGACGATCTGGGTCCGGGCGCCCCGCGCGAGGCTTGCGGCCGCCGCAAGCTTGAAGAGGTCGACCGACGTCGAGTCGCAGACGAGCGTCTCGCCGGGCGCCGCGCCGATCAAGCGCCCGACGCGCTCGCCGAGCGTCGCCGGGTAGTCGATCCAACCGTGGACATTCCAGCTGCGGATGAGATCGACGCCCCACTGCGCGCCCACCGCCCGCGCGACGCTGCGCTCGGCGCCGACGGTCAACGCGCCGAGCGAGTTGCCATCGAGATAGATCAGACCCTCCGGAAGGCGGAACGCCTCGCGCCGGGACGCCAGCGGATCGTGACGGTCGAGTTCGAGACACTGCTCGCGGGTGGGCGGCGCCATCAGGCGAGCTCCCGCAGGATGGCGCGCACCGGCGTCGCCTCGACGCCCGCGATCGGCAACGGTAAGGCGATCAGTTCATAGCGCCCCTCCGGAATGCCATCGAGCACGACGCCTTCGAGGATGGCCATGCCCGCACGGTGGCAGGCTTGGTGCGAGCGCAGCCGCTTGCAGTGCTCAGGATCAACGGACGGCGCATCGGTCGCGATCAGGCGGCAGCCGCGGGCCGCGAGCGCGTCGATGAGTGCGGGATCGAGCGCCCGGAAGCCCGTGGGCCATCGCCCCCAGTCCGGCCGTACCAAGGTGCGCAGCAGCACGCGTTCGACCCTCGCTGGCAGACGATCGAGCACCGCCGCGGCCGGCACGACGCCCTCGCCGTCGACATGATCGGGGCCGCTGACATCGCGCAGCTCGCACTCGCCGATGAATGCGGCCAGCGGGAGCGCTGCGAGCTCAGGCGCGTCGTCGCGGACATGGCGCGAACACTCGGCATGCGTACCCGACTGCGTGGAGAGCTCGAGCCGATGCAGGTTGACGGTGGACCCTGCCGCGACCGAGGCGGTGACCGCGCAGGCGAAACGCACATCGCCGGGCCAGACCGGCAGCTCGGGCTGCAGCGTCTGCGAGAGGTCCCAGATCCGGCGTTCGCTCATGTCGATGTCCTCATCTCGATTGCCTCATCTCAATGTCATCAGGCGCCGTGACCAACCTCAACGCCCCCGCTCGAGCGGCGGCGCACCGCCGCTGACGATCTCGCGCAGCACGAAACTCGACTCGACACGGGCGACGCCAGGGAGCTTCGTGAGCACCGAACTGTGCACACGCTCGATGTCGGCGGCGTCGCGGGCGAGCACGCGCAGGATGTAATCGGCCTCGCCGGTGGTGAGGAAGCACTCGGTGATCTCGGGGACGGCGCTGACCGCCCGCTCGAAGGCGCGCAGTTCGCGGTCGGCCTGGGATTTGAGGGTGATGCGAACCATCACGCTCATGCCCCAACCGAGTTTGGCCAGCGAGAGCTTCGCGGTATAGCGTTCGATGTAGCCCTGCTCCTCGAGGCGCCGGACACGGCGCAGGCAGGCGGACTCCGACAAGCCCACGCGGGCCGCGAGGTCGGCATTGGCGATGCGGCCATCGAGACGGAGCTCGTTGAGGATCCGCAGGTCGAGCTTATCGGGCTTGTCAGACGACAGATTCATGCGTGTGACTACTACTTATTCGCAGGATATTGCGTATTCAAGCATCGTACACCTGCTATCTGCAAGTCCCTGCGAACCGGCATGGCGCATCCTGATGGCATGAAGATCGGCGTACCCAAAGAGATCAAGGTGCACGAGTACCGCGTGGGGCTCGTCCCCGGCTCGGTCCGTGAGCTCGTCCACTCCGGCCACGAGGTGCTCGTCGAGACGGGTGCCGGCCTCGGCATCGGTTGCCCCGATGACGAATACCGCGCCGCCGGTGCACAGATCCTGCCGACCGCCGCGGCCGTGTTCGCGGCCGCCGACATGGTCGTGAAGGTGAAAGAGCCGCAGTTGCCCGAGTGCGCGATGCTGCGCCCGGGGCAGGTGCTCTTCACCTATCTGCATCTCGCCGCCGACAAACCGCAGGCCGAAGCGCTCATGAAGTCGGGCGCGCACGCGGTGGCCTATGAAACCGTGGTCGGCCGCGACGGCAGCCTGCCGCTGCTCACGCCGATGAGCGAAGTCGCGGGCCGCATGTCCGCACAGGTCGCGGCGAGCCTGCTGCAAAAGAACGCAGGCGGCGCGGGCATCCTGCTCGGCGGCGTGCCCGGCACCCCGCCTGCGCGCGTGCTCGTGATCGGCGGCGGCGTCTCCGGCGCGGCCGCGGCCGAGATCGCGCTCGGCATGCGTGCCTCCGTCACCATCCTCGACAAATCGCTGCCGCGGCTGCGCGATCTCGATGCGCGCTTCGGTGGCCATGTGCGCACGATCGCCTCCTCGACCGACGCGCTCGAGCGCGAGGTCGCTGCGGCCGATGTCGTCATCGGCGCCGTGCTGATCCCCGGCGCCGCGGCGCCGAAGCTCGTCACCGACAAGATGGTCGCCTCGATGCGCCCCGGCTCGGTGCTGATCGACATCGCCATCGACCAGGGCGGGTGCTTCGCGACGAGCCGTCCGACGACGCACAGCGAGCCGACCTATGTCGTGCACGGCGTGACGCACTACTGCGTGACCAACATGCCGGGCGCCGTGCCGCGCACCTCCGCGTTTGCGCTCAACGCCGCGACGCTGCCCTATGTGAAGTCGCTCGCCGACCGCGGCCTGCAGGCGGCGCTCGCCGCGGACGCGGGCCTCGCAGAAGGCCTCAATGTGAGCGCGGGCAAGATCACCTCGAAGGCCGTGGCGGAGGCGCTCGGGCTCTGAAGCGGCGCCCGCATCAACGGCACCCGCATTGAAGAGTCGCCGGAAAGCCGGATAATGGCGCGCATCCCCACCGCAGGTGCCGCCATGGATGACGCCAAGACCCGATCCGCGATCGAAGCCCTCAACCACATCATGGAGATCGAACTCTCCGGGGTGGTCAAGTACACGCATTATTCTTTGATGGTCTACGGGTACAACCGCATCCCGGTGGTCTCGTGGCTCAAGGGAAACGCCGAAGAGAGCCTCGCGCACGCCCACAAAGCCGGTGAGCTGGTGACGCTGCTCGGCGGCCATCCGTCGCTCAAGATCGGCGCTCTGCTCGAGACCGAACAGCACGACATCGGCGACATCCTGCGCGAGAGCCTCGCGCACGAGACGGGGGCGCTGGCCGCGTACTACGCGCTGCTCAAGGCCGTCGAGGGCGATTCCGTGCTGCTCGAAGAATACGCCCGCGAGATGATCGTCAACGAAGAGCTGCATCTCGACGAAGTCAACAAGATGCTGCGCCGACCGGGCGATACCGCACCCTTCAAGGTTTGATCGCAGCCTCGAGCAGGTCCGGCAGTCCGCTCTCGCGGCGGACCTGACGCGCGAGCGCGATGCGCAGTTCGTCGAGGTCGCCGAGCCAGCTCAAGCGCTGCTTGGCGCGCGTCACGCCGGTGTAGACGAGTTCGCGGGTCTGGATGGGTGAGTCGCGGCCGGCGAGCACCAGCGCGACATGGTCGAACTGCGACCCCTGCGATTTGTGCACCGTCATCGCCAACGCCCCTTCGTGCGGCGGCAGACGCGACAGCGCGACCCGGCGCACCTCGCCCGGCGTCTCGTGCGGGAACACCGCGGCGGCGCCATCGGCGAGCGGGAGCACGATGCCGACATCGCCGTTCATCAAACCGATGTCGTAGGCGTTCTCGGTGATGAGGATCGGCCGGCCGGTCCAATGACCCTCGCCGAGATCGATGCTGCGACGGTGCGCGCGGTCGCCACGACCGGCTTCGATAGCGTCGCGGATGCGCTTCGCGAGCGCCTGCTCCAACTGTTGCACGCCGAGCGGACCACGCCGATGCACGGCGAGCACACGGTAGCGGTCGAACACGGCGAGCAGCTCGCGCTGCCACTGCGGATTGTCGACGTGCTGTCCATCGCCGAGCGCGGCGATCAGCGCCTCGGCATAGCCCTCGAGATATGGGGCTGCAAGACGCGTGAGCTGCTGCGCCGCGGGCTTGGCGTAGCGATCGCTGCGGTCGGGCGCACCCAGGCGTTCGATGCGCCAGTCGGGCTGGGTCTCGTGGCTCGCGTGACGCGCGCCGCTGAACACCTCGATCGCCCGCGCGAGTGCCGCGGGCGGATCACCCGACGGAAGATCCGGGTGGCGCGTCGCATAGCTTTGCAGACAGGCCGCGATGAGCGCGATGTCGGGGGCGCTCTCGAAGCGTCGCGAGCGGGTGAAGGTCTGGGTCTCCGCCGCGAGCGGCGCTGTCCCGGTCGCATCGCCGGTCGCATCGCCGGTCGCGTCGCCGGTCGCACCGCCGGTCGCAGGCACGAGATCGGCGAGCACGCAGCCCGCCTCGACGCTCGCGAGCTGGTCGCGATCGCCGAGGAGCACGAGCCGCGCGCCCGGATGCACGGCCTCGAGCAGGCGGCGCATCATCGTGAGATCGACCATCGACACTTCGTCGACGATGACGAGCTGCGCGGGGATCGGGTTGGCGGCGGTGTGGCGGCTGCTGCCGTCCGGGCGCACACCGACCAAGCGGTGCAGTGTGGTGGCCGGTAGCGCCTGCAGTCGGGCACGGACGTCATCCGATACATCCAACACAGGCTGCGCCGTCACATCGGTGGCCTCGCGGATCGCCTCGCGCATGCGCGCAGCGGCTTTGCCGGTCGGCGCCGCAAGCGCCACCGAGATCGTGCGGCCCTGCATCAAGGCCGCGAGCAATCGCGTCACCGAGAAAGTCTTGCCGGTGCCGGGACCGCCGACGATCAGCGCAAGAGCGCGCGTCGCGGCGAGGCGCACGGCACGCGCGGCTTCGCCATCCGGACCGTCAGTGCCCGCGCTGCTCGGGAACAGCCGTGCGAGCGTCGCATCGAGATCACCGATATGCGCCGCGTCCGGCAACTCGTGGGCGGCGCGCGCGGCGATGGCGGCCGCGACACGCTGCTGTTCGACATACATGCGCCGCGTCAGCAGCAGCGGCGTGCCCGAGCGTCGGGTGCGCGGCTGCGCGACGAAGGGCTTCAGCGGATCATCCGGGCCACCGACCATCGGCGAGGCGAGTGTGCAGCGGGCCCAAGCGTCGGGATCGGACGGCCAGGGCAAGGTCTCGTCGGTCTCGATGACGATGTGCTGGCGCAGCGTGCAAAGGTCGACGCCAGGATGACTGACGCGCGGCGCGCGCGCGGCGAATGCGAGTCCCAACATGCGCTCGACATCGTCCTCGCCGAAACGCGGCGCGGTGAGGGCGATCGCATGGACATCCGAGGCGTCGAGCACGCCCGCCTTCAGGAAGGGCTGCGCGTGCTCCAGAAACGCGGCGGGCGCGCGGGGGCTCATGCGACCCCCCCACCCGACGCGGCGCCGAGCGCATCGTCCACCGCTTCGATGGTCTCGCGGCGCCAGCGGTGTGCGAATACGCCGAGGCAGCGCCCGGTCTCGGGGCAACGCGGCGTGTCGGCGCCGGCCAAGCCACGCATGAAGAGATAGAGATAACCCCCCATATGCCGGTCGTAATCGTAGCCCGGCATGCGCAGTCGCAGATGACGGTGCAGCGCGACCGTGTAGAGCAGCGCCTGCAGCGGATACCCGGTGGTCGCCATCTTCCACCCGAGCCATGGGCCGGTGAAATGCCCCGGCGTCGAGGTCTCGATGACATTGGTCTTGTAGTCGACGACGAACCAACGCGGATCCGTCTCACCGGCAGCCCGCTGCGCCGCATCCGGGTGCGCACGGAACACGAGATCGATGGAGCCCGTCAGGACGCCCGCGATCTCCTCGAAGATCTGCACGCCCTCGAGGCGTGCGCGGTCGAGGTGATAGGTAAGCCAGGCGCGCACCGGTGCGATCTCCTGCGGCAGCGCGCGTGCGTCATCGAGCGCCCTCGCGAGCGCAGTCCGGATGCGCGTCGGGTCGATGACGACCGGACGGGTGCGCGTATAGCGCGCGCCTGCGCCGAGCCGCAGGTTGAAATCGAGTTCGTCGAGTCGGTCGCACGCCGCCAGATGCGCCAGCGTGAAGCCCGCCGGCAGTGCGCCGCGGAGCGGATCAGCGAGCGTACCGCCCTGATGATCGAGCGGGGTCGAAAGAAGGTTGGGCAACTTCTCGATGAACTCATCGACGATGAGCGGCTCGGTGGCGAGCCCGTTGCGTTCGGCGCAAGCGCCGACGAGGTCGCGCAGCGCAGCGCCGTCTTTGCCTTGCGCGGTGGGGAAGTCGAGCGACTCAAAGACTTCGTGGACAAAGGTGCCGTAGACCGTTCCGCCGCCGCGCTTGAGCCGGTCGCGATCATCGCGCGGCATGGCGAGCTCGAGCAGCACCGGCATCGCAGCCGGTGCGGCGACGCTCGGCCGCTCGTCACGACCGGCGCGCAGTTCGTCACGCTCGAGTTCACGTTCGGTGGTGGCGTTGCCCTCGACACCGTCAGGCGTCGCGACGGCGCTGCGGGCCGCGAGGCCCGAGTAACTGGTGACCCGCCACTCGCCGCGCAGCGACGAGCGGCTCGTGGGCCACGGGGCGGGTTGCGGCGTGACCGTCGACACGGCGCTCGGTGGACGCCACGCAACCGGTCGCGGAATGGCCTCGACCGCAGACCATACGGCCGTGCCGTCGCTGCGTGCCGTCAGATCATCGAGATCCGCGCGGGCACGCGGCCATGCGGCTGCGTCGTCTTCAAATTCCGGCAATTCGTCATCGTCATGACCGTTCGCGGTCGGCGCACGGAACAGCAGCCGTCCCATCGCGGTGGCGTCTGCGGTCTGGCCGTTCTTGCCCATCGCCCCGTACCACGCGACATTGCGATGCTCGGCGCGGGTCAGTGCGACATAGAGCTTGCGCAGGTCCTCGCGTCGAGTCTCCTGATGGGCCGCGTCGATCGCATCCTGTCGCGCCGGTGATGTCGACGACGACAGGTCGATGCGCGTCTTACCCTCGGTGCGCAGCAGGATCGGGCCCTTGTTGTTGCCGTTCGTCGATGCCCGCGCGTCCCAAGTGAACGGCAGCAGCACATGCTCGTACTGCAAACCCTTGCTGGCATGGACGGTCTCGATGCGCACCGCCTGGGCATCGCTCTCGAGACGCTGCGCCCGCGCTTGATCGGCGACCTCGGCCTCGGCGCGCATCCATGCCGCCAGCACGGCGGGACCGGCGCGCGTCGCACGCTCTTCGGCATGCACCAACTCGAAGAGATGCCGCAGGTCCGTGGCGTGGCGCTCGCCGTCCGGCATCGCGAGCACGCGGGGCAGCACGCCGAGGTCCGACATCTCGCGGTCGAAGACCCGCGCGAACCCCCAGCGTGGCCAGCGTGCCGCGGCCTCGTGCAGACGCGCGGTCCACACCTGCCACGGTTGTCCGCCCTGATCGGCAGACGCCAACGCCCATGCCAGCGCATCTGCCGTCCAGCCAAAAAGCGGCGTCACCACCGCCGTGCGCGATTCGCGGTCCCGCCCACCCGCTGCGACGGCATCGAGCCAGAGGGCGAGCCACCGCGCGGCCTCCGTGGCGAACACCGTGTTGCGGGTCGCCGCGACAGCCGGCACGCCCACCTCGCGCATCGCGCGTTGCACGGCGGCCGCCTGCGTGTGGCTGTTGACGAGCACGGCGAGACCGCTCGCCTGATCGACCCGCGGCGCGGTGCCGTCAGGCGCGGGCGACAACGAGGCCACCGCCTCGGCCGCGGCCAGCCGCGCGAGATCCGCCGGCCGCTTGCTGCCGATCGGCTGGCCTTCCTCACCCTTGAACGCGCGTCCATCGACCCATCGGATGTCGAGACCGGGCTCGACCGTGTCTACACCGGCGACGCGCTGGTGGTCGTCGCAGGGCGTCACCTCGACATAGTCGAAGCCCGGATCGTCGAAGGCGCCGGAGCCGGCGCGCCAAAGAGTATTGAGGGCATCGAGCACGCTTTGATCGGAGCGATAGTTCACGCTCATCGTGCGACAGTGCGGCGGCGCGACTTCTTTCGCCGCCGCCGTATAGACATGCACATCGGCGCCGCGGAAGGCATAGATCGCCTGCTTCGGATCGCCGATGAGGATCAGGCGTCTGTGGCCGAGAAATGCCGCCTTCAGCACAGACCACTGCGAGGCGTCGGTGTCCTGGAACTCATCGACGAGCACGGCGTCGTAGCGTTCGCGGATGCGTTGCGCGACCGGGCTCGCCGCACCGCCTTCGGCCTCGATCTTTTCGGCCAAGCGCGACAGCATCGCGTCGAAGGTGAGCACGCGACGGCGCTGGATCTCGGCTTCGAAGCGTGGGCGCACCTTCACCGCGAAGTCCGCGAGCGGCGCGAACCCGCGCCAGAACGCGATCGCCTGCTCGATGAAGGTGTCGAGTGCCTGGATCAGCGGCCAAAAAGCTTGCCGCTGGAGTTCGTCTTTGTCGCCGCCTTTGTGCTCGAAGGCGGCTTCAAGTTGGCCGGCACGCAAGGCCGTGATGGCATTGTCGACGGTACGATCACCCGTCGGCAGAATTGCACCCTCAGCGATCCATGTACGGATCGTGGAGATCCGGGCGTCGAAATAGCGGCCGTCGTGGAACTGACCGCGTATCGCGACCAGGACACGCAAGATGTCGGCGTTCGCGGCGTCGGTCCACTGTGCATACATCGCCTCGCGGGACACCCGGAACGCCTGCACGCTCGCGCGGGTCTCTGCGCCAGCATCATCGCGACGCGATGGGACGATCTCCGGCGGCACCGCGCTGCACAGGGCGCGCGCGACGCGCAACAGATCGTCGCGCGTGTACCCGGCGGACTGATGGAGCGTGACCTCTTCGGCGCTGGCGCCGTGGAAGAAACGCGCGAGCTCGTCGTCGACGATCTCCTCGAGGATCTCCGTCGGGTCGGAGAGCAGCTCGAGATCGGGGTCCTGCCCCGAGTCGAACGCGAGCTCGGAGAGCATGTGCTGCGAGAAGCCGTGGATGGTCGAGATCGCCGCGAGATCGAAATCGCGCAGTGCGATACGCAGATGCGCGGTCATCTGCTCGCGGCTCGGCCGCGCGAGGCTCAGCAGATGCTCGACGAACCCATCGCCGCGGTCAGCCGTTCCGCGCTCCAGGGCGATGAGCGCACTCGAGAGACGCTTGCGCACGCGGTCGCGCAGTTCAGCCGTCGCGGCATTGGTGAAGGTGATGGCGAGGATGCGGTCGATACGCAGCCCGTACTCGGCGACGAGCCGCAGCACCAACCCCGCGATCTGATAGGTCTTTCCGGTGCCGGCGCTGGCCTCAAGCAGCCACGCGGCACCTTCGGGCAGCGGTTCCGACGCCCTCCACGGGGCGAAACTCATCGCTTCTTTTCCGTGGCGGCGTACAGCGGCGACCAGACCGTCCGGGCGAGCGCGAGCAGCGTCTCGGCGCGTGCATCGAGGTCGTTCTCGGTCCAGCCGCCGAAGAGCGCGCGCGCCGCGTCGTCCTTCATCGCCGTGTCGGCGCCGTCATCTTCGAACCACTTGTCGACGGTCTCCCGCACGAGGGACTGCGGCGACAGGTCGGGGTCCTTGTCGGCGAGCTCGGCCAACTTCCGACTGAACTGCGGCACGAGCGGCACCGGCTGCCGACGGAGACGCCACCAGAGGGCGACGCAGGCTTCGAGCACGCGCAGCGCCGTTTCCGGGTCCGGCGCAAGAAATACCGGCTTGCCGTCTCGGGAGATCACATGTGCCGCGACCACGGGTACCTCTGCCGCGCGTGCGACCAGCATCGCGAGCCAGACCTCGAGCTTCAACTTGTCCTTCGGCTTGCCGCTCGCGGTCATCCACACATGCCGCTGCATGCCGCCCTTCTCTTCCCGCACCACAGGGACGACCCCGGTGACGCTGAGCGGCGCACATCCGGGCGCGGTGATCATACAGACATAGGGCGCTGGATCGATGGGGGTACCCGGAACCTTGCGCGCGTCGACGACGATGGCACGCGCCCGCTCAAGTTCATCCGTCAACACCGCTTCGCCGCCGGCCTCGAAGGGGATGACGCCCTCGCCCTGCTGGCGCGTGAGCAGCGGCTGTACATCGACCGCGACGCCCGACTTGTCGTGCGCGACGAGGTCGATGAGTGCGTCACGGAGCTTCCAGGCCTCGAGGTCATCGAGCTCGATCGGTTCGCGATCGAGGACTTCGATGTCCCGATCCGACATCGAGAGGCCGAGCGTCTGTTCGAGGAAGGCTTTCGGGGCGTTCTCGAGCGCGCGGGCGAGCGCGCGTACCGTGAGCGTGTTGGGCGGCTCGAGCTCTTCGGGCCAACGGGCATCAGAGGGCGTCGCCGAGAGTCCGGCAAGCTTGGGTTCGCCTCCGCGAGCGAGCGCCGCCTCGGCCCAGGTCGCATCATAAGGCCGACGGGCCGTCTCCTCGAAGGCCTTGAGGCTCCAGGGCTGCAGCGGATGGATGCGCAGCAGATCGCGGGGCTGCGCGATGCCGAACGCCTGCGCGAGCAGATCGACGAGTTCCTCGACCACCACGGACAGCGGCACGGCGTCACCACGCGTCGGCTCGAAACCGCGCCCGTAGATCAGGAGCGCGTCGCGGGCACAGAAGAGCGACTCGAGGAAGAGGTGTCGGTCGAGACCGCGGCGGTCGTGCTCCTGCGGCCTGATCGTCGCGAACGGATCCCAGGACGGCGGCCGCGACGGCCGCGGGAAGCTGTCGTCGTCCATGCCGATCATCGCGACGACGCGGAACGGCACAGAACGCATCGGCTCCATCGCGCAGACGGTGACGGCACCCGTATTGGGACGATCGCCGCCGCGCGGCAGCGTGAACGCGTCGCGCAGCATCGCGCTGATGCTGGCGGGGTCGAATTCGAGCGTGGTGGCGGGAGTGACGGCTGCGGCATCGTCGTCCGGGAGCCACTCCTGCAGCGTGGTCGACACGCGCACGCGCTGCCAGCTGCGCGACTCGGGCAACGCGCAGAGCGTGTCCATGACGCGCTCGAGGCGCCGACGCCACGCCTCTGCGGTCGCGGGCGTCGCGAGTTCTTGCTGCAGACGCTGAAGATGATCGCAGACCGTGGCGAGCGTACCGAAGCGCAGCGCTTGATCGCGCCCCGGTAGATCGACGGGCACCGCTGGACCGAGCCCCGGTGCCGCAGGCACGACGGCGACGCCGCCGGGATCCGGCATCAGCACGCCGAGCGCGAGCCGCTCGAGCGCGAAGCGCACGGTGTTCTGGTCGACGGCGGGCTGGTCGTGGCGCGCACGGTCGGTGGCATCCCAGGCCCAGCGCAGGCCGGAGGCGACGATGAGATCTTTGAGCGCACCAAGATCGGCGTCGTCGATGCGGAACCGGGTGCGCAGCGGTTCGCGGCTGAGCAGATCGAGCAGGCACGAGGCGGTGACGCGCGAACCGACGAGGCCGAGCACATCGAGGAGCACGGCGGCGACCGGGTTGGTGTCGGTCAGACCCAGATCGGCGATGTGCACAGGGATCGCCGGGACGACGCCCGGGCTCTCGCGGCTGAACACTGCGGCGACGAGCGGCGCGTAGGTGGCGAGATCTGGTGTCATCACGAGCACATGACGCGGCTCGAGCGTCGGGTCGGCGACGAAGCGACGCAGCAGGTCGTCGCGCAGCGCCTCGCACTGGCGTAGCGCGCCATGACAGGCGTTGATCTCGATGGAAGGCGGCGGATCGGCGTCGGCGGCGCACACGCCGCTCGCCTGCATGCGCTCGCGCAGACCGGGCACTTCGTCGGCGGCGTCGATCCATTGCTGCAGGACTTGTAGCCGGTGCGGCGGCGCCTCTGCCTCGGCGGCCGTATCGACCGCATCCTCGATGCTCTGATAGCCGAGATCCTCCAGCCAGATCTGCAGATCACGGCTCGGCGCGCCGTGGGCGGCGAGCTGCGGATTGCTGCGCTCGAACTGCTGCAAAAGAGCGAGCGTCTCGGCGGGCGTTTTTGCGGCCCGCAGCGCGGCACGCTCGTGGCTGCGCAGACGGATGTCGGCCCACCACTCTGTCGAGGGTACGAGCATGAAAAGATGGATGTCCATGTGCCGCGCGAGCTCGGCGAGATGCGCCTTGTCGCCGTTACGCAGCGAGGAGAGCCCGAACACGAAGAGCGATCGGGGAACCTGTTGCGTCGGCAAGGCGCGCAGACGCGCGAGACGCGAGGGCGGATCGGTATCGGGCGCGATCGCATGGAGATCGGCGAGCAGCAGCGCGAGCCAGCGGTGCTCGTCGGGCGCCGTGTCGGAATCCGCCATCCATGCAGCGGCGTCATCGGGCCGGTCGTAGAGCAAACGCTCGAGGACGGTCGCGGCCTCTCGGGTGAACGCGAGTTCGCGCGCCGCCACCGGGCCGTCGCATTCGCCGAGGTAACGACGGACCCGATCGAAGGCGGGGTCGGCGAGCCGGGCGCGCAGCGCACGGATGACCCGGCGGTGGAGTGTCGTGCCGGACCACGCCCCGTCGGCGGCGGGCGCAGGCAGACCGGCGGCCTCATGGATCGCGGCGATCGCCCGACCGAACGCCTTGCCGGGGAAGAGGAAGTCGACCGCGGCGACGCTGCCCTGGAGGGTGGCGAGCTCGTGGTTGAGCCAGCGCTGCATGCCGCGGCTGCCGATGACGATCGGGACCCGGGCCATCGGATCCTCGGGCCAGGTGG
>Ga0315906_10000863_pt1 | contig 46479 bp, 48 predicted proteins | sample LakEriMetagenome_4_FD_203526 | JGI IMG/M metagenome (GOLD analysis project Ga0315906, IMG submission 203526) | Freshwater fungal communities from buoy surface, Lake Erie, Ohio, United States - Buoy 2 MA122 | ecosystem: Environmental > Aquatic > Freshwater > Lake > Lake biofilm | place: USA...
CCGCCGACATTCTTCTCTATCAGGCCAACCTTGTTCCAGTGGGCGAAGATCAGCGCCAACATATCGAACTGACTCGAGATCTTGCCGGTCGCTTTAATGCTCGCTATGGCGATACCTTCACTCTTCCCGAAGCATATATTTTAAAAGCTGGTGCGAAGATTAACGACATTCAAGAGCCGACTTCCAAGATGAGTAAATCATCGGGCTCTGTCGCAGGTGTTATCGAAATCATGGACTCGCCGGATGCGAACCTCAAGAAGATTAAATCTGCTGTGACAGATGCTGGTCGCGAAGTGAAGTTTGATCAGAACGAAAAACCTGGAATCAGTAATCTACTGACTATTCATAGCGCGCTCAGCGGCCGTACTATTGCTGAACTCGAAAATGAATTTGCCGGTAAGGGTTATGGAGATTTTAAATCAGCGGTAGCTGAAGTGGTTGTCGAATATCTCAGACCAATTCGTGAGCGTGCGCAAGAGCTCTTACTCGATGAAAAGCACCTCCTCAGTATTTTGCATCAGGGAAGTGAGAAAGCGCGTACAGTCGCGAGTGCAACCTTGGATGCAACGTATAAGGGATTGGGTGTAGTTCAGTAATGAAGAAGTTACTTCTTTCAACACTGCTCATAGCTTCACTCGTTGCGCCTACCTCAACGGCCCAGGCTCAATCTCACCGCATCTGTTTGGCATATGACGCCGGTGGTCCAGGAGATGATTCTTTCAATGACGCGGCACAAGCTGGCCTCAAGGTCGCCTCCAAGAATCTTCAATTCGCTCTGGAAACCACTGTCACATCAGGTGAGGCAAAAGATCGCAAAGATCGTCTTACCGCATTGGTCAATAAGAGTTGCACCATAGTTATTGCGGTCGGTACTGGGTATGCACCGGTCCTGAAAGAACTCTCCCAAGAATTTCCTGAGACTCAATTTGCAATCCTTAATGATGCAACAGTTGATGCACTCAACGTCACATCCATTGTTTTCGCCGATGTACAGGGGGCTTACTTAGCTGGATACGCCGCAGCGCTCTCTAGTAAAAGCGGCAAAATTGCGATGATTGGTTACTCATCCCAGAAAGCTATTTTTGATAAGGGATTTCTTCCCGGCGCTAAAGCTGCCAAAAAATCAATTACTGTCACCCACAAGTCAATCTCAACATCGGCAAGTTCTGTTACCTCGACCCTACTTCGGTCAGGCCATGATGTGATTTATCTGGCAACAACGGGATCAGCAACAGATGTGTTCTCTGTTATTGCAACATCTAATCGTGGTGGAAAAAATCGATTTACAGCCGGACTCATTACTCAAGAACCTGATCAATTCTTAACAGTTGACGCCGCCTCGCAGAAATTCTTGCTCGCTACAGTAATCAAGCGAGTGGATCTGGCACTGATTGATCTATTGACTGAGACATTGGCGGGCAGAACCCTTTATGACGAGGTTGATCCTGCTCAAGGTGTGTATGGTCATCGTTACGGAATTTCAGATAAGAGCATCGAGATCACGTTGCGCTCTCCAGCTTTGATTGCAGCGCGATCAAAGATTAATGCGGCAAGTGTTGCCGCGTCGAAGTTAAGCTCCTAGTAAATCTCGCAAAGGTTGACGAAGCGAAGATAACTCGGCTTCCGCTTTCTCCCGGTCAGCGCTAATCACTTCGATGTAGCATTTAAGTTTTGCTTCAGTTCCAGATGGACGAATAATTATTCGGATACCGCCAGATAACCACATTCGCAATCCATCAGTTGGTGGCAGGCCATTACTAGGCGCTGCAAGATCATCAATACTTTCTACTGAGCGCCCAGCAATCTCACGTGGTGGTGTGGTGCGTAACCGTGCTAGAAGAGTGGTGATTGCGCCCAAATCTGTGACTCGAATTGAAATCTGTTCAGTTCCGTGAAAACCATGGCGAGCCCAGACTTCATCGAGTAAGTCATTGAGATCTTTACCCTGTTCGGCCAAGGTAGTCGCAATCTGAGCCAGGAGAAGCGCCGCTGAGATGCCATCTTTATCGTTGACCGTTTCTGAGTCGACTGCATACCCAATTGCCTCTTCGTAACCAAAGGCGAGGTTTTCAATTTTGGCAAGCCACTTAAATCCGGTGAGCACCTCTTCGAAATCAATACCGTAGTGAGCACTGATTTTTCGCAGGATAGATGATGAAACAATTGAATTTCCAAATGTTCCTGTTGGAGCGGTTCTGGCAATCCATTCACCGAAAATAACTCCGAGCTCATCGCCTCGCAGCATTCGCCATTGTCCATTGCGATCTTTTATCGCTGCTGCGCATCGATCTGCATCAGGATCATTGGCGATTACTAAATCTGCATTGTGAGACTGAGCAGTTGAAATCGCGAGGTCGATCGCACCGGGTTCTTCGGGATTAGGGAAAGCAACTGTGGGAAAGTCTGGATCGGGCTCTGATTGCTCCCTCACGAGAATCGGCGGCGCAAAGCCTGCTTTCTCGAAAACTTGTGCCAGTGTTTGGGTGCCGACTCCATGCATTGCCGTGTAGACAATTTTTAGAGAACCTGGCTTTGGCCCAAGGGCTGCAGTGCGGTCGATGTACTCATCGATGATTTCCTCTGCGACAACGCTCCACTTACTACCACGAGCTTGAGATGAAAGTTGTTTTATTGACTTGATCTCATCGGCGATAAATCCATCCGTAGGGCTAATTATTTGAGAGCAGGCGTAGGAAATTCCATCAGCTGTTGGCCCAACGTAAACTTTGTATCCATTATCTGCTGGCGGGTTGTGGCTAGCAGTGACCATGATTCCAATATCTGCATTAAGCGCCTTGGTTGCATAAGCAAGTACAGGTGTTGGAAGTGCTCTCGGCATCAGAAAAACTTCACACCCAGCACCGCTAAAGATTTCAGCGCTCTCAATCGCATATTCATACGAACCATGCCGTGCATCTCGTCCGATAACGACACGATTGAATCCACGCTTTTTCATATACTGGGCAATTCCTGCAGCAGTTCGTCCAACAACAGCGCGATTCATACATGATGGACCTGGTCCATTTGGCCCACGTAAACCCGCGGTTCCAAATTGTAAAAAGCCATTGAAGTACGCCCGAAGTTGTTTCTCATCACCTGCATCAAGCAGTGCCTGCAGCGCTGTTGCGGTTACTGGATCTGGATCATCTGCAATCCAAAGAGCTACTTCTTCTTTCAGTCTTAGATCCATCAGTTTCTCAATGACTCTCAATCAAATAATCTGCGGAATGGTTTTTTTGATCAATTCACCCATTGAGCTTGCCGCTGCCTTACCCGCTGCGATGACCTCTTCGTGGCTGAGTTTTTGACCGGTGACACCGGCAGCTGCATTAGTCACTAGCGATATTCCTAAGACTTCGGCACCGAGTGCGTGTGCTGCAATCGCCTCAGGAACAGTGGACATTCCAACGAGGTCGGCTCCGATTGTGCGCATCATATGAATCTCTGCTGGAGTTTCATATGTAGGGCCACGCCAGTGAACGTAGACACCTTCTTGTAGCGATGAATCAGCTGACTTCATAATCGAACGAATACGCTTGCTGTAAAGGTCGGTGAGATCAATAAATGTTGCTCCAACAAGTGGCGACTGTGCGGTAAGAGAGATGTGGTCTCGGATAAGCACGGGTTGTCCCACCTGATACGCAGTATTAATTCCGCCGCATGCATTGGTTAAGATAACGACCTTGCATCCCGCCTTAACCGCTGTTCTCACTCCGTGAACTACGGGTTCCATACCTTTTCCTTCGTACAAATGTGTACGCCCCAAGAAGACAAGTGCATGAATGACTCGGTTGCCATCGTTAATGGCATATGAGCGAATTTTTCCTGAGTGACCTTCAACTGCGGGTGGAAGAAATCCTGTTATCTCTTCAGCGCTACATTCATATGCTGGCGTACCAAGTGCATCAACGGCGCCAACCCATCCTGATCCCATCACTAGGGCGATATCGTGAGAAGCGACCCCAGTTCGAGATGCAATCTCTGCAGCTGCGCGAGTGGCAGCTTCGAGTGGATCTGTATAGAGCAATTCAGTTGATGTCATGTGGCGAATAATGTCATAGATCGATGATGTCGCACAGAGTTGCAGCACTCGCCACCGTCTCACCAATAACTACTGTGAGATTCTTAACTACGCCGCTCTTATGAGCATTGAGTGGCTGCTCCATCTTCATCGCCTCAATCACGATAATCAAATCTCCTGCTTCAACAGTGGCACCCTCTACTACAGCAACCTTGACCACGGTTCCCTGCATCGGACTTGTGAGCGCCGTTCCAGCGGCAGCACCAATAGATGATTGCTTGGCCCGACGGCGCTTGATAATCGGTGCGGGGGTGTGAACCTGAATTCCAAATCGCTTTCCATTAACTTCGGCAACAAGTGATTGGGCTGCAGGTTGTGACTCACGCTGTTGAACTTGATATTTAAATGCTGGAATCTGATTATTGAATTCATTTTCAATGTAGCTGGTGTAAATCTTAAAGTCTTGGGTAAATGCCGGATCTTCAACAATGGCGCGGTGGAACGGTAGGGCGGTAGGAAGTCCTTCGATGACAAATTCAGAAAGTGCTCGTCGTGCTCGCTCAATTGCTTGTGCTCTCGTCGCACCCGTTACAACAAGTTTTGCTAATAACGAATCAAAGTTTCCGCCAATTTCATCTCCACCTTGAAACCCTGCATCGACGCGCACGCCCGGTCCAGACGGTGCTGACCATGAGGAGATTCGACCAGGTGCTGGCAAAAATGAGCGTCCCGGATCTTCGCCGTTGATTCTAAATTCGATGCTATGTCCACGAATGATGGGATCTTCAAATCCGAGCTGCTCACCCGCTGCAATTCTAAATTGCTCACGTACAAGATCAATTCCGGTAACTTCTTCAGAGACTGGATGTTCTACTTGTAGGCGCGTATTTACCTCAAGAAATGAAATCGTGCCATCTTGTCCAATCAGAAATTCGCATGTGCCAGCCCCGACGTAGCCAGCCTCTTTCATAATCGCCTTACTTGATCGGTAGAGCTCATCTACTTGGGCCTGCGTAAGGAAAGGCGCCGGGGCTTCTTCCACGAGTTTTTGATGGCGACGTTGTAAAGAGCAATCGCGCGTACTAATCACAACGGCATTCGAATGTTGATCAACCAGGACTTGGGTCTCAACATGGCGAGGTTTATCAAGGTAGCGCTCCACAAAACACTCACCGCGACCAAAACCCGCAATAGCCTCACGTGTAGCGGAAGCAAATAGTTCAGGAATCTCTTCGATAGAGTGTGCGACCTTGAGCCCGCGTCCACCACCACCGAATGCGGCTTTGATTGCAACCGGAAGTCCGTGTTCTTTGGCGAAGGCAATAACATCTTCATGGTGAGAAACTGGATCTGTTGTACCTGCAACTAATGGCGCACCGACCTTGGCAGCAATTCGTCTGGCTGACACTTTGTCACCTAAGGCGCTAATTGCAGCTGGAGGAGGTCCGATCCAGATAAGCCCTGCATCAATTACTGCCTGAGCGAAGTGAGCATTCTCTGAAAGAAATCCATAACCAGGATGAACAGCATCGGCGCCAGATTTCTTAGCAAGAGCGATGATTTTTTCTATATTGAGATATGTATCTTTTGCACTTACCCCATTAAGTGAAAAAGCATAATCTGCAGCCTTCGCATGGAGAGCACTTCGATCTTCTTCAGAGTAAATAGCAACGCTCTCTATGCCATGATCTTTACATGCCCGAATGACGCGAACTGCAATCTCACCTCGATTGGCAATCAATACACGTTTCATGACATCTCCTTTACCTGAGGCCACGTATACCCCAGTTGTTTCATCGCACTTCTTAGAAATGGCATTGAGATACCAACGACATTTGTGTAATCGCCTTCAATGCTAGGGATAAAGGGAGAGCCGAAACCATCAAGAGTAAAGCCACCAGCAACATGAAGCGGTTCTTCCGAATCAATATAGTCCTGGATCTCTTCATCGGTCATCGTCGAAAATGTCACCTTGGTAGTCACACGATCTGCAATCTCAATACCTTTCTCTGTATCGATAATGCAATGACCTGTGTGCAGCAGACCACTTCGACCGCTGATTGCTCTGGCCCGTTCAAGAGCGACTGCGGGAGTTCCTGGTTTTCCAAAAGAGATTCCATCAACATCAAATGTTGAATCGCAGCCGATGATAATCGCTGGATAATCAATTAACTCTCTTACTGTGTGGGCTTTAGATATTGCTAAAGCAATTACCATATCTTCGGGACTCATCGCGTTGAAGAAATCAGTCTCCTCATCAACGTTACTCACAATGATTGTGGGAGAGAGGCCAGCATCAACGAGCAAGCGCTTACGTGAAGTCGATTGCGAAGCAAGAACTATTCTTGGCATCTAATCAAATTTCCTTGCGCCGAATGTAATTTGATGAGGAAGTGGCTGACGTAGCTGCGGTAGCCCAAAGACACTTCGTTTCACAACAGGCTTGAGAACTGCTGGCTTTTGAGCAGCAAGAGCTAACTTCAAAGCTTCTAGCTCTTCAGGTGTGGGGTTTCCAGAAGTAATCGAAAATTTCATTACAGCGGAATATTTCCATGTTTGCGGGCAGGAAGAATGTCACGTTTTGTCTTCAGAGTACGGAAAGCCTTGGTGATATATGCGCGCGAATCTTCTGGCTCGATCACTGAATCGATCGTGCCTCGCTCGGCAGCTGCATACGGATTTGAAAGAGTTTCGGTGTACTCAGTAATCAATTCTTTTCTGAGACTTTCTGGATCATCAGATTTTGCAAGTTCACCACGATAGAGAACATTGACGGCGCCCTGTGCACCCATCACAGCAATTTCAGCGGTAGGCCACGCAAAATTGATATCACTGCCTAAGTACTTGGATCCCATCACGATAAAAGCGCCACCGTAGGCTTTGCGAGTAATCAAAGTGACAAGAGGCACCGAGGCTTCTGCGTAGGCGTAGAGCAATTTTGCACCACGTCGAATAATGCCGTTCCACTCTTGTTCTGTACCTGGGAGAAAACCTGGAACATCCACCAAGGTAAGGATTGGAATATTGAAAGCATCACAGAAGCGAAGGAATCGTGCCGCCTTCTCGCTTGAATTAATATCTAACGTTCCAGCTAAGGCGGAAGGCTGGTTTGCGATTATTCCGATCGATTGACCTTCGATTCGTGCAAAGCCCACGACAATATTTGGTGCATAGAGAGAGTGAACTTCTAGAAATTCTCCTTCGTCGACCAACGTTTCGATCAGTGATTTCATATCGTACGGTTGGTTAGGTGAGTCAGGAATAAGCGTATTAAGTGCGAGATCACCAGCGCTCTTAGTCAATGTCTGAGTTGGTGGAAGTACCGGAGAACCATCCATGTTATTTGATGGCAAGTACGAGAGAAGTGCCTTTACATAATCAATGGCATCGGCTTCAGATTCAGCCATGTAGTGAGCGTTACCAGATTTTGTATTGTGGGTAAGTGCGCCACCAAGTTCCTCCATACCAACATCTTCACCAGTAACAGTCTTGATAACTTCAGGACCAGTGATAAACATATTTGAAGTCTCTTTCACCATAATGGTGAAGTCGGTGAGTGCGGGGGAGTAGGCCGATCCGCCGGCACATGGGCCAAGAATGAGGGAAATTTGTGGAATAACACCCGAAGAGCGAGTGTTGAGTCGGAAGATTTTTCCGTATCCATTGAGTGAAGCGACACCTTCTTGAATTCTTGCTCCACCCGAGTCATTGATACCAATGAGAGGAATTCCACTTTTAAGTGCAAACTCGGCAATTTTTACAATCTTGTCAGCGTGCACTTCACCAAGGCTTCCACCAAAGACTGTGAAGTCTTGCGAATAGAGGGCGATCGGCCGGCCATCAACTGTTGCTGTACCAATGACAACTCCATCGCCATACGGGCGTGTTTTCTCCATCCCAAACTGGGTCGAGCGATGGCGCGCAAACTCATCGATCTCAGTAAATGAATTGGCATCTACAAGCATCTCAATACGCTCGCGCGCTGTGTGCTTGCCCTTGGCATGCTGCTTCTCAACTGCTCTAGCTGAGCCGGCATGGATCGCCTCGTCAATTTTTTCGCGAAGATCGTCAATTTTTCCGGATGTAGTGTGCAGATCGGGGCTCATGTCTATACGGTACTAGCCATGGGTATAGATATGCCACGAGCGCCACTAGATCAGAGTCAGATCGCTGCCCCGTTGTCGCACTACTGGCGAGTAAGCGTGGTTGATCTCACGACATCAACCCAAGCGGATCTGGCAGAAAAAATTAACGCAGGAGATGCGCAGAGTGGTGATGTCATCGTTGCAAATTTTCAAAGTGCAGGTCGTGGGAGATTAGATCGAACTTTTACTGCGCCAGCATCAACCGCACTTTTGTTTTCACTTTATCTCATTCCACAGAGATCGCGTACAGAGTGGGGTTTTCTTCCGCTCTTAGCGGGTATATCTGTTGCAGAAACCTTGAACACAGTGAATGCAGGAATCACAATTAAATGGCCGAATGATTTACTCATCAACGAGAAAAAAGTTGGTGGAATCATTTCAACAATTCATGGTGATGGCGTGATCATTGGAATTGGAATTAATGTTTCGATGTCGGACCAAGAACTACCGGTGGAGAATGCAACGTCTCTCGGCTTAGCGGGTGTCTCACTCCTTGATCGCAATCTTTTGCTCTCAAAAATTCTCAACTCGCTGGAAACTGACTTTATGCGTTGGGATCTAGGAGAATCCTTCGTGGATCGATATCTCGACCTCTCAGCCACCATCACGCGTCATGTTCGGATCGAACTACCCGGTGGGCGGGAGATCCTCGCCAAGGCAATCTCAATTGATGAACAAGGTCAACTCAATCTCGATGATGGTCAAATCGTTTCAGTAGGGGATGTAATTCATCTACGATAAGAAGGTGAAGAGTCGTTTTCCTATCGTTGGAATTATTGGCGCAGGTCAGCTTGCTCGTATGAGCGTTGCTCCCGCGATCGCACTTGGTGTAACCCTCAAACTCTTTGCACAGAGCAAAGACGATAGCGCTGCGCAAATCTGTGACCACGTTGTTGGTGACTATAAAAACCTGCAAGAGGTTCTCGAATTTGCCCGTCACTGTGATGTCGTGACTTTTGAGCATGAGTTAATTCCGTTATCGATAATCAAAGGGATTGAAGCGGCAGGTGTTCGCGTCTACCCGCCTTCAAGTGCATTTATCTACTCTCAAGATAAAGGTGCGATGCGAGGTTTTCTGCAAGATCTTCCTTCACCACAATGGTCCATTATCGATAGTGCAGAACAAGTGAGCGCTTTTCCGGTGATCGCAAAGGCTATTTCTGGCGGATATGACGGCAGAGGTGTCTGGAAGATTTCAGATGCAGATATGCTCGATGAAGTAATTGCGACTAATCCACAATTGCTTATTGAAGAGCTCATTAACTTTGATTGCGAAATTGCTGTCATGGTCGCCCGCTCCCCACACGGACAAGTAAGTACATGGGCCGTCACACATACCGTTCAAGAAGATGGAATTTGTGTGAGAACTATTGCTCCTGCACAATCAATTAGCCAAAGTGTTGGCGAAAAAGCTGCTTCCTTGGCAATTACTATCGCCCAACGCGTTGGGCTTGTTGGTGTGATGGCTGTTGAATTTTTTGTTAGAGGAGAAGATGTCTTTATCAATGAGCTTGCAATGCGCCCGCACAATTCAGGACATTGGACGATCGAAGGATCTGTGACAAGCCAATTCGAACAGCACCTGCGTGCGATTCTAGATCTCCCACTAGGTGAAACAGCTATGCGCGCAAACCTGGCCGTGATGGGAAACATTCTCGGAGGAGATAAGACGGATATGTATCGCCCATATCTACATCTCATGGCTCGGAATCCAGAGCTGAAGATTCATCAGTATATGAAGGATGTTCGTCCGGGTCGCAAGATCGGTCATGTCACAGCACTTGGCAAAGATCTTCTACACTTGGAGGAGTTAATTGAGCATGCACGTGACTACATGAGCGGAGAAGTTGATGAGTGATGTAGCAATCATCATGGGTTCAGATTCAGATTGGCCAGTAATGGCTGAAGCGGCACATGCTCTTGACGCGCTAGGGATCACATACACAGCAGATGTTGTCAGTGCGCATCGCATGCCAACAGAGATGATGGCATTTGCACAAGGTGCAGTGGCAGCCGGCTTTAAGGTCATCATTGCGGGAGCTGGCGGAGCTGCACACCTTCCCGGGATGGTTGCATCCCTTACAACGCTGCCAGTGATTGGTGTGCCAGTACCGCTTACTCATCTCGATGGAATGGATTCTCTTCTCTCTATTGTTCAGATGCCTGCTGGAGTTCCTGTTGCAACAGTGGGAATCGGTAATGCCAAGAATGCCGCCTTATTGGCAGCGAGAATTTTGGGTGTATCTGACTCGATAATTTCAGCCAAAGTTGAGCAGGGTCTCAAGACCATCAACGAAGATGCTAAGAAAAAAGGCTCTCAGTTAAACGCAAAGAAGAAGACTGGGTTTTAATCCGAACGACCGAGCGCGTGAACACGCCAACCGGCCTTGCGCCACTTATCGCGGTCCAGCATATTTCTTCCATCGATCAAGAACTTGGATTTAACTAGTCCTCCGATAACCGCTGGATCTAGCTCTCGATACTCTTTCCACTCAGTCAGATGCAATATCGCATCTGCATCCTTGACGGCATCTGTTACTCGTTCGGCATAATCAAGATGCGGGAACCGCTTACGCGCTGGCTCAATCCCTTTAGGATCATGAACAACAACAGTGGCTCCGGCGGCTTGCAATTGCGCAGCAATATCCAGCGCTGGGGAATCGCGCACATCATCGCTATCAGGCTTAAATGTTGCACCCAAAACAGCGATTTTGTATTGAGTTAAGTCATCCGATAGATCTGCGCGGACTACATCGATCACTCGTTGGCGAGCACGCAGGTTAATTGCATCTATTTCACGTAAGAATTCCAGAGCCTGATCTGCCCCAAGTTCTTGGGCGCGCGCCATAAATGCACGAATATCTTTAGGTAGGCAGCCTCCACCAAAACCGATACCGGCTTGCAGGAATCGGTTGCCGATTCTTGGATCATAACCAATAGCTTGTGCAAGAACAGTGACATCTCCACCCGCAGCTTCGCATACTTCAGCCATAGCGTTGATAAATGAAATTTTCGTTGCTAGAAATGAATTTGCTGCGACCTTGACCAGCTCAGCGGTTGGAAGATCTGCTCGCACCCACGGAGTACCGAGGGCGATAACAGGCTTGTAAACTTCCTTGAGAATTTCTTCTGCACGATTATTTGCAACTCCGACAACAAGTCGATTAGGTGTCAACGTATCTTCAACGGCGAAGCCTTCGCGAAGAAATTCTGGGTTCCACGCTAAATCTGCTTGTGGCGCAGTTACTGCTAACTCGGCACGAAGCCCTTGCGCAGTTCCTACCGGCACCGTTGATTTTCCGACAACAAGTGCGCCGTCCTTGAGATAGGGAGCGATCGCTGCCACAGATGACTTTACATATGTGAGATCTGCGGCAAGTCCATCTTTACTTTGAGGAGTTCCAACACAGATAAAGTGCACATCGGCATCGGCAACCGTGGAAAAGTCGGTGGTGAAGGAGAGTCGACCCGTTTTCATCTCTGCCGCCAAGAGAGTGTCTAATCCAGGCTCATAGAAAGGTAACTTTCCTGCGCTCAGGAGGTCAACTTTATCTTGATCTGTATCAACACCCACAACTTCAAATCCAAGCGAAGACATACAGGCAGCGTGGGTTGCACCGAGATAACCGCAACCAATTACCGAAAGCTTTAACGTCATAGAGATGAGTCTAAGGCACGAACTATTTAATCTCGCCGCATGGATTTTCAGCGGCGGTGCGAGTCTTGAAGTTATCTACTATGACAGGGGTTTGGGAGGGTGAAGCTGATGCAGATGGTTCGGGGGTTGGGACTACCTCATCAACCAGAGGACGATCATTGCGAATGCGATCAAAGAGATCTGCACTCAACACTTCATCCCAAATGACAACAGAACCGACGTTGGAATCTCGTCCATTTGGATTACCAATTGGCACGGTAAGAGTTCGGACATTTCCAGAAGATAAATTCTTCATCTGTCGTGCAAGTGTGAGTAGATCATCGGGAGCAAGTCCGGCATCTAATTGAACGCTTGCTAGGGAAGCGCTAATAAAGTTCTTAACCTTAAATGGATTGAGTAGAGTTCCTGAACTTGTTGCCTTACGCAGGACTGAACTCATGAATTGCTGCTGTCTTTGCATACGACCGATATCTCCGAGGCCATCAAAGCCACGGGTCCGTACATACTTGAGCGCTTCAATTCCATTAAGCGTATGTACACCAGCACTTAGCACGAGGTGACTCTTTGGATCATCAATATCAACTTTGGTGCAGACTTCAACTCCACCGAGAGCGTCCACTATCTCGGCAAAGCCGGCGAAGCTGACTTCGATGTAGTGATCAATTTTTACCGCAGTTGCGAGTTCGATTGTTTCGATGAGCAGGGGAGCTCCACCGTAAGCAAATGCAGAATTGAGCTTGCCAGGGCGAGCAGAAATTATCTTCTCGTTATCCAGACTGCTTATATGTTCTGGAATAGTTACCAAACTATCGCGCGGCAGAGAGATGATGGAGGCGCGATCGCGAGACTTGCTCAGATGGATGAGCAGCATCGTGTCCGATCGACCACCTGCTGCAGTAGCGGTAGTACCTACCCGCAAATCTCGAATCTGTTGCTTGGTCAGACCCGCACGATTGTCTGAGCCGACGAGAAGGTAAACTTCTGCCTTGGAGATTTTTTCAGGACGATTGTCTACAGAGTTAAAAACATCAATACGGGCTATGGAGTCACTAATTCGGCCGAGACCGAAGGAGGAGACCGAAGAGGTCAGCACGATAGCAATCGAAAGTGATGTAATTATCCGAATTGAACGTGTTGATTTCACGTGGCAAGAGTACTTGGACGATAGCGTGGAGGTGTTATGACATCGCCGAACGCCCCTCTGTCAGCTTTACCTGGCATTAGCGTCATCCTGCCTGTTCTCAATGAAGAATCGCATCTCGAAGATTCAATTCGCGCGATCCTTGCGCAAGATTACGCTGGTGAATTCGACGTTATCTTGGCGTTAGGTCCATCAAAAGATCGCACCAATGAGATCGCAGAGCGACTCTCAGCTGAGAATCCACGCATCATTCTTGTGAGCAATCCCACTGGCCGCACTGCCGCAGGACTCAATCTCGCCCTCCATCGCTCGACTCGAGAAATTATTGTGCGCGTGGATGCTCATGCAGAAATTCCCTATAACTATCTTCAGTTGATCGTGGAAGTTCTTGCAGACACCGGTGCTGTCAATGTTGGTGGAGTGATGGGCGCTGAAGGAGTCACACTTTTTGAAAGCGCGGTTGCAGCTGCGATGCGCAGCCCCTTTGGTGTCGGTGGCTCTAGGTTCCACATTGGTGGCAAGGCAGGGTTTGTGGACACCGTTTATCTCGGTGCGTTTCTGCGCCAAGCAGTTGTTGATGTCGGAGGCTTTGATGAGCGCTTCATACGGGCACAGGATTGGGAACTGAATTATCGATTACGTGAAAGTGGAGGAAAAATTTATTTTGATCCACGCTTACATGTCACATATCGGCCTCGTCCAAACTTTCGCCGCTTAGCAAAACAATATTTTGAGTATGGTCGATGGCGTCGAGTGATCGCCAGAAAGTATCCAGAGACAATCAATTACAGATATTTAGCACCACCACTAGCTCTGATTGGAACGGTGCTCTCGCTCTTTGCCGGCGCACTCATTGATCCGTCGCTCTATCTACCCGCTGCGACGTATTTTACATTTATTGCAATCACCCCACTATTTATCTCAAAAGATCTCATTCACTATCCCGTACTCGTCTTTATTCTCCCCACGATGCATTTTTCTTGGGGATTTGGCTTTCTCACATCACCACGAAAGCTCGTTCCAGACTCTCTAAGGTAACCTTGCACTATATGAGTACTCCAGTGAATGTATATGAGCCTTACCGAGCCGGGTTACCTCCGCTCGGTGAGTACGGACGCTCCCTATGGTCGCGCCGCCATTTCATCGCTGAATTCTCTCGCTCACAGTTGCGAGAGCAGAACTATGGGTCAGTCTTCGGGCAATTGTGGCTTGTTCTTAACCCGCTACTGCTCTCAGGGGTCTACTTTCTTCTGATCTACATCATCGGTGGAAAAGGCGATTCAAATCGCTATGTTCATCTGACATCGAGCTTGTTCTTCTTCTATCTAATCGCCAACAGTCTCACCGGCGGAGTGAAGTCAATTACTGCTGGGCAACGTTTGATTTTAAATACAGCTTTTCCTCGAATCATGCTTCCGATTTCAGCCTCAGTCATCGCAGTATTCAAATTTGTTCCGACACTCATTGTCTTCTTTGTCATTAGAACAATTATCGGTGCACCGTTTTCGTGGCAGATGCTCTGGGCAATACCAATCTTTATCCTTGGAGTCCTCATGGGACTTGGCATGGCAATTACGATCTCTTGCATCAATGTTTACTTCCGAGATATTGCAAGCCTGCTTCCCTATCTGACACGTAGCTTGATTTATCTTTCACCTATCCTCTATGAAGCATCTTCACTCTCTGATCGCATACGTACCCTTGAAATTGCTAATCCGATCTTTAATTTACTTGACGCCTGGTCGCAAGTGATGGTCTACGCACAGGCACCGACTTTGAACTCTGTGCTCATTAGTCTTGCTTGGGCCCTGACAATATTTTTGATTGGAACCTATTTCTTCCTATCGAGGGAGCGTGATTTCGCTGTCCGTCTCTAGCGCGCATCCACATCACAGTATGGCTGTTTCGGTGAAATCCGTCGGCCTTACCTATCTCACCTCTGTCGATAAAAAACCAACCTTTAAAGCACGCATAAAACGATTTGGGCGCGGAGGAAAGTTTTCACGCAGAGTCGATGCGATTAATGATGTCAGCATCGACATTCATTATGGAACGGTCTTAGGAGTAATTGGATCTAACGGTGCGGGAAAATCATCCCTGATGCGTGTGATCGCTGGAATTATTCCGCCATCAGAAGGGCGTATCGAGGTTTATGGCTCGGTCAGTACTCTCTTAGCCCTCGGTGTGGGATTTAACGCTTCCCTTACCGGCCGCGAAAATGTTTACCTCGGTGGTTTAGCTGCAGGAATGACTCGTGAAGAAATCGATAATCAGTTTGATGAGATCGCCGCTTTTTCAGAGTTAGGTGAGGCAATTGATTCTCCTATGCGCACGTACTCATCAGGAATGTATGCCCGGCTAGCTTTTTCTGTTGCCGCCACAGTGAAACCAGATATTTTGATTATCGATGAAGCCCTGAGCACAGGAGATGCGCGGTTTAAGGAGAAGAGTCTGAACCGCATTAAGGAGCTGCGCACTCAAGATCGCGCACTCATTCTGGTCAGCCACGCTTTAGCAACAATTGAAGATGTGTGTAATGAAGTGATCTGGCTTGATAAAGGCAGGCTGATGGCTCGGGGAGAACCACAGCAGATCATCAACCAATACCGTGAATTTATGCAGGTAAAGAGGAGTGCTTCATCGGATGAGGATGTCTAAGAACTTCATTGTTTTATTGATTGCAACTCTCGCCTTCACTAATCCCGTTGCGCAAGCTCAAACAGTTCCTTCCACATTTGTATTTACGGGCAGTGGCTATGGTCATGGCGTTGGTATGAGCCAATTTGGGGCGCGAGCGCTTGCGCAATCTGGTGAATCTGCCAGTGCAATCCTGAATTACTTTTATAAGGATGTTGAAGTCGCTCCATTTGTTGACACTCATACAATCCGAGTCAGCATTGCTAATCTTGTAAAGTCAATCTCATTTGCAACACAAACACCAGGTGCTCGATTAGAAGTCTATGAGGGAGATATTGCTCTTGCATCTGACACTCTCCCGATCGCAACTTTTGAAAGCAGGAAACGAGCTACCTTTACATTTGCCTCTCAATCTGTCGCCCTGTCAGCAATTGCGCGCGGAAAGGCTGTCACGCTCCGTTGGGTAGGAGACGGGGCAATTCTCTCAATGTTCAACGGTAAGACGACGAGTAGATATAAGTATGGATACATCACGATCAAAGTACTTCGTGGAGCACTTGCTGTAACAAATACGATGTCTTTGAGAGATGAATATCTCTACGGAATTAGTGAAGTTTCATCCAGCTGGCCCAGCGCTGTATTGGAAGCTCAGGTCATTGCATCACGAAGTTATGCGCTCTCAAAGTTAGGTGTTGTGCGAGCTGCCTGTGACTGTCAGGTGTATTCACATATCTCTGATCAGAATTTCGTCGGATTTTCTAAGGAGAGCGAACCTCGCTTTGGCCAACTATGGAAAGCAGCAGTTGATCGAACGATCATTGATTCGACCACGAGCTTAGTTGTGTTGAGTCGAGGTAAACCAGCACAAACGTATTTCTTCTCGTCATCTGGGGGAGCCACACAAACCACGTTGGATGCGTGGGGGACTGCAACTGCCTACACGCAGTCAGTGCCCGATACAGCCAGCGTTGATGTGAAGGTCAATCCGAGATTCGCTTCCTGGAAGGCGTCAGCAACTCAAGAATTAGTTGCAAAGGCATTTATATTGCCTGATGTAATCTCTTTGGAAGTGCTCTCTCGAAACGAAGCTGGCGCAGTCACCTTTATTGCGGCCACATCGTCAACCGGAGTAGTCAAGAAAATTCGTGGCGATACATTTAGAAGTCGGGTAAAGATTCCTTCTCCTTGGTTTACCGTAGCAAGTACCGCAGATCCGCAAAGCTAGTTTGAGTGAAGAATTGAATTAAGTCCGCCCCACGAACCTTCACGCATGACAACTTCTAGCGACCCATCAAGTGAATTTCTGCGAAAGAGAAGATTGCTCGCGCCAGAAAGCGTTGCTGCCTTTGCAATGATTCCATCTGGCAGTCGAACTTTTGCTGCAGCTGTGATGTAAGTTCCCGCCTCGACAACACAATTATCTCCGAGAGAAATTCCTAATCCAGAGTTGGCACCGAGCAGACACTTTTTACCGACAGAGATAACTTCTTTGCCACCACCACTCAGGGTTCCCATAATCGAAGCTCCGCCACCGACATCACTTCCATCTCCGACGACGACGCCGGATGAGATTCGACCTTCAACCATGGAGGTACCGAGTGTTCCAGCATTGAAATTAATAAAGCCTTCATGCATCACTGTTGTTCCGGGTGCTAGATGAGCGCCAAGTCGTACACGATCTGCATCTGCGATACGAACACCTGAAGGAATCACATAATCAACCATGCGTGGGAATTTATCGACACCGAAAACGCTGACATGTCCATCTCTGACTCGAAGTGCTGCACGCACTTCTTCAAATCCATCCACGGCGCAGGGACCCGCTGATGTCCATACAACATTTGCTAGGAGCGAGAAAATCCCATCGAGTGCTAATCCATGTGGTTGTACAAAACGATGTGAGAGCAGATGCAATCGTAGATATGCATCGACTGCATCCGTTGGTGCAGCAGCGAGATTGATCTCACGGGATACAAGTTCACGTGTAACTTTTCGGATTGGATCTTTTCCAACACAATCTTTGAGAATTGGTGACGGATCACCAACTAATGAACCAAGGCTAGGTGACGGAAACCAGACATCAAGAACAGTTGACCCGCTCATGGTTGCAATTCCGTGACCCGAAGCTAGGCCCTGGACAAGATGAGATTCAGTCGTCATGTGCTCACAATATCGCTTATCCTTATTTTCATGGAGCGACAATCCAAGAACACACTCGCAATTACAGTCCACTGCGCTGCGCCGATTGAAAAAGTCTGGGCTGAAATTGAAAACTGGAGCGCTCAAGGCAGATGGATGTTATCGACAACCGTCTGGCTGACATCAGAACAACGCACTGGAGTAGGAACCACGATTGCCGCATTCACCGGCCCGTTTCATAAACGCTATCCAGCGTTTTCTTTCTTGGGATTACTCGACACAATGACAGTGACTACATGGGAGCCGCCCACTCGTTGTGACGTCATACATACAGGAGCACCCCTGAAAGGAAGTGGCACCTTTCTACTGGAAGCAACAGGTCCAGAATCTTCTCTCTTTCATTGGAGTGAGACGATTGAGATTCACCGGGCCCTCTTTCTTTTAGGTGCTCCATTTATCTGGTTGGGAGTAAAGATCTCCCTCTGGCGCTTTTCTAGGCTCTTTAAAAATTAATAGCCCTCGAAAGAGTTGATTCATCGGCCTGCAGATATTGAGAACGGGTAACCTCGTCCTATGGGATCGCCGAAGACCCTCGCCGAAGTGCTTGCTGCACTTCCTGAGGAAGAGCGCATCATCTTGACCCTTTCGTATCTGCGCCGAATGACTACTCCCGAGATCGCCGGGCTCTTAGGCGTACCCGAGAAGTCTGTTGAGGCGGTCATTACCTCAGGAAAAGCGCGATTGACGCGCGAATTGGGCATATAGGGCGCTCTCGATTTCATAGATGGCCCGAGGTGCGAGATACTTACGCCCTTACTTTCGAATCACCCGCAATCGAAGGTCCAAGCTTTTAACAGGCTTTAAAGGAGTCCATCATGGCAGCTATGAAACCTCGCACAGGTGATGGCCCAATGGAAGTTACCAAGGAGGCACGCTCACTTGTGATGCGCATCCCTCTTGAAGGTGGCGGACGACTTGTTGTCGAACTCAATCCGACCGAGGCAAATAATCTCAGTGCAGCCCTTGAAGCCGCTGTTGCACTTATCAAGAAGTAATTTCTCGTAGCTTACGTCTACTTATGCAGATCAGCGCACTACATCCTGATATTGAATCAGTCTCTACCTCCGATGTAATTGTCATCAGTTACATCACCTTGCCAGCAGAGGGTGAGAGCGTCCCGGAAATTATCTTTAACGCTCACCCTGCACTAGTGAAGAAGATTGAAAAACTCTTCGCAGTGGACCTACGCGATGAACTCACCTTCTTCTCACCAACAGGCAAAGCAGGGGAACTCAGCGAAATCCCAGTGAGCGCACCAGATAGCGCGATCGAAAAAATCGTATTACTTGGCCTAGGGGATCAATCGCTGGCATCATTTAGAAGCGCGGGTGCGACCCTTGGAAGAAAAGTACGTGGCACCGATAAAAAGTTTGCAACGTTGGCACCGAACAAGCGTGATGAAATCATCGCATTTGCAACATCAGCCTTTCTTGGCCACTACACCTGGAGCCAAAAAACCACTCTCACGGTGACACACCCTGAAATTGAAATTGTTGCCATCGATGCAGAACCCGTCGATTATGCGCGAACGATGGCAACTGCTATCTGTCGCGCTCGCGATCTCATCCATACCCCTTCAAATATCAAAACTCCCTTATGGATGGCTAATCAGGCGCAAAATATTGCAAAAGAGAATGGGATTGAGATATCCGTACTTTCTGGTGCAGGACTCAAAGACTTCGGGGGATTGCGCGCGGTTGGTAATTCATCTCCACATCCAGGGCCGCGCTTTATTCACCTGACGTACAGCCCAAAGAATGCAAAAAGTTCTGCGCATATTCCGCACGTTGTCATTATCGGCAAGGGCATAACTTTTGATACGGGTGGAATTTCCCTGAAGCGTCCGTACGACACCATGACTGCGATGAAGAGCGATATGGCTGGCGCTGCCGCTGTTTTGGCGACGATTAGCGCTGTTGCCAAGCTTGGCGTAAAAGTAAAGGTCACCGCTCTGATGATGTGTGCTGAAAACGCGCTTTCTGGCACATCGCAGCGCCCCAGTGATGTCATCACGCACTACGGTGGAAAAACCGTCGAAGTGATTAATACTGATGCAGAAGGTCGCTTAGTTCTGGCGGATGGATTGGCATTTGCAGATGTAAATCTTGATCCTGATTACATCGTTGATATTGCAACACTTACCGGAGCAGCATCACTTGGTCTTGGTCGCCAGTATGCAGCGATGTATACGCGAAATAAAGCGCTTGCTCATACTTTGGCTGAGATCGGAGAACGTACTGGTGATCGCGTGTGGCATATGCCGCTCATTGATGATTACACCGATGGGTTAGAAAGCGACATTGCAGATTTGAATCACACCGCAGATAAGGGTCATTACGGAGCAGGGTCAGTTACCGCCGCCCTTTTCCTTGAGCAATTTGTTGGTCAGCGCCAGTGGGTTCACCTTGATATCGCCGGAACTGCTCGAAGTGAGAGTGATGCAGGAGAAAATCCCAAGGGTGGAACTGGTTTCGGGGTGCGATTGCTCGTGGAGTGGCTAACATCCATCTCATGATCAATCAGATTGACCCCCACTCATACGCCGAAGGCTTCATCGGCGAGAGCGTTGATAAGACTCAAGCGCGTAGTCGTGGCGCAGAAGTGGGAGCAGTTGATGTCACGCCCGGTGTTGGTGCATATCTTCGACACTTGGCACACATTCTTGATGCGCAATCAGTTGTTGAGATCGGAACTGGCTCAGGTGTCGGTGCACTGTGGATTCTCGAAGGAATGCTGCCCAGCGGCACATTGACATCTATTGATGGAGAACAAGAACACTCAGCAATTGCAAAGATTGCGCTGCAAGATTCTCAGATCGCACAATCTCGTTATCGACTAATTACAAATCCTGCAATAGAAGTAATGACAAAATTAGCTGATCGTGCCTATGACCTCGTGATCTTTAGAGATAATGCCGAAGATCTTCCTGACGCAATCATCGAGGCCTATCGCATCCTACGAAGCGGGGGAGTATTTGTTATAGATAACTTCTTTGGTGGGGCAAAGGTAAATGATCCGGCTCAGCGAGACCCAAAGACAATTGCACTTCGCGATGCGGGGAAAGCGTTAAAAGGCGATACCGAAAAGTGGGTGACCTCACTTATTCCAGTTGGCGACGGGCTGTTGCTCGCCACTAAGTTGTAGAAAGATAGAACTATGAGCCAGCAACCATCGCAGCAACCCATGGGAACAGGTCCTTGGTGGGTTCCATCATCTGCTCACGGAAAAGCGAAATTTGTAACGCGCTCTAATGCACTTTTGATGGCAGGAATTGCAGGATTAGTGGGCGCACTCTTTGGAGCTAGTTCATCTGGCTCTCTCTTTGGTCATGAAATAAAGTTAACGTCGGTTTCATCATCGATTGAGAGGCCACCAGGATCAGTTGCCGATATCGCCCAACGCGTTCTGCCATCGGTAGTTTCTATTTCAGCACGCAGTGCACGTGGTGGCGGAACTGGAACAGGATTTGTTATTGATAGCACTGGCTTTATCTTGACTAATAACCATGTGATATCAGATGCTGCAGTAGATGGTGGCAGAATCGAAGTACAACTCAACGATGGAACAACGTTAGCTGCCACGATTGTTGGGCGTGACTCAGCTTATGATTTAGCTGTTCTCAAGGTAGATCGGACCGGACTCACCGCACTTACTTTTGGTGACAGCGATCAAGTTGCAGTGGGGGATGCTGTCATCGCCATTGGTTCTCCATTAGGTCTGAGTGGAACCGTAACGTTAGGAATTGTTAGCGCGAAAGATCGTGCAGTAACTGCCGGTGAAGATGCTGGAGATAACTCATACATCAACGCTATTCAAACAGATGCCGCGATCAATCCTGGAAACTCAGGCGGGCCTCTGGTTAATTCAGCTGGAGCAGTTATCGGTGTGAACTCAGCAATTGCAACGCTAGGAACTTCTTTTCTTTCATCGCAATCCGGTTCGATTGGACTTGGATTCGCGATTCCCATTAATCAAGCACGAAAAACTGCTGAGCAATTAATTAAGACAGGAAAAGCCACCTATCCTGTAGTCGGAATCTCAGTTGATATGCAGTATGCCGGAGACGGTGCAAAAATTGCTGACACAAGAAATGCCATTGTTCCAGGAGGTCCTGCCTCACGAGCTGGTCTGCGTGCTGGAGATTTGATTACAAAATTTGACGGTCGAACCATCACAACACCGGAAGAGCTCATCGTTGCAATTCGCTCGAAGAATGTTGGCGATAAAGTTGAGATTGAGTACATCAGAGCAGAGAAAACTCTTAAAGCCACACTTACGTTGACGGCAGGTGAGTGATGTTTGATTTTGGCGTTGGCGAAATTGCGGGCCTCGTTGTTCTTGCACTCATTCTGGTTGGCCCAGAACGTATGCCACGTGTCGCTGGTGATTTGGCAAGAATGATTAGAAAAGTTCGCACTATGACCAATACAGCTACTGCCGAAATTCGGGAAAATCTTGGACCTGGATTTGAGGATCTCACTCCGTCTGACCTGAACCCAAAGACATTTATTAAGCGACATGTTGCATCTGTTCTAGAAGAAGATGAGAAAAAAGAGAAGATGGCCTCCAAAGAGAGCGCTATCAAGCCCACGATTGATCCAGATCTTCTATGAGCGTTATTGAGGGAATCAACGCTGCCTTAGCAACCGTGCAAGATCCTGAACTCCATCGAGCACTGCCTGAACTTGGAATGGTCGAACATGTTGGCTTCTCCAACGGTGTTGCAGATCTAACTATTTTGTTAACGATCTCGGGCTGTCCAATGAAAGATCGCCTGACAACAGATATCACTGGTGCTGTGAGCGCTGTCGAAGGCGTCAATGACGTTCGAATCACCTTTGGAGTGATGAGTGATGAAGGGCGCGCTGCAGTCAGAAAATTAGTGAGAGGCGGACGCGAAAAATTCATTCCTTTTGCTCAACCAGAATCTCTCACTCGTGTTATTGGTATCGCATCAGGTAAGGGTGGCGTTGGAAAGTCATCGCTGACTGCAAACTTGGCAGTTGCCGCAGCCAAGAAAGGCTTGCGCGTCGGAATACTTGATGCAGATGTATATGGACATTCGATTCCGCGTTTAATGGGACTGTTGGGTGTGCGCCCCACTGCGATCGACCAAATGTTTATTCCCCCGGAAAGTTATGGCGTAAAGACAGTCTCGATGGAGATGTTTAAGCCTGAGCGTGCAGATGCAGTTGCCTATCGCGGCCCCTTACTTCACCGCGTTCTGGAACAACTTCTCTCTGACGCGTATTGGGGAGATCTTGATCTTCTCCTTCTTGATCTTCCGCCAGGAACTGGAGATCTAGCAATTTCACTAGGTCAGCTCATTCCTACCTCAGAAATTCTCGTTGTTACTACCCCTCAAGTAGCTGCCGCAGAAGTGGCAGAACGTGCAGGAAGAATTGCGCACCAAATGCATCAACGCGTAATTGGTGTTATCGAGAACATGTCTGCCTTTATCTGTCCCACATGTAATGAATCGACAGATTTATTTGGATCAGGTGGGGGAGAAGAAACTTCGGCCCGACTTTCAACACTCGTTGGTGCAGATGTGCCTCTCCTTGGCAAAGTTCCATTTGCACCAGAGCTACGTACTGGTGGAGATTCAGGTGCACCAATAGTTCATGCTCAACCGGAGAGCCCTGCTGCTCAAGCAATTTCAAATATCGTGGATAAATTAATTATCCGCGAAAAGTCGTTACTTGGAGTCAGGCTCGGAGTTACTTCGTAACTCTCGGGCAATTCCTTTTGAAAGATTACCTAATTCATCTTTGAGGTTTTCGCGCGTTGCCACATTGCCTAATGCAATACGAAGGCTGGCAAGTTCGCGAGTGAGATATTCAGTATCTGCCATGCTTCGATCATTGCGGGCACGATCTTCCGCGAGGGTGATGCGATCTCGATCTGCTTGACGATTTTGAGCAAGCAAAATAAGCGGAGCAGCATACGAGGCTTGTAGAGAAAGTATGAGTGTGAGAAAAATAAAAGGGAACTCATCAAAACGTAAACCATTCGGTGCCAAGGTATTCCACAGCACCCAAGAGAATACGAAAACCGTCATATAGACCAAGAAGCCGGCCGTTCCTAAGAATCGTGCAAATTTTTCAGAGAGACGACCGAAGGCTTCTGCATCAATATGTGGACGGATATTTCGGCGAGCCTCACGAGGTGTGTCTAAGCCATTTTTGCGTGTCATTTTCACACCCTGCCTTTATCGTCAATAGTTATATTCTTTAAATCCGGACGCGTGTTATCTCTGTGATCTACTCGCCAATTATCTGGAAGCAAGTGGTCGAGAACGTCATCGACTGTGACTGCACCAAGTAATCTCTCATTTGCATCAACGACAGGAACGCTCAATAAGTTATAGCTAGCTAGGTAAGAAGAGACTTCATTGAGCGTTGCTTCAGGGCTTAGCCCTTGGGTATCGGTATCAACAAGTGAGGCAAGCAGAGTTGCTGGCGGCTCACGCAGCAACCTTTGATAATGAACCATTCCAACAAAGCGACCGGTAGGAGTTTCCAGCGGTTGACGCGTGACAAAAACTTGCGAAGCAAGCGCCGGAGAAATTTCACCTTGCCTGACAACAGCTAGCGCATCTGCCACCGTGTCATCGGCGCTCAAAATGAGAGGCTCTGTTGTCATCATTCCACCCGCGGAGTAATCCTCGTAGGTCATGAGTCGAAGTACATCTTCAGCATCTTCTGGTTCCATAAGATCGATCAACTCTTGTGCGCGTTCAGCGCCAACTTCGCGGAGAAGATCTGCCGCGTCATCGGGATCCATTTCACCAAGAACATCTGCCGCACGTTCACCTTCTAATTCAATGAGAAGGGCGACACGCTCGCTCTCATCCATCTCTTCGAGAACATCGGCAAGTCGTTCATCATCAAGTGCTCGTGCCACTTCAACACGACGTTTAGGTGCTAAATCCTGAATGACGGCAGCTAAGTCCGCTGCACGCAGATTGCTAATAGTAGAAAGTAGTTGAGAGGTTCCCTGATCATTTTCCGGAGCTTCAAAGCCTCGAACTTCGTCCCAGCGCAGAGTAGAGGAAGCACCTTTACGACGAATTCCTTTTCCACGCTTCATCACGTGTACGCGAGTAATAAACCAGTCACCTGCTCTATTTGACTCCATACCTAGATCTTCAACAATGACATCTTCATTGCCATCAAGAATTACGATCGACTTGTTGAGTAGATCTCCAAGGACCAAGTGCTCTCCGACTCGAGATTCAAATCTGCGCATATTCACAATGCCAGTGATGACAACTGCTCCAGATTCAATCGAGGTGACTCGGGTTATCGGAACAAAAACTCGTCGGCGCAGAGGCACTTCGACTACTAAACCCACGATGCGAGGAGGCTGGTTATTTGTGCGCAGCGTCGCAACAGCATCTCTGACCTTGCCAACTGGATCACCGTTTGGATCAAAAACGGCCGTTCCAGCTAACCTGGCGAGAAATACTCGACTAGTTGACTGCGTACTCATGGGACAAGGATAACCCTGTTCCATACTTCAGATACCTTTGCTTAGTGTCCTCCATCGAAAACCATACGCAGATTCCTCAGCGCCGTGATCTCTTTCGTTTAGGCCTTGGAACTCTCGGGATTGGTACGTCAGGACCGTTGATCGCACTGAGTGCCATGCCAGTGGTCGTCTTGATTTTCTGGCGAAATCTCGGTGGTGCACTGCTTACTCTGCCCTTTGCTGTAAAGGCTTTCGTCACACATGACTATAAATATCGCCGAGCTATGGCGCTATCAGCGCTATCGGGAGTAGTCCTCGCCTTTCACTTCATTGGATTTTTTCTTGCGATGCGCTGGACATCGATTGCAGCGGGTACCGCCCTTGTTGCCCTGCAGCCAATATTTGCAGCGCTCATTGTGAAATTTTTGGGTGGTGATATTCCATCACGTGCATGGCTTGGAATGGGAATCGCTTTCATTGGCGTCATCATGATTTCCGGAGTGGACTTATCTATCTCATGGCTTGCCTTCCAAGGCGACATCGCAGCAGTTATCGCGGCTGTTCTATCTGCAATTTATGTACTCCTTGGTTCTAAAGTACAAAGAGAGATTGGCACACATACCTACACGTCAATCTGTTATTTCTTCTGTGCAATTACCGCCTTGCCGATAGCGTTGGTTTTAGATTTTAAACTTTTTGACTTTGAGCTGAGAGAATGGCTCTTACTTCTGGCACTTATTGCAGGGGCTCAAATCTTGGGTCATTCAATGTTTAATGCAGCGCTTAAGAGAGTGTCACCTGCCATTGTTTCGCTCATAGTGTTTTTAGAAGTCCCAGTGAGTACACTCTTGGCTATCTGGTGGCTTGGACAAACCCCATCCATTGCACTTATCCCCGGCATTATCGTGATTTTATCGGGATGTGTGTTGGTAGTTTTGCGAACACGTCCGACGGAAGTGGTGGCTTAATTGTGATTGATCTACATACACATACAACGAGCAGTGATGGAACAGATACTCCTCACGCACTTGTTAACAAGGCACTCTCTTCGGGAATTACAGTATTAGGTCTGACCGATCACGACTCAACATCAGGATGGGCTGAAGCGATTCGCGCGCTGAGACCAGGACTCACACTTGCACTCGGTGCGGAAGTCTCATGCCTAACAGAGGATGCGGTTGCAGTCCATATGCTGGGTCTGTTATTTGATGGCGAGAATCAGAAAATGCAAGTAATGCTAGAAGAGTCAAGAGATTCGCGATTGCCGCGGATGCGAAAAATGACAGAGTTATTAAGCGCTGATGGAATAGATATTTCACTCGATGAAGTCTTTGCTGCAATGCCTGAAGGGGCAACGTTGGGCCGGCCACACCTTGCGGACGCTCTTGTCGCTAAAGGTCATGTGAAGAGCCGTGATGAAGCATTTGCCGAACTCTTGAATAATTCGTCCAAGTATTATGTGACACATATTGCTCCTAGCCCCGAAGAAGCAATTCGAGTGATTAGGCAAGCCGGTGGAGTTGCTGTCATTGCACATCCATTTGCCACACGACGTGGTCAGACGCTTTCAGCTATGAGCTTTCCATCATTAATCGCTGCTGGGCTCAACGGAGTTGAAGTAGATCATCGTGATCACTCACAGGCAGAGCGGGAACAATTACGCGGTATCGCTCGTGAACTTGGTCTGGTTATCACCGGTGCGAGTGACTATCACGGAACAGGTAAACTCAATCTCATGGGGGAGAACCTCACAGATCCACACCAGTGGGAAATTTTAGAGTCAATGGCAGATGCTCGAAGGGCGGTCACTTCATGAATATTGTTGAGGTAAGCGCACTCACCTTTGCTATTCAGTGCTTTGTCACCTTGTTTGTCATTATGGATCCACCGGGTGCGACCCCGATCTTCTTGGCTTTAGTTTCGGATAAATCTCCTAAAGAACGAATTCGTCTCGCTTGGCAGGCTGCAGCAATTTCTCTTGTCGTGATTGCATCCTTTGCACTCTTTGGACAATTTGTGCTCGAGTATATGAAGGTCTCTATGGAGGCACTTCAGGCCGCAGGTGGGTTGCTCCTTCTCTATGTTTCGCTCCAGTTGTTAACCGGACGTATTGACGAAATTGATGCATCGACAAATAAAAATGTTGCGCTAGTTCCATTGGGTACGCCGCTTCTGGCCGGTCCTGGAGCGATCGTTGCAACTATGATCTTTGTGAAGCAAGTAGATTCACCTGCCTATGCCGTAGGCCTTATTGCAGCGGTGGTTGCAGTTCACATCACCATCGCAATCGCGCTTATGGCCTCGACAAAGATTCTTGCCATTATTAAAGATAGCGGTGTCACTCTTGTCGCGCGTATTGCAGGACTTCTTCTTGCTGCAATTGCGGTTCAGATGCTCGCCGATGCGATCAAAATTCTTGCTGGATAGTCCTGTGACATACGATCCCCGCGGCATCTACTCTCCAGAAAACATTGTCTGGAAGATTCACAGCGATCCATGCATGCTTATCGGTGGGCTACGCGCGCTCTTTGAGCAGGCTCTTCATCCAGTGGCTATGGCTGGGGTCGCAACACACTCAAACTTTCGTGAGGATGCGTGGGGACGACTTGAACGCACTGGAGATTACGTAACAACTCTCACCTTTGGCACTACTGATGAAGCAACCCAGCTTGCAGCTCGAGTGCGACGTGTACACACCAAGCTCGGCCTTGATAATCCGCATGAGTTGCTCTGGGTTCATATGGCGATGGTGGATTCATTTTTAGATACAGCGGTGCGTTCAGGCGTAGAACTCAATGAGCGAGATCAAGATGATTATGTATTGCAGATGGTCGAATTTGCAGACCTTGTTGGTGTTCCACGAAGTGATGTTCCCACTTCACGCGCAGAGCTCGTCCAGTACTTTGACGGTATACGGCCAGAGCTCGAAGCAAGTGACGACGCGAAACGTGCGGCAATCTTCTTAGCGCTGCCACCGCTTCCGACACTTGTTCGATTTGCGACACCTGCTGCTCCGGCTTGGGCTGGAATAAGTGCTGTGGCAGCGGCAAGCCTTCCCCGTTGGGCACGCGATTTATATGGATGGCCGACACTTCCGGGACAGTCGAGTGCGACAAATTTCTCTCTGCAGACAGTTCGAAAAACTCTCTCACTCGTACCTGAAGCTTTTATCGCCCCACCAATTTTTCTAGAAGGTAAGAAGCGTTGGCATAGTCAGTCGGTGAATGCATGAGCAGATCCATTGTTTGCCTTGCAAATACAGCAGGGGGATCCGGTAAATCGACGCTAGCGCATGCGATCTCGGTTGCATTCACTGAATACGGAAAGAAAACGCTGCTCATTGATCTAGATCCTCGAGCTCACCTGTCATTCCGCGTCGGGCGCGAGAACTCACGCTTGAGCATCTCTGACTTTCTGCAGAGTACGGTCACTGTGGAAGATTTAGATACACACATCGAGCGCTTTGACTTTATCGCAAGCGACTCTCGATGTGGTTTCGGTTTTTCAGATACTGACCTTCGGAATCTCATCGATACGCTGCCAAAAGAATTCGATGTAATCGTGATTGATACACCTAGTGATGTAAATCCTGGATTGCTAGCCGCTCTCAAGGTGTCAGACCTAGTACTTATTCCATACTCACAGACGCTTCATCACTATCGAGGAATCGATCAAATTTTCAAACTTGAGCCCAATGTAAAGAAGGCACTTCTTCAGATAGGTAAGCTAAGTAAAATCTCAGATCAATTTAGCCAGTGGCCTCACCTCGATGGACGCTGTAGTACTGCGCGCGAGATTAGCGAAGCAGAGTTAACGATTACGAGCGTTCTTACCACGGCGAAAATCTCTGTGATTGCCGGAGAAATCAGAGAATCTGCCTATAGCGTTCTTGAAGAATTAGGAATTGCTTAAGAAGTAAATTTCTTTGTGCGCACTCTCTCGCGCTTTTCACGTGGAGCAGCAGGTGCACGTTCACTCTTCTTCTCTGCAGCAGGTGCGCTTTTACGAGGCTTATCCATACGTCCGGTAGAGCCGACAGGGATCTTCATCATTGCGTAGAGATGCTCAGATGATGAATATGTTTCAAGTGGCTCTGCCAGACCTAACTTGAGAGCCATATCAATCATCTTCCAGCGAGCAAGTTCATCCCAATCAACAAAGGTGAGCGCTATTCCGTATGCACCGGCACGAGCTGTTCGCCCAATACGGTGAACATATGTTTTTTCATCTTCGGGGCACTGGTAGTTAATGACATGTGTGATGCCATCAATATCAATTCCACGCGCTGCAACATCTGTTGCGATGAGAACATCGGATTTACCACCCTTGAAATCATTGAGGGCTTTCTCCCGGGCAGCTTGTCCCATATCGCCATGAAGAGTTGCAGCTTTAAATCCGCGTTCGATCAAATCATCAGAAGTCTTTTGGCAAGCGCGCTTGGTTCGGCAGAAGACGATTGTGGGACCACGCCCATCTGCTTGCAAAATACGAGCCAACATTTCGATCTTATCCATCGCATGTGCACGAACTACATGTTGTTCGATTCGCGAGACGACATTGCCTTCATCTTGTGAATCTTGGGTACGAATATGCACCGGTTGATTCATAAACTTACGAGCTAAAGCAATAATGTCACCAGGCATAGTTGCTGAAAAGAGCATGGTTTGAGAGCGATTCGGTGTTGCAGTAAAGATCTTTTCAACATCTGGCAGGAAGCCAAGATCGAGCATCTCATCTGCCTCATCAAGGACGACTCGTGTAACGCTGGCAAGTTTGATCTGACCTTGACGATAGAGATCCAAAAGTCGCCCAGGAGTTCCCACGATAATTTCGACGCCTGCTTGGAGAGCTTCAATCTGTGGCTCAAAAGCGCGACCGCCATAGACGGCTAACACTCGAATCTTGCGGCTCTGTGTGATCTCTTCTAAATCTTTTGTTACCTGCACACAGAGTTCACGCGTAGGTACAACCACGAGTACTTGTGGAGAATCCTGATATTCAAATGTTTTCCACTCTTCATCTTCAGGAGCAATCACTCGGTCTACGAGTGGAATACCAAATGCCAGAGTTTTTCCCGTACCAGTTTTGGCTTGCCCAATCACATCTCCATCAGCAAGTGCGATTGAGAGCACCTGTTCCTGAATTGGAAATGGAGCCATGTACCCATGCTCATTGAGGGCAGCGATGGTCTCCTTGCGAAGAGGTAAATCTGCAAAAGTCAGGGACACTTATTGTGCGCCAAAACCGACGCGACGTTCAGTCGGTTGACCAATTTCAACATAGCCAATCCGAGCCGCTGGAACGATGATTTCATGGCCACGGATATCTGTCAGAGCTAATAACGAGTTATCGGCAAGCGCCTTAGCGACAGCTGCTTTGATTTCAGCTGGGCTAAATTCGCATTCAAAGGACAGTTCACTGGAAACTTCTGCAATAGCAATTCTCACGAGAGCTGCTTTTGCGCCCTCTGATTTCTTTGTACTCATGTGCTTATCCTAGGCGTAAGCCGTGCGAACTGCTATTCGGTGCGGGGGAAGCCCGAAATTCCGCGCCACATCAAGTTTTCAACGAGATCTACTGCTTGTTGGCGAGTTAATTTGCTGTCACGTTCCAACCAATGGCGTGCGGTTACTTGCGCATAGCCAATGAGTCCAACGCCGAGAAGCATTGAAACCTCTTTGGGCAGACCAGTGTCATTGGAAATCACTCCACTTACCGCCGCGGCACAGTCGTACGTCATGCGATTGAGTCGCTCGCTCACCTGTGGTTCAACGCTCATATCACTTTCAAAGAGAAGTCTGAATGCTTCCCCTTCATTTTCGATAAATGAGAAATAGGCAACGACAGTTGCACGCACACGCTGGGCGTTATCAGGAGTTGATGAAATCGCTTTTTGAATTTCAAAGACTAAAGAGTCGATGTGAAGATCAAGGACAGCAAGATAGAGATCGAGCTTTGAAGGAAAATGTTGATAGAGAACGGGCTTACTGACTCCCGCGCGATCTGCAATTTCATCCATAGCTGCAGAGTGATATCCGGCGGCGGTAAAGACCTCAAGGGCTGCGGCGAGAAGAATTGCTCTGCGTTCATCACGAGGTAGACGCGCTTTGTCAGCGCCTAGTACTTTGTCAGGAGTGCTCATTTGGCTAATCGTAGAGCCTAAGTGGCATGCTTTCCTAGTCTGAGGCAGAATACTCAATTATGAAGACTCCGCCATTGGTTACTCCAGGTCCTGCACTCAATGTAGATGAAGTTCGCCGGTATAGCCGCCACCTCATCATTCCTGATGTTGCAATGGCAGGCCAACAGAGATTGATGAATGCAAAGGTTCTCTGTGTTGGTGCCGGCGGGCTTGGTTCACCTGCACTCATGTATCTGGCAGCCGCTGGTGTGGGCACTATTGGAATCGTTGAATTTGATACAGTCGATGAATCAAATCTGCAACGGCAGATTATTCACGGCCAATCAGATATTGGAAAAAGTAAAGCTGATTCAGCTAAAGAGAAAATTCTAGAGATCAATCCTTATGTCAAAGTGATTACTCATGAAGTACGACTCGATGTTGATAATGTGATGGAGATTTTCTCTCAATACGACATTATTGTTGATGGCACAGATAACTTTGCGACGAGATATCTGGTCAATGATGCGTGCGTACTGTTGAAGAAGCCATATGTGTGGGGATCTATCTATCGCTTTGATGGTCAAGCAAGTGTCTTCTGGGCTGAATATGGTCCGTGCTATCGCTGCCTCTATCCAGAACCTCCACCACCAGGAATGGTTCCATCATGTGCTGAAGGTGGCGTGCTCGGAGTGCTCTGTGCAACCATCGGCTCAATTCAAACCACCGAAGCAATCAAAGTCCTGACTGGCGTTGGCGAACCACTTATTGGTGAGTTGATGATCTATGACGCGCTCGAAATGGAATTTAAAAAGGTCAAGATTCGTAAGGATCCGAATTGCCCAATCTGTAGCGTTAACGCGACCCAGAAAGATCTACTCCCTGACTATGAAGCATTTTGTGGAGTTCTCTCCAATCAGGCACAGGAAGCAGTCACAGATTCAACAATCACAGTGACAGAGCTGAAAGAGAAGATCGATCGCAACGATGATTTCTATCTGATTGATGTTCGTGAGCCAAGTGAATTTGAGATTGTAAGAATTCCAGGATCACACCTCATCCCAAAGCAAGGCTTTATCGATGGAACAGCCTTAGCCGGCCTTCCTCAGAATAAGCCAATCATTCTTCACTGCAAGAGCGGTGTCCGTTCGGCAGAGTGCCTTGCAATTATCAAAGGAGCAGGATTTAAAGATGCTTCGCATGTCTCAGGCGGAGTAATCGCGTGGGCAAAACAGATCGATACATCTCTGCCGGTTTATTAATGCTTGAGCGTTATGACGGTGCACGAGTACTTCTAGTTCATGCTCATCCTGATGATGAGACCATAAACAACGGTGCAACCATGGCACTTTATGCGGCCTTAGGTGCAGAGGTAACCCTTGTTACATGCACTCGCGGTGAAGAAGGAGAAGTACTTGTTCCCGAGCTTTCGCATTTAGCATCGAGTGAACAAGATCTACTTGGCGCTCATCGCGAGGGTGAGTTAGCTGCAGCGATGAAGGCGCTCGGGGTCTCTGACTTTCGTTTCCTTGGAAATCCAGCAACACGCTACCGTGATAGCGGAATGATGGGAACGCCCCAGAATGATCGCCCTGATGTTTTCTGGCAGGCAGATGTGAAGCATGCGAGTAGTCACTTAATCACGATTATCGATGAGATTAAGCCCCACGTTCTTATCACCTACGATGAAATAGGTGGATATGGGCATCCCGACCACATACAGGCGCATCGAATTGCCATGGAAGCGGCAGAGAATGCAACGTGGAAAATCCCAAAAATCTATTGGAACACGATGCCTAAATCTGTGATTGCCGATGGAATTGAAAAAATGAAAGCACTTGGTACAGATTTTTTCGGTGCCGATAATGCAGATGATCTCCCTTTTGCAAAAGACGATGAATTTGTAACAACTCTTATCGATGGAAATAATTATGTACAAGCCAAGATGGATGCCATGGCTGCACATTTAACCCAGATCGCCCTCGACGGCCCCTTCTTTGCGCTCTCTAATAACATCGGACTTCAGGTGTGGGGCAATGAGTACTACACCCTCGTGAAGGGAGATCGATCTGGACCATTTGATGAAATGGGACGGGAAACTGATCTCTTTGCTGGAATAATTTTCAAGTGAAGTACTTTCTTAGCTTTGTTATCGGAGCAATTACTGCAGCCGGTGGAGTCTTTCTCCATCTTTCATACCCACCTGCAGGGCTCATTCTTGGTTTAGCTGGAACGGCTGCAACTTTTTGGTCTGTTGGAAAATACTATGGAAAGAGACGTTATCGATTAGCAACTCTTGCGGGCTGGCTCATTGTTATCAATGATGCAACTACATTTGGCGACGGTGGCGAGCTATTGGTGCAAGGGGATAGAACCGGACTTACATTTCTTACCAGCGGATTGGCGATTGTAATCGTCTCGATCTTCTTGCCAGCGCGCGACTAGCTCCAACTCTGTCCTTGAGGGCCATCGTGTATTGCAAGACCATCGGCTTCTAGCAATCCACGTAATCGATCACTCTCGGCAAAATCTTTTCGTAATCGCGCCTCTTGCCGAGACTGAAGAAGTACTTCTTGCTCGCTGGTGAGTACTTTCGCCTCAGGAACACGAGTTAAATCAAGCCCTAAGACTTGATCGGCAAATAAGAAGAGTGCACGCTTTCGCGCAGGATTAATTTCAGCATCTTTTTCAATAGCGCGAAGGCGTTGTAATGCCTTAGGGGTATCCAAATCATTGAAGAACGCATGTTCTATCTCTGCATCAGATTCAACAGCAGAGCTAGTGCCACCTGCGGCAACTACGCTTCTCCACCGCTTAAGGGTTGAGTGAGCAGCTTTGAGAGAAGCCCATGTGAGATCCATCTGTGAGCGATAGCGATTTTCAAGAAATGCAAAACGTGCTGAGAGTGGATCTAGATCTCGATCGATGATGTCTTGTACGAGGACGACATTGCCGGCACTTTTTGACATTTTGCGACCCTCAAAGAGCAGATGCTCACCATGAATCCAATGCGTCACTGTTTCTAGTCCCGTGAGTGCATTTGATTGGGCGCGTTCGTTTTCGTGATGAGGAAAGCGAAGATCGATTCCGCCCACGTGTAGATCAACGCTCTGACCAAGATGAGCCAATGACATAGCGCTACATTCAATATGCCACCCTGGAAAACCTAGCCCCCAAGGTGTCTGCCACACCATCTGCGTGCGGTCGTGAGCGATCTTCCAGAGCGCCCAATCAGCATGAAATCTTTTTGCCCCATCTTCGGAAGCCTCAAATCGGTATCCCGGTTTGAGTGCATCTAGGCGGTTGCCACTGATTGCACCATAGGTAGGAAATGATTGGGCATCGAAGTAAACATTTCCATCGGTTCCAATATAGGCAGATCCGTTTTCAATGAGCTTTTCGATTGCCGAGATCATCAGCTCGATACTCTCACTCGCTCGTGGGTATAAATCAGCAGGTAAAATATTTAATCGAGCTAAATCTGTGTGAAAGCGCTCTTCGTATTTCTTGGCGATCTCGAAGGGATCGATTTTTTCAACTTTTGATTGAGAGAGAATTTTATCTTCGAGATCTGTCGCCATGTGACCCACGTCAGTAATGTTCTGTACCAAAGTGACGTCGAGTCCCGACAATCGCGCTGCACGGACAATGAGGTCGGAGAGTAAAAATGTTCGTAAATTACCTACGTGAGCATCTCTATAGACTGTCGGACCGCAGCAGTACATCTTAAGCTGGCCGGCTGAGCCAGTGATATCAACTACTTCTCGCGATCGAGTTTCGTAGAGCTTTAACATGCACACTCATTTGATTCGGTGCGTTGAATGTAGTGGTAGGTATGGTGGAACCTGAAGCCTAACTTTGCATAGAGAGACTGTGCATCAGGATTAGATTGGTCTACCTGTAGGCACATTTTTGAAGCACCATTTTCAATCGCTGAATTCATACATGCCAACATGAGTAATCGCGCAAAACCTTGTTTACGATGATTTTCGGCAACGATTAACCTTGTGACAACCGCCCATGATTCAGAGACTGCCACGCGCGCAGTCGCGATAATTTCTCCGCCGTGGGCCAAGGAGATGTATCGCGCTGGATACGCCACCATTATTGGGCGCAGTTCATGATCGTCATGAAGAGTTAAGAAAGCATCACTCGGTTCAATCTCATCGATGATTTCAACTTTTTTCTCACGGGCCAGTTCTTGAAAATCGAAGGTCGCCTCTAAATCATTGATCAGAAATGCAGCACCGAGTTTCTCACTCCAGCCACGTGCAGTCAGGTAATCATTAAATTCTTGGTAAGTAGGAAGTGTTAATTGAAAAACAGTGGGAAGCCCGGCGCTGCGATATATCGAATCCACTACAGCGATTGCTTCGTCGAGATCTACACCTGGTTCTCCAAAGGGTGGAGCTCCCGTAACGAGAACCGAGTTCGCACGATATGTCGCACCATTGGAGACGCGACACCTCCATTGACCAACTGCTTCAATGCGATGAGGTGGCCATGTTCGAGTGGAAATTTCTTCGAGTTCGGCAATTCGCAGAGATAGCGGCGCACCCTTACCAGCACGGTGCTCTACTTCTGCTATCGGGTGCACAATCGCTATCTCATCTGGGTTAAATGCAACTACCTCACCATTTCGCTTGCGCAGTGTGGTCATTGTTTCAAGGATCCCCACAAGATCACGATACCCACCAGCAGGATCATGAAGGCGCAACGTCAGTCGGCGGCCAATCAACTCTGGGCCGAGGGCGATAGATCTGGCTTCCATAGGCTCACATTAACCCTGCGATGGCGTGGGCGCATGGTTAGAATGTGACCTCAACGCGTTCTGCTCTAACTTGTAGCTCTGGAGGTTGCTCGTGACTTATGTGATTGCCCAGCCATGTATCGATGTGAAGGACAAGTCTTGCATTGAGGAATGTCCAGTCGATTGCATCTACGAAGGTAACCGGATGCTCTACATCCAACCGGATGAGTGCGTTGATTGCGGAGCCTGCGAACCCGTGTGCCCAGTTGAGGCGATCTATTACGAAGATGATGTTCCAGGTGAGTGGAAAGAATTCCCGAAGATCAATACAGAATTTTTCGTTGAGATCGGATCACCAGGTGGAGCTGCAAAAGTGGGCCTGACAGATCATGATCATGTAGATGTCCTCTCCATTGAGAAAAAAACTTCCTGATTTTCCCTGGGATGCTCTTGCTCCATATGGAGTAAAGGCGCGAAAGCATCCACGAGGGATCATCGATCTCTCAGTTGGAACTCCAGTTGATCCAACTCCAGATTTTATTCAAAAAGTTTTAGCAGAGAATTCAAATTCTCCTGGCTATCCAACAACTGCCGGAACTCCAGAATTGCAAGAAGCGATTCGACAATGGGCGAGTACGCACCTTGGCATTACTGGCGATTTCGACGTTTTGCCAGTGATTGGATCAAAGGAGCTCGTTGCCTGGCTCCCTACTTTTCTACAGTCAAAAAGTGTTATTTTCCCAAAAGTTGCTTATCCGACATATCAAGTGGGTGCCATTCTCGCCCAATCACAAGAGATTGCCGTGGATATCGATGCAGATCAATGGCCACACGCTGATCTAGCGTGGGTTAACTCGCCTTCGAATCCGACAGGTCGTGTACACAGCGAAGACGAATTCAGAACTGTCATCAAGTGGGCACGAAAGAATAATTCTGTTGTGATATCAGATGAGTGTTATCTTGAATTCGGCGATACGGCAACGCCGACATCTATTTTCTATGCTGCCGACGGTGATAACAAGAACCTCCTGGCAGTGCACTCACTATCAAAGCGCTCGTCACTTGCTGGTTACAGAGCTGCATTTTTGGTGGGGGATGCACATCTCATTGCCCAGATACGCGAAGTGAGAAAACATGCAGGAATGATGGTTGCCCTTCCTGTGCAGAAGGCCATGACAGTAGCTCTTGCAGATGATGCTCACGTTGCAGCACAACGTAATCGATATAACTCCCGTAGAGCGTTACTCACACCAGCTCTTATTGCTGCCGGATTTACGATCGATGAAAGCGCTGCCGGGCTTTATCTTTGGTGTACGCGACAAGAGGATTCGTGGCTATCAGTTGATTGGCTGGCAGGACTTGGAATTCTTGCAACCCCTGGCAGTTTTTATGGAGCCGACGGCTCCCAGCACATTCGGATCGCTATGACTGCTACGGACGAGGCAATTGCAGATGCTTCTTCTCGAATTCTTGCAGCAGTCCAGGGATAAGAAATGACTTCTGCAATCTTGCTTGTAGGTGGAAGAGGAACCCGCCTTTCTCCGATTACTGATGAAATTCCGAAACCTATGTTGCCGATTGCTGGCTTGCCAGTCACAGAGCACCAAATACTTGCTGCCAAGAAAGCCGGTGTGAAAACACTCGTCCTGGCAACATCATATTTAGCAGAGGTTTTCACTCCATATTTTGGAGATGGTAGTAAGTGGGGTATCGACTTGAGATATGCCATCGAGAAAGAACCGTTAGGTACAGGGGGTGCGATTGCTCATGCCGCAGCAGAATTAAATGAGGACGAGAAAGAGACAGTCTTAATTTTTAATGGAGATGTAATTAGCGATCATGATATTTCGGCGCAGATCGCAACTCATAAAAACAGTGGTGCCGACGTCACTTTGCACTTGATCCAAGTAGAAGATGCTCGTGCCTTCGGCTGTGTTCCAACAGATAGCCAGGGCCGGGTAACCGCCTTTCTCGAAAAAATGGATCAGCCTGTGACGGACTGGATTAATGCCGGGTGTTATATTTTTAATCGCGCCGTGATTGACTCAATTCCCAACGGCGTCGTTACTTCAGTAGAACGCGAAACCTTCCCAGCGCTGATCGCTCACAACCGGCGCATCGTTGGCTATAAAGAGAATGCATATTGGCTCGATATTGGCACTCCTGCGGCCCTCTTCAAGGCATCAAGGGATCGCGTTAAGGCAGGCTTTGACGCGCACCCAACTGCGCAGATTGATTCCTCGGCGCTGCTTTCAGGTGGCACCTTTATTGGCGCACAAGCGAGTATCGCCGCGGGGGCCACTCTCGATAATTGCATCGTCTGCCCAGGTGCACAGGTGGCAACCGGGGCCCGACTCGAGCGATCTTTCCTTGCTCCGGGGGTAGTTGTTGCCTCTGATGCCAGCTATAAGGATCGCTACATATCGATTGAAAAGAACCTCCCCATCACTTTTGGTTAATATTTTTTTGCAACTCACATTGTCGATTTTTTAGCCATTTCACGCTCAAAAAGGGTGAGAGCGGAGAAATTTCAACCCTCAACCCGTCCTGCCGGAGTTGACAGAAAGGGATTACACGCGTGTAATTCATACCTAGCAAGCCCGAAATCCACTCTGGAACGGGCCCTAATGTCTTGAGGAGATTAGCTCATGCCAATCCGCCCAGAAGCACAATCAACTGGCAAGCCATCAGCCCCTACTGCTGGACCAACTATTCAATTAGCAAGTGGCGAGAATATTGAACTCTCGTGGCAAGAACGCGCACTCTGCGCTCAGACCGATCCCGAGGCATTCTTTCCTGAAAAGGGTGGATCAACGCGTGAAGCAAAGCGCGTCTGCCTCTCATGCGATGTTCGCCAAGAATGTCTTGAGTACGCATTGGCTCACGATGAACGCTTCGGAATTTGGGGCGGCCTTTCAGAACGTGAACGTCGTCGTTTGAAGCGTCGCCCAGCGTAGGCGATGTCCATGCATCGCGTTAGCGCGATCCTTGTTGTTCATGATGGAGCAACATGGTTACCTGAAGTTGTCGCATCTCTTGCTTCACAGACCAGAGCGATTGATCAATTAATCGCAGTTGATACTGGTTCTCTCGATTCATCGGCAAAATTACTCAAAGGTGCGCGCGTACCCATCATTTCAATGCCGCGGGAAACTGGATTTGGCGCTGCTATTGCATCAGCTGTTGAAAAACTTCCTCCACGTGCTGTCAATGAATGGCTTTGGATTATTCATGATGATTGCGCACCAGCATCTGGTGCGCTCGCCGCGCTGTTGGCAGCAGTTGAAGATCGCCCGCAAGTTGTTATGGCTGGACCAAAACTCTTAGGTTGGCATGATCGTACGCATTTACTTGAAATTGGAGTGAGCATCGCATCTAACGGTGCGCGCTGGACCGGCTTGGAAGATTCTGAATATGATCAAGGCCAGCACGATGGAATCACCGATGTACTTGCAGTCAGTACCGCTGGAGCGCTTATTCGTAGAGATGTCTTTGAAGACCTTGGTGGCTTTGACCAAAATCTTGAACTCTTTCGAGACGATGTGGATTTTGGTTGGCGCGTACATGCTGCTGGACACAGCGTTGTAGCAGTCACCGATGCAGTTGCTTATCACGCGCAAGCGGCGGCAACAGAGCGACGTAGCGTTGATGTTGAGGGTGCTTTTTTACATCGTCCATTACTACTTGATCGCCAAAATGCTGCCTATGTTCTTTTAGCAAATGCGACGTGGTGGTTACTTCCACTCCTAGCCCTGCAACTTTTAACTTCCGCCATCGTTCGAGCAATCGGTTATCTCTTTGCCAAACTGCCTGGATATGCCGGTGATGAGCTGTTGGCGATTATCAATCTGCTTATCAAGCCGGGCGAATTAATTAAGGCGAGAAAGGATCGCAAGGCAACTCGATTAGTTTCTGCTCAAGTCGTCTCACAATTCATTCCATCTCGCGCACGTCAGCTGCGCCTTGCCCTCGAAAGATCTCGAGCAGCAGTGCGTGATCTTATTTTGAAACCAACTGAGAAAAGTAGTATTGATGAAACACTTCTTGATCTTCCTACCGAAAGCGAGCTAGAGGAAGAAGATCTCCTTGCTCCAATTACCACCCGAAAATGGAGCACGGTTTTTCGCAAACCATTTATCGTCTCACTGCTCTTCCTTCTTGTCTTAACAGTATTGTGGTCTCGCAACCGAATTGGAGCAGTATCTGGAGGAACGCTTGCACCTTCGCCTGAAAGTGCCCGACAATTGTGGGACTTTTACTTTGCACCATGGCATGAAGTCGGGCTTGGAAGCAAAAGTGCATCACCTCTATGGATACCTCTAATAGCACTTGGATCCCTCGTTACATTTGGCAATGTTGAAGTCTTCATCTCACTATTTTTCATTCTGACCCCGATACTGCTCTTTCTGTCGATGCACCATCTTCTCAAGAAGGTCAGCGACAATCGATTCCTCACTGCCATAGCGGCAATCCTCTACTCCATCTCGCCAGTTGCTATTTCAGCGGTGAATTCAGGAAGAATTGGTTTGATTGTCTTGATGGTCACTGCGCCGTTTTTTGTCGAGAGAGCTTTTCAGTGGCGCACCATTGAAACTTTTTCGATTCGCGCAATGGCAGCGCTCTCTCTGGCGCTGGCATTTGTCTTCTCCTTCGCTCCAGCGTTGCTCTTAGTTCTGATTGGTTTGAGTGTGGCTGCGGTTGTAAAAGACTTTGATTCTTTTCGAATCGATCAGGATCAGAAGGTGCTCAATGCTCGGCTTGCCCGGCGGGCAACTTTTATCTTTATCCCCATACTTCTGACTCTCCCGTGGAGCTTTGAACTCATCACTTCTCCACGCGGACTACTCCTTGATATCGGATTGTTGAGTTCTGGCGGAGGACCAAATGCAGCGTTCCTAGCAAATCCAGGTGGAGCGGGATCGTTGCCGTGGTGGCTGATTAGCCCAATAACTTTCATCTTACTTGTTGCTCTCTTCTCAGTTAATCGCGCACGACAAATTGCGGTAATTGGCGGATCGCTCATTGTTTTTGGAACGCTCTTTTCAACTTTCTCTCTAGCGGGCAAAGGCACAGGAGCATCAAATGCTCTCTATGCAGGAGTGTTCATCGCACTTGCAACTCTTGCTGCAACTTATGCAGCGGTGGTTATCTTGGATAGCGTCAGAGAAAGATTAATCAGTAGCCACCTGAATTATCGTCACTTAGCCGCTTCTGGTCTTGTGGTTGCATCGATTGCATATGGGCTCGGAGCATCGACATGGATTGTGTCTCAAGCGTCACAGGCTCCACTTCAATCAGCCCAAGGAGAAGTCCTCCCACCATTTCTTGCAATAGAGAGTCAAACAAAAACGCTGGTGATCCGAGAGCGAGTAATTGATTCAGTACCTTCATTGAATTATTACATTGCACGAGGTGGGGATGTCTCTCTTGGTGAAGCTGATGTAGTCCCGCGCGAAGTTCCAGAAATTGAACTTGCTGTCACAGGACTCGCTGATGGAAGCGGAATTACTAGCAGTAAAGTATTGGGAAGTTTTGGTATCACATATGTATTTCTTAAAGCTCCTTCTCAAGGCACTCTGGTGCAGACCATTGATGGACTTGGTGGGTTTATTCGCGCATCCTCCACTGATGCAGGCATCGTCTGGAAAGTTGCAGGGGCTACCGGAAATCTAGTCTTAACTGATGTAAGCGGAAAATCAGTCCAACTAAAACCAACTGATACTCCAGATGAATATCTAGTTCCAGGTCCTGGTGTCGTCACTCTGACACAGAGTTACAGTCGTGGCTGGTACTTGGTTCAAGATGGAAAGCGACTCACTCGCATCCAAAGCGAACTCTCGTTGCCCCAATTTTCGGTAGAGGCAGCTGGTCCAGTCCTTCTTATCTATGACGGTTCTGTGCGAAGAGGGTGGATCTCACTTCACTTCATCATTCTTCTCACGGCGTTTATTTTTGCCGCCCCTAGCGGTCGTCGTAAGCGCGAAATTTCTGATCGGGAAATCGCATGAGGTTCAAGCGTCCAGTGGTGATTGCATCAATTGCCGCAATGACCTTGATTTTGAGTAACTTCACGCAGGGTTCTGTGAGTAGAACAGATTTTTCCGAGAGTTACCCTCCTGTTGTCTGTCCAGCAACTCCCTCTGGTGAAACTAGCGCCGTCTCTCTGCCTTCCACTCAGACAGGTGTACGCGTTCTAGGCAAGAGGACCAATGTATTTAAGCCCGCACGTACATTGCGGCTGCAACAGGGGAGTAGCCCCACAATTATTGATACAAAGAATATGACGTCACCAGTATGGCAAATCAAGAGAGGCGTCTGGGCTGGAGCAACCATCTGCTCTGCACCTTCAATTTCACAATGGTTTGTCGGTGGTAATGCAGATGTCAGCAGCAAGGGCAAGCTCTTGCTCATCAATAGCGGTTTAAGTGATGCAATTGTAGATGTTGGTATCTGGAGTGAATCAGGGATACGTCCGCCTCGCGTGATTACCCTCAAAGCAAATTCATCAATTGTTCAAACGCTGGCCTCGCTTGATCCAGGTTCTAAAAATCTTGCGATTCACGTAAGCCCACGATCAGGTCGCGTCAATGCATTTATGATTGATGAAAGAGGTCGTGGACTTCGCGCACTCGGAGGAGATGTTGTTAACGCAACTACCGATCCGAGTAATGTGATTGTCATCCCCGCAATTCCTCAGATGACACGATCTGGAAAGTCACTTGGTCACAGACTTCGACTCTTAACTCCTGGTGATCTCCCTGCTCAAATTTCAGTGGAATTGATCTCTGCCAAAGGCTCATTTATTCCAGTTGGATTCGATGATCGAACAATTCAGGCAGGAATCGTGACTGAAGTAGATCTCAATCCCACATTATCTCCTGGCACTTTTGCCCTCAAAATCTCATCTGATAGGCCGATCGTTGCCTCCGTTTACTCTTCCACCTTCTCTCAAGGAAAAACCGACTTTGTGTGGAGTACGGCAACAGATCCCATAACCGAGTACTCGTTGGCGGTAAGTGGAATAGCACCTCTGCTCACCTTCACGGGGGAGAAGATCGCTATTTCATTGACCGTGCGCTTTACAAATAAGAAAGAGAAGAATTATGAAATTGAAGGCGATTTATTAGCAACGTTGCGAGTTCCCGACAATGCGCGAACGGTTATCTTCAACAAAGTCTCACCTAATACCTATGGCGGAGCACTCATTGCCACTCAAAGTGGCTATGGCTTCTTCCCGTTGATATCGGGAAGTCAACTCACTCGCGTCCTACTTCCCAGCCCAAATATTCGTGTCTTAAATCCTTAGTGCTACCTCACTCGACTAATCTTTACCTATGTCATCAGCGAAGAGATCAGGCAGAGGGTGCTCTCGTGCAACCTGCCGTGCAATGGCAACTATGACGCTGACGTATATTTATTCAGAATCAACTGCTGTTCTTGGAACCCTCGCAACTTTTGCCGAGCCTCATGCTTACGACCTCTGCGAATTTCATGCCCGTAAATTAACGGTTCCTAATGGCTGGAGCGTTATTAAGGAAGAGATTTCTCAATCTGGATCGGGCCCAACTGAAGATGACCTCATGGCGATTGCAGATGCTGTTCGTGAAGCAGCCGCATCTCTTCCGGCAAGTAGCGCGGAACTCACTGAGCGCATTCATCACTCTGCACACATTGGTGCACGTCGCGGCCATTTGCGCGCTGTTCCGAATTAGTACACACGCTTATGTCAATTTTTAAAGCCTACGATATTCGCGGGCTTGTAGATGAAGAGATTACCCCTGACTTTTGTTTCGCTACAGGTGTCGCGCTGGCACGATTTCTAAAAGGAGAACGTGAGCCAGGTACTGTCGTTATTGGTGAGGATATGCGTCCGTCATCTCCAATTTTCGCTACAGCCTTTTCTGCAGGTATCACTTCACAGGGTTTAGATGTCATCCGAATAGGCCTCGCATCCACGGATATGCTTTATTTCGCATCAGGTAAATTAAATATGCCTGGTGCAATGTTTACCGCAAGTCATAATCCAGCCGAATACAACGGAATCAAGTTGTGTCTCAGTGGTGCGCGACCTATTGGGCGTGAATCAGGCCTTTTAACAATTGAGAAATTTCTCAATGAGGGTTCAGGTCTTGGGCTTGGTGCAATCGGTGTCGAAAAAGAACAGAACCTACTCGATAGCTACGTGGACCATCTCTTCACACTTGTCGATCTCAGTGAGATGCGCCAGATAAAAGTTGTTATTGATGCCGGAAATGGCATGGCAGGGTTTACCGCGCCGGCCGTCTTTAAGCGACTTAATGCACAAGTTGTAGAGATGTACTTTGAACTTGATGGAACTTTTCCGAACCACGAGGCTAACCCGATCGATCCTAAGAATTTAAAGGATCTCTCTGTTGCGGTAAAGAAGAACAAAGCAGATATCGGTTTAGCCTTTGATGGAGATGCAGATCGTTGCTTCCTGGTCGATGAAAAAGGTGAACTGGTAAATCCTTCAGCCTTGACCGCTCTGATAGCAGATCGAGAGCTAGCTAAGAACCCTGGTGCGAGCATTATCTATAACCTCATCTCTTCGCGTAGTGTCAAAGAAGTGATTGAAGAAAATGGCGGAACTGCTGTGAGGTCTCGTGTGGGCCACTCTTACATTAAGAAACTCATGGCGGAGACGGGTGCAGTATTTGGTGGAGAGCACTCTGGCCATTTTTACTTTAAAGATTTTTGGCGAGCAGATTCTGGAATGTTGGCCGCTCTTCATGCACTAGCCGCACTATCTCAGTCGAAGCAGAAGTTGAGTGAGTTGCTGCAGAGTTACAATCGCTATGTATCTAGTGGTGAGATTAACTCTGTTGTTGATGATGCCGTGACTGTTATGTCGGCAATAGAATCTCACTTTGCCCCTATGAGTGGAATCACCATCGATCACCTTGATGGCCTCACCGTTGAAAGTGCTGATTGGTGGTTTAACGTAAGGGCCTCAAACACTGAACCTCTACTGCGGCTCAACGTTGAAGCGACCACGCAAACCCTCATGGATAAAATTCGCCTGCAGGCACTGGCTCTCATAGGTGGCAAGTAGCCACCTTTGCCAGTAATCTTGGCATACAGCAACCTAGCAAGTAGAGCCCTACGCCTTAGGTAAGCACTTAATCACCTACCGTGTAGAGGAGAATAGTTATGACTACTACAGAAACAACACCCAAGCATGACATTGCAGATGCATCCCTAGCAGCAGAAGGTCGCAAACGCATTGAATGGGCCGAGCGCAACATGCCGGTACTAGCTCAGATCAGAGAGCGTTTTGAAAAATCACAGCCATTTGCTGGCGTTCGCATTTCAGCGTGTATGCATGTCACCACTGAAACAGCTAACTTGATGCGCGTTCTCAAGGCGGGCGGTGCAGAGATTGCACTCTGTGCATCAAATCCACTGTCAACTCAGGATGACACCGCTGCAGCGCTTGTGCACGAATACGGCATTTCAGTATTTGCTCGCAATGCAGTTGATCGCGATGGTTATTACTCACATATCAATGCAGCTCTTGATATCGAACCACACCAGGTTTTTGATGATGGATGCGACCTTGTTAACACTTTACACACCACACGTCGTGAGCTTCTTCCAACAATTACCGGAGGATGCGAAGAGACCACAACTGGAGTGATTCGCCTCAATCAGATGGCTAAAGATGGCGCGCTGACATTTCCAATGATCGCTGTGAACGACACAGATACAAAGCATATGTTTGATAATCGCTATGGAACAGGACAATCAACACTCGATGCAGTCTTCCGTGCCACAAACTTCTTGCTCGCAGGGCGAGTAGTTGTTGTTGCTGGATTTGGATACTGCGGTAAAGGCGTAGCAGAGCGTGCCAAAGGAATGGGCGCTGATGTCGTCGTAACCGAAATTGATCCAACCAAGGCACTCGATGCCATGATGCAAGGCTTCCGCGTATTGCCGATGCTAGATGCTGCAAAAATCGGTGATGTCTTCATTACAGTTACAGGTAACCGTGACGTTCTTCGTGACGAACACTTCGCAGTTATGAAGGATGGAGCCATCATGGCTAACTCAGGTCACTTTGATATCGAAATCGATGTCGCTTGGCTAGAGCAGAATGCAAAGAAGAAGAATGCAAAGATGCGCCATCAGACTGATGAATATGTCCTTGCAGATGGGCGTCGCCTTCTCCTTCTTGCAGAAGGTCGCCTTGTAAACCTTGGTGCGGCAGAAGGCCATCCAGCTTCAGTAATGGATATGTCATTCTCTGATCAGGCTCTTACCGCTGAATACCTCGTTAAGGAAGCAAAGAACCTTAAGGCTGGCGTTCACATGGT
>Ga0315906_10000865_pt1 | contig 46410 bp, 39 predicted proteins | sample LakEriMetagenome_4_FD_203526 | JGI IMG/M metagenome (GOLD analysis project Ga0315906, IMG submission 203526) | Freshwater fungal communities from buoy surface, Lake Erie, Ohio, United States - Buoy 2 MA122 | ecosystem: Environmental > Aquatic > Freshwater > Lake > Lake biofilm | place: USA...
CAGGAGGACAACTGTTGCGCCTAGAGACTACACGATTTGATTCAGGCATGTATATTTTAGAAGTCCAATCGGAGGGACAAATAAAAAGAGTAAGCTTTACAAAAAACTAAAGTTCTCTTCCACAAAAGAGCCGGCGCCATAACGACGCCGGTTTTTTATTTTTATGTAAGCGATGTTGGTTACTCACTGCCTGTGTGAGATCTCATCAAAAAACCATATTGAATTTGTAAACTTTTTAAATTCGGCTCTGTTTAGCTTCAAACAATCTTAAAACCACAAAATAACTTATTATGAGCTTTTTCAAGAAAATGATGGCCTCTGTTGGGGTCGGTTCCGCAAAAGTTGATACCGTATTGAATGCCATGATAACTCGACCTGGCGGTAAAATCGCCGGAACTGTTCATGTCAAAGGCGGTAGTGTAGAGCAGGATATCGAAGACATAGATGTTTCGCTAATGGTAGATGTCAAAAGGGAGGCTAACGACAAAACCTACTACGAGCCCATGTACATCGCCAAACACAGGGTAACGGGCAGATTTAAAATCATGCCCAACGAACACAAACAATTCCCTTTTGAGTTCCAAGTGCCTCTAGAAGTTCCCATTACCGTCCTTGGGCCCTATAAGCTTGGTAACATCAAGCTGTATGTGAAAACCGACCTGGATATTGATAATGCGCTTGACAAGGCTGACCGCGACCTGATTGAAGTGGAGCCACTGCCCAACATGGTGAATTTTCTAAACGCGGTCATCAGCCTAGGTTTCGGATTTCAAAAAGCCGATGTAGAATATGGCAGGATCCCCGGTAGCAGTTACAACTTTTTCGAAGAAATAGAATTCGTTGGCCATCGAAGTCAATTTCCAAGAATTCGCGAACTCGAAGTTACATTCATTGCCAAACCTGAAGGTGTGTTGGCAGTTTTGGAAATGGACAAACGCGGTTTTTTTGGTAGTTCAGACAAGTACCGAACCATCATGATTCCTTATGATGATTCAAGGCACAACCATGTGGCACATCTGCAGCAGGTGCTGAGCCAGGTATAAATCATAAATCTCATTAAAAAATTAAGGCCCTCTCGAGGGCCTTTTCTTTTGGGAGTCATTTTCTTACTAATTCGGAAGTTTTTCCACCATTTCCATAACCATTTCCTCGGATAGGGGTTTGGATCGGAAGCCGCGGACAAGCGGATAAGAGTGCGCTCGTTCCATATCTCGATGATCTAAAGAAGATGACAATACATAAACCGCTGTATTTTCCAACTTACAAGTATCGCACTTCATCAGCTCATCCAAAAACTCAAAACCATTCATGCCGGGCATACGAATATCTAAAAGGATTACATCGGGAAGGCTTTCATCTCTTTCCTGGAGGATCTTTTGTAAATAGTCCAAAGCTTCGCGTCCTGAACAGAAGGCTTGGGGTTGATAATCCTTGTTCACTAATTGAATCACCTCTGAGTTAAGGTAATTGAAAATATCTTCGTCATCGACCAATAAAAACTTTTTCATGGGATCGGTTTTATGCTTTGCTGATAGGTATTCGAATCTTAACCAAAGTGCCACTTGTTCCGTCTGAATCCAATTGGATTTGACCGTTCATTTTCTGCACAATCTCCTTGCAAATGTACAAGCCCAAACCACTACCTGAACTCGATTTTGATGCCCTATAGAACATGTCAAACACCTTTGGTAAATGCTCGGAGCTTACACCCTCGCCATTATCCGAAATTTTAAATACCAAATAACCATCATCCATCTTGGATGCGATTTCAACCATGGGGTCCGATATATCTATTCGAATATATTTAACGGCATTACCAATAATGTTCTTCAAAACCGTACCTAAACGGCTCTTGTCTGTGAAAACCTTTACGGTATCCACACCGATATTGGTTCGAAAAGCGAAATTCTTCGGGGCGGCATATCGCAAATCAGAACAAATTTCCTCAACCATCTTATCAAGATGTATCCATTCATTGGCAATTCCTAACCTGGAATTTCGCGAGTAATCCAATATCTCTTGAATAGTTTCATCGAGCCTGTTTACAGAACCTTCTGCTTTTTTTAACAAGCCTAACACCTTTTCATCCAAAGCCGCCGTTTTGAATACAAGATTCAAAATGCCTTTTACCGACAACAACGGAGATCGCAAATCGTGAGAAATGCTGTAAACGAAATTATCTAACTCAGAATTGATTTTGTTAAGCTCCTCGTTTTTGCTGACAAGGCTTTTTCGGGCCAACTCTCGCTCGTAAGCATTGCCTATAATTCCTGATATAGCCCTTAAAAGCTCGAGATCCGACCTCTTCCAATGCTTATGTACAATACATTCGTCAAAACCAATGAATCCGAAGTTTTGTCCGTTTACATAAATAGGGTACACTAGAATGGATTTGATTTCCTGTGGTTCTAAAATCTCCCTGACATCATCTGGAAACTCGCTGATGTTTTCAGAGAATATAACCCCTTTCTCCCTTAACTCCTTCTCCCAAAAAGGAACCGCTTCGTAAGGTAGATAGGCGAGATTCCTAATTTGCGGCTCAATACCCACATTGCATGCCTCGAATGTATTTGAACACGCCAAACCATTATCAACATTTTCAAAAATATATATTCGGCTTACCTGTGTGTGGTTCATCAAAGCCTCCAATACCAACTGAACGCTTTTTTCGAACTCAATGTATTTGTTCAGATCCAATGCGATTTCAGCCATCAGCTCTTGTTGCCGCAGATTATACCGAAGCTCCTCTTCGCTTTTTTCAGATAAGGAAATATCTCGCTGTATAGCTATGAAACCATTGTAGTTGCCATTGGCGTCTTTAATGGGCGTAATCTGTAAATCCACCAAAAACTTTTCTCCGTTTTTTCTATAGTTGACAAGATTTACCTGGACATGCTCTTTGTTTTTTAAAGCCTGCGACATCCTCTCCAGGGTTTCGGTATCGGATTCAGGTCCTTGCAAAAATTCCTTTGGCTTTTTTCCTGTGATCTCTTGGAGTTGATGTCCGGTCATGGTTTCAAAAGCAGCATTAACCCAAACGATGCAACCTTTATCGTCCGCCACTACTGCGGCGCTTTTCATATTGGCGGCCACTTGTACAAAACAAGATAGGGATCCGTTAATCCCTGATTCAAGTTGCGTTGAATGTTGATTGCTTTGACTCATTTTAAATACTGGATTATTCTTTTAGTACTTGTTTTCAAATCAAGCGCCTAAGGGATTTCCTTGAAGAATCACATGAATAGGACCATTATATTGCCCGATAAGCAATCGCTTGAACAAATACCCCGACCAAACGACCTTTGGACGGAAGCGGAATCTGTATTGGTAAAATTAGACACCGAACAACATATATAAAATCAAAGCCTAAATTATTTAAGACGGGGTTGATCAATAAGATAATATGTAAAACCAAAAAAGTCACGCGATTTGCGATGAAACTTTACATATATTATTGTTTTTCAACACATTAATCTTTTGCGATCTCTTCCAAAATTATAGGATCAAAACAGCAAATGATTCGCCAATAAAACCACCGTTGCATATATTAATCGTTTAATTGAAGAGGCTAATCATAACAAAGTCGATTCGTCTGGTAGCTTTGCGAAACCACTTTTCAAATGGCTACTATGAAACTTTTTATTATTTCCATTTTATTTTTCCTTTCCCCTTTTCACCTGTCGGCACAAAGGCTGGTCATATCAGAAATCATGGCCGATCCTACGCCAACTATTGGCTTGCCCGATGCCGAATTTGTAGAGTTATTCAACGCGAGCGATTCAACCATTCACTTATCCGGATGGACACTGTTCGATGGCAGCATTAGGTTATTACCTGCCGTTACGATTTCTCCATCGGGTTATCTGTTGGTTTGTGCTATTGCCGATACCGCGGAATTCACTTCCTATGGAGCAATAGCGGGTGTGAGTGCATTGTCGCTTACAAATTCGGGAGACAAGGTTGCCATTAGAAATCCACAAGGCATTTCAACCGACTCGGTAATCTATAATGATACTTGGTATAGGGACTCGGAAAAAATGGGAGGAGGTTGGTCGCTTGAAAAAATGAATCTTGAAATGGAGTGTCAACTTGCTTCGAACTGGTCTGCCTCTGTAAATCCGAATGGTGGAACACCTGGGTTCACGAATAGCCTGAACGGTTTCTTCGAGGACACCTCTTCCCCGATCCTTATACATGCCTTTGCCATTGATTCCACACAAGTTGTGTTGGTATTTAATGAACCCATAGACCAAAGCACCATCCAACTAATATCTGATATCAGCCTACCCCAACCACATATAGCAACCAGTGTGAATTGTTATGATGAAAGTGGCCAAAAGCTTCTTCTAAAAATATCTCCTCCCATCGCAAAAGGAATGGTTGGCCAATTACAAGTTGCCGAAATGGCTGATTGTTCCGGAAATTCGATCGCACCATTTGCTTCAACCAAATTCGGTATGTGCGACTCCATCGCAGAAGGTGTCGTTATCAATGAAGTTCTTTTCAACCCACTAGAGGGAAGTTGTGATTTCATAGAATTATACCATGGAGGATCCAAAACCATTTCACTGATGGATGTCTCTATCGCCTCGGTTTCTCTCGAGTCAGGATTATGGGAGGACGCTGTGGAAGTATCACCAGATGTACGGTTTCTTTATCCCGGTGATTTTATGGTAATAAGTGAATGTCCGGAAAGCGTAAAAAACCAATACCGATCCTCCTTCCCATTCGGTTTTCAGGAATCGCGCGATTTGCCTTCCATGAATGTGGATGAAGGGAAAGTTGTCTTGTTTCATGATGGCACTCCACTGGATAGCATTTATTATAACGAAGATTTTCACTTCGAACTTTTATTGGATCGCAAAGGCGTCTCCTTGGAAAAAACACATCCAGACCGAAACCCCATGGAGCCGACCACCTGGCATTCGGCATCAGAAACATCCGGTGGCGCTACACCCGGCTTGATAAATTCGCAATTCACTGAAATGGGAAACAGTTTGCATGTGATAGACCTTTTTCCCGAAATTTTTTCCCCCGACAACGATGGATACAATGATGTGATCACCTTTTTTTTCAAAGATGGCGTTCCAGGAACCATCACCAACATGGCTATTTACAACAAAAAAGGAGCAACCGTTTTCACCCATCGTAAAAACAAATTGCTTTCAACCCAAGACTATTTCAGTTGGAATGGAATAAACGATTCAGGGGAGCTATCTCCTCCTGGCGTATACATCGCCGTCGTTGAAGTTTACACACTTGAAGGGGAAACCCTCATTGAAAAGCTGGGATTTGTGTTGGCAAAAAATTGGGAAAGGTAAATCAACCTATTCGAACAGATGTCATGGTCAAGGAACCGGCCAAAGCCTTGTCGTTGAAAAGTGATACATCATCCTTGCTGTCTTGTAAAGCCAAAGCATATAACAGCGGGACATAGTGCTCTGGCGTTGGAATAGCCAAATCAAAGGCCTTGCCTTGAGATTTGAAATCTATTAGCAAACGGTGGTTTTTGGATAAAATATATTGCTTCATCAACTGAGATGCCTCCTGCGCCCAATCATAAGCATATCCAACTTGATTCATTTTGTCCCAGGCTACCAAACCTAGATTATGAACCATATTGCCACTACCTATGATGAGTATGCCTTTGCTACGCAACGAGAATAGCTCGCGGGCGAGGTCATAATGGTATTGAGGCGTCTGAAATCGATCTATGCTCATTTGCAACACAGGGATGTTCGCCTGTGGGTACAAATGCTTTATTACGCTCCACGCGCCATGGTCGAGACCCCAATGCTCGTTGTCCAATTCTACAGAAGATTTTTGAACAGTAGCTTTTACTTCCTGTGCGATAGACGGGCTTCCTGGCGCTGGATATTGCACCGCAAATAGCTCTTTCGGGAAACCACCAAAATCATGGATGGTGCGAGGCTGTTCCATGGCGGTAACAAAAGTGCCACGGGTTTCCCAATGGGCGGATATGCAAAGAATGGCCCTAGGCTCAGGAATGGTTTTTGCGACAGCCCTAAAGCCTCTTACGAATTCGTTTTCTTCAATGGCATTCATGGGACTGCCATGTCCCAAAAATAGAACAGGCATCCGCTGTGTAGATGAAAGCGTATTGGTGATTTGATGCAATCCATGCAAATTCATCGCGGAAGTGCTTAAAGGCAATGCTGCCATCCATTTGATAAAATCCTTACGGTGCATAGAACAAAAATATGGCTACAGATTTATCATCGGGCAACAATCACCTTTTTAAAAAGTTTGCTTTCTCCGTTTACAAATTGAATCTGATACCAACCACTTGAAACAAAAGAAATATCAGTCGAGCATTCATCTTCGTCGTGGGGGCATGGTCATTTTTTCCTGCTCTTTCTCAGGCACGGACAAACCATCTTATATACTTTTTACCCAACTGTTTTGATGGTTAACCAAATTTCGGATTCAGGCTTCTTTAGATTGTGTATTTTTAGTGTAACATCATATAGCAGATATGCTATATGGCCACCGGGGTCCCCATCCCTTCATGGCTGATAACATCTTCTTAATTAAAGAAGGAACCGTTTTAGATTTGGTTTGTAATCCCGGCCCCGTTGCCGGGATTTTTTTAAATAAAAACTCCGCGGAATTACGGTTCCGCGGAATAACCAAATGAAACAAAAATCAGGAGTTGTTTGCCTTGGGTTTCATCGTAAGCATATAAAAAACGACGATTCCAAGGATAGTCATAATGAATGATGCTATCATCATAATTCCAGGCTCCTCATGAGAAAGGAAAGCGCGCCTAAAAGGAAATACGATGATAAAAAAGGCGAGTAATACAGCAGAGATTCTTCTATAAGTCATGGCTATTGTAGTTTTTGATTTTGATGACCGAAAGTTATCCTTGTTTCACTCTTCAAGCCCCTGACATAGGTCAGCAGACAAACATGATTCTTATCAATTAAAGCTGAAAGGCCTCCTCATACCATTAAACGAGCAATTCACCCAATAAAAGAAGCTATTTGCCAAATTGCACACATTCCCCCTCCGCTAGGCGGTAATTTGCCATCATACAAACACACACAATGAGCCAACATCTAACAGCAGCAGAGTTCAACCTATTAAGCAACGACGAAAAATCATGGCATCTTTGGCACGGTGCCGAGTTTTTGATGGCTTACCGAACAGATTCGCACAGAGTAAACCTGTTCCACCTCAACAACTATTACATTGAATTGTGGTACAACACCACAGAAAACCGAATCGATAAAATTTTTGCTTTTCGCTCGCTGGAGTTGTTGGATCCCTTTCTCCGCTATATTGAACTCGATGCACCCGTATTAAAATGATACAACCCTATTAACATGAATAAAAAAGGCGCCTTTTCAGGCGCCTTTTTTATTATTCATCACCACAACGGTTTTCGAATAATTTGCCTGAAAAACAGCTTTTTAAATCCCATCGATAAATTTTGGCACGGGTTTGGATTATGTGTAGTCATGTTTAACCCTAAATCATGGAGGACTGCAAAATGAAAAAAGCACTACTTATCATCGCCTTGCTCTTCACCTCCGCGCACATACACGCATCACACGCGGGGTCGGAGCTAAACATTCGAATCATGGACAACTCCTGGTTCACCGTATTAATGGATGGTCAATCATTCAACGAGCCCGTTACACGCTTTCACTTGGATAACATTATGCCAGGTCGACACCATTTAACCATAACTAAAGTGGGCAGCAGATCCCACCATGGGATGGGAGCCATTAGACACCATGTTGTTTTTAGCGGCTTTGTGGATATTCCCGCATCATCTCGGTTGAAAGCGGTTGTAGATCGTGCAAACCGATTTAGAATAAACCGTATCGAACCCCTGATAGTCCACCATGTACCAATAGTAACTTCACCTTCTTGCCATGCGCCCATACCAGCTGCATGTGCTCCTGCCGCTCAGTATCACATGGACGATTACGCATTTGATGGATTAATGGGAACTCTACGGGGTATGCATTTCGAAAGTAGCAGGATGTCGGTGGTCAGGAATGCGGTTTATTCAAACCATTTCTCTGCTCGCCAAGTAGCCGAACTAATGAGCGCCATGACCTTTGACTCATCACGATTGGAAGTAGCCAAACTAGCATACGGAAAGACCGTCGACAAGGAGAATTACTGGCTGGTGTATGATCTCTTCACCTTTGAAAGCAGTATCGTTGAACTGAACCAATATATAAACAGAGCCTGACCCGTAAGTCGGACTTGATCAACGAAGCGGACCCGTAAGTCCGCTTTTTTAATTTTGAAAAAAGAGATTCACCGATTGCTTCTTTACATAAGTAGCCAACCTGTTGGTGTCATCTACAAACCCGATCCTCTTTATGACCTTGTTTGATACAACCACCTCTACATACTTCCCATACAATTCATACAGGGCGCAGGTGTTGTCGCGATGTTTTCGCAATGCGATGAAGTTACCTTCTTCTAACAATAGTTCGGCCCTCGTCTCGAGGTCTTCCGAAAGAAATTTTCCTATATCCATAATGCCTCCTTTTACCGTGAGCCCACAGAATTGTTATGAAAAACTAAGGCAAAACCTTACATAATAACGGCAAGCTTGTTTTCATTAGAACTACATTAGCCCCTTAACAATCAGAGAATTATTTAAACCAGGCGTTGTTGAAAATTGGTTTTTTTCGGGAAGATTTACCGATTAATGCGTGGTAATTTTGTTACAAATTCCCTTATACAACCATGATTAAATCCAAATATTTTGCTTTTACACTCCTTCTGCTCTCCATTCTGAGCATCTCCTGCTCCTTTGAAAAGAGGCTCTATAATAGAGGTTACCATATAGATTGGGTCTCAAAAAACCGTTCGGTTATTATTCCAACACAAACAATAGAAGATAGAGGGGGAAGTCGGACAAGCGATTCGTTATCCTACCAAACTTTAAACAACTTGCCGACACAACGAGAAAATGTTTTCTTTAAGAAAGAGGCTAAAACAGCCATGTCGGTTGATTACGATACTCCTGTATATGCGCAATCGGCGCCTGCTTTAATTGCCACCCCTACACCCATGTCGAAGGTCATCAATACCATGGGGCCACCGGCAAGCCAAACGCAGTTAATAACTGCAGACCTTTTGCCTAAAAACAAAAAGCTAGTAAGAAAATTCCTTCGTAACACAGATGACGATCAACTTCTGCTAGTCATTCTTGCCTTGCTATTGCCACCACTATCGATGTATATGTATGAGGGGAATCGGTGGACCGACAAATGCACCTTAAACCTTGTCTTGACTATCTTATGTTGGGTACCAGGGGTGGTACATGCATTATTGACAATATTAGACTAACCTTCAATTGAAAAAGAAGCATAAAGGCGTGTTCTTGATTTTTGTTGCGATAAGTCCTTTATGTTTGTTGATTTTACCCATTGATTATTTCGATCGCGGAGACTCCATTTGCATATACAATTCATTAACTGAAATCAACTGCCTGGGTTGTGGCCTCACAAGAGGCATAATGCACTTAATACATTTGGATTTCAAAGGAGCGTGGGACTATTCCCCTTTGTCAATTATTATATTTCCCTGCTTAGTCATGATATGGCTACATGTTGTGGGGAAAATTTTTAACAAGAGCATTTTTCCTTTTTTCGAAAAATTGTATTGAGCTGCTTTATTCAGCCCATGATCTGATTTGATCAAGGGCGGGTAGCGACTCCTCAATCTTCATCTTCTTTCTCATTCCTCCCATATCGTTAAAAAGCTTGTTGAGGTTTGCGCTTTTAAGTTGTTCCTTGGTGGTGATGCCCAGTTTGGATAACATTCCTCTCCACGGCTCGGGTACCCCATCCACACCTGAAGTGCTTTGAGCTGATCCCTGTTGCACTTCTGGACGCATTTGTGGAAAAAACAAAACATCTTGGATGGAAGGTGAATTGGTCATGATCATAGAAAGGCGATCTATTCCGATACCAAGACCTGCGGTGGGAGGCATGCCGTATTCGATGGCGCGCAAAAAATCTTCATCCAACTGCATCGCTTCCTCATCGCCCCTCTTACCCAACTCCAATTGTTCCTCGAAGCGCATACGCTGATCGATGGGGTCATTAAGTTCGCTGAAAGCATTACAAATTTCCTTTCCATTGCAAATAGCCTCAAAACGCTCTACCAACCCTGACTTACTGCGATGCTTTTTTGCTAACGGAGACATTTCCACTGGATAGTCCGTAATGAATGTAGGCTGTATCAATTTATGCTCACATGTCTCGCCGAAAATCTCATCTATCAGCTTTCCCCTACCCATACTGTCATCCGTTTTGATGCCTAGTTTCTCTGCAACAACACGAATCTCCAACTCTGACATATTGCTGATGTCCGTACCTGTATAATGTTGTATAGCTTCATACATGGTAAACCGCTTCCATGGTCGCTTGAAATCAATTTCGTGCTCGCCCACCCTTACTTTGGTGGTTCCGTGCAAATCCAAAGCAATGCGTTCGACCATTTCCTCCACCATATCCATCATCCAATGGTAGTCCTTGTAAGCAACATACAACTCCATCTGCGTGAACTCAGGATTATGAAACCTGCTCATACCTTCATTTCGGAAATCCTTGGAAAACTCATAAACACCATCGAAGCCACCAACAATCAGTCTCTTCAGATAAAGCTCATTGGCGATACGCAAATACAGCGTCATGTCGAGTGTATTGTGGTGGGTCTTGAACGGCCGGGCTGCTGCACCTCCATACAACGGTTGAAGTATAGGCGTCTCCACCTCCAAATATCCTTTGGCATTTAGAAAATTCCTCATGGAATTTGTGAGCATGGTACGCTTTACGAATGTTTCACGCACATGCGGATTCACAATCAAATCGACATACCGCTGACGATAACGAAGCTCCGGGTCGGAAAAAGCATCATATACCACACCGTCTTTTTCCTTGACAATGGGTAAGGGTCTCAACGATTTGGTAAGCACCTTGAAAGAGGTTACATGTACGCTGATTTCCCCCAATTGGGTTTTGAAGGCATATCCGGTTACACCGATGATGTCACCTATGTCGAGAAGTTTTTTGAAAACAACATTATAAAGAACCTTGTCTTCTCCAGGGCATAAATCATCCCTTCTGAAATAAAGCTGTATGCGTCCTGTTGAATCCTGAAGTTCGGCAAAAGATGCATTGCCCATAATCCGGCGACTCATTATGCGACCGGCAACAGATAAGTTCTGCATTTCGGCTTGCTTCGATTCAAAATGCTCCAGCAAATACGCTGCAGTAATGTTCGATTCAAAACGCTCGGCCGGATAAGGGTCTATGCCGAGTTCTTGCAATTCCTTCAGCGCGTTTCTGCGCAAGAGTTCCTGCTCGTTGAGTTCCATATGCTATTAGGCAAGCGTTCTCTTGACGGCGACTTGCTCATATCCTTCAATGATGTCGCCAACCTGTATGTCATTGAAATTGTTAATGCTCAATCCGCATTCGTAGCCTGTAGCCACTTCCTTCACATCATCTTTGAATCGACGCAATGAAGACAATTCGCCTGTATAGGTTACTATACCATCGCGTATGACACGCACTTTGGTATTGCGGTTGATTTTTCCGTCCAATACCATACAACCAGCAACCGTACCGGCCTTTGGTATTTTGAAGGTTTCACGGATTTCGATATTGCAAACGATTTTCTCTTCAAACTCGGGAGCCAACATACCTTCCATAGCCGACTTGAGTTCGTTGATGGCATCGTAAATGATGGAATACAAACGGATATCGATCTCCTCTTGTTCGGCCAACTTGCGAGCGTTCATAGATGGTCGCACCTGAAATCCGATGATGATTGCATTGGATGCGGCGGCAAGGTTTACATCAGTTTCCGTGATGGCACCAACCGATTTGTGAATCACATTGACCTGTATTTCGGCTGTTGAAAGTTTCAATAAAGAATCGGCAAGGGCTTCAACGGAACCATCCACATCGCCCTTAACAATCACATTTAGTTCCTTGAAGTTTCCGATGGCCAAACGGCGTCCGATTTCATCCAAGGTAATATGCTTATGAGTTCGTATGCCTTGTTCGCGTTGCAATTGCTGGCGCTTGTTCGCGATTTCACGGGCCTCTCGTTCATCATCCATCACATGGAACTGGTCTCCTGCCTGCACCGGACCAGGCATACCCAACATGATTACCGGTTGGGATGGTCCTACCTTGTTCATCTTGGCGCCACGCTCGTTGAAAAGGGCTTTCACTTTTCCAGCCTGCTTACCAGCCAACACGATATCACCTACACTCAAGGTACCGGCTTGCACCAGCATCGTGGTAACATATCCTCTGCCTTTGTCGAGCGAGGATTCTATGACAGTTCCAACTCCGTTCTTGTCGGGGTTGGCTTTTAAATCCAATATTTCAGCTTCCAACAAAACCTTTTCCAAAAGCGTGTTCACATTCAATCCCTGCTTGGCTGAAATCTCCTGACATTGGTATTTTCCACCCCAATCCTCTACCAAAATATTCATTTTGGAGAGCTGTTCTCGAATTCTGTCGGGAGCGGCACCGGGCTTGTCAATTTTATTAATGGCAAAAACAATAGGCACATTGGCCGCTTGGGCGTGATTGATGGCTTCAATGGTTTGAGGCATCACACTGTCGTCCGCTGCAATCACAATGATGGCCACATCGGTAACCTTGGCTCCGCGAGCACGCATCGCTGTAAAGGCTTCGTGACCGGGCGTATCCAGGAAGGTGATTTTCCTACCATCTTCCAAAGAAACTTCGTAAGCACCTATATGCTGCGTGATTCCTCCGGCCTCACCTGCAATTACATTCGCTTTACGGATGTAATCCAACAAAGATGTTTTTCCGTGATCGACGTGTCCCATAACGGTAACTATGGGAGCGCGAGGTCTCAATGTTTCGGGATCATCTGGCTTATCTTGTATCGCATCCTGAACATCCGCCGAAACAAACTCCACCTTGTAACCGAACTCATCGGCTACAACGGCGAGCGTCTCAGCGTCCAATCGTTGGTTAATTGAAACGATGATGCCAAGGCTCATACAGGTTGCGATGATTTGAGTAACCTGTACATTCAACATCTTGGCCAGTTCACTGGCGGTTACGAATTCCGTAACCTTGATGGTTTTGTTCAGGTTGGATTCATCAGCTGCAATCTCTTCTTCTCTTCGAAGAGCTTCTCGTTTTTCTTTACGGTATTTGGATGACTTCGTTTTCCCTCCCGAACCGCTCAAGCGGGCGAGGGTCGCTTTGATTTGATCTTGAATCTCCTTGTCGGTGGGTTCAGCCTTGGGCGCAGCCGCGGGGCGCTTGCCTCTGTTAGGACCTCCTCCAGGACGACCCCAATCTGTTTTATCAGTTGGTGGTCTTTGGAAGGATGTATCAGAGATGTTAACTTTTTTCTCAGTGCGCTTACGCTTCTTCTTCTGATCTTCGTTGGAAGATGGTCCGCTTTTCTTTTTCGGAGGATCGATAGGCAAATCTATCTTGCCAAGTATGGTTGGTCCCGAAAGCTTATCGCGATCCATTCTGAAAGGTGCGGCAGGTGCTTCAGGCTCGGCAGGTGCTTCAGGAATCTCAGGGGCAGGTTCCGGCTCAACGGCTACAGGTGGAGGTGTTGCCTCAACAGGCTCCGGCTCAACAGCCACTACCTTTGACTTGCCTTTTCCTTTTTTGGTTCCATTGTCCTCTTCTTCAGCAGGTGCTTCTTCCTCCTTCTTTTTAACGGTCTTCTTTTTAGGCTTTTCCAATGCACCCAAGTCAATCTTATCAATGACCTTGGGTTGTGTTTTATCAATCTTCGCCTTGATAACCTCTGGTTCTGGCTCCGCTTTTTTCGCTTTGGTTTTGGCAGGAGTTGACTTGCCTTTTTCTGCGGCAGTCTGTTTTATCTGAATCAACTCTCTGGTCAGCGCCTCATCATTCTGCTCCGGCTCAGCTTCCGTTTTTTCCCCAACTGCAGGGGTCTTAGCTTCAATAACCACATTGTCCTTGCGGAACTTTTGTGTGGTGATTTCCTCAGCCGACTTTTTTGCCTGCTTGTCGGATTGGAATTCCTTCAGCAGGAGGTCATAGGCCTCTGTGGAGATTTTGGCGTTAGGGTTCTTATCGACTTTGATTCCCTTTTTATCGAGGAAATCCACGACATGGTCGATACCCACACCGATCTCTTTGAGGACCTTGTTAAGTCGTATGGTGGCTTCTGACATTCGTTGATTTGGTTTTACTGTATCGTTAATTATTGCTTAATCATGGGCTCATGCCCGGTATCACAAGGGCGCTCATTCGAATTCGGAGCGTAGTATGCGCAACACCTCGCGGATGGTTTCCTCTTCGAGGTCGGTGCGCTTTACAAGGTCTTCTATTCCGATGGCTATAACACTTTTCGCCGTATCGCATCCGATTCCCTTGAGTTCATCCAAAATCCAAACATCAATTTCATCAGAAAACTCGTCGAGATCCACATCCTCCTCCACATCCTCCGAATCGCGATAGACATCGATCTCGTAACCGGTTAGTCGTCCGGCGAGGCGGATATTGTGTCCTCCTTTGCCGATGGCCAATGAAACCTGATCGGGTTTCATATACACTGCTGCGCGTTTGTTTTCCTCGTCTATGCGGATAGAGGAAATTTTGGCGGGAGACAGTGCTCTGGTGATATAAAGTGTGAGGTTGTTGGTGTAATTGATAACATCGATGTTTTCGTTCTTCAATTCACGAACGATACCATGGATTCTCGAACCTTTCATTCCAACACAAGCTCCAACAGGATCGATTCGATCGTCATAGGATTCAACAGCAACCTTGGCTCTTTCTCCGGGTTCGCGTACAATGTTCTTAATGGTGATGAGGCCATCAAATACTTCGGGAACCTCCTGTTCGAACAGGCGCTCAAGAAACAGTGGGGAGGTTCTTGACAGAATGATCTTCGGGGTTCCGTTGACCATTTCTACGCGAACCACTACCGATCTAACCGAGTCGCCTTTGCGGAAAAAGTCGGAAGGAATTTGTTCCTGCTTGGGAAGGATGAGCTCGTTACCTTCATCGTCCAACACCAAAGCCTCTTTTTTCCAAACCTGGTATACTTCACCTGTGATGATATCACCAACGCGATCTTTGTATTTGCGATAGATGGCATCCTTTTCAAGTTCCATAACGCGGGCCTGCAGGTTTTGGCGGGCAGCCAAAACAGCACGACGACCGAAAGCTTCGAGTTTGACGGGCTCCACGACTTCCTCGCCTACTTCAAAATCGGGCTCGATTTTCACCGCTTCGGAATATGGGATTTGAAGGTTTTCATCCTCTACCATGCCATCGTCCACGATGGTGCGGCTACGCCACACTTCCAAGTCGCCTTTGTCGATGTTTATAATGATGTTGAGATTGTCGGCCGTACCGTACTTTTTCTTCAACATGTTCCTGAACACATCCTCTAGGATGGAGGTCATGGTAGGGCGGTCGATGCTTTTGAATTCCTTGAACTCCGAGAATGATTCAATAAGGACTGAGTGATCCATTACTAGTTGTTTTTGAATGTCAGTATTAGTTTGGTTTCTTTTATTTTGTCGTATCCGAAACGGTTTCGTGTTTCGGTAATGGTTTTGGTTTTATTCTGTTTTTTCGAAACTGTTTCGACCAGCTCGAACCCTGTTTCATCCGCCGAGCCTATAACGCCTTTGTGTTCGCGCCCTTCGGATGTGACCACTCTGGCTTGTCGGCCGATTCTCCTTAGATATTGCTGATACACTCGTAGTGGCTGGTCCATGCCAGGAGAAGATACTTCCAGTTCATGTGATTCCCATACGCCATCAGCGTCGAGCCTGTCGGTGATCAATCGGCTGAGCTCGGCACATTCGGATAAGGTGATGCCAATCGGCTTGTCGACATAAACCGCCACTTTCGAAGTTGAGGTCTTTACCTCCACCAAGAAGCGGTCTGTTGTACCGATCCATTCTTTTACGATGGATTCTATTTGCTCTTTCAACACCATTGGACATTAAAAAAGGGGACTGGTGTCCCCTCTTTCACTATCATATTTTCAGGTGCAAATATACAACAATTTCCTTAAAACGGGTCAATGAACGAAGTGCATCGTTGCCTTCTTCGAAAATCCTTTATCATCTGGATAAACAATCGATTGTTAATCACTTGTTCATATTAAGAGTCGAAACGCCCTTTGTTTACAGATAGATTTGTAAATAATTGATTAATAATTAGGAAGCACCCGCCACCAATATATAATTGCCTGATTATCAAATTTTTGTGTTGTCGTTTCACGTGAAACCCCTCCTTAAATGAAATACCCTGATTATGACATTATTGTAGTTGGTGCAGGTCACGCAGGGTGCGAGGCTGCAGCTGCAGCTGCAAACATGGGGTCTAAGGTGCTGCTGATTACGATGAACATGCAAACCATTGCACAGATGTCATGTAATCCAGCCATGGGGGGAATTGCTAAGGGGCAGATTATCAGAGAGGTAGATGCATTAGGTGGCTACTCCGGTATTGTAACTGACCGATCAATGATTCAGTTCCGTATGTTGAACCGGTCAAAGGGTCCAGCCATGTGGAGCCCCCGGTCACAAAACGACAGGATGCGCTTTGCGGAGGAGTGGAGGATGATGTTGGAGCAAACTCCGAATGTAGATTTCTGGCAGGATATGGCAAGCGGAATTACCGTGGAGGATGGGAAGGTGGTTGGTGTTACGACAGGGATGGGTGTTACATTCAAGTCCAAGGCTGTTGTACTAACCAACGGAACCTTTTTGAATGGCTTGATTCATATCGGAGAGAAAAGAATCGGAGGTGGACGAACCGGCGAAAAAGCCTCTACAGGTATTACCGAACAACTGGTGTCTCTAGGCTTTGAGAGTGGTCGAATGAAAACAGGAACGCCTCCTCGAATTGATGGTCGTTCTTTGGATTACTCCAAAATGGAAGAGCAAAAAGGTGACGAGGATCCAGGGAAATTCTCCTACACCGATACACCCCGACTTGAAAAACAAAGAAGCTGTCATGTAACCTACACGAACGAAAAGGTGCATGAAATTCTGCGTACCGGATTCGAAAAATCACCAATGTTCACGGGGCGGATACAAGGATTGGGACCAAGATACTGCCCCTCCATTGAAGATAAGATTAACCGTTTTTCAGATAGGGACAGACATCAGCTATTCGTAGAGCCGGAGGGATGGAATACGGTAGAAATTTATGTGAACGGATTTTCATCATCACTGCCAGAAGACATTCAGTATAAAGCACTTAGGCTGATTCCTGGGTTTGAAAATGCCAAGATGTTTCGGCCAGGCTATGCCATTGAGTACGATTATTTTCCACCTATTCAGCTGCAAACAACACTAGAAACAAAGCTAGTTAAGAACCTTTATTTCGCTGGTCAAATCAATGGCACCACTGGATACGAGGAGGCCGCGTGTCAAGGCTTAATGGCTGGAATAAACGCACACCAGTCTATTCATCGTAAAGAGCCACTTGTTTTGGATCGATCTGAAGCCTATATAGGCGTTTTAATAGACGATTTAGTAACCAAAGGCACCGATGAGCCATATCGAATGTTCACCTCAAGAGCAGAGTTCAGAACCTTACTCAGGCAAGACAATGCAGACATCCGTTTGACTGGGCTGGGCCATAAATTAGGTTTAGCATCAAGCGAACGATACAATCGGATGCTTGAAAAAGTTGATGAAAGCGACCTATTGATTTCTTTTATGAAGGAGCAAAGCATTTCGCCCGATGAGATAAATGGAGCCCTAAGCGACAACGGAGAAGAGCCCATCCGCCAAAAACAGAAAATGATTTCGCTCCTTACGAGACCTCAAATATCCATTCGTGACTTGATTCAATGGTTGCCCATCCTCAAAAGCAAAGCGGAAAGCCTATCGATTGAAGCCGTAGAAAACGCTGAAATCTCGATTAAGTATGAAGGCTACATCCAAAAAGAGAGGCTGATGGCTGAAAAAATGAGCAAGCTCGAGCACATATCTCTTGATGAAGATTTCGATTACAGTAAGCTAACATCCCTATCTTCCGAAGCGAGACAAAAACTCGCAACGGTTAAGCCCAAAACTTTGGGGCAAGCATCCAGGATAAGTGGCGTTAACCCATCAGACATTTCCATTTTGTTGGTCCATATGGGTCGTTAGTGTTTCACGTGAAACACTTTTTTTATTTTTTTCTAGATTTTTCGTGAATTCGTGAAAATTAATTTTTTATTTTTTTAAATAATTAATTTTTTGAATTTTATTTGAGGGATAAGTTAAGATGAACTCTTGCTTAAGATAGATTGAGCTACACAAAGCCAACAAAATGCTGTCAGGCGAGCATCTTGTTTCACGTGAAATGAAACTGGCCAAAAGCTCGAGAATAATTGACCAACCAAATGCAGTCGATAAAAGCTAGGGCTGTAAAGCGCATTAAAACCAATAGAAGGAACTATAGCGTTTAGTTCGATTCTCGATTTCGGCCAAATCTAGATGTTGCTGTAACAAAACATGAGTTCAAAGCCGATCGGTGAACAATTACAGCCATTGCTATAACCAATTCCTACAATTTGAAGTGTCTTAACCGACACTGCATTACCGGCCCTACTAAGAAGGTTTAATTAGACATGACGTCTAGAGAGAAGAGCAAAAACGACCAACCTATTAAGCAGACTCTTTTATATTGAATATCAATGTCTTAAGTTGATAAGGGTAGTTTGTTAACTGGTTTGACAATAATGATGATTCCAAGTAACATTTTACATGGCTACATCGTAAGAATGACCGTCATTAATTGTTAATGCCATTAGCAAAAGGCTCCAGCTAGTATTAAATTTGTAGGTGAATCACCTAAAACTATAGGCTAGCGGGCGAAATTTAAAGGTAAAATGAAAAAAGAACACGCACAGATTCAGGTATTGTTCGCAAGACAAAAAAGGAATATAGCCTGGTTTCTATTCTCCATTATAACTCTACTTACAAGCATAGCCGCATGGAAGTGGTTAAGCGAGCCGAAAACCTTCACGGCAGAAGCCGCAATTACTATTTCTGGCGAACAGACACCATCTGATTTTTGGACAAACACGGGAATTGTATCAGCGACAACTAAAGCAACACAAATCATCGGAAGTGAAACATTCGTTCGTGAAGTATTTGAAAACAATCCAGCTCCAGCGAAGACATTTACATATATAAACCACGGCATCATAACGAAAGCAAAAACATTTCCCTTTGTTGTTGAGGTCTTAAAAACACCTGATACGGGGTCTATCAAATTAAATATTGCAGATGCCGGCGACAACAACTATCTAATAAAGACTACAGAGAAAGACGCTACAAGCAAGTTGGCTGTTTACAACGATTCCGTCTCAATCAACGACTATAGTTTCAGAATTGTCAGAAACGAAGGTTTTGTTGAGACACATGCAATTATAGGAACAGAAGCGGTTTATCAAGCAGAATTACTGTCGTCACAGGCTGCTACAGAATCGCTCTTGAATAATGGAGGTGCTTTGCAAGTTTCTCAAATCAACGATGTAGTAAAAATAAATGTGTCATCCTATGGTGATGGCTATGCATCAGAAATAGCAAACACTCTGGCACAATCCTACCTTATCAAGTTAAATAACAATAATCAAATTGAAAATAACATCACGGAAGTACAGTCTGTCAAAACTAATACCCCAGAAAATTTAAATATAACTCCATTACCAGTTCAAACGGGTGAAGAAGCAGTTGCTCTAGCCGACAAAATGGCAAAACTTCAACTGCAGAAAGAGGCATTAGACAACTTGTCAAGAAATATCCGTGAACGAATTGAAACAAATTATTCAGATGTTTCTACCGAAGGTATAGAAAACGAATCCATACTACGCGGTTTAAGAAGGCTTGGCGAAATGTACGCCAAGCTAGACGAAGAACCCGGGAATCAAGAATTGAAAGAAACGATATCCGAAAGAAAAAAGCGAATCGGGAACGAATTAATTGAAGCTAGAAAAGAAGTCGCACAAGATTTAGAGACGGCAAAAGAAGATCTAAGCTCGCTCGGAGAACCTCAGGCTTCAGTATCAGAAGTAACTGTTGCGCCTTTGTCGGAAAAATCAGATGCCTCAACGCCTAGCAATAAAACAGATGCAATCTTGGTTCCAGCTACTCCGATGACAGCCGAAGCCAACACCAGCTTCTGGGCCTATTTGACTGTATTGGGGGGTCTGATAATGCTATTCATGACAAACCGTATCACCGTTTTCAGAAACAGGTACAAACTGGCATTAACATTAGTGACTAACGATAAGAAGACTTTGTTACCCACAACATACGGTGTTTCAGCTATCAAGAAATCCGCTATAAGCATAACAGCTCCAGTAGATAATTTATGTGCGGAAATTCTCTCCTTACCAAAAACGAAAGTGATTGCCTTTACCTCTTTACACAGAAAGGAAGGAAAAACTTTTGTAGCCTCGAGAATAGCAATGGCCCTGGCCGCACTTGATAAAAAAGTTCTTGTAGTTGATATGTCGTTTCATAATCAGAATATGGAGGCCATATTTGGAACCACATGCGAATTAACGATAGCCGATGTCTCGTCTGGATCATGCGATATGTTACAAGCCATACAAAGCACCCCTATCCCAGGATTGGACCTAATAGTTGGTGGATCGTTCAAACACGGTGTTCGTAGCCTGCTGTCTTGGACCGAACGGGAAACAGCATTTGATCAGCTTCGCAACTTTTATGATTACATCATTGTTGACACAGATGAAGTCTCCTGCGGACCCGAGGCCATGGTGTTTCTGAAAGGGAGCGATTTGAATTTATTTATGGATATTGATTGTGGCAAAAACTCGACTAAGTCGCAAAAACTAGCTAATTTTGCGGAGGAGAAATCGCTTTTGAATACGTTTGTTGTTTTCAATGAGACCAGCGTCAGAAGTACCCCAAATATTTTAGAAACAAGCAAAACCACTAAGAAAGAAAATATTGCTGATTCCAGACCCCAGCCGGTAATGGAAACTGAACATTCCGCCAATGAAAAATCTGAAAGCAGCAACAAGCCCTCGTTTTTGAAAAGGGTGGCCCTTTGGTTTTTCTAAAAGGGTCATGTATCGCTAAAGAGAAGGAGGAGGAGCATATTATGCAGAAGTTACAACGAAATGAAATCATAGACGCTATTGCGTCAAACTCAAAACGCATCCCCTGTATTTTCCTAAACCAGGCCGGATCACCATCAAAGTTGCACACGGACATGTCTACTATTGACCTGTTGGTAAGCAAAGAGGGAGAAAAAAAGTTCTTAGACTTTTGTAGGTCTCATGCGAAAGTGAAGGAAATAATAATAAACCCCCGCTTCGAAAGGAAAAAGGTTGCCATCAAAATGCTTGATGGATCCGAGGTGAGCCTAAAGCTGCTTAGGAACATGGTACGCAAAACGCTTTGCACGCTTCCTACAGAGGAAATCATGAACGATTGCCACGAGAACAGCTATGGTGTTTTGGTGCCCACCATTGAACAGCAGTACGAATACATTCTGATGAAAAGCCAGTTTTCAAACACGGAGTTTCCTGACAAATTTCAAAAATACTTTTCCGCTATGGAGCCTGCAGTAAGATCCTCCATATTCAAATATTTACAAACCAAGTATAATTTTGTATTCAATACCATTGAAGATCTTTACAAGCCCAAAAGCTCTTTGCTTTTGAGAATTACCATAGGCTTGAGAGCCCTTCCGGAAAACTCCTTGTCTTCGCTGATTTTCCGAGGAGTCCGCCTGTTTATATGGAACCTTGGTTTCCTCTTTTCCAAAAAAGCTGTTCGTCTAGGTCCTATGCACAGCGTAGCCAAAGAAGAATTGGACTCAGGCAGAACTTCGGCAACAAGTTAGTTGCAAATTATTGGTTGAAACGGTATAGTCCAGAAAGGCTCTTGTTGCTGTTGAATGTGACTTGAAGGTCCTTGAGGATTCCATCATGCACATCGTAAACCCACCCATGTATAAAGGGAAAATCTCCTTGTGACCATGCTGATTGAACGATACTCGTTTTACACAGATTGTAAACCTGCTCCTTGACATTCAGCTCGACCAATAAGCGATGGCGCTGTTCCTCGTCTTTGATAGCGTCCAACTCCTCCATGTGCGCTCTATATACATCCTTGATGTGACGAAGCCAATTATCGATCAAACCAAACGACTTGTTGGTCATGGCCGCATTGATGCCTCCGCATGAATAATGGCCACAAACAACAATGTGTCGGATTTTTAACACCTCTACGGCATAGGACAAAACGCTCAACATGTTCATATCGGAGTAAACCACCATGTTGGCAATGTTTCGATGAACAAACACCTGCCCTGGACTGGTGCCTGTGATTTGATTGGCCGGAACGCGAGCGTCTGAACAGCCAATCCACAATACTATGGGCTCGTGCTTTTCCCCAAGTCTTTTGAAATAATCCGGATCCGTACGACGAATCTCATTTACCCATTTTTGGTTGTTATCGAGTAGTTTTTTGACAAAATCCGGCATATCCTTTCACATGAAAACTGTTGAACTTCTTTAATAAGCAAAACGAAAATAGCTGAACTGAAGCGATTTGCAAATGTTGTAAGGCAAATGTTTTCAACCAAACCTTTTAAAAGCGTCTTTTTTCGGGGTTTCCTTACAAATGTAATGCTACTCCAAACAAGAAACATCGTTTTTCTGACCTAGGAGTATAAAGCAGTGTCGTTGATTACAATGCCTGCCAAAAACACAATATACTCGATTCTCCTGCTGGTGACGCTACTTGCAACCACTGCGGCTTTTTCACAAAATGTTTATACCGTGGCTGGTGTAGCCGGTGTAACCGGAAATACCAATGGTACGGGAACTCAAGCCACTTTCCATAACCCATACGGAATCGCCTCCGACGGACAAGGCAACATTTATGTTGCTAACAGATTCGGGAACACCATCCGTAAAATTAGCTTGTCAGGACAAGTAACAACCTATGCAGGTACCGGAAACCCTGGTGCTACTGATGGATCTGCACTCAGCGCAACATTTAATGAGCCTTGGAGTGTGGCATGTGATTCGAATGGCAATGTATATGTAGCTGATGCTAAAAACTACAAAATCAGAAAAATTGATTCCAATGGACAAGTAACAACAGTTGCAGGTATTGGAACTTTTGGTGTAACCAACGGTGCAGCAGCCTTGGCGCAGTTCGGATTTCCTACAGGTTTGGCCGTTAACGCCACCGGCTCTATTATATATGTTAGCGATCGCATGACCAACACCATCCGCAAAATTGAAAACGGTATGGTTAGCACTTTTGCTGGCACGGTTTATTCGCCGGGCTCTAACGATGGCCAAGGGCTCTCCGCCAAGTTCAATCATCCCAATGGCTTGGCCTTGGATGCAACGGGCAACTTGATTGTAGCAGATGAGTTCAATAATAAAATCAGACGAATCACTCCCAGTGGTTATGTATCAACACTGGCAGGTAACGGAAGTGCCGGATCCGTAAATGGACCCGCATCGACCGCCTCTTTCAAAACCCCTTGGGCTGTTTGTGTTGCTCCAAACGGCGACATCTTTGTTGGCGATGCGGACAATTTCACCATTAGGAAAATTTCATCGGGTATCGTCTCTACATATGCGGGTCAGACCGGTGTACCAGGAATGATTAATGGCCCAGCACTGCAATCGACCTTTAATGGCGTAAGCGGACTTTGTATTAATAAGAGCAACGATCAGCTTTACCTATGCGACGAAGTCAGTCACTTGGTTAGGAGAATTGCGCCGATGGTTTTAAGTATGACAGTTAATGGTGGGTCTTCTTTTTGTGCCGGTTCAAACATCAGCATCCAGGTAGGTCCAAGCGGGCTTAGCAACTATCGAATCTATGTAAACGGAATACTTGCAGGTACATCTTCCAATGGATCTTTCAGCCTGACGGCAATTCCTGTAGGACAGCATACCATAACAGCAACTGCTACAACAGGTTCTGGAGCGTTAGCCTATTCGGATCCTTTTAGTCTGACCATAACAGCGCCTCTTTCCGTATCCATCATTGTGAACGGAAGCAGCACCATTTGTGATGGCGATTCTGTTACATTGTCTTCCTCTGTATTGGGGTCTTATCAATGGTCTACTGGGGCAATCACCCCTACTATCAGAGTCTCTAACGCCGGCAGTTACACGGTAACAGTGACCAATGCACAAGGGTGCAGCGGAGTTTCTGCTCCACAACAAGTAAGCACACTGCAATCACCAGCAGCAAGCATCTCATCTATTAGCGCAGCACCAAATTGTCCCGGTGATACAGTTGTGTTGACCGCTGGACAGGCTCCTCAATATCTCTGGTCTAATGGTTCAACCACACAATCCATTCAAGTTACTGGTCCTGGTAGCTACTCTGTTCAGGTAACAAACGCTTCCGGATGTTCGGCCATGTCGCTACCGATGAATGTCAACTATCATCCTGTTTCTATCTCGACGATTTCCCCTGCTGGGAATGTCGTTATACCACAAGGTACACAAACCACGCTGACTGCAGGACAAGGAACATCCTATGTGTGGTCGACAGGGGCTACCAGCCAATCTATCTTGATTTCAGATAGTGGCTTATATAGCGTAACCGTTGTTGACATGAATGGATGTGTTTCAGTTCCTGCAACGGTACAAGTAGCTTTCCTTTCGGCATCAAACCTGGTTTCCGTACAAGGTTTAACACAGTTCTGCAAAGGAGACTCCGTCGTACTGGTGTCGGCTTTCAACAGTTTTAACCAGTGGTACAAAAACGGAAGCCCAATTGCCGGTGCTATTGGAAATGTTTTTGCTGCAAAAGAAACCGGAACATATAAACTCCGGTACTCTCCTTTGGGATCTTCAGCTGTTTTCTCCAATGAAATTGAAGTGGAGGTATTATCGCTTCCTGAAACCATTGAAATTAGTGTCCTCGGAGTGTGTCCAAACACAAGCACCATTTTATCTATAACACCCGTAAATGATATTAATTATGGTTGGTATGATTCAGAAACCGGAGGCACACTGCTGTTTAACGGAAATGTATTTACCACCCCAACGCTCGCCACTACAACTCCATATTATATTTTACAAACCAACGCCTTCGGATGTGTAGCTGAAAATCGTTTGGAGGTTTTAGCCACCGTTTTTGACGCACCATCGGCAGAGTTTACAAGCACACCAGCTAAAACGGAAACATCTGGTTACATAGTTTCATTCCAATCCAACAACGAGCCAGGAGTTGCTTACTTATGGGATTTCGGAGATCCCGCGTCGATGACGAACCTTTCAACTGCTGCTGAGCCATCACATGTATATGCAAACACGGGCGAATATTTAGTTACCTGCATTGCGACTAGTGACCAAGGTTGTCGTGACACAACCTATCAACAAATAAAAGTGGTGCTTCCCGATAATATTTTCATCCCAAACACCTTTACGCCAGATGGCGATGGCCAGAACGATGTGTTCCGAGTCAGAGGCAATAACATCTTGTACGCCGACATGAATTTATACGACCAGTGGGGTGGCTTGATTTGGGCGGTAGAAAAAACAACAGATGGTTGGCAAGGTGATTCGAGGAAGGGTTCTGTACTTCCAGGTACATACAATTATGCTATTAAAGTTTATCTCGATAACGGTGCAACAAGTTATCACAGAGGGAGTATAAACTTGATACGATAATAAGATGTCTCGGATTATATATATACTGGTTTTCAGTATTTTATCGCTTCCCACTTGGGGGCAAGACATCCGTTATTCCCAATACTTTAACAATCCATTGACCGTTAACCCGGCTTTGACGGGTGTAGGAATTGATCATTTGAGAGCCTCTTTGGCCTATCGGCGACAAGCCTCGGGTCCAGCTAACCCTTTCACAACCAAAGGTGCTTTCGTCGACAAATCGGTTGGACGGTTTGGGTTGGGTTTTGCTATCAATAGCAATGGTGCCGGTCCCGCATCTGTTAAAACACTGCAATTTGCCGGAAGCTTATCATATAGTTTCCACTTTGGATATAAAGGCAACCATCGCCTTGCAGGTGGATTGCAAATGGGTATCATCCATAAATCCATTGACCCCGCAAAGCTCACCTTCGATAACCAATTCCAGGCCGATGTTGGCTTTGATCCTACAATCGCCTCCGGCGAAGAGTTTGAAAAAAACAGCATTATAAGACCCTCGCTGAGCACTGGGTTCTTCTGGAAGAAAATTGGTATCCGTAAAAATCAACCAGTTCGTCCCTATCTGGGCTACTCTGCTTTACATCTTAACCAGCCCGACATCTCCTTTTTCGGAGGAGAAGCGAAGCAGCAGATTAAGCATGTTTTTCTAGCAGGCGCAGAAATTAGAATTTCGGATGATGCCATACTAAAACCCAACTTAGTTCATATTGAACAAGGGGTATTTGATGAGACTAGCATTGGAGCGATAGCTGCATTTCAAAATCAAGAGGGCAGGGAAATACAAGCGGGCTTGTTCGGTAAAATGAACAAAGCTTTTGTCGTTTATGCCGGCTTCCGATACGATCGTTTTTTGGTTGGCTTGAGTTATGATGTAATGACTGGTCCCGTTGCAGATGCCGGAAAAGGTTATAACGCTTTTGAATTATCGTTGGCTTTTACACCCAAATCAAAACCTAAGGTCGAGCAACAAAAAGATGTTTCGAAAAAAGAGAAAGAGAACAAGCCTGTAGTTAAACAACAGGAACCTGGTGTGAAAAAGCCGGTAACGCCACCAGTGGTGAAAACCGTCAAGAAAGACTCTACTTTATTTGCACAGGCACCTGTAATTACTAAAGAAGAAAAGCCTGAGTCTAAAAAAGATGTGCCGCCATATGTTAAGGAAGTTAAAAAAGACGAATTGGCAACCGAAACAACACCAATAGCGAATGTGGTGGCGAAAGAAACTCCTGTTCCATTTGAAATTTCCGAAGTGCTTCAAATCAGCCGTACAAATGCAATCGATGCGCAGCCTATATCGACTGGAGTTATATTGCCCTTCTCTCAGCTGAAAGAAGATCAAGAGGAAGAGGCGCCTATGGAATTGCCTACAGTTGTCCAAGCCACCGAAAAGTCTACCCCAGTTATCCAAGTCGAACCTGAGACTGCTTCACCAAGCCTGGTGAAAATGGAGCCCGTGGAAACAAATGCCGTTATTTCCAAGCCGATTCAAATAGTGTCTCAACAAGAGGTTCAGCCAATTCAAACCTCTGTAGTAATCATACATCATATGCCTAAGGAGGATGTTGAGTTGGGTGACACACAAGCCGAAAAGACACAGCCAATAACCGAAGCAGCGACAACGCCTTCAACAGATAAAAAAGAAATCATGGCAGAGCCTGTAGTTGAAAAGGCTGTTCCATCTGTATTCTCGCCGATTGTTCCGAATAATAAAATCATTGCTCCCGACAGCGACGGAGACGGCGTGAATGATTTTGAAGACCCTTGTCCATTCATTAAGGGCACAACTGCCACCAGAGGATGCCCCGACTCGGACGACGACGGTATCGTAGATATGGTTGATTTCTGCCCGTTGGAAAGCGGACCTAAGTCAAACGGAGGTTGTCCCGTATTGAACAAACGCACTAGCGGCGACCAACAAATCATAGGCGACTTTGACCATATATTGTTCCAAACGGGCTCTGTTTCCTTGACGATAGACAATACATACGATATCATAGAGCCCGCAATCGAATTGCTCTATACAGACAAATCCACCTTTGTGCTCATCTCCGGACACACAGATTCGGAAGGTGACGCAGCAACAAACATGCAGCTATCACAAAAAAGAGCTGATAAGGTTAAGTCTTATTTTATTGGACAAGGCATCGGCGAAAGCCGCATTCGCACCATACCTTATGGAGAAAACATGCCTATCTCAGGAAACAACACCGAATCTACAAGAAAGCTGAATCGCAGGGTGGAAATCACCATCTTGAAAAAAGGCGAATAAGTTACGGGGGTTATCCAGGTACAAGGGTTGAATCCATGTAGAAAACGGTGGCAACAGTTAGGCTGATCATGTTTTTGGCGACTGGAACATAACCGTTTCGTCGCATGAAAGAATCCACATCGTTACACGAAAGATGATCAAAAGTCGTTACATCGTTGCACTCTAGGGCAAATACCTTTGGTCTGTGCAATGAAAAATCGAATGTGGATAATACTTTGATCTCAAATCCTTCCGTATCTATGCTTACAAAATCGATAATTGTTCCATTAGGAACATGTTTTTGTTGTACATCTGCCAGTGTGATGACGGGAACATCGATGGTAGAGGTGACAAGGCCTTCCTTTCCCACGGCCTGAAGTGTTTCAAAGTTGAAAGTATTGAGTCCTGGTTCGGATTCCAACATGTAATAACACAACAACTCGGTTTTGTCGCCTATTCCAAACTCCAAATTGATGTCATTTGGGCGGAATTTGTTGAATTGTGCCATGATTCCTGGTCTTGGATCCAAGTTGATGCCTCGCCACCCTTGCCTATAGAACAAATAGGTGTTGGAACCTATAAAAGGATGGTACGCACCTACATCTAAGTAGAAGCCTGGGCCGGTTTTACCAAGCTGTCGCATGAGAGCGGCTAGAACCAAGTCTTCACCACATTGGCTGTAACAAACCTTTCTCAGGAAGCGGTCCGGAAACAGTTTTCGTAAAGCATTGCTAATTGAAAACAAGGGGAAATATTGGTTTGTGTTTCAAATATAGAATATTTGACTTCGCGGCAGAAAGCTTTTATGTATACAACCCTAATTGTTAATTGGAATCCTATATTTGTTTTCCATAATCCAACTGAAACATGAATTTTAGATTTGCCTCTTTCCTTTCTTTATGCCTGTTCGCTTGCGCTCCTACATCACTTTTAGCCCAAGCTTCCGATTCAATTATCATCAGTCGCATTTTCACCTATTGCTTAGAGCAAGGTCAATCCTACGAAAGGCTTCGATACCTGTCTGAATCTATTGGAAACCGATTGAGCGGATCAGAAAACGCCGACAAGGCTGTCCGCTGGGCACACCAAACCATGGAAAGTGACTCGTTCGGCAAATGCTACCTTCAAGATGTAATGGTGCCACATTGGGTGCGAAACGACAAAGAGCTTTTGTCGATGCAGGTTAAAGGAAAAAAAACGGCTTTGAACATCTTCAGCCTGGGCGGGAGCATTGCTACACCTAAAGGCGGCATTACAGCCGGCGTGGTTGAAGTAAAATCGTTTGAGGATCTTGAAAAGCTGGGAAGAAAAAACATCGAAGGCAAAATTGTTTTTTACAACACCCCTATGAAGCAGCGGTTCTATCACACCTTTGAGGCGTACGGCGATGCCGGCAAATACAGATGGGCTGGAGCACAAAACGCGGCAAAATATGGCGCTGTTGCTTCAATCACCAGGTCCATGACCCTGGCTCTTGACGATAATCCTCACACAGGAGGTATGGGATATGCAGACGGCATAACCAAAATTCCTGGATGCGCCATCTCCACTATGGGAGCAGAAAAACTAAGCCGAGAGCTGGCTTCAAACCCCGACCTGAAGCTTACATTGGAAATGAATTGTGAAACCAAGCCGGATAAACTATCACATAATGTAATTGCCGAAATCCGCGGAAGTGAATTTCCCGATGAAATTGTTGTTGTGAGCGGACATCTTGATTCGTGGGACAAAGGACACGGCGCACATGATGATGGTGCCGGATGTGTGCAGTCGATGGAGTTGCTGAATGTATTCCGCGACTTGGACATCAAGCCTAAACGAACCATCCGCGTTGTTTTATTCATGAATGAAGAGAATGGTTTGCGCGGCGGAAAGAAGTATGCCGAAGAGGCTAAAGCAAAAGGTGAAAAACACATTGCGGCTATAGAATCCGACGCGGGAGGGTTTACTCCGGCAGGATTTTCTTCCACTTGCGTTGACGAATCGAAGCGGGTTTATTTCAGACAATGGAAGCACCTGTTTGAGCCTTATGCCATTTATCAATGGGATGATGATGGTGGTGGCGCAGATATCGGTCCTTTGAAAGACCAAGGAACGCTGCTGATAGGTCTTCGCCCTGATTCACAGCGCTACTTCGATTATCATCACACAGATATAGACACCTTCGATAAAGTCAACCGAAGGGAGTTGCACTTGGGCGCAGCAGCCATAGTCAGCCTGACTTGGTTACTCAGCGAATATGGCGTTGGTGCAGCATCATCTGCCACGGATTGAAAAACGATCCGCATCCATAGAGACAGGGAAGGAGCGCCTCAGGTCTTCTAGTTGATTTTTGTAGAGTTTAGCCGTAACCAAAGCACCCTTGTTTGTTGGGGTTTTTGTGATTTGATCCCCAAGCGGATCAAAAATCTGACTATCGCCTGAGTAAATTATCCCTTTGCCATCTTTTCCTACCCGATTAACAGCCGCAACATAACATTGGTTTTCGATTGCCCGAGCAGGTAATAAAGTATTCCATGCCAAGCGACGCTTCTCAGGCCAGTTGGCAACATAAATCAACAAGTCATAACCTTCCGTATTCCTGGTCCACACGGGGAACCGAAGGTCGTAACATACCATAGGACAAATGCGCCATCCCTTATATTCAAATATCTTTTTACGCTTTCCTGCCGCATAGGAATTATGCTCTCCAGCCATCCTAAACAGATGCCTTTTATCGTAAAACGCCAAGCTGCCATCAGGAGGCATCCATACGAACCGGTTGTAGTATCGACTACCCGATTTTATAACTAGGCTTCCACAAACCACTGCGTTTTTTCTTTGGGCCAAGGCATGCATCCACTGAACAGTCGTGCCATTCATTTTTTCACTTACAGAGGATGCGTTCATGGTGAATCCACTTGTAAACATCTCGGGCAGTATGATGATGTCGGAGGAGCCTTTGGACAATGGGCGCAGTTGCTCTTCGATAATCAATCGGTTGCCGTTGGGATCTTCCCATAGCAAGGTTGTTTGTAATAGAGAGACGCGAAGCGTATTCATATCAGCGGACTTTTTTCAGTTTTTCTGCAGCGGCCTTCAGTGTTTCATCCTCCTTTGCGAAGCAAACCCTAATCAACCTCATCTCATCCGGGGGCTTTTTGCAAAAAACCGAAACGGGTATTGTGGCTACTCCATATTCCCGAGTCATGCGCTCGGCAAAAACCGTGTCTTTTTCATTGGATATTTTTCCATAATCCAAAAGCACGAAATAAGATCCTGAGCATGTCAAAGGAACAAATGGGGTTTCTTTGATTAAGTCCAAAAAAAGATCTCTTTTGTTTTGGTAAAATGACGGAATGTTCCTGTAGTTTTCCGCATTGCTCAAGTAGCTTGCCAAGGCGTATTGAAGTGGTGTGTTGACAGCAAACACCATAAACTGGTGCACCTTACGAAATTCTACGGTCAAGTTCTCGGGAGCTATACAGTAGCCCGTTTTCCAGCCCGTGGCGTGAACGGTTTTCCCAAAAGAGAATATGACGAAACTCCTTTCTGCCAGTCCAGGGTATAACAATACACTTTGATGCTTGTGTCCATCAAATACAATGTGTTCATACACTTCATCGCTGATGATATATATGTCTTTGTTGTGTGTGATTTTCTCCAGCTGCTGCATGTCTTTGACAGACAAGATTGTTCCAGCCGGGTTGTGAGGTGTGTTGATGATAATCAACCGCGTTTTGCTGTTTACAGCTTTTTTGACCTGGTTCCAATCGATTTGAAAATCGTTCGGGTTTAGCTGCAACTGAACAGGAACGCCCCCTTGCAGTTTAATGGAAGGCACATAGGAGTCGTATGCCGGTTCAAAAACGATAACCTCATCACCTTCTCTAACGGTTGCTGCAATGGCCGTATAAATGGCCTGGGTGCCACCTGCTGTTATGGTTATTTCCTTTTCGGGATCTACATTGCAGCCATAGGCAGCGTTTACCTTGTCGGCGATAACCTGTCGCAGAGGGGCAATTCCTGGCATGGGAGCGTATTGATTATGGCCTTTGCGCATATTTTCGCTTACCAATTCTATTAATCCCGGGTCAACGGGAAAGTCGGGAAAACCCTGCGAAAGGTTAATGGCGCCATGTTCGCGAGCCAATGCCGACATGATAGCAAATATGGATGTACCTGTATTGGGAAGCTTTGTTTTTACTGTACCTGGGAAAAGCATCGGTTTGGGTTTGAAACGCAAATTTACAAACACGCATGCTGATTAAAGCCATCAAAAACATTTGCAGGCAACATTGTGTTGATAAAGCGCCACACCTTTATCATGAAAAAACCTTGGAACATACCTGAATACCCGGTTTACAGCTTAGTCAGCTCAGATCGTGAAGCCTTCAACATGAATGTGTGTACCTATGTGATACCCGTAAGTATGAGTCCCAAGCTTTATGTTATTGCTGCGTATGAAGGAACAAAAACCCTAAACAATCTGATTAACTCTAATCAATTTGTCCTGCAATTGATGCATCGGGATGATTATGCATTGGTACGAAAGCTCGGAAAAGCAAGCGGCAACAGCGTCGATAAAATAGCTTGGCTGGAAAAGAAAAGCCAACTGGAAAAGTGGGAAAGCTTCCCTGTCTTAAGGAATGCCTGTTTCAAACTGCTGTTACAAAAAAAGAAAACGCTGGTAAACCATGGAGACCACACCGTTTTCTTATTAGAAGTTATCAAGTCAAAATCCGACAGCGATGCATACCTGACCACATCCCTTTTGCGAGAAAAGAAAATCATCAGAGCCTAAAAGATGGAACAAAGCATAAACTTACAAGAGCTAGAAAACATGGAGCGGAGAAAGAGAGCTACGCTTCTGAATTCTTTAGCCGGATTCAGACCTGTCATATTGGTTGGGACCAAATCGTTATCTGGCAACAACAACTTGGCCATATTCAATTCCCTAATTCATTTTGGTGCAGACCCGGCCCTATGGGGAATTGTTTGTCGTCCCGACGCCTTGGATAGAGACACCTACAGAAACATCGTCAATAATAAAACCTATTCATTTAGCATGGTTCCTACAGAGATGTCGTCGATGGCGCATCAAACATCTGCAAAATACGATTCTGATGCATCCGAGTTCGAAGCATGTGGGTTTGGAGTTGAATACGCGAAGGGATTTGATGTTCCCCTGGTTAAAGGCGCTATAGCCAATGTCATTCTTGAACATGTCCAAACCTTGCCCATTTCTTTGAACGGAACCAGCATTGTTATCGGCAAACCCGTTTTTATTCGTTTCAAAAATGGATTGGTGGAGGAGGATGGCTTTGCAAATCTTTCAGGTTTTGATGTTCTTGGCTGTTGTGGACTCGATGCTTATGTGAAGTCGGAAACCATAGCCAGATATGCCTATGCTAAACCCGGTGTGCAAACAACAAAATTGGAGAGATAATATATTTTGAATCGGCAACGGATAAATATCGTTTGGTTGAAGCGAGATTTACGAACGCAAGACCATGAGCCGCTTTCTCGTGCAGAGCAATCCAACTTGCCTTATTTGATTATTTTCATTTTTGAACCTAGTCTACTGTCCTATCCTGATACTTCTCCCCGACACCTCTGGTTCCAACATGGCGCATTGAAAGAGATGTCACAGGTTTTGGGCCCTTATAACAAGTCGCCTATGGTTTTTCATGAAGAAGCTATAACCGTATTTTCACATTTGATAGATGTGTTTCATGTGGAATGCGTGTTCAGCTACATGGAGTCGGGTACCCAAGTAACATACAACCGAGACCTGGAATTGAAAACGCTTTTTTTATCAAATAAGATTACTTGGACAGAATCCAAGAGGGACGGTATCGTTCGAGGGGCAAAGAATAGAGACGGTTGGGATCAACAGTGGTTTGAAACTATGGAGTCTCCTGCTATTCAAAACCGTTTTCGTCAACAAACCGACATTGAATTTCATAATCCTTTTCCTCTTGATACAGCTAAATTGGAAACATGGTCTTATGGATCCTCACAATTCCAGCCACCGGGAGAGTCGTTCGCTTACAAATATCTTGTTGGGTTTCTTAATGGTAGAGGAATTGATTATAGCAAACACATATCAAAACCGCTAGAGAGCCGGACCTCCTGCAGTCGCTTGTCTCCATACCTGGCATGGGGCAATCTATCTATTCGCCAAGTATACCAAGCTACCAAAAGACATTTGATGCAAACAACCTTCAAGGGGCCGTTCCGTAATTTCTTGACGCGTTTACACTGGCATTGTCACTTCATTCAAAAATTCGAAACAGAGTGTCGATACGAGACCGAATGTATCAATAGGGGTTATGAGCCGTTAATGCCTGCACGAAACGAAGAGCTGGTATTCGCTTGGATGAATGGTCTTACTGGCGTGCCGTTGGTTGATGCATGTATGCGTTGTGTCATGCAAACGGGATGGCTGAACTTTAGAATGCGGGCATTGGTTGTTTCCTTTTTGACGCACCACTTGCTGCAAGATTGGCGTACTGGCGCACACTATCTGGCAAAGCAATTTCTGGATTATGAGCCAGGCATCCACTATCCCCAATTTCAGATGCAAGCGGGAACAACTGGCATTAATACCATACGCATATATAACCCGGTGAAGAATTCACAAGAGCACGATTCAGATGGTGTGTTTATCAAGACTTGGGTTCCAGAGTTATCTCCTTTATCAACAGAGTTCATACATCAGCCATGGCTCATGACAGAAATGGACCAGGCGTTTTTCGGTGTTAGATTGGGTGTCGATTATCCGAGACCCATCATAGATTGGGATGAGGCGAGAAAATCGAATCGGGAAGTGATTTGGGGTATGCGCAAAAATGCTGAAGTTAAAAATGATGCCAAGCGCATGGTAACTGTACATGCCCGAAAGCAACGATCAAACCAAAGGAAGACTAAAGGAAAAAGTGGAGCCAGCTCCTGATGTTGATGTTACCTTCAGCCTAGACCCATGATGCGTGAGAAAATCGTTCACAAGCTGTATACCCAAGCCATTGCCCTTTTCCTTGTTGGTGCCTTCGCTGGTAAAAGAGACTCCGTTGTTTAGCATTTCAACCTGTTGAGGTGCCATACCTGTTCCGGTATCTTTCACATCAAAACACCAACCCTGTGGGCAAGACCGGGAGGATAGCGTAATGGTTCCTCCTTCGGGTGTGAATTTGTATGAGTTGGAGATAAGGTTTCGAAAAACCGCTTCGATCATGTCCCTATCGCACAAAACACGGGCGTTTTCCCTGTGCGTGAAATCAAAAACGAAATGCATGTTTTTGCTGGATCCCAACAACCTGCAATAACCCTCAATGAAACGATACATCTGTTCCAAATTTACGGCTGTTGGGTTGTAGCTAACGGCCTCTTTTTGCAATCTCGACCACAAAAGCATATTGTCAACCAAATCGAGGGTTTGTCCTGTACGCGACTTGAACTGCTCGACCATTTTGGCTTGTACATCGGAGGCAAGCCTTCCTGGGTGCAAAACATCCATACCCGAGTAGAGTAAAGCCAACGGGGAACGAAGGTCGTGTGACAAAACAGACATCATCTTATCTCGTGTGAAAACAGCGGTCTTCAATTGTTCATTCCTATAGTTCAAATCCTCTGCTTGTTTGAATATTTTTTCTTGAACAGCATCGTTTGTTTTGATCAGAAACAATGCTTGGATGATGATTACAACGCACGAGCCCACGATATTAATGGTTTGTTCAATGATTCGTGTAATCGGATCAAGAGGCATTGGGTGAGTAATAATATGCCAACCCATGATTTGCAAGACCACCATCAACACCAAAAGAATCGCCGAAATAACATAGCCGGTTATGCGTTCGCGGCCTTGAAAGGTGATTAGTACGCCAAGGACAATAGGCACGAAGAATGCCGTGGCAAACATATCTGGTCCCGAAAAAAGGACGATCATGGTGATCAACAAAGAGATCTGGAAAGAGTTCCAAACCTTGGAATAATAATAGTAGCCGTAATTATAAAGCAAGTAGGTGATAGTAACACCGGGCAGTGCAGCCAGGCAAACGAAAGCCTGTTCCTTTTGATCTAAAAGCAGGTTTACAACAAAGAATATAGCGGAGTAGCTGGCCACGATGATCATGAGAGCCACATGCAACTGCTTTCCCTTTTCCTCCAAAATGCTCTCGCGGGCAGATTGATTGGCTGCGAGCTTTTTTGAATTATCGGAGGCGGAAGAAATCATTCGAATGGTTATTGTCGGGTGGTCGAATCGTTTTGCGCGTTATTGTTCGCGCCTTGGGAGGCGCCTTGATTTTTCACAAACCACATCATATTACACTCCTTGTGTGTTATGTTATAACCTATGTAAAAATTAAGCGGTAATGGTGGTCCTGCTTTGTATGCCTTGGCCAAATTGGATTGATATCGGCTACGGAACAAGGATATGGTTTTGGTGTATTTTCCCCATAGTTGTCTGTCCCAAATTTGTTCATCGAAACTAGACAGCGGTATTCCGGAATCATCTTGCAGGACAAACCTTGCATTTTCAGTGATGGTTTTGCGGATACTGGTGAAATAGTTATTGTGCATAAGATAAGAAGCGGCCTTAAGATAAACACCATATGGGCGCATGTTGTTCACATATTTAATAAGTCGATCATCTTTAGACAAACCACCATCTGAAAGGTCGAACCGAAAGTAGTCCAACTCCCTTATGGAGCCTTTAAAATCATGAAACTTGATTTTCAGCCCAATGGCTCCGGATGGTTCGGAAGGCACCATGTTCCCTGATGAATCAAGCTGTATATATTCCAATGAGGAAATGGAATAGCCATATCGTCGGATATAGAATAGCAAAAGGGGCAGGGCTCCATTCAAATCCCGTTGATTGAGTTCGGCCCTCATGCTTAGGGTTCTGAAAAAACCCAGCCGGTTGGAAAAGTAGAGCGACTTGTAAATCTTATCGGCATGGGCTTTCAACAACCTCTTGTTGCCCGTATCGGCGATAACCGTTCCCAAAGGCTCCAACCCCACCATAACATACCTGCTTACATTCTTGAACAAGGGGTCGACATGAAGGAAGTCGGCACCGGCAAATGGATAAAACAAGGACACAGAATCGGCATTGGGGGCCACAACAGTATCGGCCCATGCGCGCATGTTGTTAATCTTATTATCCAACATATACTGCCACTCACGCTCTCCCCTCCGCTCCAAACGCATGTATGAAGAATCGGCATAGAAATGGTTGAAGTGCTTGTCGGCGGGCAAACCGCTTACCAGCGAGGCATAGTCATTCAAAAAAGTATCCACAGTGTATTGGATAGCTGGTGGCGTTTCGATGTTGGATTCAACCTTCACGGTGTCTGTAGCCTCCCCACTCTCCAAGTCGGGGGTATCGACCGTTGAGTCGGATTGACAAGAAACCATTGAAATGCAAATGCATGAAACAAAGGCAAGGCCTATTAGGCGATAAATCATCGGGGCAGGGATTTTGCCCGCAAATATGTGGTTTTTTCTAATCATTTGTAAGGTAATTATTTGCGTCATAAACTGCAGGGATATTGACCCGCATGTCCTTCAAACGAAAGCCTTTTTAATGAATTTCCGAGCCTAAACTTTCAGTATCTTGGTTGCCCGTATTTTACATGCCAATGCCGATGCGACCTTCCGTACCAAACAAGTCCATTCGAACAGGTTTGTTTACTTTAAAATAAAAGGTCTCCGTTTACTGCGCATTGCTGTATGACAACATTTCCTTTTCACAAAGTGCGGTTTTTTTATGCCTTGCTGTTTATTTGTTTTTGCTTCAGCTCCTCATGTCAGGGCTCACCCGTCAAAGAGAAGCCACCAGCAGCCAACACTGAATCTTCAAGCCAGAAAAATTCAAAAGGGAAAATCCCATTGATTGTGTTGGGCTCCTTTCTGAACACAAAAGCCTCCTACCCTTTAAGCGAAATAAGGAGCGGAATAGAGAAGGGGGCATACTATGTAACCGCAGATATTGCCGAAGAGGTTAAGTCAGCCCTGGGTGGCTCCAGGATACCATCAACGATTGCCATTGATAGTTTTGTGGTAAAAAAGGATTCCTCCTTGCTTATTACAACTCTTGACTCCGTTTCCAACCTTTTGTTGTCGGTATCTGTTGATTCGATCTCTTTTTTCAAAAACCCGGAATCTTATACTTTTTGGATGACATCCGATCAAGATTCTTTTTCGTTTGAAAAAGAAATAACCTCATACACACATACGGGTGTAACGGCAATAACAAGACAAACAGGTGTTGTTGTTGACCGTATTGGAACAGATGCCTACTTAAAGAATGTTGTGGGATTGTTTAAGGGAGTGGATCTGTTACACATGAGTAATGAGGTCAGTATGGTGGAACAATGCTATTATGCTCAAATGAAGCTCCAATTTGCCACAAAAAAAGCCCATTTCGATATATTGACATCCTTAGGCGCCGACATCATAGAGCTAACAGGAAACCATAACTTGGATTTTGGAAAAGATGCTTACTTGAACTCTTTGGAGTGGTATAGGCAAAACCAAATGCGATATTTCGGTGGCGGAGCCGATGTTAGAGAAGCTGGAAGGCCCTTGATTATTGAATTGAAAGATGGGGCCAAGGTGGCTTGGGTGGGTTATAACGAGTTTTGTCCGCTTGGTGAATGTGCAATAAAGGGGCCTGGCGCGATGCGCTACAATTATGAAGAGGCTAAGTATCAGATCGACTCTTTAAAACGAAAAGCAGAGGTGTCTTTTGTGCTCGCATGTGTGCAATTCGGCGAGACCGACTCCTATTCCCCAACGGGTTCTCAGAAAAAAATTTGCAAAGAACTCATTGACTCGGGCGCTGATGTGGTAATAGGTTCACAGGCCCATCAGGCCCAAGAGATAGCTATATATAATGGCAAGCCTATTTTTTATGGCTTAGGGAATTTCTTGTTCGATCAGATACACCGTAAAGGTGTTAGGCAAGCATTTTGGCTGGATTGCTATTTTTACAAAGGTCGAATCATTCAATTCCATCCTGTTTATACATACATGAGCGAAAAAAGAATTCCTTCCCTTGCCAACAAGCAAGAGAAGGAAGAAATACGAAAAGCCATCTTAAAACCAGAGAACTTCTAGTGCTCAACAATGCTATGAGACCCTCTTTACAAATATTTCTTACCGCCGTAGGCTTCTGCTTGCTCATGCTTTTCTTCTATGGTGTTTCTGTTGGTTGGATTCCTCTGCCCGAATATGTAAAACGGGTAAGTTTGGATGCGAGCGAACAACAAGTGCACACGCCGTTGGGGTCGCTTGAGGTTGCACAAAAAACAAAGACAGAGCTACCTGCCATAAACACAGGAACACTTGCGAATGATACCTCAGCTTCCTCTAAAGATTCATCTAAGTCCGAACTGGAAAAATCGCTTCCAGATAGTATTCTGCAAAAATATATTACCTCCGAACCTTTGCCGGTATCGTTTTCGGGGAGCAACACCAAAAAAGAAAGGGTCTTGTTAATAGGAGATTCGCAAAGCGGCGGGTTGAGAGGGCCTGTTTACAGCTATTGTGCGGCAAACGGTCACGAGCTGGTGGCTTGCGTGTCATGGGTTAGTTCCACCTTGGGTGCATGGGCTTACGCCGATACTTTGGATTATTTTCTCAAGGAATTCGACCCTAGTTTAGTGATTGTTTGTATTGGTTTGAACGAAGTCTTTTCAAAGGATGTTGAGAAGCGGATGAAATATGTGAGAATCATTAACGAAAAGATTGAAGCCTCCGGCGCCAGAAGGTTTTGGCTTGGTCCTGCCTCATGGATAGAAGACCAAGGCATCATTCGAGCCATACGGGAATCCAATGGTGTACAATTCTTCGACGCTACCAAGCTCTATCTTTCGAGAGGCGATGATGGACGCCATCCTGATTGGAAAAGCTACCGTTTCTGGTTTGCACATGCAGCGGCATACATGACCAGTATTTCTTTTGTGGATTTCTCCCAATCAACACCCCTGCGCGATCCAGACAGGAAATCAAAATACTTTTACATAACAGCCAAACGCTGAAGATGGATCTGGAAACCATATTACAACTATTCCAATACGACTCGGGTCATCCGTTGATTTTCACGGATGGATTATTCCTTGGCTTGTTCTCCGTTTTCATGTTAATTTATGCGGCTATTTGGAATAAGGATGCCACTCGAACCGTTTACATAATCACATTCGGTTTCTTCTTTTACTATTTGTCTAGCGGCGGCTTTGTGTTCATGCTGCTTTTGACAATTACTTTGGATTATCTCTTTGCCGGACTTATTGACGCGGCGAAGAAAAAATGGGTTAGGAAGCTTTGGTTGACAATAGGCATTCTGTTCAGTTTATCCTTTTTGCTTTACTTCAAATACAAAAACTTTTTCCTTGAAACCGTTTCGGATGTAACAGGAAACCCTTTCGAGCTGGAAACACTCATTCTTCCTATCGGCATTTCCTTTTATACTTTCCAATCCATCAGCTTCCTCGTGGACTTGTATAAAAGGCGCTTCTCCATGCCCGACTTCCACGACTATCTGTTGTACATGACCTTTTTCCCTCACCTGGTTGCGGGACCCATTGTGCGGGCGAAGGATTTTCTTCCTCAGCTCTCCGTAAAGCCAGTTATCAATATGGCTTATTTGAATGAGGGTCTTTATCTCATCACGAAGGGCTTTTTGAAAAAAGCTGTTGTAGCCGACCATGTTTCCCAATACTCGGATGCGGTGTTTTCAGCGCCTGCATCTTTCTCTGGCTTCGAACATATTTTTTCAACACTTTGCTACACTTTGCAAATCTATTGTGATTTCAGCGGCTACACCGATATGGCTATCGGCATTGCCTTGTTAATGGGATACAGGCTATGCATGAATTTCGATTCGCCTTACAAGTCGACCAGCATCACGGAGTTTTGGAGGAGGTGGCATATCTCCCTTTCCAGTTGGCTTCGCGACTATATTTATATACCAATGGGAGGAAATAGAAAAGGTTTTCCGCCCCAACTGCTATTCTTGGTGCTTACGATGCTTATAGGAGGCTTTTGGCATGGCGCCGATTGGAAGTTTGTGTTTTGGGGTGTAGCGCACGGGCTATTATTGGTAATACATAAACTATGGACCAAGTATGTGCCCATAAAGAGCATGGGTATATTTTGGTCTATGGCAGGTTGGGTGCTAACCTTCGCTTGCGTTGCATTGCTCTGGGTTCCATTCAGGGCCGTTTCCTATGCGGACGCCATGGTGGTATACAACGCCATTTGGATGTACTCAGACCCTACCGCTTTGTTGGAAATATTCCAAACTAACACGGTGTTGTGCTGCGTGTTCCTAATCGCCATGATATTGGTGTTGATTCCCTTTTCCTGGAAGAACCGCATGCGTGTATTTTACGAAAAAACGCCGGTGGTATTGAAATTCGTGTTTTTGGCATTAGCGATCCAAACCTCTATCCAAATTACGGATGCCGAGGTTCAGCCATTTATCTATTTCCAATTTTAGGAATTGGCTACATCTGAGCCAAAGCAGACATTCGCTCCTTTAAGTAGGAAAAATCGACTGGCTTAGTGATGAAATCATCGGCGCCGTAGCCTAGTGCAGCCATATGGTTGGCTTCATCGCCATAGGCGGTAACCATAATCACTTTCAGGCGAGGAAAGTCTCCTTTGACCCTTCTGACAAGCTCCAAGCCATTCATGCCAGGCATGTTTATGTCGGACAATAACAATACCACATCAAAAGGATGAAGCCCTTTCAGATACTCCAAGGCGCTGTCAGCAGAAAAAGCGAAGTCAAAAGTCATGAGGCCATCCCTGATCTCTTTACGAAATCTCTGGCGGAACAGCAGCTCCACATCCGGTTCATCATCCACTATAAGAACCTTCTGAGGGGTTTTCATCATTTTGGTGTTTGTACCACAATAATAAGGTTTTTCAACAAAAAAGCCTATTTGCGGTAGAAGTTCATCTCATCGAGGTAATCATACACATCCCTTGGAAGCATATATCTGATGTCTTTACGGTTCTTAATGGCTTCCCTTATGAAGGATGCCGATATTTCCATCAGGGGAACGCCTGACACCAATCTGACTTTTGGGTTTTGGACCAAAGATCCCCCATCGGAGCCTGGCCTTGGATAAACATAGAGCTCATGTTCCTGCAAAATGGCTTCCCAATTTTTCCATTTGTGGAAACCCTCTAGGTTGTCGGTTCCCATTATAGGCACAAAGGTTCTTTCGGGATATTCCTCTCTCAAGTAAGCCAATGTGTCAACCGTATAAGAGGGGCGAGGCAAAGAAAACTCCACCTTGGAAGCTTTCATTTTTGGATAGTCGCCTACGGCCCGACGCACCATTTCGAAACGGTGATGATCTTGCAACAACGAGTTAGATGGCTTCAAAGGGTTTTGTGGCGACACAACCAACCAAACTTGTTCAAGGTCTGTGAACTCCGCCATATATTGGGCGATGACCATATGCCCGATGTGAACCGGATTGAAAGAGCCGAAAAACAAACCCGTTTTCATTTGCATTATTTGGTTGCTATGAACGCCTTGACCATTTGTTCAGCCTCTTCACAAGCTTGTTCGATTTTTTCATTGATGATGACATTTCGAAAGCGCGGGCCATAGGTAAGTTCATGTGCCGCCTTTCCTATTCGCTTTTCCAAGCTTTCCGGCGTTTCGGTTGCACGAGCCACGAGCCGCTTGCGCAGATCGTCGGGAGATGGCGGCTTTACAAAAACATCTAACAGGTCAGATCCGAACTTTTGTTTGATGTGCAGTCCTCCTTCCACATCCACGTCAAAAACAGCCACCTTGCCCATGGCTGCGATGCGGTCTACTTCAGATCGCAAGGTGCCATAGAAGCCGTTCTCATATACTTCTTCCCACTCCAGAAACTCGTCTTTTTCAATGCGCGATTTGAATTCGTCTACGGATATGAAGTAGTAGTCTTTGCCATCCTTTTCGCCTTCCCTCTGTTTTCTAGTGGTGGCTGATACAGAAAAAGAGAGGTTGGGCATACGCGATAGAAGATGTTTAACAATAGTTGTTTTTCCACTGCCCGATGGACCACAAAAAAGAATGAGCCTAGGGGACTGTGAAATCATATTATGAATTTTTCGGGGTTGAACATCGTATATGCCGCTAAAGCTTGAAGTATAAATGCCAGTAAAAGCTTCCATTGAAAGTCACGAAAAGTCCTGATAAAAGCGAAAACGGTAAAGAAAAACAAAACGAGTAGAAACAAGAGCATGGGGATAGCCGTAAGCTCTCGTATTACCGATACTGCTACACTTTGATTGTTAAAGGTCAATGTGACCATAGAAAGGAAATAAACCGCAACCAGAACCGAACAGACCAAAATTGTGTTGGGCTTTTTCATGTCGTTTTTTATACGATGTTGGCCGATTGTTCTTTCATTTTTTCAAGCTCATCCTTCATTTCGACAACATGTCTTTGGATGCTTGCATCATTGGCTTTGGATCCAATGGTGTTAATTTCTCGACCTATTTCCTGTAGGATGAATCCGAGTTTTTTGCCGATGGATTCTTTGTCGCGGAGCACCTCATCAAAATAATCGAGGTGTGTTTTTAAACGAACCTTTTCCTCCGTTATGTCTATTTTCTCAATGTAGTAGATCACCTCCTGTTCGAACCTATTTCGATCAATGGTAGTGGTATCGGAAATATCCGAAAGGTTTTTCTGCATCCTTGAGCGAATTACATCATTTCGCAGGGGCTCGGCCTTTTCTATGAGTTTCAAAAGGCCCCTGATGTTTTTCAGTCGTAGCTCAAAATCCTTGTGTAGCGATTTTCCTTCTCGGACCCTAAAATCATTGAATTCTTTGGCCGCCGAGTTGAACAGCTTCATAATGGCTTTCCACTCCTGTTCGCTGGCTCCATTTCTTTCGGTATTTAATACATTGGGTAAACGAAGCACGGCCGCCATTTCATCGTTAATAACAACTTTGTTTTCTTTGGCTACAATGCGAAGCTCTTTGATGTAGGCTTTTACCAATTCCCTGTTAAATATACCCGTATTAGATTCGGGCCCGGGTTCTATGGTAATGGTCAGGTCTACTTTGCCCCTTTCGGCAACCTTGGTGATCTCATTGCGCAAATCCATATCCTTGTCGCGATAGGATGAGGGAAGCCGCAGATTCAGCTCGAGGAATTTGCTGTTGAGCGACCTTATCTCTACCGAGATCCTGTTTCCACCGTGGTTGCCGATGGATTTGCCAAAGCCGGTCATGGATCGGATCATGCGTTGAATTTTCTGCTAAGTTAAATCATTTATCCTTCGACGCCGACAACTTGTCTGAGGCCAAATAAACACCACCGAAAATAAGTGCTGCAGATAAAAAATGAACGGTTTTTAGATTGTCTTTGCCTAGTAAAACGGCGAACATAACTGCAAACAGCGGTTGGAGATATATGTAGACACTTACCTCCGAAGGGGAAAGTTTTTTAAGAGCATAAGTGTTGAATACATAAGCCAAACTAGTCGTGCCAATAACTACAAATGCGGTTAGGAGCCATATTCGAGTGTCAAAGGTCGACCATTTTATGTCCTGAAACTCCCCGAGTCCAAATGGCAAAACCAGTATTGTACCAAACATAAAAACCCATTTCATTACCGTAACGGTGCTGTATTTTGCCATCATCGGTTTTACCATAATCAGAAACACACCAAACGAAAGGGAGTTTATTAGAATCATAATGTCTCCCGTTAAAGATCCTGATAATTTTAAACCTCCTCCATTCCACAAGATCAAAGTGCTTGCTCCTGTTATTCCTAGGCCTATGCCCAAGGTTCTTATCCAGGTGATGCGGTCTTTCAAAATAAGGGATGCGGCTATAAGTACCATAATTGGATTGGTCGTCATCATTAATGCCGCATTAATTGGCGTGGTGATATCAAGTCCTTTGAAAAAGAGAAGCTGGTTGATGGCGACGCCGAAAAGGGCACAGAGAAAAAACCGCTTTTTGTCTGAAAAATCCACTTTCTCGTGGGTTACAAATTGAGCAAGTAGCACAAATACTATCGCTGTAAATAGAACGCGAAGCAGAATAAATCCGAAGGGCTGTATGAATGCAGGCATGACTTCTTTGGCAACGCTGTAGTTGGCGCCATAAATCAAGTTTGCAGACAAAACGGCCATGTGGGCCAATATGTGATTGCCTTTGGTTTCGATTGGCATTAGGGTTTGTCTACTCGAATCCTTTCGGTTCTGTTAGCCAATTCCCATGCTGTAGAAAAAATGAGTTGGGATATTGCGACTGTTTTTTCAAAATCGATCTTATCTACCGTATCGGTGGGCTTGTGATAATCTGAATGTAATCCGGTAAAATAAAATATGGCAGGAACGCCTTTTTTTACAAAACTATAATGGTCCGATCGGTAATACAGGCGCATAGGGTGATTAGCGTCGTTGTATGTATAATCCATATTAATACTGCAGCATTCTTTATTGGTATTTTCGCTTATCTGATGCAAGTCGGTGCTCATCTTATCGGAGCCTATGAGATAAACATATTTGGTTGAGGGGCGCGGAACGGTATCGGATCTTCCAATCATGTCGATGTTAAGGTTGGCTATTGTTTTCCCCATAGGGAATGCAGGGTTTTCGGTATAATAACTGGATCCGAGTAGTCCCTTTTCCTCTCCCGTAAAAAGTAAAAACAGAATGCTTCTTTTCGGATTTCTTCCTTGTCGTTTGGCCTCTGAGAATGCTGCTGCCATATTCAATATCGCAGCGCAACCCGATCCGTCATCGTCTGCTCCGTAATATACAAGCGAGTCTCTTTTGCCTAGGTGGTCAAGGTGTGCGGTTATGACAACCACTTCATCTTTTTGAGTTGTGCCTTCTATGAGTGCTCCTACATTTCGACAAGTAACGCGCAACCCTTCTGTAGACACTTTGATTTCATTAGATAGCGTAATCGATTTACGACCTTTTGATTTTTTTGATTTCTTTTCGAATAGTCCAGGTTTTACAAATACTACAGGGGTGTATGCTTTTTGATTGGTATCGGGCAACGAAATCATACCGTTTTGCATTCGTCGCATTTGTCGCTTTTCGCGTTCCCCATCGAAAGGCCTTTCAATGATAATAACAGATGGTTTAAATGGGCCCAGCTCTTTTAATCGGGCATTAATAGCATCATTCAAAGAATCATTGGAAATACCTTTGGTGTTGGTTGCGTCTATAAAAATTGCAGATGTCTCATTTATGGTTTGATTGATTGGGCCATACAAATCCAATATGGTAAAAACGCGAGCCGTACGAGATGTTTTCGATGCAACCGTTGGTGCGTTCATATAATAATGTATTCCGTATTCCAATTCCGCTTCACCCATATATACCCGAATTGCCTTATTAGTCCATTTTATAAAAGGAACTTCTTGGGTAAATGATTTTGAAAACGCTGGGGTTAGTCCCATTTGCTGAAATCGTGAAGAAGTATACGCTATGGCT
>Ga0315906_10000869_pt1 | contig 46312 bp, 59 predicted proteins | sample LakEriMetagenome_4_FD_203526 | JGI IMG/M metagenome (GOLD analysis project Ga0315906, IMG submission 203526) | Freshwater fungal communities from buoy surface, Lake Erie, Ohio, United States - Buoy 2 MA122 | ecosystem: Environmental > Aquatic > Freshwater > Lake > Lake biofilm | place: USA...
ATAGTATTGTTTGATTTAATAAAGGTAAAGGATGCTGAACCATTAGCCACACCTGAGTCATTGAATACAACATGCGTGTTAGATCCAGATACTGGACCAGTTATACCTTGAACACCCTGTGCTCCTGTTGCACCTTGAGCACCAGTTGTACCTTGTGTTCCTTGTGCACCCGTTGCACCCTGTGCACCCGTTGTGCCTTGCGATCCCGTGGTCCCTTGTGCGCCTGTCGTACCCTGTGTACCCGTGGTTCCTGTAGTACCCTGAGCACCAGTAGCACCCTGAGATCCTGTCACACCCTGTGTGCCTGTCGCACCCTGGGCACCAGTAGTACCTTGAGCACCCGTTGCACCTTGAGCACCCGTTGCGCCTTGCGATCCTGTCGTGCCATTAGTTCCCTGTGCACCAGTAGCGCCTTGTGCTCCTGTTGTACCTTGAGATCCTAAAACACCCTGAACACCTTGAGCACCAGTAGCACCTTGCGAACCTGTATTACCAGTTGTGCCTTGTGTACCCGTGGTACCTTGCGTACCTGTTGTACCTTGAGTGCCTGTTGTACCTTGAGTGCCTGTTGTACCTTGTGTACCTGTAGCACCTTGTGTACCCGTGGTGCCCTGTGTGCCTGTAGTGCCCTGTGTACCTACAGTGCCCTGTGTTCCGTTAGTACCTTGAGTACCATTTGCACCCTGGGCACCAGTTGCGCCCTGTGATCCTGTGTCGCCCTTATCACCAGTTCTAGCAAATGTAATAAGAATGTCTTCACTATTACTGAATGTGGTCGCACTACCACTAACATATGCACTGGTTACAGTAAAGTAAGTTGTGTTATCTGTCAGTGCAGATATTGTGAATAAAGCAAAATCATTGGCATCAAATTTATTACTTACACGGAAATGTCCTTTGATTGTGCTTGTGCTATCGTCAATTGTTATTAAGAAATTTCGTATATCAGTAGCTGCATCATTTGTTGTATCGATGTACATTGCAGTACTTAATGCTACGTTAGCATTATTAAATCTTAGTTTACCAGTACCAGGATCGCCAGCGGTAGTTGTTGTATCGAAAGTGAAATCGAAGGTGGCACCACCAAAATTACCATCACGACCAGTAATACCTTGAGTACCTGTCGCACCTTGTGATCCTGTTATACCTTGAGCACCAGTAGTGCCCTGAGAACCTGTTGTACCTTGTGTACCATTTGTACCCTGAGCACCAGTTGTGCCCTGAGTGCCTGTTGTGCCCTGTGTGCCTACGGTGCCTTGTGCACCAGTAGTGCCCTGAGCACCCGTTGCACCTTGCGATCCTGTCGTACCTTGCGTACCGTTTGTACCCTGAGCGCCTGTAGCACCTTGAGATCCTGTCGCACCTTGAGCGCCAGTGGTTCCCTGTGATCCAATAACGCCTTGTACGCCTTGCGTACCAGTTGCGCCTTGTGCACCTGTTGTACCTTGTGTACCTACGGTGCCTTGTGTGCCTGTAGCACCTTGAGATCCTGTCGCACCTTGAGCGCCAGTGGTTCCCTGTACACCCGTAGCACCTTGGGAACCTGTTGTTCCCTGGGTTCCGTTAGTTCCCGATGTTCCTTGCGCACCTGTCGTGCCTTGTGTCCCATTAGTGCCTGAAGTGCCCTGTGTACCTACAGTGCCCTGTGTACCTACAGTGCCCTGTGATCCTGTAGTACCTTGTGTGCCTGTAGTACCCGTAGCACCCTGTGATCCTGTCGTGCCTTGTGTTCCATTAGTGCCTTGAGCACCAGTTGTGCCTTGAGATCCTGTGGTTCCTTGTGGTCCTTGCAATCCAGTAGGACTGCCAACCCATGTACCAGAAGAATTAATAACTTCTGAACCAGAAATACTAAGATTGGATAAATTAGCACCAACTTCAAAAAATACAGAACCGTTTGAAGTAAAAGCTTTTTTGTCTGGTAGATTTATGGCAAATTCACCAGCAGCTATGTACTGAGTGTTTGCTGGATCTGTTGTATTGGGCGTTCTTCCTGAGACCGAAGTTCTCTTCGCCTGGTATCTTGTATTTGCCATATGGCTCCAATTTACTGATATCTATCAAAAAGCCTGGTTATGTAACCATTGATAGTATTTAGCAAAAAAGAAAAGGGAACTTATGCAGTCCCCTTCTTTGTAGCCTTAGCAAGTTGTTTTTCCAACTCTTCTATTCTGGTAGAAGCCTTTAGTAGTTTACTCTCTGTCAGGTTTTTTTGGGTTTCTAAGACTAATGTCTTTGATACCAATTCCTCTACAGTCTTTCTCTGAACACTCAGAAACTCATTAACAAACTCAATATCCATAAACCAATCCTATATGAAGGAAGACATCCCAATTATACCAGGTTTTTCAGATTTGTCAAGCCTTTAGAACGTACCACCATCAAGCACACCGAATGCTGGAATGCCAGATGAATTGATCTGTAGGACATGACCCTCTGTTGAAGATGATACCGCAGCTATACTGCTTGTATTTTGACCAATCAGAACACCGTTGTTAGCCAAGAATGGTAGGGTCAAGGCTGTGTTAAAACGACCAGAACCAGCCAGGATTTCAGCTAATGTGTAGCCAGTACCACCTGTATCAACGGTTGTTGTTGGTACAACGGTTGTGTTGGCGAAGAATGTCCAGATATCGCTGTTTGAAGCGTCTCTGAACAAACCGCTGTAGCGTGTCGAACCATCGTTGTATGTGCCATACAGACCAATGTCTACGGTATCCGCAGAAGTATTCAGACGAGCCAGGGCGATCAGCGGATCTTCGACTTGTAGGGTTTCTACGTCAAGGGTGACTAGCGTACCGTTAACAACCAGGTTACCAGATGCGGTAATGTCATTAAAGGTGACGTTGGATGTGGTTGCGACAGCCTGACCGATAGCCAAGTTTCCGTTGCCGTCTAGACTTACACCAACACCAGTCTTAACATGAAGACCTGTTACGTTGGCAACTAGACCACTTGATGTGTTGGCAAAAACAGCTATGGCATCAGCCGTTACGGAGATACCGTTACCAGCAACAGCGTTAAGTGTTACAGCACCCTCAGTACCACCGCCAGTTAAACCGTCACCAGCAACTACTGAAGTGATATCAGCAGTTGTATTTGCCCAGTAAACATTACCAGAATCTCCAGAATGTAGAACTTGACCCGCTGTACCAAAACCACCGTTGGCGTAAATTTGAGTTGGGACTAAGTTAGCGACAATTACTTTGTCAATAGCACTCGTTGCGTTTGCGACCAATACCTGGTTAGCAGTCAGGACACCAGGGAATCGTCTACCACCGATAGCTATCGATAAGCCATTACCATTTGGTGAGCCTATGAAAAGAACCTCACCATTAGCGGTATAGGCTAATTCACCATTAGCCAACCCAGTAGGCGCAGCATTAGTTGTACTTCTTTTTACTTGAATTGTTGAGTTAGCCATATATTACCTTTATTATTATTAGAATGTTCCGCCATCTAAACCGCTTATGCTGTCTGATGATAGTAGCTTTATCTCATATTTATCTATTTCAGAATTATAGACCAGTGTTGCGCCATTTGTGACGTTAACTTCATCCACATCTCCAATAGACTCAATTGTGGCTACGGTTCCATCTGCAATACTGTTTTTTAGGGTAATAGGCGCATCCTGGACCAGACTGCCTGATGGGGCTGTCGATACCGTTATTATCTGGTTGCGTCTAACTATCGCTTTCATCTGGTGACTTCTGGTGTCAGGGTGACAATACCTTCCACTATTCTGGATACTATGTTAGCGGAGCTTACAACCTCTACGTCATAAACGTATCTACCAGAAGCTATTCTTGAAGTCTGATTGGCTGTTAAAGCAAGACTTACTTCACCACCAGTAGCATTTGACACGGACACATTGAACGACACCGAATTTGATGAGGTGTAGTGTTTGCGGATCTGACCGCGACCTGTATAGCCAGTCAAATCAACTGCGTCACCATCATCAGTCGTTACATTAACAACTGTTGAGTAGTCTGTTCCCTGGTCGATTACTAGATTTGCTTTGGTTGCCATTTGTTACTCATTTTGCATATGGTGGACGATTGTCTGTATCTGGTGGTAAAACTACAGATTTTGTTTTTTTCTTAGAGCCTTTTACGAAAAATAAAATTACACCGACTACTACGATAATTCCTACGATTGCGCCTACTGACATATTGTTCTCCTATTAGAAATAGCCCATGGTTACGGTCCACGTTGCGGTATCAACGATATTTGTTCCAGATGAATCTGTGGAAATATTTATGGTGTATGCTGTAGATGCTGTTCCTGGATTTCCTGTTGATGGTTTAGAAAATCCAAAAGTTCTATCAACATTCATCTGAAGCCATGTATCAAATGTACCCGTCTGTGTTATGGATGGGGTGTTATCAACCACATTGTAAGAAACTCTAACCCAATATCCACTACCAATATCGGTTGATAGCGGAGATCCCCAATCTGGTAGCGTTGGGGTTGCGGTTGCTGCTACAGCAAGAACAGTATTACCATCTGGCTTAAAAGTCCACCCTTTGATATTTTGATCAGAAGATGATGTGGATGCATATGCGTTTGCTATATCACCAATACTAACTACAAATTGTGGGGTACTCAATAGCATTTGATGTGCTGACATTAGCTTAGCCCTGCTCCGCTTATGATGCCTTCAGTGCTCGTTCTGAACCACACAGTAGCCATACCATAAGCAGCCAGGGTTCTGGTTCCAGTTGTAGTTGTTCCAGCTAGTCTTAATGTGCCAGAGGAAGATAGAGTTCCGCTGATCGTAATAGAAGATGCGCTATTGTTATAAATGCTGACAATATCACCAGCTGCAAATGTCGAGTTTGGAATAGTCACGTTAGTCGAAACAGATGTACATTTACCGACATCAGCTGTAGTTAGTGCCGTGCTAGTTGTTAATGGAACTACTGTCGGACCTTGTGTACCTGTCGTACCTTGTGCACCTGTAGCGCCTTGTGTTCCATTAGTACCATTAGTGCCAGCTGTACCTTGTGAACCAGTAGCACCCTGGCGACCTTGTACACCCTGTGATCCATTAGTACCAGCTGTGCCTTGTGCACCAGTTGTACCAGTTGTGCCTTGAGTACCTGTTGTACCTTGTGATCCATTAGAACCAGAAGTACCAGTCGTTCCTTGAGTGCCTGTAGCACCTTGCGATCCTGTTACACCGACAGTACCTTGTGCGCCTGTTGTGCCTTGTGTTCCATTAGTGCCAGCAGTACCTTGAGTACCATTAGAACCAGCAGTGCCCTGAGCACCTGTTGTACCATTAGCACCTGTTGTTCCTTGTGTGCCCTGCGATCCATTAGAACCAGCAGTACCTTGTGTGCCATTAGAACCAGCCGTGCCTTGAGTACCTGTTGTACCATTAGCACCCGTTGTACCTTGTGTACCAGTAGCACCCTGTGATCCTGTTGCGCCTTGAGCAGCTGCTGCTCCAGCAGTGCCCTGGGCACCCGTTGTTCCTGTTGAACCTGTTGTACCTATGGTTCCCTGTGTACCAGTAGCACCCTGTGACCCTGTTGCGCCTTGTGCAGCTGCTGCTCCAGCAGTACCCTGTGCACCATTAGCACCCTGTATGCCAAGTGGTCCTTGTGATCCTGTTGTTCCTTGTGTAGCAGTGCCTGTTGTCCCCTGGGTGCCTGTTGTTCCTTGTAGACCAGCTGTACTACCAACCCAAGCACCAGTAGCATCAACAATGGTTGTTCCGTTAGACTTCAGTACGCCTTGAATATTTGCGTCTTCTGTTACTACGATACCGTTTTTTACTACGAAGTCTTTATTATTTGTTGCCATAAGTCTCCCTATCCGCTAATGGCTTAGTCTACTTGAATGCGAAGTGTCGCTGTTTCAAATGTTCCTGTGGCTGCTGGCGTGAAATTGATAGCTACTGCTGTAGCATTTATTGTTGTTGTGAATGTTCCGAGTGATGTGTTAAACAACTCAGCATAACGAGTTGCATAAACATCAGTACCATCGTGCATGACCAACATCTCAATGCTGTGTCTGCCAGATGTTGATGGTTTCTTTATGTTGATCAAATACTTACAGGCGCTTGCAGCAGCCAGTGGGAAGCTATCGATTACAGAAAGAGCATTTGTCGCTGTGACGTTTGTTGTGTTTGCAATGATATCAGCAGTCTTGATCGCCAGGGTTCCATCAACATACATCTCGCCAGTGACCTGGGTATTACCAGCAACTGCCAGTGCTTTGTTGGAGACCGCAGCGGTATTAACACCAGCTCTTAGATTGGCTGTGTCCACAACAAAGGCTGTTCCATTTGCTGCAACGTTACCAGCGACAGCCAGCGTACCGTCTGTATCGATACCAGTAGAAACAATGACGGTGTTTACTGTGCTGTTACCAAGCTTAATTGCTGTGGTGTTTGCAGTGACGTTTGCGCCAACATTGATTGCGATAGATACGTTTGCAGTTCCAGTCACTGCCAGGTTAGAGCTTACACTCAGTGTGTTTGTTGATGTAAGATCACCGCCACGGATAGCACCGTTAGCCACTAGGGTAGTTACAACAAGAATACCATCAATTGTACCATTACCCGATACAGTATCACCAGCACCAGGAGCAACAGTGACTGCACCAGTTGAAGCTAAGTCAGCTAGTTCGTTAGTTTTGGTTATCCACTGCCCAAATGTGTCGGTAGCAATTGTAACGTTTGGAGTACTTCTTGCCATTATTGATCCCTATTGGCGATTAAATTTTTAATGCTTTTCAGTTCGTTCTTTATGGATTCAACATCTTTCTCAAGCTTAGCCAAACGTTTAGCTTTTTCTCGTTCTTTGAGGATAGTCATATACTCTGAATCATTTGTATTTATGATGGCAGCAGTAGATCTATCTCTAATAAAACCTTCGGCATTTGTCTTGAATGCAGCGTTCATTATGCGGAAACCCCTAGTGATCTGATATCATCAACTCTTGGAACCGCAATACCATCAGAAGACAGGAGTACAACTTTTAGCGAGTAGGAGTCGAATTTATCGTATGGAACCATTGTTGTGCTGTAGTATCTGGCAACGTTATCACCAGATGTGTTATTGAATACGGAGTATTTATGCTTGACCTTATCTACCTTCAGACCAGAAATATTGTTGACATTCAGGTTAACTAGGTTAGTTGTGATATCAAACACGGTTGTATTTGTTGTGTTTGCAACAACAGCGATCTCGTAGTTCTCTGGGAACAGCGGATCGTAGATACGAACCAAATCGTTTGCGACAAGCTCTGTGTTTGCCAAGGATCCAACACCGACAACTTGTGTATTACCTTGTGTCTGGAATGTGCCAGTCAGAACAGCATCCAATGTTGGGTATGATGTTAGACCATAGCCATACTCGCGCATATCGGTTGGAGTATTTTGGTTGCTCACTTGATCAGCACCATACTCAATTTCAAGCATTGACCAGCCCTTATCATCAAATGGTTCTGGGTCAGATGAGTTGTGTACCTTTGCATAGATCTTGATATCAGTGTTTGGTGGACGGTATGCATTGATGAAAATCTTTAGATCTTCCGCAGCTTTGCCTTCACCGAATGTGATACGCTTGGTAATATGCTTACATGCAGCATTACCATAGCGACCTTCTTCACCAGTAACATCATTGTTAATGTCGGCTCTCATTGTCAGTAGTTCAAGCTTGTTATCGAAGATAAGTGGGCTGGAAAAGCTAGACACACTGCTGTTTCCAGAATCTGCCATATCAATCTTCACGCGAATCTTACCAGAGCGTTTCTTCGAGTTGGCATCACTGAACAAGTTAGTTCCGTTTAGAACTTCATTTGATCTTGACGCAATGACAGCATCATAGTTTAGCTCTTTGATCTTATCGTTTTCGCCCTTGACTTCTCTGTTGTTGTCCAGGTTGTATGCAGTGTTCGAGAAGTTCATTGTGTAGGTAGCTTTAGCACTTGGTGGTAGGCTGATACCAACTTTCGGCTTGATGAACTTAGTTTTTCTGTTATTGACTTGCTGAAGTTTCAGTCTTGACTGTGATGATCTGCCACGGATCAAGCTACCAATGGTATAGGTGAATGTAGCAGAAGCACCACCGACTGTGGTGATTGTTGTGGTTGGAGTGCTTGTGAATCCAAGACCAACATTAGTGAAGTTCAGGCGATTAATGACACCACTTCCATCGGTTGTGATGGTAGCGTAAGCGTTAGAAGTCGAACCACCGCCAGATACTTCAAGGGTATCACCGTTGGCATATCCTGTACCACCATTGGTTATGGCAGCTGTCTGGATAGAAGTGTTGGTAAAGTAGGCTGTTGCGTTTGCAGTTGAGTCTGTGAAAATAACTTCATCAGAGAGCTTATCTGTGGTGAAGTATTTGGCAACCACAGTCTTTTTGTAGTATACGCCATTGGCAGTGAACGATGGTTTAGTTGCAATGTTGATCGATGTATTGCTGATAATCTGATCGACTTGAACAACATCGGTGTTGCCAGCAGTACCGTCTGTGATAACAATAAAGTCACCAACAGCTAATCCGTTTGTGATGAAACCAACTGTTGCGGAACCAGTTACTATTGTTGAGTTTGAAGCAACATTGATTGTACCTGTCGCATAGAACGTAACGTTTGCGCCAAGAGCACCGTTGGCATGACCACCAAAGTCCTGATAGACATACTCGCCAGAAAGCATTGGTGCTGTCATGGTTGAGTATTTGACGAACTCTTGAGACTTGGGAATCAGATCGACTGTGACAGTATTGGCTGCAAACTTGGCAACAGATACCTTGTATTTCAAGTCTACATTATTCATCGCCAGCGGAGCTGAATAGTTGTTAAACTGATAGAACTTACCATCGCTAGTTCCAGAAGCACCTGGGGATGGGGTGTTGGTGTTCACCAGACGGTCACCCTGGACGTTTTGCCACAATTCGAAGTCTGGGTCTTCAAACTTGATTACGATAGCGTAGAAGCGGTCTGAGGCGACAGAAACAGGTGCGTCAAAGGTGAACACAGATGCAACAGAGGCATCTGCCAGAGCATTAACCTGATCATAAGATAAACGGACTGTTGTACCCTTGATAACACGAGCCGAGTCTGGGCTGTATGAGCTATCAGTTTCGCTTATCCCAATGACCACACCAGGATTAACAATACCTGAACGGTTATTGGTAGCCTTTGGCTTTCTCTTGAAGTAAAGCTTTACACTCGTAAGCAGAACGCTTGGGGCGCTTTTTACTGCTGCTTTATCGATGTAAAATGTCTGAGCGAATGAATACATGTATAAGTCCTAATTAGAATACTTTTCTAGATGAAACAATTGTTTCGTCTACCAAGCCAACGCCACCCTCATAGACAGGCTGGGTTGGTGTTGCTGGCGCGGTGATATCGCCTGTACCCGCACTTATTGTCACCGAGAAGTGTGCGAAAGATGACTCTGTAGTTGTGTAGCTTTCTGCTGGTTGAGCAGACGCAGTAACGATAAACAGACGAGCACCCTCAGACACAATAGCCTGGGTGATCGTTGCGTTTGCCGTGTTACCTGATGCTGGAATCAAGGTGCTGGATCCAGAGATAACAGTATCACCAGTGAAGTAATACTTGAAGCTCAGCTGACCAGAAGCGTCAGTGATAAGGCTATCACCTTTCTTCCCGCCAATTGGCTCACACAGAACACTTTTGTCGTTATTCACATTACCATCAAAGAAATAATGACGGGTTGATGGTTTAAGACCATAACAATCCACTTCAAAGGCAAAGTTTGTCACAGTTTGTGGAACTGAAATCTCTGGGCTGGTCAGCAACGCCTGTTCTTTTGTTTCAGGCGTTGTTGTGGTCCAGAAAACTCGTCCGTTTTTAATGTATGCTGTTGCCATTATCTTTCCTCACTCATGCTTTGATAGTTTGGCTTAATCGAAATAATTACTGGTGGCTCAATATTTAGCGTTGATGGAGCAACGATTGAGCTTACATCAGTGATCGATGTGTCAAAACCAGATTTCAGAACAGGTGGTGTAATAGCATTGTTCGACAGTGAAGTGTTACTTGCATTTGGATCCGAGATCGAAATAGAAGACTGCGGATTCGATGGGGCAAGAGGCAGAGCAGCACTTGTGACTGGTGTGACCAAGATAGTACCGCCAGTGTAGTTAGATGGTGAGACTTTCATCGTACCAGCATAACGTGTTGGTTGTGGCAGTGGTGTGGTGTTAGCCGAGTTATCAGCCGAGTCGTATGGGTAGCAAAGAACATATACCCACTTAGAACTAGCAGTGCTCTTCTTGGTCTTTACAGTGTAGTAAACACCATTTGCTGGATTGTGGGTAAAGCTTATTTTACCAACACCAGACGCATACACTTTAGTATCAATTGTAGCGGTAGCATAATTAGCAGCTGTTGTATTTGCAAAGTATGTTTGCTTTTCCGCTGTTGATAATACAGCTGAAGTAGCTAAAGTTGCAATAGAATTGCCTTCAATTTCTGGTGAATTTGATTGATAAACTTCAAACATATCTTTTACGCCATAGTTCAAGAAGTACAGGGTTGCTGCACCGCTATTTGCACTGAAGACATACTTGAACGATGGATCCTCAACCGATGTGCTCGACTGACGGACACAGATGGTTGACGATGTTGGTTCAACGTTTGCGGAAACCAGTGGACCATCAGTAGCACCAGTCTGACTAATCAGATCAAATTCTTCGAATGTAATGGTGCTGTTGCCAGTGTTTTCCAATGGTAGGTTCAGCTGTTCAAGCTTAGCAGTCAACACACCATCCAGGATGGTAGCATTGTATTCTGGATCCGCATAGTCAGTCAGGCTCAGCGATGTGAAGTTATCAACAAAGAAACCGAACTTGAAGCGATTGGTCAACGGATCGATAGAGCTTGGGATGTTGATGTTCTTAACGCTGTCTTCGATTGACGATAGCTGTGAGATATACTCAAGAGCTTCAATACGGCGTTCCAGCTTACCGATATCGTTCATGGTGTAGCCACGAGTCTGAACCTTGGTAGGATCAACGCTGATGGTGTATGAACCACGTCTACGACCTGTAGCCTTTTGGTTAATGACATTCGTTTCTGCGTACTGATACATTTCGGCAGAAAGGGTCAGAGGCATCGAAGGATATGGTGGGACAACCAGGGTTGCGATGGTCAAGCTGTCTTGTGGTGGTGGAGAGAACTTAGCCTGAGCCAAGCTGTCTGGAGTACCACCAATGATCTTGATATCACTGTTGCCTGTGACAACCACGCGATCCTTACGACCCAAGTAGTATTCGGCAGTGAAGAAGTTATCACTTCCTGGTACTGGGAATTTCTTGTTGTTGGCTGGATCGACAGTGTTACCGAACTTACCACCAGCAGTCTGCACAACAGGGTTGATGTTAGACGAAGCCAGAGTCGCAGTGACAACAGCAGTGTTCACAACGCGAGGACGGAAGTCGATGCAGTCACGAAGATCATAGTAGTTGTCGCGGTTACCAAACACTTCTGGGATTTCCAGGGTGTGCATGGTTGCCGAGGCGCTTGCCAGCTGTAGTGTATCATTGATTGGATATTGAGATACAGTTGCTGGACCGTCACCTGTACGGGTCAGTGCATCATAAACGACAAGCAGTGCATCACTTGTTGTCAGAGCCAGAGTAGAGGTTGGCTTCTTGTACAGATAACCAAGATCCAAGTAGTCTTCGGTGTGGTTGCTGTCGATAAAGAAGTGTGAAGTAACATCGTCCGAGTTCAGATTGACTGTTGCAACATCGGTAGATTTATAGACACCTTTCAGGCGAATAATTTCTGGAACACCAAGGCACCAAGGACCACTGTTTGATGCAGCGTTGTTTGCCAGGTTCAAACGAACTTTAGCATCACGAGTCACAACTTTCTGATCAAGCGAAGCATTAGCAACCTTGACAGTATAGCTAACTGCGACATTAACAGCAGAAGGAATTGCATTACCAAATGCAATTTTAAGCGACTGTTGGTTGACACTTACGTTACCACCACGACCCGCACGGAATAAATTCAATGGAACGTTGTGTGGGTAGAACATCTTAGCTTTGACGGCGCTGCTTGCATAGCTTGTGTTGGCTTCTGCGATCATCAAGGTGTTGTTGACAACCTTTTCAACTCTTCTGATATCAGAGTTTGTACCATCTGACAACAGAACATAATCACCTGGAACGAAGTCGGCAAGGAATGTTGTGCTTGAGCCGACAAGGTTTGGACTTGTGGTTAGGGTTGTGATTGTGCCTGTCGCATTGGTTGTGGCTTGTGTGTTAGCCAGCGGAACCACGACCAGATCTTCTTTGTCGTTTGCACTCAAGCTTCCTGTGTATGGGAATGTTTCGCTACCAGACAGAGTAAGCTCAACGATACCCTGGGTGTTTGCTTGGATGCCAGAGAACGAAATGGTTCTGTATTCGTAGGTGAAGTTGTTTACCGCTTTGGTAGCAACCAGACCAGATGGGAGAATCAAGGTACTGTAGCCTTGCTGTTGAATCTGAGCAACGTTGGCTTGCAGGGTTGAGTCATAGGTCAGATAGATATCTGCGATACCGTCAATGTCTGTTGTGTTCAGGTATACGGACTTAGCATCCTTGAATGATTTGCCAGCATTCATCTCAACATCGAATAGGTACATGCGGTAGACAGCATCAGGTGTACCTGGTGTGCCAGCTTCATAGACCAGGGAACGAATACGAGCCTTACCGATCTCAGTACCAGACACTGCAATTGCTGCTGCTGTATTGCTGGTAACACGGGTACGGTTGTTTGTCAAGTACAGACCAGCAGTATCTCTCAGCGAGATCTGTGTACCAGCTGGGAAGAAGAAGTTACCAGCAAGCTCATTGACCAGGATGTAATTACCATAGCTGACATTGATGTAGGTGTTGCTCACAACCTGAGATGTGGTGCTCTTTGGAATGGTGTCTTCGAATGTTGTCTGGGTGATAACACGCTTACCATTGATGTAACCGTGACCACGATCTACAGCAAGATTGAAGTTGTTGGCTTCACTGCTGATTGTCGATGGTGACTTGGTGGTTACGTTGAACTTGTCAATGATGAAGTTACCACTTTGTTCATATGAACGCAGTGCAATTTCATCACCAATAGCATTGTACTGGGTTTTGCGGTTCTGCTTGAATGGGCGACCTTCGGCAAATTCAATAATCGTGAAGAAGTCTGAGTTAGCTTCGGCGTTTGCGGAAGACATAACAGTCAGAGTTGGAGTAAGCTTCAGTCGGTTTGCACCTGGAGCCTGAGTATTCAGAGTTCCTGTGCTATTGTCGAGCAGCGAAGTGTCGATATTACTGTTGATGATGGTTTCGATTGTGTCAAAGCCGACAGCCTTACTGTCTGGAGATTGATTGTATTTTTCAACAACAACCACTTGTGGATCGACACGAAGGAAGTGTCCTTTCTGGTAGATGATACCATCAGAGATACCGAAAGCGTAGCCGTTGCCGACAGCGTTTGCAGTCGAGGCAACAGTGACTTGTGCGATATAGTTCTGGGCGGTAAGGTTCAGAGAACCAATGATACCCGTTGCAGACTGAACCGCAACATAAGGAGCCACATAGTATCCTGAACCTCTGTTTGTTACGGCAACAGAAGAGATAACACCGCTACCATCGGTAACTAATGTTGCAGTTGAGCTTGAGCCAATGATCGATATTACATTAGCTGTAGAGCTTGTTGTGTTTGCAGTGATTGTCAGACCTTCGCTGAAAGACCATTCGCTTGACGATGCAGCAGCATTAATTAAGTCGGTTGATTCTGGTTTTACTTTCAGGATTGTAATTTCGGTGTTTGTTGTGGTGTCAACATCGACAATGACAGCTGTGGATCCAGTTGTTGCCTGGGTGATCTTCTGACCGACAGTGAATCCACCATTGGCAAAGGTTAGACCACCAACAGAGTTTTGAATACCGATAGCTGAAACGATATGAACAACATCAGAGTTGGTGAAGGCAGATGAACCAGCTACGATATTAACTTTGTATATGATGTTATTTGAATCGTAAACTGTAAGAGTTTGATCAGCAGCATATGCGGTATCAGTTTTGCTTGCACCACTGTTGATGTAATTGAAGTAGAGTGTGTTAAGATCTGGGTCACGGGACTCGAATCCAGTCTGGTAATTGACGATTGTCGATACTAGATTAGATGAGTTCTTCGCATACAAGCCTTCATAGAGTGCTGGGGTTACAGGCTGACCATCTATCTGAAGATCCAGGATCTTGGCATATGGGTAGTACGGGATGATGTTGAAGTTACAACCATCGATGATCGTACCACGCTTGAAAACGTTATCACCAAACTTCTCGATTTGGTTCTGAAGAATGGCTTGGAGCTGGTTAAGCTCACGGACCTGGACGGCTACACCTGGTCTGAACAGGATACGGTAGTAGTCGCTGTTCGCTGTGTAGTCATCGAAATATGGAGACACGTTTAAATCGGTCTGAATAGTCATTGTTGCTTAAAACTCCACGATTACTTTGATTGTTTCGGAACGATCCGATGCTCTTTCAATTGCTGGGAAATTCTCTACGTAGATAACGTCACCGCTATCAACTACGATATCACCTGGGTATTTAGATGATATGGTAAAGGTTGCTCCAGAAGTCTGTCCAACAACGGTATCGCTAGTATTAATAATACCAAGTTGATTTGTCACAAACATCTTACCACTATTTATAGAGTGAAACTTAGCGTTTCCACCAAATGCTTGGCTAACTGTTTCGTCATTAGCAAACGGCTGAGTGTTCGCTCCGACAAAGACTTTCATTTGGTTGAAGGTGTTGAATCCTTTCGTGACACCGTTGATATCAATAGTGTCTATTGTTGCTGTGGCAGATGATGTTCTGCCGATAATAATACTGCTGTCAGAGAACACACCAGCAACGTTTGTCAGCTGAACCAATCCAGTAGAAACATCACTTGCGGTTCCTTGGGCTGACGTTTCAATCAGAGCAAAGTCGGATGCGCTATTTGTAAAGCTTCCGTTGCTTGTCAGGTAAAGAGATGTGTTGCTGACAACGTTATTAACAACACCAAAATGCTTGCTCGTACCAGCAGAGATCAATACAAAATCACCAGCTTGGACTTGAGTACCAAAGGTTGTGCCAGTACCAGTAATAGACGATGCTGTATCAGAAATGGACACTGTTCCATCAAGCGCCACTGGATTGTATTGATAAACTGTTTCACCTTCGGAAAATGTTCCAACTGTTCCCGATGTATTCAAATCAACGCCAGTAAATAGCGGATCTTTAAGAATACCAGCAGTTCTAAAATCGTTTGATGCCTGAATTGTACTTGATTCTGTGTTAGAGAATTTGACAGAAAACCCGACACGAGTGCCACCAAGTTCATCAATTGGATTGCTACCATGACCACCTTTTGGTCCAATGATAACTTTTAAACCAGCAGTATTTGACACAGGAACAACATTAGAATATAGGACAGATGCAGAAGCTATTCTGTAATCAGCTCCACGATCAATAATTTCTATTTTATAGATTGAGTTCGAGCTTGATGAGTTGATCAACGCACGAGCGACACAGTTAACTGTTTGATTACCATCACTGGTTATTTCAACAATTGGAGATATTGAGTAAATTGATGTACTATCAACATTTGAAGAAAATGGTGATTCCAATATAATTTTTTTATCGGTCCCATCATTTATGTAATTTGTAATTCTTTTGTATTGTCCGTTACCAGTTCCAGAGGTAATATAAATGTAACAGTCTGTGTAAAAACCATTGGTCGATGAAGCTGTATTGGAAATACCATAGGCAATATTGTTTCCTGATATTCTTATGCCACCAGAATTAAACTGTCCAGAAATATAGTTGTTATATCCAGCTCCACCAGTGGTTACTGTGATAACATCAATAGCACCACTAACTGCATTCCCAGAGACGTTTGCGTTTTCAACAACAGGCATGAAGTCCAGGGTGGAGAACTTGTTAAACGTGGTGCTGTCAACAGTATACATGTATTTCCACTGATAACCATCAGCGGTGGTTTCGTAGAAAGTATCATCAGCAGAAGTATCGCTGAAACTTGGCTGTACGGTTGATTCTGCACCATTGTTGTTGTAAAGGCATTTGAACACATGATAAAGACTTGATTCATTGACAACAACAAAGAAATCTTCAGATAAAAGATCAGCGTTGTCGTGCTCGTACATAGAGTAAACCGTACCACTTGTCCAGGTGTTTTTTGGGATCATGTGCTTCACATCATTCGATGTGACTCTTTTACCAAATAGCATGTTTTCATAGCTATCGATATAAAGCGACTGTATGGTATCAACAGGCTGCGTTACAGTGGTGTCACCGTCAGGGTATTGAGTATGTTTACCCGTGAACATGTAATATGCGGTATTCGACTGCTCAGCCAATGATTCGACAAGCTGACGAGCCATATGTGTTTTAAACAATTCGGTTACTAATCTCTTATTTGCCATGATGATCCACTATTATCGATCTGTATCTATTTAGCCTACTTCGGAAACAATATTCGAAGAAGCCGTGATTGTTGCTTGATTGTTTGATGCCATTACTACCGATCCAAAAGATCTTGTCCCAGCAACATGAAGTGCCTTTCTCAGAACATCTGCGTACTTATTAAACGGTAGTCTTGATAGTATTTCGTATGAGTATTCCTGGTAGTATTCACCATCTTGAACATACTTATCAGCACTGGCAAAGCTCTTCATGGAGTTGTAATAACCCTCGCTGATACCTTGCTTACCAAGGTTAATTTTCAAGCTAACTGTTCTCAAACCGTCCTCAGAGGTGCCCGAAATTATATCATCCTGAACGTAGCCGAAACCAGAATCTACTACTTCAAGTTCAGTAATAGCACCAGCACCAGCTTGTACATTTGCTGAAACTACGGCATTTATACCAATAGGAAGAGCGTTTGTTTGTGGGGTGGCTAATACAATATTTGCGCTTGCAGCTGTAGCAGCACCAATAATAGCACCGCCAGTATTAGAGAAAGAATTAGCAAAAGATATTCTTTTTACTGTCATTGCGTTTGCATTTATTATGCTTTTAATTACTCCAGATGCTGTTGTACTTACAGCAGTTGCATTAACGCTAGACACGTTTGCAGTATTTGACGTTGACAAGAAGGTGATATCATATGCTGGATCAAAAGTTCCACTTACGCTATTGACAACTATAGTACCAGTATTTGATACAATAGAATAGCTTTGGACGATACCTGTAGCCACGTTTGACACACCATCTGACTGGAAAATATAATCACCAAAATTAATACCAGCGCCAGCTTGCGTTACTGTTAATGTAACGCTATTTGGAATAGTCAGTACCTGAGAAATCTTTTCACCAACAATAAACTCGACAGAGCCAGTGTTGTATGTAAAATCAATTACATAATCTCGTTTATCAAATCCATAGATATCATCCTCAAGGATAAGAACAAAAGGATCAACATTATAATCTGTTCCTGGGTTTTCTGCTTTAATAGAAGATACACCACCAATATTTCCAGATGCAATATTCAAAGCAGTATAAAGAACAGTTGATGTATTTGCATCTAAAAACTTTGGAAACCCGTATGTACTTCCAGCATTGTTTGCGTTTGATCCATCAAGACGAAGGTCATAGAAATATACGTTTCCGTTATTTTTACTTGAAATTCTATCAGTCCAGAACCAAATAGATTCCTGATTGTTTAAGTTTGCGATCTGGAACGTAGCACCAGTACCAGTGCTGACTGACGTGACGTTTGCTGTTATTCCGCTATTTGAAAGCTCAATATAATTACCTGGGAGAGAAACAAAAGTCCCAAAAATAGTAGTCAATCCAATAACACCGTTGTTTGTGGCAACACCCATCAAGTTAGCAGTTGAGGTTTTATTGATGAACGCTGTAACATTTGCAGTCACGGCGTTTGATTGTGCTTTTACTGTTATGGTATTTGTCGATATTGCTGCATTAACAGTCGATAGCGAAGTCTTTATACCGCCAGAGATCAAGCTAATATAAAGCTCAGTGTTAGACTGCTCAAGAACTTTACCAACACCAGCCGAGCTATCGTCAGAGTAATAAAAGTACACATCATCATTTGCAACAAACGATCCAATAAGGGTGTCAAACTGAACGTTTGCTTTTGGTTGAGTTACGGTTTCAAAGAGAACGAAGTTTGTGTTTGATGTGTTGGTCAGGTTCAGAGATTTTGTTGAGACCACAACAGGGGAGTTTGCAAAATAACCAAACCCACTTTCCACCAAATTGAAATCAACAACACCAGTAACATCAGAGATTTCTGCTACACGAGCTTTACCCTGGAGTCCTGTTTCTGATTCGAATGATACAATATCACCAACAGCAAACCCCAAGCTACCACCAACCACATCAAGAGTTGTTGTCGATCCAACAACGACTGGTAGATTTTCTACAACAGAACCGTCAGATAAACGCAGAATCTCGCCAGTTTCAAAGTCGCCAGTTGGGACTGAGATGTAAAGCACTTCAACGTATTTTGTACCAACACGTTTTCTCACATAACGCTCGACAAAAGCAGTTGCCCCAGATGTTACACCAACAATTTGTTCATTGATAAACAGTGCATTGTATGGTGATGGTGTAACTTCCAAATATGTTGGTTTGACCCACTCATTATCAGACAGTCTAAAAATATCTTCTGATGGGAAATATACTTCTGGATCCTCGCCATAAACAAGCTTGAACAGCAGCTCAACCGATCTTTCTGTACCTTTCGAGCGATAAAAATCAAGAGCATTTTTGATGAATAAACGTTTGTTTGTTGTAGTTTCAAACTGAATATCAGCCAGAAACTTCTTCTTAAAGTGAATCAAGAACTCGTCTACTGTTTCGTCTACATCCCTGTAGTTCAACAGAGTTCTTGATTCATAAACTGGTTTACCGACAAGCTCCATCCACTCGTAGTAAGCTTTCAGAAATTCAATGAGAAACGGACCCTCTTCCGCATACAAGGATGGGAACTGATTTGCAATCAGCGATGAAATCTGTTTCTCAAAGTCTTTCATTTTATTCTCTTACTTGGTTAACGTCAATATTTATGTCTTCTCTTAGAATTGTCAGAATAACATTACGTTTGGATGCAACATCCTTGGATTTTGTTTTTGCATATACTTTGATTCTATTATTGTCAGCAGCTATGTTGCCAAAGTTAATCAGCTCAATCTTTCCTGTTGCATAATCAACTGTTCCTACATTGATAATGGTCGAGTGTACTTGATTCTCATCAGCAACGATTCTCATGATACCATCACCATTGTCTTCCAGCTGGCAAACACGACCCTTGTAGAAGAAATAGGACGATGAAATAGCATGAATTTCTTGAGCTGGGTGACTTGCTTCCAGGGCTGGAAGATTATCGATCAGAGGCAGATCGTAGGAAATTGTGTAATTCTTTGTTGTGTTTGGTGTAAACTGGAGAACTTTGTAGACACTAAGATCAGTATCATTACTAATGATAGATTCGTCAGCATCATCCATAGCCTCAACCAATTTACTGTAACGAAGAGTTGATTTGAAGTCACTAATATTATTTATGTTGAATGTGATGATAGCATCAGACACCAGAGCAGCGATGAATTCTGGATCAACTGAAGTCAGATTCAAGTTATAATTAACAACAGAGTCAACAGCAATGAACAGGTATTCAGGCTCAGTAAATACAGGCTCGATAGTAAGCGGTGAGCGAGTCTTGATGAAATTCATATACTGAGTTTTCTTGCTGGCTGGTAAACCAGTGATACCAGTGATGTTTGGTGTGATGAACACTTTACCATATTGTGGTGGTTCGATTTCTTCACCACCGTAAACCGATACAGAAGTAAGCTCTGGAAAGTTTAGTTTCAACAGAGTTTCGTAGTCGCTTGCAGTGACAGCACGTTCCTGGGTGGCAAAGTGACGTGGGGCATTAAATCGAATAGACTCAACACCCTCTGTGTATTGCCCACCAAGAGCAGCAGTTGTTGTGATAACATTGACATTAGAGAAACCACCAATAGTACCCGCTGGGGAAAACACTGAAATTAAGTTTGGAAGATCTCCATTACAGCGTCTGTATTGAGCCGAAAGAGTCGATCCGTTCTTTGGAACACGACCAATAGTGCCGTCTCCGAATTTAATTTCATACTTACCATCTTCGGCAGCAGCCAGGAAATATACTTGAGACAGTGCATCGAGATCAAACAATGATGTTGCAAGACGATATGTGTATACGTTAGCACCACTGTTTTCAAGAACTGTAACATAAAGACTGCTAGTGTCTATATTTGGGTCAGACAATAAGAAACGTTGAAAAGTGTTTCCACTATCGTAGACAAACACATCGTTTCCGATTGTTCCTTCATAAAGAGATACGTTTTCAATCACCACAGTATTAGTTGTGCTAGACGAAATTATAGCAGTGTTTGTGGTGAATGTATAGGTGTTACTACCAATACGACCAATGAATGGGGTATTTTTTGGAATAGTAACGCTGCTTGGTGTGCCAGTGTTAATTTGAAGAGTGACAACAGCGGAAGCAGATTTATTCGATCTTGGAGTATATCCAAGTTCTTTGGCATGAGATATGACAGATTCTCGCATCTGAGCAGAGTCAAGGAACATCTCGTTTCCTATCATGTTCAGATAAAATGCGTTATGGAACGTATTGTATGCCAGTAGGTCAATCAAAACAGAAAGGTTAGAAGCATCAAAATCGTAGTCGGTGAACTGCGACTGTGCTGATAGATATGTCTTGAACTGATTTCTAAGGGTGATGAAATCTAGTGGTACAAGGTTAATTGAATTATTTGCCATTATCTTACTCTTTCCAGGTAGAAGCTGAATGATTGATCGCCTTCAATATTTAGTGCTACAAAAACAATCTCAATAACAACACCATTTTCCATACTGTTCACTTTAACTGCCAACACTCGAACATGTGGCATGTGATTTTTCACTGCTTCTGTGATTAAATCTTTAACAACCAAAGCAGTTTGATCATCTAAATTTTCAAATAAAATACTTCTGATAGAACAACCATAAGATGGTAAAAACACACGCTCATATTTGTCGGTCAACAACAGATTTCTCATCTGTTTTTTGATTGAGTTTTCGTTAGTAATTCTAATCAAATCGCTAGTGTTCGGATGAACATCTAGATTTGTTGGTATATCAGAAAACTTCACGGGTCTATTGATAAGCTCAGTGAACTTATCAGATCTTGTGAATGGCGCTGTTTTATATCCTACGGACATTTTTGAATCCTTTTATACAGTATTTATTACTCTGGCTTAGAGGTTTTTCCTGGACCAGTATCAACACCACCATGTATATGCTTGGTTAAACTGATACCAGAAGCGACAACATCACCGTCTACAATAACATCGCAGCCAATATTGACTTTTGATGCTTGTATATTAACCTGACCGCCAACCGTGGCATCGACAGTTCCACCAACATCTATCTTTGCATTACCACTGATTTCTATATTGGCGTTGCCACCAACATAAATTGTCTTATCTTTTGCAACAATATCAAAATCAGATCCAGCAGCTTTACTGACAACCGATCCATCCTGGTTCATCTCCACATAACTTCCAGACTTGTGGAATATATGGATTCGCTCAGCGTTTGGCGTGTCATCTATCTCGATGACATGACCAGAAGTAGTGGTCATTGTTTTATTGTGTGGATATTTAGAATCGTATGTTTGATCTGGTTCTGGTCCAACTTTCTCTTTTGATACGCTGTTCTTCCCTCTTGCTACCTGGGCAACATCATTATCTTTTGGAATACCAGCATATGTCCCAAGAACAAACGGAATTTGTTTTTCCATACCATCAACAAAGAAACCAATAACTGTAGATCCTATCGCTATACCAGTTGGTGATATACCGATACCATCAGACGCTGCACTGACAGAGGACTGTAGAACCATCGCCCAGGGCAATGCCTCTTTTGGCATTTGATTCTTGTCTTCGTTATGTTGATTGTAAATTCTAACGCGAACACGACCAACTTGTAAAGGATCTTCGATATCCTCTACAACACCGAAGAACCAAAAGAACCCTTCTTCGCCAACACTTAATGTAGTCATGGTTCACCACCAAAAAAGCTAATAGTTTCCATAGCAGTCACAAATTTAGGACCAGAACCAGTTTTGCGAACCATATGTCGTAAGCGAATAACCATTTGATTGCCTGATGTATAACGTTCTTCCTTTTTACTATCACCATCAACAGCACTGGATTTTGCATATTTTACAGTTATTAAATCACCAACACCAAGAGTAGAATCACCGTGAGCATTTATCAGATTTGGCGATTTTAAAGCAAGCATTGTATAGGCTAGTTTACCCGCTAACATATCGTCAATATAATTTTCTTTAGAGCTGCCATCGTTAACACGAAAATAAACTTTACTTGACTCGGCTCCATATTTTTTTACAATTTTGTCTGGCAGTCTTATGGATTCATTTTTTTTTGATGAAAAACATTTATAATCTTTTACTTTCTCTGCAATATTAAATTTAGTAGTTTTTAGTGTTTTTGTTAGCATGTCAAACGTTTTTGTTTGACTATTCATAACGCCAGACTCGATATCATCTGATAAGCTTGGTGTATCTCCAACAACCATACCAATCAAGCTGCGAAATTCTTCTGGGTTATTTGATTCTTTAGATCCTGACATTGGAACATTCAAAAACGTTTTATCGCCAATATTATCTTTTTTAAGATCAGCCAGAGATTCCAGGGTCATGTAGTAAAACCCGTCTCTTCCTTCAAAGAACATAAAAGATGAAGATCTTTCTTGCAAAGAAACACCACGTTTAGATAATCTTCTTATTGCAGTAAAGGGTTTTTCGTAATTAATAACAAAGTCCTGAACACCTCTTGTAGTATCGTAGTAAAAATTCTTCTTTGATCCAAGATCTTTTTTTAAAACATTAGCTATTATATCGTTTACAGTTCCAGTATATGTTTTTGCTATTATTTTTGTGTTGTCTATAAAAGCTTCTTCTGAGACACAGTTTAGTGTATAGCTATAGCTGACGTTCATCGGTGCCACAACATCAACGTTGTCAATAGACTTAACATAGAATGTATACTTTGCTGATTTTCTTGTTGGTGTGGCGAATTCAACAATAACAAGTTCACCACCTAAAAGTGGAGCATTTTTTAATATACCAACGCTGTCAACAACCTGTATGGTGGCTGTTAAAAATGGACTCAACATATCTTCGAATACTGAAAATTCAATATACATATCAGTCAAAGAAATGCTGACCCCAGTATGTGTAGATATAACTAAATTTTTAATATCCACATCACCTGGTTTAAACTTATCTGTTGCCATTAAGCAAATAATCCTATAAGTTGAGATTCAATACTATCAATATATTCTGGGCGAATCAATTTAATAATTTTACGACTTTCATTTAATTCTGTTTCATAATCCAGGGCAGTAACATCAGTGAAGAAGGCGAGTTCTTCATCAGGTATGACTTTAGTGATTAAAGTCACTACAGATGGTGTTTCTGATGCTGCGGAATCTTCTCCAACAACTGCCGATGCTGTTCCAAAAGTTCCAGTTACATGTTGAACAACCAATTTGTTAAGATCTTTGGCAGACACAAAAGCAGATGCAGTAACAACACCAGCAGTTTTTTGAGTTATTCTTTCACCAATATTATAATCAGTAGAATCTAATGTTAGTTCTATAATTTTATTGGTTGATCGAACTTCATCAAGACTTGTTCTTTTGTAGCTAACAACGTTGTTATATTCATTCACGATTGGAGAATAAAAGCGTTTTAGATTGTATGGATATTCAGCAGACGGGTTTACTGGTAGGGTTTCATACCCAGCCAAAGACACTTCAGTATCATCGGTATCGTAATTATTTCGATAAAACACAATTTTATTAGCAGCTTTTGAATAAGTTCCATATTTTTTTATGATGAACTCATACAAATCTTCTTCGGTCTTAAACCACTCATGCGCTGGATCAAGTATGTTGTTTACCAGGTAGATAGACCAAACATAATTTGGATTACCATAAAAGTCACTGGCTACGGAATCAGCACGTTCACCGTCTTTGACCACATAGTTAAAGTAGAAAGACTCTGTAACAGGTGCTACTGTTCTAGCAACGACACGAGAAAGAAGGTCTATGCTAACATAGCCGTCATAATTCATTATTGGTAAATTTGAAAAATATGGTCTAGCCATTATCCGCCCCCTGGCGTTCCACCAGCTGGTGGAGTTGGTGGATTAAGTCTTATCGCTGCATTATCAGTAATCTTTCCTATTCTACTTCCGACTGATTTTGCTGCATCAAAAGTAAGATCAACAGCAGAGTTTATACCAGTGTCAAGACCAAAATCAGCAATTTTAATAATAGATTCTGGGAACGAATCAAACACGCCAACAGTAGAACCTTCCGTTTTAGCATTACTCAAGAACTCGTCACCGCTTTCAATATTTTCTCTGATGATTGTTTCGACTTCTTGGAAAATAATAGATAACTCAACAAAAGTTGGTGGGTGGTTACCAGTTTCTTGACCTGGCATAAAAGATGGGTAGCCAGCACCAGCATAATTAACAGTAAGTCCAGCGATAACGCATGGTTTGAATTTATACAAGAAATCATTTTTTGGATGAATTCTTATCAAAGCGTAATTTGGATATTTGTACATAAATCCGTCAACAGACGATGGAAGCATGGCTTTTCTAAGCTCGTTTACAATATCTTTTATCACTTTGCTTTCCGCATAGTTTTTTGCTGATAAGAGCCAGGTAAAGTTATGTTGTCGTAAAGTCGGACCACCAAGAACTAATGTTAAATTCGGATTATATGCCAATCCTAAAGCTTGTTCTGTTGCATTATCCAAAGCGTTTTTTATTTCAGTGGCGATATTTGCAGTAGTTGTCGCAATAGAAGCAAGGGCATCACCACCAATTGGCATACCTCCAGCTGCTTTTGTTGCTGCCCCTTCTGCCTCACGAATAGCAGCTTCTGTTAGAGCAGATCCAATACTAACAGTCAATCTTTTTTGATAATCATCGGTTTGACCAGTGGCTGCACCAAGAGCACCTTGTTTCATACCGCCAACAACAGATCCCAACGAAGTTTGTTTGTAACCAACATTGTGTGATTCTACCAGATTTTTGGGCAAAGGTAAAGCAATGGTAGTTTTTGTGTCCATTGTATTTTTACCAAAAGCACTCAATTTCTTCCATTCTTTCAGACTTATTTGTAAATATATGCCACCCAAATCTGATGGATATTGATACTTACCAACTTTTGTTATCTGAGAATAATTTGCTTTAGGCGAACCATCGTTTGGTATTCCTTTTAAAGCAAGTTCAAAAGACTTAACCAAACCCATAGTCTCGTTAATTGTAGACAAAGCGGAATCTATACCATACTTTTTGGCAACATCATTTTTGAACTTATTAAATTCTTCCCTGGAATTAAAGCTTCCATCAACAGCTGATACAGCAGTCCCCAGGATACCATTTAGCTCTTGAAGTCTCTCGTCAACAGACTTCACAATCGATTTGATTGGATTTTCTGGATTATCCGTGGTTAACTTTTGATCTGGTTTTGCTACTTGTAATGCCATAAATGTCTCTAAATAGGAGAGTGCTTATTATTTATAGTGGATTCAAATGGCTTATAAAGGTTACTTTCAACCCCAAAACCCTTCAAAATACGAAGGGCAACACACTAATATAATCTACCGAAGCTCCTGGGAATTGAAGTACATGATCTGGTTAGACAAGCATCCAGACGTTCTAAAATGGTCCAGTGAGGAGTTCTTCATACCCTATTTATCACCGATTGATGGGAAAGTTCATAGATATTACCCAGACTTTAAGGTCAAACGTAAAAACAAAGATGGGGTAATTGAAACTATTGTGGTCGAAGTCAAGCCAGAAAAGCAAACAAAAGAACCTGTTGTGCAGAAAAAAAAGACAAAAAGTTACTTAACCGAAGTGTACACCTGGGGCGTAAACCAGGCAAAGTGGAAGGCAGCAAAAAACTATTGCGCCGACAGGCAATGGCAATTTCTAATATTAACCGAAAAAGATCTTGGAATAATCTACAATGGCTGAAAGATTAATTGATGTATTGACTGGCGGATTAGCAGACTTAGCCAAAAAAGAACAGGCATTCACTGAAGAGCAGCGAGATATCCTGGAAGATCTTGGGTATGAACAGCGCGGTTTTTGGTATGCCAAAGATGGCAGAATGGTGTCAAAAATAGAGCTTACTGAAGCTCTTCAGGAAAATAAAAGCCAAAACCCAAGTAAAGACCAATATCCGCTTCAATTCTGGATGTTCACCTATGATGCAAAGAATAAAGCCAGACTTCCTGTATGGGACACATTTCCTGTTGTGTTTGTAACCGATTTTACTGGTGGTGGGTTTGCTGGTATTAATATTCATTATATCGATAAACAGGCTCGTAAAACACTATTACAAGAAATAATGAATATCCTAGATGATGATGGTGATCCAGGCGAGGCTATGGCATTAATATCCGAAGTTGGATCTAATTACAAAGGTTATAAAAAGTATCTAAATAGCTATGTGCGTACAGCTAAAATACAAATCCCAAGAGCAATGTGGGAAGAAGCTTTTGACTCACCAGGAAACTTCATTTACAGGTAAACAAAATGGCAACCTTCAGAATAAGCGAATTTATGTCGGAGATCAACAAGAGAGGGGTCATGAAGACCAATCTCTTCAATGTCATGATCTCTATGCCCCCGTGTATGAAAGCCAGAAGTAAGAACCCAGAAAGAACTGAAATACTGTCATTACGTTGTAGTGCTGCTTCCATTCCTGGCGTAACTCTGGTTGGCAAAGACATTCAAAAATACGGATATGGTCTCTCAGAAAGAATCATTTCAAACGCTACGTTGGGTGATATAAGTCTAGAATTCGTTTTAGATCAAAAATTCGTAGCTGATTTTTTTGAAGAGTGGACTCTTGGAATCGTAGATTATTCTAGAGTTAGATCTATGGACTATGTATCAAAAATATCTGATGGTGTCTTGGTATCAAATAGAAGACCTTATTTTGCAAATTACAAAAGCAATTATACCACAACCGTATTGATAAATGTATTTGATGAGACTGCGGAAAGAATTAAAACTGTTGAGTTAACTGAAGCTTTTCCAACAGCAATTACAGCAATCGATTTGAATTGGAATGATAGAGATAAGCTGGCAAAATTAGTTGTTCGTATGCACTATAGAGATATAGTTTATCATTACCTCGGTTCAGATAGCTTCAGAATTGAATCGAAAAGTGATCGTCTGTTTGGTAAGATCGACAGACTTGTTGGATTTACAAATGCTTTACAATCCCTGGGTTCTACCCTTTTTGGAAGATAATGAGGAAATAATATGCTGCCTAAAATTGAATACCCTACCTTTGAGGTTCAAGTACCATCAACAGGTAAGAAAATAAAACTTCGTATGATGCTGGTCAAAGAAGAAAAAATTCTTCTAATGGCTAAACAATCTGGTTTGAGCCAACAAGTATTGGCAATTAAACAAGTGGTTCAGAATTGTGTATTAGACGATACTGATGTTAGTAAACTGCCGACTTTTGATGTGGAATACATTTTCATAAAGATTCGTGCTCGTTCTATCAACAACATCGTAAATCTGCTTGTAACCGATTCTGACGATGGTAAAAAATACGAGGTAGAGTCTGACCTGGATGATGTTGAAGTCTCGTTTGAGGGCTGCGCAAGCCCAAAGATCGAGGTTAATGACACGGTTGGTCTTCTGCTGAAATATCCAAACTTTGACGATATTGATAGTATTATGAAAATGAAAGATGATGGTGACAAAGCATCTAAAATCCTGGTGAGATCTATTGATAAGATTTATTCTGGTGATAACGTCATTATCGTTGCTGATCATGATGAAAATGAAGTTTCTGATTGGTTGGATAGTCTAGATGTGCTAACCATGAAAAAGATAAGATTGTTTTTTGAAACTATGCCAAAAGTGGTGTCTTCAATCAAATATGTCAATTCTGCTGACGAAGAAAAAGAAGTAAAACTTGAGGGCTTAAAGGATTTTTTTTCGTTTGCTTGAGTCACAACACTCTGTCGAATTATTACACCGTAATATTCGCTATGGCTCAGCATCACAAGTATTCAATAACAGAGTTAGAAAATATGATACCATTTGAACGAGATCTTTATGTTGATATGTTAAAAATATATCTAGAAGAAAAACTTAAAAAACAGCAAGAATAAATGGAAATTCAACCAGCACAATCTTTTCCTGATGTTAGCAACTTCATGGTTCAGACCTATATGGATGAACAAAAGGAAGAAGTTGAACAAAATCAGCAACCCCAATCACAAAATGGGGGTGATATAGTTTCTGCTGTTCAAAATTTAGATAGCAAAATAAATGATTTTTCTTCTTCGTTTTCTGATAGATTAGCAACACTGACGAACTCAATTGAATCTGTTCTTGAAAACAGTAAGCAAACTTTAAATCAACTTTCTAGTGTCCTGGAACAACAGAAAGACGAAACTCGTAGCAGAGAAGCTATTCTAGAAGAAAAGTTTTTGCTTGCTGAAGAAGAAGAATCCGATGTTAATGTTGAAAAATCATTAGAAAAACTGTCAGAGTTCATAGATGAGCTTAGTTTAGATATAGTTAAAATACGACCAGAAGATACAGATTCTTTCCTGGATACCATAAAAGGTATGCCAAAATGGGTGATAGGAACTCTGATAGCCATAGGAGTTGTTACCGCAGCACAACTTGGATTACCAGAAGGCGATGCTGGCGGTGGCGGTGGTGGCGGTGGTGAAAATTTACCAGCTGGTACAGGTAACGGTGGAAACTTATCGATCTCAGGTGACCCAAATGCAAGCGTAATCAATAAAAATCTTGGAACCAACTACGGAGAGTACAAAAAAGTTGGTGGCACTATTTCCTGGAGAAACAATAACCCAGGAAATATTGTATTCGAAAAAGGCAAATTTGCCGAAAAAATGGGTGCTATTGGTTTCACAATTGCTGGGGATGGAAACCCAACAGCAGTATTTCCAACACTGGAAATGGGACGAAAGGCAAGACAAACTTTGTTATTTGGACCAAAAAATATGTATCTCAACAAAGATATCAGATTCTTGGCTGAAAACTATGCACCAAAATCAAAGGGTGGTAACCCAGATGCCTATGCTGCTGCTATGACTAAAGCTTTAGGTATGCCAGAAAGCACGAAATTGTCTTCACTGTCTGAAGCTCAGAGAAACACGCTTATTCAAACAATGGAAAAGCAAGAAGGGTTTCGTGAAGGTATAGTAGTTCCTCTTGAAGGTAAGATGGGAACTAAAGCTCCTGATTCAGATGCAACAAAAATTCAACCTGGTGCTGCGCAAAATTCATCCAAAAAAGAACCAGTACAAACTAATGCTTCGCTTGGTGAAAAGAAATCAGATTCTGGACAAAACTTGTTAACATCTTCACAGGATGTTAAGAGAAATAAAATGCAAAGCACGTCAAACATGGTCAGTATGATCAATGGATCTGCACCAAAACAACAAAACGCAAGCTCATCAAATAAGCCAGATTTAATTCCAGCAATAAATCTAAAAAATAGTATGGTGGCATAATGGCTAGTATGTTTGATGTAAGCACAACAATGTCACAAATTGCAGATCAACAAGCTCAACAAATGGGTGACATACAAGCTCAAGTTGATAGATTAGATGATAAAGTAAACGATTTAAAAATAGATTTTAATGATTCATTAATTTCAATAGACAATAGCATACAAAAAATTATTGATGTTACAGATAGCATGATGTCAACAACTCAAAGTGCTATAGAAGAACAACAAATTCAAATTCAAATTCTGGAATCTGAAGAAGAAGTAAAAAACTTAAAAGATAAAAAGAATAAAAATTCTAACAACGACCCATCAATGTTGATCAGATCTCTTGAAGATAAAGTTGAAATGATGAAGTTCAATGTCGAAAAGTTGTTAGATGGTATGAATTCTAATAAAACATCAGTTGCAGATATCGGTTCTTCTGCCAGGGCTGCTCTTGGAGTAGCTCTTGCTGGTATCTTTGGTGCCAGTGTTTTAACTGATTTATTTTCAGATAGTGAAAATCCAAGCAGTGCTGAAACAGCAAGTGAAGGTGGTAATCAAGAAGGCAGTGAAGAATCAAGTGAAGGCTCTGGCACATCAGAAATGAGCGATGAAAAAGAAACAGAGAATTCAAATAACGCTATTTCAGAAAAACCACCACAAGAAGCACCAGGTGAAGATGTAGAGAAAAAAGATCAACAAACAGAAGTAATGCCGTTAAATGATATGGCGGATCAAAAGATCAAAACACCAAAACAAGAGATAACAAAAGTAGAGAGTTCAATTGTTTCAAGAGAAAAAGCAATAACATCTGGTCAACTAGTAAAAACAGATGATGCGTATTATTTTCCAGATGGAAAAGTTGTTGACTTAGCAACAACTTTTGGTGGTCGGGATCCTGAACCAGGATTATCTTCAGAAGAATCACAAAAATTACATGAAGCTGGTGTTGAAATATATTTCAAAGCTTTACTGGAAGATAACGAAGAAAACAGAAAAGAATTTCCTGGTTTGTGGGGTGATACAAAAGAACAAGTAATGGCAAATACACCTTCAACTGGTAATCAATTAATAAAATCAAACGAACAAGTTGAAAAATCAGAAGATAAAGTCAGAGCCAACATAGCACAAAATATGATAACCGTTATCAATAAATCAGAATCTGGTCCTGAACCAGAACCAAAAAAGACCCCCGCTATAATCGGTACTGTTACGCCAGATCAAATATTGAAAGGATAATTTATGAAAGACGTAAACGTTGGAAATGATCTTAACAAAATGTCAATGGCTACAGAAGAAAAAGACGATGATGATATGTTTCTTGATTCATTATCTGAAGGACTAAAAATAGCAGCAGCAGCACTAATATCACCTAAAAAAAATGAAGAAAGTCGGAGCGTATTTGATTTGATTCCAGCTTCAAATAGTCCGATATCATTAACTATAGACTCGATACTCAAATGAAAAAGCCCCCTTTCGGGGGCTTAGTTTATTACTCGCCTTTCATCAGTTCTTTGAAGAAATCATCACTTGACGCATCATCGGCGCTGAAGTCAGCAGTGGGTGCTGCTTTGGCTTCTGCGGTCTTCTGAGGCTTCGGAGTAGCAAATCCGTTATCACCAAGCGGTTTATCAGCTGGTGCTTCACCGCCGATCACACGCAGAAATTTGGCTTTCAGTTCGTCATACGACTTGAACTTGCTAGGAGCGATAAACTCCTGGAGACCAAATTCCTGGTTGTAGATTGCTTCCAGTTCTGCATCATCGTCTTTGAGAGGCTTAGGCGAATCAAATTCAGATTTGGCATAGCTGCGGTATCCATCATCCTTGGTAATCTTCAACTTGAAGTTAGCACCACTCCACATGTTGAATGGATTGATCTTCGGATCATCAGGGAACTTCGGATTCATGGCATCGTTGAGTTTCTCGAAGATCTTCTTGCCATAACGGAACAGGAAGACTTTACCATTGTTCTCAGGATGTGCTGGGTCGTTTACAACATAGATGTTCGAAATGTAACGCAGATTGCGTTTCTGATTACGAGCGATCTGTTTGTTGGATTCGATACCAGTGTTCCAGAGATTGGAATTGTATTCGGAAACAGGATCTTGTTGACCAAGAGTTGTGAGAGAGTTCTCAATGTACCAAGCACCACCTGGTCCTTGGAAAGCGTGATCATAATAACGAACAAACGGAACATCTTCACCATCAGGGGCTGGAAGGAAACGGATTACAGCATAACCGTTACCAGCCTTATCGACTTCAGGCTTCCAGAATCGCTCGTCAAAGCTACCCTGTTCAGCAGAAGACATTTTTTGCAGTTGGCTATTAAGTTTTTCGAAATCGTCTGAGGATTGTTTAAGTTTATTAAAAGACATAGTTGTGTTTTCCTTTGTAGTAGTTGAACGCTGATTTAAGGCACAGCACAGCCTATTTCTCATCCGATGAATTGGAATGAGAGAATCTTTCTAAGAGTATTGAACGAAATTTATTACGATCAAACTCAACGAATGGGGTGTACTTCTCGTACTTCTTTCGAATGTCACCCCACACATATTGGTCAAGGTTATTTGCAGACCAGTAACCAAAAAATGGACTCAAAGTATTTAGCACGATAACAGTTTCAGGTGAGATCTTGTTTCGTAGAATTAACTTATAGAGTTTAGGCATACCACCATCTTTAGGGATGGTAATGTTGCTGTTGTAATCATCATCAAGCTGCTCTATCTCTGTCTGAAACAGATAGGTGAGCGATTGCTTACGCTTTAGCCATTCAGCATAGTAGTGATGATCTTCTTCATCATGAATCATATCACGAATCCACTTCTTGTGTGGATTACCGACAAGCATATGAGAAATTAAAAATCCATCAACATCTTTATGTTTGGACAGCTTATGAAAAAAGAACTTATCTTTTCGTGTTTCAAACGAATTGGTTGTTGCGTTGACCTTTCCGTTGTATTTCAAAATATCATACGAGTCCTGGGTGAAGTGACTGCGATATGCAAGATACTTTGTGTAGGCTTCAAACGGGGTCACGAAAGACATTGCTCCAAAATTCATATGGGTAGTATAGCAGACTTCTCAATTAAATTCAAGCCTTCGGCTTCATGTTGAAGCTTGGCACGTAGGATGCTTCCTTGCTTCATGAGAGAAACAACGGACTCAATTTCAAGTCCGTTGTCCTCACAATATGAAACGATTGCTTCAAGGTACTCCATTCCTTTGGATACCCTTTCTTCTATTTCACGATGGAACTGCTCAGGATCTTTGACCGATTTGATTAACATAATTATCTATAAAAAATGTGATTGCCGATTTTCGTTACTCGTTTCTTTTTGTACGACCAGGATGGTCGCACATAATCAGCATGGAAGAAAAGAACGCTCGTGTTGAGCAGCCCCTTTTCATACATTTCCACTGCCTTGTGAACAACGTCCTTTGTCTTGGGTGTTATCTTATTTGGATTCACCTTTGTTACATTGGTGAACTGAGCCTTTTGATAAACCACCGCACAGACATTCTTTGGAAATAAAGGACTATGTTTGCGATTGAGGATCGTTGCTACGACCATCGATGCACCTTGGCTTTCATTTCCACCTGTCTCATTATACACCGCTTTGTATAAGCAGTCAAGATCCGTCTGAGTATATTTTGATTCTTGAACTACGGGCTGCTCAATATCGTATGCAAACGTACAGCTGTTGTCAGCACATTGAGCGAGTGTTTTACTACTAACCAGCATTGCTGCCAGCAAAATGATTACATTGATTGTTTTCATTTGGTTACCTTTACTTTGGGTGATGAGTATACAACCTCATCAGGGGTATTGATAAACCAGACTTATTGCAATTGTCCGATTTGATTAACGCTTGTTAGAGTCGGTCAGCTCTACAAGCTCGTTGTAGCGAGTAAAGAGTTCAAGATACGTTTCGTACTTGACCCAATCCCCATATGGGGTTTCTCGCATATATGCAGGGTTAGGCTGCATTCTTTGGGATGTTAAGGTGTAACGCTTTTCTGTACCTTCCATCGATTCCTGTTTTCCTCTTATGGAAGTAAGTATTTATACAATTAATCATCTTCCAAAATGGCTTTGTAGTTGGTCCAGGCAAGCCAACGTTCCATGATAATTTTTTGTTCGGTACGAGAACAAACCCATTTGGAGTAGTTCATAGCACCAGCCAAAATGTTATCCATCTGATCAATAGTCAATCCCAAAACAGCATGATCTGCGCTTGGTTGCATGAAAGATTCAAATGTTTCAATAATAGAATTAAATAAAATCTGTTCGACAGCTTCACAAGGAATTTCAATTTTCATTTTTATCCTTTACATTTTGTTTTAATGCATTTTCATAAGAATGCCACAAATCAACACATTTTAAGTTAGTGATGGTGCTCAATCCCTTTAATGCGCTTTTGAGATCTTCTGCACCCATATCACTTTCGCTCAACAGCTTCATATCATCAACGCAACGCCACACGTTCATGATGTTATCTTCCATTTTATACAAATCTTTTTTCATCAGTATTTTTGACCTTTAAACCATTTGTGGGGGCGATCATCAAGCTCTGCCAGTTCTGGGTTCGCTTCAATCACATTGTGCAACTGTTCGATCATAAGCAAGTTGCACATCAAGTGACCGCGATGTGGAAGACCTGATTCGGGGTCATTGTCTTCACCCATTTCAATCGCAGCCAGATGTCTTTTAGCAGAAGCAATGTACTGACTCATTTTTGCACACTTTGCCCAATTCCACGGCACATATTTTTCTGCACCATAAGCAAACACATCGGCTGTAGATTTCAACAAATGCGTTGGAACTAAGTCATAACGAGTTTTATTTGAGTTGAAACGAGCACCAGAACCAAAGTCTTTTGATTCAAGATCGCCTTCTGCTGGTTTTGCTTTTGCCATAATATCCTCAGTTGATAGCTAATGGTGTTGTGATTTTACGGGAACTCTTAATAATATCGCCTTTGAACCAATGACCTTTGACACAACGATAACGCTGATAAGAACGTGTCTTGGCGTGATATGGACCACGGTGTTGGAAATCATACGAGCCACAAATCGGGCAATTAATTTCACCAGATGTGCTACGGTTCGGATGATCATCGATCCAAGGAAGCAAGCGATGATACAACTGCTCAAGAAGCACAACGTCTTGCTTGTTGTAGGTCTTCATCGTCTTCCAGGATTTCTGATCACCAGCCATACACTCGTGCCAGAGCTTCATGCCCTTGTGGTGATGTTTCTGCCCAAGACCTAATTCACGGCAAACGAAATCAAGCTTGTTGCTTGGGAACTTGAATTGACGGCGAACCGTACTCAAAAGATCCAATTGCTTGTATGGGCTTGGTGGTGTCCACTCTTGCTTGACAAACTCTTTGTTCAAGTTTGGCATGTCGAATTTCCTACCATTGTAGTGAACAACCACATCGGCTTCATCGAGAAGATCGTAAATTGGTTTCAACATTTCGGCACGGGATTGACCCAGGATGCTCTCGAAGTGCATGTTCTTGGCGGGTTCACCCAACCACTTCGCAGCCCAACACATCGTGTATCCACTCTCGACAATGTTGTCTATGATAATGTTCTGATCCCAAAGACCCCACACATAGGCAAGGTTTGGCGCGGTTTCAATATCCAACAGTAAGATTTTCATATTATTCCTTGAATAGGATAGGTGACAAGTCTGGCTTACTGTACAACTCAGACTTCAGGACTTTACCATCTTCACGGTAAATAGGTTGACCATTGGCATCAAGCTTCGACATATTGCTTCTGTGCACTTCCTTAAAGCAAGCGTCCAGGTCAATACCAAACGAAGCAGCTGCGCCATAAGTGACATACAAAATGTCAGCAAGAGCATCAGCAACACCAACGATATCCGCATGATCAATGGCTTCAGAAAGCTCAAACACTTCTTCTTGAATAAGGTCATAGCGTAAATCAACTATTTTATAATCAGGAAAAGCAGCTTTTTCAGCAACAGGCTGTTTGAATGCCTTCATGAAAGCCTTTACATCATCGAAATTACTCATTAGGAACCACCTTATAAATTGTGTCTGCGATAGTATGATCCACGACACTATAACCGAATTGTTTTAAGAAGTCAAGTATCAGGTCGTTACCAAGTTCACAGGAAATGACAGGTTTGAACTGTCGGATAGTGTTTACAGCGCCCATCAACGCATACAATTCATATCCTTCAAGATCAAATTGAATGAAATCACAGGCATTAAGATTCAGGCTGTCAACAGTAAACATAGGAATGATTTGATGTTCTTCAGTGACAGTATTCATACCAACATTGTCTTGTACATTTCTGACAACAGAAATCAATTTGTTTTCAGCACCAAGAGCAGCTTGCATCTTGATGATGTTGTCTTTTTGACAATTAACATTGAGAACAAAAAAACTTAATGGATCTGGCTCGAAAGTATACACCCGCTGAAAGATCTCAGAGAAAATTCGTGGGTACATGCCCTGGCAACCACCAGCCTGAACCACAACATTCCAGTTCTCAATATGTTTCTTGTAGGCATGGATGTGGCTTTCCTCAAAGTCTTTCTTTGGACCATCCCATGCACCAGTATCAGCTTGTAACCACCGCCAGGGTCCGATACCAGCCACGGTATCTTCTCTCGTATAGCATAACTTCTCATAATCACACATCATGGATTATATTCTCTATCTATAATTTTTGTGTGTGGAATCAACTCAAGTTCTAAAAGGGTCATTGAATCTCTTCTATCTTTTCTTCTATACACTTTGTTTAAAGCATTCCTACAATAAGAAACTGTAGTGTTCTTGTCTACAACTGAATCACAATAATCAATTAATTTTTTCCTATCGACCATAGAAAATCCAGTTTTGGTTTCAAATGCAATATAATCTGCTTCACCGTATAACCATCCAGGTGCATTGTTCACATTCATAAACTCAACCCAAACATACTCGTCTTGAACCTCTTCATCTTCTTCTCTACATATTTTTTTCATTGCCTTAACATCAACAGTGAAATTGCTATCATCTGCAACAAACACTCGATAATCAAAATGTTCGTACATATCTTCAGATTTGGTAGATTCTTGAACACGAGCTTTTCTAGATTCCATCATTCTTTTGAATCTATTTTCAGCTGCTTCCCCAGACTCTATCTGTTCTTCATTGCGCCTCATATAATAATAGTCCTGTATTTAATTTCAAAAGCATCAAACAGGGCAAATGTTTGATCAAAAGCATACCGCGCCCAGACTTCGGGCTGCGACATGTAATCATGCTTTTCTTGGGTTGTCACTGTCACCACAGTAGTGACACCACGGTCAAAGATACGCTTAGCACACTTTGCACAGGGGTGTAACGGGTACACATAGATGGTTGATGTGGTTATGTTCTCATGGTCACAGAAGTTCAGAGCATTGTGCTCTGCATGAACCATCAGTTCCAGCTTCTTTGTTCTGTCGAGTAACCACTCAGGACGATCTTCCACGCCTGGTGGGAAGCCATTGTATCCAAGGGATGCGATAGACTTGTTCGGACGCACGATAACTGCGCCAACTTGAGTTGATGGATCTTTACTCCAAGACGAAATGAGCTTTGCCATTTCACCGAAACGGTAATCCCATTTATTGTTCAATTATCATCCCCAATTGTCGTATGTTGAGTCAAGGGAAGCATGTTCACGCAGCGAGTCAATGTAGTCTGTTGTGATTCGAACTCCGAAACGAACTGTAGTTTCATTAATGATATACATATCATCAGCATTATTGTCGATCATTTCTTGAACAAACTGAATGAACTGCCCACTTCTACTCATTTACTTCTCCTACGATTTCTTTCAAAAGTTGAATATAGCATAAAACTGCTTCATTGTAAAGACCCATTTCGAATCTTTTTTCTGTGGTTTGAGTGTCATCACCAACCACATAATCTTTTACAATACAGTAAACTTCGCTATCAACGGTTTTCTGATTGACAGTCAATGCACAAGCATGACCCTGGTCGTTCTTGTATGATATGTAGTAGCACAGATAACGTTCACCCGTCTTCATCGGTCCACCCGCCTTGACACCATTCTTGACGTTGTTTCCGATCAGATCGAACTGTTCTTTCACCATGTTATATGTAGCTGTCAGAGTATCGACCACATCACGTTCTTTTGAGCCGAAGCGTTTGTTGGCTGCTCGTGGATGTTTGATACGAAGTTTTAGTTTGATTTTGTCGATGAGAACCGTATGGTTCTTTTCTATTGCGTTATTGAGAAGGCTTAGTAATTGCTTCTCGTCAAGACGATCTTCTTCGATGTTACGTAATGCATGTTCTATAGACATAAAAAAACTCCTGTAAGTATCTCTACCATACAGGAGTTTCTGGTTTTTGTCAATGTGTACAGGTTATAACATGTATGTTACCATACCACCTAATGAACACAAAAGACTGGTTACTGCTAATGGTTTAAACCATTTTGTGGTTTTGTTAATGAAATCCAAATAGATTCCTATTCCAAACCCTATTAGTAATAATGATATAGTCATAAGCTTTTAGTAATATGAAGGAGAACATCCCAATTATACCAGGATTTTTGGGTTTGTCAAGCCCCCTTACTGTGGTCTTTTTAGAACACCATAACCAGCTGGTAGATCTCTTCTTCTTACTCGATCAAGTGCGCTTTCTGGTTTGACTGTAGTATTTTGCTGTCTTTTCTTGTCCATTGCAGCTTTCATCTTGGCACGTTCTTCTGCACCTTGGTCGCGTATATCACGGGTCAGTGGGTAACCAAGTGCTTTATCCGCAGCTTCAATACCACGGCTTACATATTCACCAACATCACTATCACCAACTTTGATTTTGTTTATTTCACTACCAATACCAACACCGAAACCAGCAGCTGCGCCAATCCCTGCTCCTGGTTTGCCACCAAAACCAGCACCGTAACCACCACCAACTAATGTTTTGTTAGCAATTCTGCCCAAAGGTGCATATGGTGTGTTTGCTGTTTTAGCTGTTATGTAGTCACCAGCGCCAAGACCAACAGCAACAGCTGCGCCTCTGGCGAGATTGCCTTTTACTGGAACACGGCGAATTTTATCAAAAACAGCACCACCAGTAGCCCAACCCAAACCTGTTGGAACATTTTTAAGGGCAGCACTAGCCAAATCATCACCACGGGCTTTTGCAACATCTGCGTTATAATCAGTGTTAGCAATCTTACTAGCAATAGCATTCCCAAGATATGTAGCAGCAACATCCGTACCATATCCAACTAAACTACCAACACCAGCACCAGCACCAAATCTTGCGACTTTACCAGGGGTTAAATTTGTTTTTGCCCAATTTTTTGTTTTTGTCCAATTCATACCACCAGTTGGCGACCCTGTGGCTCTTGATGCCGAGCCACCGCCACCACCGCCACCACCGCCACCACCGCCACCAGCGGTTCTTTTGGCTGAGTACCCAAACCCGCTGTACCTAGCTTGTGCTTGAGCACTCCGTGAGTTACGGGCTGCTTGTTCACGAGCTGCTCTGTCGGTTTTAGAATCAACATTATCACGGGTTTGTTGTGCAGCGCCTTGTGGACGTGTTGTGCCTTGCGGTTGTGAAGCAGCCTGTGGACGTGCAGCACCCTGTGGCTGTGTAGCAGCCTGTGGTTTTGCTGCATCGTTAACGTAACGACCTCGTGCTTGATGATATTTTCTCAGAGCATCAGCTTTTTTTTTATGTTCTGGGTTGTTTTTATCATATTTTTGACCAAGACCGTGACTAACTTGTCTTTCAATATCATAATCTGTGAATTTTTGATCACTAGCTTCAGCCAATACAGCACGGAATGCTTCTTTGTAGTGTTCAATACTTTCTTTAACGGTTGGAGAACCAGAACGCCAAGTAGGTGCAGCACTGTCTTTATAGGTTGGTTTTCCCGCTTTTACTCGTGCTGCTGCCACTAGAGCGTCAGCATCAGCCTTGTCTTTGGCTTCATCTGCTGCTTTTTCTGTTGGTGTTCTTGTATCATTTAATTTTATTTCAGTCGTACCACCACCACTAACAGATCTTGTGCTTGTCTTTCCGCCATTTCTTGTAGTTGTGGTTGAGTTCTCGCCTGGAGTTCTTGTTGTAGTCGTGGAAACTTTTGTATCGTAGAATCTAAAAGAATCGGGGTTCTTTTGTATAACACCACGCTCATCATATGTCCTACCCATACTTCTTTTCATACCACCAGCGATTATATCGTCTAACATTCGACCACCAACTTGAGCTGGGGGAAGAAAAGATATAAGATTTGCAGTCCCCGTTTTGCCAATGTCTTTTTCTCTTTGAATTGCTGCACTTTCTTTATCTGATAATGGTGGTTCTTGCGGTGATCCAGCAGATGCTTTTGATGCTGCTGGTACTGCTGCTGGTTTTGCTGCTGATGCAGCACCCGCACCTGGACGTTTTTCGCCAGCTTGATATGAATGATATTTCTTACCACCAAACTCAAATGTATCGCCACCTTTACCGCTTAATCTAGCTTCTCTAGCTGCTTTGAATGCTGCTCCGAATGAACTCAGTTTAGGTGCTGCTGATTTATCTTTGACATCTTGTGATGGTGTTCCAGCTGCTGGTGTTCCAGCTGCTGGTGTTCCAGCTGCTGGTGTTGCTGGTGTTGCTGTTGCTGATGCTGTATCAGCTGTTCGTTTTGGATCTCTACCAACCTGTGTGCCCATGTAAAGGCGACCTGTTTCTTTATCCATGCGTGGGATAAAAAGATTAGCCAGTTTACCACTAAATGTATCAGCTGGATCACGACCTGGTTGAACGCCAAGAAAACCTTTTTTAGTTGTTGGATCAACACCACCAAGACTAAAGTTTGCGCCCTTTTTCTCTGGCTGTGGAGTTCCAGATGCAGTAGTGCTTGCTGCGGGGGCATCTGGTGCCTGATCATCACCTGGCTTTTTGCCAACATACAATTTGCCAGTCACTGGGTCTCTGCTGATTTTTTCGCTGATATAGTCCATGTTTATCCTCAAGTTGGGTTCTATGCTATTTATATTATTTTGAACCTTAAAATCTATGAACCTAAGCTTAACGGGGGGATTGACACGTTATTTGATATGATGTATCATCCCCATATTAATAAAAGGAACACCAATGAATGTAGTAGTATTTGACCTGGACGGTACGCTTGCGGATTGCAGCCACCGTCTTCATTATATCAAGGGCGAAACCAAAGATTGGGATGGGTTTTATGCTTCGGTGAAGTATGACACCCCGATCCCTGAGATGGTGAAACTTTATAAAAGCATTCATGTCCTGAACAAAATTGTGATTTGCACGGGTCGATCCGATGTGTGTAAAAACGATACACTTGACTGGTTATCCGATCATGGGTTAACCTGTGATGCCTTGTATATGCGCAAAGCCAATGACCGCCGTCCCGACTATGTGGTTAAGCTTGATTTACTGAACAGAATGCGTCATGATAAGTTCGACCCGTACATGGTTTTCGAAGATCGTTCCCAGGTCGTAAAGATGTGGCGCGATGCTGGTATTCGTTGTTTACAAGTTTGTGAAGGAGAGTATTGATGAAAGTTGTTTATAAGTATGTGCTTGAGAAAACCGAAGTCGAATACAATGATTACCCTGTAATGCAAACGTTGATGCCAATAGGTTCTAAAATAATCAAGATCGGTTTCAAGAACGCCAAGCTTTGTGTATGGGCGATTGTTGATAAAAATGAAACCAAAACTTATTTTCGTAGTTTCTTACCGCTTGGCACGGGCATTGATATTCCAGAAGTAAAGGATATCAATTTCGTCTACCAAAACTCCACTGAAAGTGGTCCATATGTTTTTCATGTTTTTGAAGTATTTAATTTTGGGGCTGCTTAATGAATATTCTTTTGATTGTGGGTGTGTTGAGTATTCTTGGCGGATATGGGTATTGGGTGTATAATCAGGGTTACAACAGTGGTTTGTTTGATGGCGCTTTGAGTATCATGGTAGCACTCTACAAGGACAAGCAAGTAACCAAAGTATACATCATGAAAAACATCCCGTCTTTGACTAATGAAGAGTTTAATGAAATTTTTAAGGAGTAATATATGGCTAAGTGGAAAATTGAACCGACTGTAAAAAAATCTGTCGTTGACTTTGATTACTATGTCAATGGTGACAATAGGCTGCAAGTCGAAACTGGCTGGCGTTGGGGTAGCTTCTATGTCTATACCAAAGACGATAACCCGCCTGTCTTTGACCCTGAAGTGAGCATTTATAATCAGGGTTATGAAGTCGAACTGATCGAAACGACTGACGGTTGTTGGACCGAAAATGATTACAGTAAATGTGATCAAGAATCCAGGGAGTTTCTGAGCGAATTTTTAGAAGACAATGATATCTTTGATCTTGAGAGTGAAGGTTGGGATCTTACGGACAGCGAAACCTATATCACCTGTGATCTCGACATTGAGATGGTAGAGGGGTAATCAAATGATCAGTCAAGTGATAGGTCTTTTGATATTGACATTTATTGTTTGGTTGATTTATAAGTTGGCTATTGAGCCGAGAGATTACGATGGACCGAAAAAAAAGGTTAATCGCTTTAAACCATATGAATACAAACCAAAACCCCGTAAAAGGAATAGACATGACAAGTAAAGATGAAGCTATCAAATTGGCAATTCAATGGTTCGAGTGGTACTTTGATTTCTCTCACATAGAAGAACCATCTCACAATTCAACTTATGTCTACGATAAACTGCGAGAAGCAGTCAAGGAAATTAAAAATGAGTCTTGATATTACATTAATGGTAACTAAACCTGTTGAAGTGCACAACACCAACATCACCCATAACCTGGGTAAAATGGCAGAAGCAGCGAATCTTTATAAACCGTTGTGGCGACCCGAAGAGTTGTGTATCCAGTGGGCATACGAACTAACACCTTTGCTCGAAGAGGGTATTGCTTTGTTGGAGAGTGATCCCGAACAATTCCAGCAGTATAACCCTGAGAATGGGTGGGGCAGCTATGATAGTTTTGTTGCTGCTTTGAAAACCCTTGTGCAAGCTTGCAAAGAAAACCCTGATGCCAACTTGGGAGTCTGCCGATGATTGATGCCATATTTTTACTGTTCACTGCGACTTGCATTGTTGCATTTTGCTTGTTGGCTACTTACATTGTCATTAGAACTTTGGAAGCATTCTATGATATGCTGGATAAGAAAGATGAATAGGTGGCTAGGATCCAAGAATATCAACTGGATTGATGTTACCATCATTTCGGTTGCCTGTGGTTTATCCTTATTTGTTGGAGTTTGATATGGACGATGAACAACTTGCTATTTTGCTTTGTGACATGACTTCAACGCTTGAGAAGTTAGAAACCAGGGTTGATGCCCTGAAAACCGATTATAGTGATATGCTTTATGATCTTCGAGATAGCGCATCGAGTTAATATACCACAATATTCAGTTCAAGTTCATTAAGCCTGGTGTAGATTAGGCTTTAATAGAAACACTCACCTATAAGATGGTATAAGAAATGAAGACACTTGAAGAACATGTTGACGAAATGATGGAATGTTTCGATTTTGAAAAAGTCCATCGTGTCATGACAATGCTTGATTGGAAATGGACGATGATCGGTGCGGTTCCAGGAATCCCTGACTTGAGAAAACAAGTTCGTGAACTAATGCGCCGTCTGTGGAATAGCGACAATCAATCCGTTGCAACTGGTGGATTCGTGGTTCGACTGTACCGCGAAGAAAACTGGGCGCGATTTAGCGTTGCATTTGAAGTGACGGATTGGGTCTCAGAGGATGCGGAAAAAACTTTCGCCGTGGCAACGTACTGGAATGACTAATCGCAAAATACATTATCAGTCTTAACCGTATTAACAAATTTTTAATTAACTCTCGCAAAGGAGAATGAAATGGCAACTTGGATAATGACACCTGTTGAATACAAAGCTATCAAAGATGTTGAGCATATTACCGATGGTAAGAATGTTATTATGTACACTTCATGGTTCCGTGGTGGTTCCTATGAGGTCGAAACGCCCGATGATAACGAACCTGTTATTGAGAAGGGCACCGACATTTATTCCAGTCCTTATGAAGTCAAACAGATTGACACGGACGAGTGTTATTCAGAGGATTATGACACATCCAAGTGTGATGAAGCCGTTCTCCAGGAACTAGAAGAAAAATATGAAGGCAGCTGGAATATCTTTGATCTCATGGACGAAGGTTGGTACTCCGATGAACTTGAGACTTATATTTACTGTGATGTTGTCTATGAATTGAGTGAAGGTTGATATGAAAGAGTTTGTTAATGTGGTGCTGACAGGGTTCTTGACTGCCTTTTTGCTTGCTTTATTGGGGCTGAATATCACCATGTGGAAGTGGTGGTTGTTTGCTAGTTGTGTGTGGGTTTGGTACTGGACACTGCCTGGGAAAGAGGAATAAACATGAATGAATTCGAAAATGGTTTCGGTTCTGGATTTATTGTTGGTGTCTTGTTCGCTCTTTTCCTTGGTTGGGTAGTTATCGATCAAATCATCGATGCCCAGAGACCAGAAACTTGGTGCGAGAACATCGCGCTTTCGAGTAAGACAGAACCGTATAAAGTGGTCTATGACCGTTGCATGGAAGAGTATAAGGAACGAAAGAAAAATGAACGATGATCTCAAATTCACTAATGCTGGAGACTATATGAACCGATACAAGAAACCACCCGCACCGCTTTGGGTCAATCTGCTCATTGTTGGGCTGTGTGTCCTGACAGGGTTATTCATTGTCTGGTGGAACGTGTAATGTGGACTTTAATTCTAATTATATCGTTCAACACCTCGTATCATCAACCTAAATCTGCTGCCGTAGCCATTGACCATATCGATGGTTTCCACACCGAGAGCGAGTGCGTAGAAGCATCACGTAAGATCGCAAGGGAACGCAAGGACAGGTCGTTGGGCATGTACTGTGTTCGTACCAATCAAAGTATATCACCATAACCAATTCAGGAGAAAATAAAATGGGACAATGGTTAATTGATGTTGGGGCGGATAAAGCTCTGGGAGTGCTTATTATCGTGGCATCCTTCTACTTTGGACTGAAAATGTTTTTAATGTCCAGGGATCCACGGAAGGACATTGTGCGTGATCCGCGACCAAAGGGTGAAGCCTTTTCTGATAGTAAAAAGCCACGCAAAGATAAACAAGATGATTGACCCCAGGACTAAGGTTTTTCTATGAAATACGTTAACCAATCCGATAAAGAAAGAGAAGCGATAAACCAATTCAAGAGTATCTTATTGATCAGTAATAAGGAAGACGAAATAATCTTCAACCTCTGGGATTATGAGATCGCTGCGCTTCTTAGAGAAAGAGTGATTGAACCCGAACCGCCAAAAGGTTGGTTCGAAAGGATCTTCTGGCATGGGAAGCAGTATCGCGTGGTAAAGGGCTACCCGAATGTGATTATCTACAAACGGGAAAGAATTGCTTACGGTAATGCGTGAAAATAACGCATAGTGGTGTCTTCTGCACAGTTGTGGCGCAAATATAAAAATGTGTTGCGTAGGGGGTGGTGTGGTGTATCCCGCGCCCACACCCCACGCCAGCGCACCCTAGCACACCCGCCACGCCCCGTCAAGAGGCACTCCCTACGCCACGCGCTCCCCATTCATGCAAGGTTCAGACACTTGCAGCACTCGCAGGGGCTGGGTGGTGGCGAGATGCGTGAAAATAATGCTTGCTTTTTGCGGTTTCGTGGTTTACAATATGCTCGAAATACGTAATATACTTATGCAAAATGCGTGAAATATAAACTAAATGAAAAGGTCGAAAAAATGACAGTAGTTCACATTCAATACCAGGATTATTCGGGCACTTGGGTCACTGTGCAGACGGTGGACAACGAGCCTGTACGTATTCTTGATGCCATGAAGTCCTTGAAGGTCTCTATGCCTGATCGTAGGATCCGTGCAGTGGATGATAATGGTCGCCTGGTCGATTTCATGGGCTAAAATGCTTGCATTCCTGAACGTCTCTTAACGTCTGTTAAGTGGAAGTGATCGTGGTTTGATCTGTTTTGATCTGCTTCGAAAAAAATGCTTGCTTTTAAAAATGCGTGAAATAAGAAAATGCGTATCCCTGGTGCTCTTTCTTCTATAAATGCTTGCTTTTAAATGCTTGCTTTTGAAAATGCTTGCTTTTTGCACTGTTGTGGTGCAAAATGCGTGAAAATAATGCGTGAAATCAAAAGGTTGTAATAAAATGCGTGAATATATCACTTCTTATGACGATATTCCAGGCTTTGCTGGGCATATTTGGAGTGCGCTGCACCAGGAGATGCGTGAAAAACCAGATGTGGCTCTCCTGGTCGAGGTGACTCCTGATCGTAGACGCACAATGCACTACGGCGGGACGTATTTTGGCAGCGAGACGAGCATATCGATGAGTGGAGCCAAGAAGCTGACCGCCTGGTCGAAGCCTGGTATCCTGATCGCCACCAATTGTTTTGATAAGATAAACCACCAGGACGGCTTCACGCACACGGAGTACCCGCAGATCGCAGAGCACTCCCTGGTGGGCAACGTCTCTGGGTGGCAGCGCATGATCCGTGCTGCCGTGTGCCACGAGGTAGCACATGCTCTCACAGACTACCACACC
>Ga0315906_10000870_pt1 | contig 46310 bp, 44 predicted proteins | sample LakEriMetagenome_4_FD_203526 | JGI IMG/M metagenome (GOLD analysis project Ga0315906, IMG submission 203526) | Freshwater fungal communities from buoy surface, Lake Erie, Ohio, United States - Buoy 2 MA122 | ecosystem: Environmental > Aquatic > Freshwater > Lake > Lake biofilm | place: USA...
GGTGACCGCCGCGCCCCAGTCGCCGCCTTGGGCGTAGTACTGGTCGTAACCGAGGCGACCCATCAGCGTGGTCCAGGCGCGTGCAATGCGTTCGAGCGTCCAGCCCGGCGCCGTGGGTTTGCCGGAGAAACCGAAGCCCGGCAGGGAGGGACATACCACGTGAAAGGCGTCCTTGGCCTGCCCGCCGTGAGCCACGGGATCGGTGAGCGGACCGATGACTTTCAGGAACTCCACCACCGAACCCGGCCAGCCGTGTGTCATCACCAGCGGACGCGCCTCGGGATGCGGCGAGCGCTGATGCAGGAACTGGATGTCGAGGCCGTCGACTTCCGTGATGAACTGCGGATGGCTGTTCAGCACCGCCTCGCAGCGTCGCCAGTCATAACCGGTACGCCAGTACTCGCAGATCTCCCGCATCCACGCGAGCGGAGTCCCCTGGCTCCAGTCGGTCGGGGTTTCCCGTTCCGGCCACCGCGTGCGCGCAAGGCGCTCCTTGAGGTCGGCGAGTTCGGCATCGCTGGTCTCGAAACGGAAGGGACGCACGGCGGTGTTCATCTTGCTCGGTCCTCCTGTCAGTTGAGATCGGCCAGGGCTTCCAGCGCCGCATAGTCCGGATGCGGGCTGCCATCGGCACGCACAGGCTGAATCACGATCTGGTCGGCACCTTTGGCGAAATACTCCTTCAGGCGTGCCTTGATGCTGGCTGCGTCACCCCACAGCACCATGGCATCCATCAGCCGGTCGCTGCCGCCGTCCTTGAGATCGCTCTCGTCGAAACCGAGGCGGAACCAGTTCTTGAAGTAGTTGGGGAGCGGCAGGTAAATCGCGAGAGCCGCCCGTGCCGCGCGTCGCGCCACCACCGGATCGGTGCACAGGCAGACTTTCTGTTCGCAGATGACAGCGCCCTTACCGCCCATTGCCGCGCGTGACAGCGCCACCTGATCCGGCGTGATGTTGTAGGGGAACGCGCCCAGGGTACGCTCTGCCGAGAGCTTGGACATGTTGGGGCCGAGCGCTGCCAGCACCAGCTGCTTGCTGGCAGGCGTGCTGTTCATGGCCGACCAGGCCTGGTCCATGCGATCGAGGTAGGCACGCATGGTGGCCACCGGCTGCTGGTAGCTGTGACCGCGCAGATCGGACACCAGCGGGGCATGGGACACGCCCATGCCCAGCACGAAACGTCCGCCATAGAGCGAATTCAGGCTGTTGTGACCCATGGCGGCGGTGGTCGCGTCGCGGGCATAGATGTTGGCGATGCCGCTGGCGACGATGAGCTTGCTGCTCTGGCTCAACAGGTAGCCACCCACTGCGAATGTCTCGTAATTGAAGGCTTCCGGGTACCACAGCGTGGAATAACCCATGCCCTCGACCTTGCTCGCGAGCTCGGTGAGCTCGGTGGCGTTCATGAAGTCAGTGGCAGTGAATACACCGAGTTTTCCGAATTTCATCGGCAGAGGCTCCTGGCAGTTCTAGTCGAGAGGGAAGGGCGCGCGTCGCGCGGCCCGTGAATCCTGATTGCGTGCCGCAGTATGGCGTGCGGTCCGGCGAGTGGTCCAGTCTGGTGCCTACGCTGGTATTGATTGTGGCGCAGCGCAACATGCGACGCGCGTTGTGCCGGCTCGAGTGGTGGTTTAGTGTCCCGCCACCTCAAAACCCGCTCAAAGGAGAACACTCATGGCCAGCCTGCCCGCCGGATATCCGAGCCAGCCTTTCGAAGCCCTCGACTTTCTCAAGACCCACCAGACACTCTCCATCGACGATGTGAAGGTGCTCGCGATGATCGAGACCTATGGCGAAGTGTTCTATGAGGTGCTCGCGCGCGGCATTACCGATGAGGCCTCTCGTGAGCTACTTCTGCGTAATGCCGCCGAGGAGCGCGGTCACGCCCATCGCCTGCTCAAGGTCATCAAGCTCAAGGGCGGCAGTTTCGAACTGCCGGCGAACGAGGACAATCCCTTCAACCCCTTCGCGCTGGATCATGTGCCGGCCTCGGCCGAGATCATGGATTTGCTGCAGCAGGCTGAAGTGGACGGTGATCTTCAGTACCAGACCTGGGCGGATGCGGAGGAGAATGAGGAAGTGGCCAGTCTGCTGCGTCTGAACGGGCGTGAGGAGACTCGCCATTTCGAACGCGTCGCAGAAGTGCGCAAGCGCCTCGCCATCGCCTGACGCGCGAACGCCTCCCATGCAGTTTGCCCGCGAAGGGTTCGATCTCGGCCTGTTCTCCAACCAGCGCGACGCTCAGCTCGCGTTCTGGAAGGAGGAAGTGGGACTGACCTATGACCACATGGGCAAACTGGGTGGTGGGATGCAGCAACATCGCCACCACCTGGGATCCGCCATTCTCAAAATGAACCATGCGCGGGATCTACTGGAAGGCGTGGCGAGCGGAGGGTACCGCCGCCTGCGTGTCGCGATGCCCGGACTCGATCAGCCGCGCAGGCTGCAGGATCCGGACGGGAACGCCGTCGAGCAGGTCCCTTCGGCGCAGGCTCTCGACTGGGACTATGGACTGGTGATGTTGGTGAGCGATGTCGCCCGGCATGCGCGCTTCCTGTCCGATGCACTCGGCCTGGAGAGGGTTGAGGCTGACACTTTCGCCTGCGGACGCGCCCGGCTCTGGCTGGAGCAGGCGGCGGCAACGGTGCGCTCGGCCGATGACTGGCGCGGCCCGGGCTATCGCTACATCACCTTCCAGATTCGCGATGCGCGGGCTGCGCTTCCTGCAGCTCTCGCGGCGGGGGCTCTGCCCGGTGAGCCGCTGCGGGACATGGGAGATCTCGTGCGCTTCGGATTCATCAGGGATCCGGATGGCAATTGGATCGAATTGAGCGAGCGCACCACTTTCACCGGCGTGCCGCTGGGCGGGAGTGTGCAGACCGCCTGACCCTTACGCGTGTGGCAGCAAAGCCAGCACGCGCGAGCCCAGAATCGAGAGCCTCACTTCAAAGGCCCTGATTCAAAGGCCCTGCTGCAAGAACTTTCCGTCAGAAACTTTCCTTGAAGGGACGCAAATCGATCTCATGCGTCCACGCGGACGGGTGCTGCTGGTACAACTGCCAGAAGGCTTCCGCGATCGGTTCCAGTTGCAGCAAGCCTTCCGTGCCAAGACGCTCAAGCATCTCCGGGACGCGCTCACGCAGGCGCTGGCCGTCGATACCGCCATCCACCACCACATGCGCCACGTGCAGTCCTTGCGGACCAAATTCGCGGGCCATGCTCTGGGCCAGCATGCGCAGCCCCGCCTTCGCGGCCGCGAAATGGGCGAAACCCGGCCGGCCGCGCAGACTGGCGGAAGCCCCGGTGAAGATCAGCGTGCCCCGACCCAGTGGCGCGATGTGGCGCGCGACTTCGCGTCCCACCAGAAAGCCGGCGAGGCAGCCCACCCGCCAGAAATTCTCGAACTGTTCCGGCGTGAGCGCGGTGAAGTCGATGCGCTGGTTGTTGCCTGCATTGAAGACCACGAGATCCGCAGGTGCACGATGGGCGCCGGGTGCCATCGCATGGGCAAAGAGCGCTGTGACATCTTCCGCCCGCGTGGCATCGCCCACCCAAGCCTCGGCCGATCCGCCCTCGTCATGGATGCCCGACACCACCTGCTTGAGTCGCGCCGCCGTGCGCCCCATGGCAATCACATGATGCCCACCCGCAGCGAAACGTCGGCACAGCACCGCGCCGAGACCACGTTCCGCACCCACGCCTACCACCACTGCCACCGCTTGTGTTGTCATCAGCAGAATCCTTGTACCAGTCCGTTGAACAGTTCCACCTCGACGAGACTTCCCGCCGGCACCTTGCCGGTTTCCATGTCGAGGACGATAAAACAGTTGGCCTGCACCATGGAGCTCAGGATGCCGCTGCCCTGATCCCCGGTCGGGCGCACCTCGAGTGTCCCGTCCGCGGCTTGATGCAGTACCCCGCGCTGAAACTCGATACGGCCCGGGCGTTTCTTGAGATCACCCGCCGTGCGCGCCTTGAGCAGGATACGCAACGCGGGCTCGAGACCCATCAGGCGTCGCAGTGCCGGCTGCACGAATTCATAAAAAGTCACCATCACCGACACAGGGTTGCCGGGCAGGCCAAAGAAAAGCGCCTTGCCGAGATGGCCGAAGGCGAGCGGGCGTCCCGGTTTCATGGCGATCTTCCAGAAGTGCACTTGGCCGAGGCGGGTGAGAATCTCGCGCGTGTAATCCGCTTCACCGACGGACACACCGCCCGAAGTGATCACGACATCGGCGACCTCGCTCGCGCGCTTGAAGGCTGCCGCGAGCACTTCCGGATCATCCACCACCACACCGAGATCGATCACCTCCGCACCGATGCGGGTGAGCATGCCGTGCAGCGTGTAGCGGTTGCTGTCATGGACATCCCCCGGCCGCAGGGTTTCACCCAGACTCCGCAGCTCATCGCCGGTCGAGAAAAAGGCGACGCGCGGGCGCCGCATCACGGTGACTTCCGGGATCCCGAGTGAGGCCAGCAGGCCAAGCTCCGCAGGATTCACGAACTGTCCCTTGCGCAGCACCTGATCCCCGATGGCGATGTCTTCGCCTGCGGCACGCACATGCTGCCCACGCTTGTGGCGGCCATCGAGGCGGATCTCATCGCCCGCCGCCTCCACCTGCTCCTGCGGCAGGATTGTGTCTGCGCCTTCGGGAACGACGGCGCCGGTCATGATGCGCACGGCGCAACCAGCCGCGAGCGGCTCCAAGAATGGTCGCCCGGCGAAAGAGCTGCCGACGACCTTGAGACTGTTGATGCCCTCGGCAGGAATATCCGCGGCGCGAATCGCATAACCGTCCATGGCGGAATTCACATGACCGGGCACATTGATGCGCGAGCTCACCGGCACCCCCAGCACGCGTCCCAGCGCATTGCGCAGCGCCACCTGTTCGACATCGGCGATTGGCTGGATACGGGCCGAGATCTGCGTCAGGGCCTCTTCGCAGGTCAGCGAGGCAGGGTCGAAATCATCATCGCAGCTGGGTTGGGTATTGAGCAGTGGCTGTTGCATGGTCTGGCCTCGGAGGTCTGGCCTCAGCAAGGGCGGGCAGGGTGCCGCCGGGTTTCCAGATAATGATGGACGAAATGCTCGATGGCGACCGGATCGTTCAGGTCGAGTCGCGGCAGGCCCAGGGTATCGAGCGCCTCATCGTCGGTCGCGATGGCGAGCACCGAGGGGTCGCGCGCGGCTAGCAGGGGGCGGCCCAGTGCCGGCCGGTGGACTTCAATCTTGGGGTACTGCTCATCCCGGAAGCCTTCCACCAGGATGAGATCGAGGTCAGGGTCGTCCATGGTGGCGAGCAGTTCGGCAAGCGTCGCCTCGCGCGGCTCCGGCCGCTCGACGATCAGCGCCCAGCGCCGTGAGGAACCTACGGCCACCCGCCGCGCACCGGCCTCGCGCAAGGCATGACTGTCCTTGCCGGGTTGATCGATGTCGAATTCATGATGGGTGTGCTTGATCACCCCCACGATGAGTCCACGCGCCTTCAGCAGGCTGATCACCTTGCGCAGCAATGTGGTCTTGCCGCTGCCGCTGTAACCGGCAAAGCCGAGCAGGGGGATTGCAGCTTCAGGCATGAAGCAGGGCTTCGGCGCGGAGCCGGTCTTCCGGGCTGTTCACGTTCATGAAGGCTTGGTCTTCCTGATATTTCACGCGGCAGAGCCCATGCTGGCGGTACCAGCCGAGAATCCGGCGTTCCCCGGCCGCAAGGAATGCCTCCAGCGCGCCCACGAGACTGCTTGGAATCAACGCGAATACCGGTTGATCCCCGTCCGGGGTTTCCACCATGCGGATACTGAAGGGATCCCCACTCGCTGCCAGCAGTCTTTCGGCCAGATCGGCGGGCAGGAACGGGCTGTCGCAAGGGACCACCAGCATCCAGTGGGTGGTGGATTCCTTCAGGCCGGCGAGAATCCCCGCCAAAGGACCGGGGTATTCCGGCAAGATATCGCTCACCACGCGAGGACCTAATGCGGCATAGCTCTCGTGATGACGGTTGGCGCTGATGATGATGTCCGCGACTTGCGGCGAGAGGCGCGCGAGCACATGCGCGACCAAGGGACGACCGTCCAAGGTCAGCAGGCCCTTGTCCTGACCTCCCATGCGCTGACCTTGGCCTCCTGCGAGCACCAGGCCGGTGACATCCGGGGTGCGCAAATGTTCATCCACCCGTGGCGTTCATGTGACGGAAGATGATGGGCTGCGCCTTCAGGCTGAAATCATGGCCACGGGGCTTGATGTCCATGGCCTTGCGAATGCGCTGCTTGAGGGTCGCGAGGTCGCCCGGATGTGCGCGCAGCACAGCCCGCAGATCCACCGAGTGTTCCTGGCCCAGACAGAGCAGCAGGCGGCCTTCGGCGGTTACGCGCACCCGATTGCAGTCTTCGCAGAAATTGTGGCTGTGGGGCGAGATGAAGCCCACTCGCGTGCCGTAGTCGACCAGTCTGAAATAGCGGGAGGGTCCGCCGGTCTGCTCCGCTGTCGGCAGCAGGCGGTGCACGGCCTCGATGTCGCGCCGGATTTCGTCGCTGGAGTAGTAGGCTTCCGCCCGATCGTGATCGCCAATCACCCCAAGCGGCATTTCCTCGATGAAGGAAATGTCCATGCCGCGAGTCGCTGCGAACTCGACCAACGGCACAACTTCCTCGTGGTTGCGGTTGCGCAGAATCACCGCGTTGATCTTGAGACGCTCGAAGCCCTGGGCGCGGGCGGCTTCGATGCCCCGCAGGACTTCATCCAGATCCCCGGTACGGGTGATACGCCGGAAGCGCTCGGGGTCCAGCGAATCGAGACTGATGTTGATGCGCTTGACCCCGGCCGCGTGCAGGCCCGGTGCCAGACGCTCGAGCTGCGAGGCATTGGTGGTCACCACCAGCTCGCGCAGGCCGGGCAGGGGCGAGATCTCGGCCATCAGGTCCACCACGTTGCGGCGGACCAGGGGCTCGCCGCCTGTGATGCGGATTTTCTGCACACCAAGTTCGACGAAGGCGCGGGCGACCAGTGCGAGCTCTTCCAGGGTGAGGACCTGCGCCCGGGGCACGAAGCGGGTGTCTGGCTCCATGCAGTAGACACAGCGGAAATCGCAGCGATCCGTGACCGAGATGCGCACATAGTCCACGACCCGGCCAAAGCGGTCGATCAGTTGTTCGCGCGGCGTGGCAACATCTGCCCGCGCAGTCGAGGTTCCGAGTGCCTGATGTTCTTGCATACCTGCAATTTCCGTAGGCTGGCGTAAGGTATTTCTTACTGTAATGCTCGGGAATTATACATCGTGCACCTGCCGCGCGAAGTCCCTCTCAAGCGCGAGTCCATTGCGAAAACGGATGCGCAATGAGTGAAGTGTTGTAGTAGCGCGGATCCCCCGAGACCTCTGCCCCCAGCCAGGCCGGACGTTCGAAGTGCTCTGCCTCGGCTGACAGTTCGATCTCGGCGACGATGAGGCCGGCGTTTTCGCCCTCGAACACGTCGATTTCCCAGACATGCGCACCGACCGGCACGTGATAGCGGGTCTTGCCCAGACTGCGCCCGCCACAGAAGAGTTCCAGAAGCTCGCGTGCTTCCGCAGCCGGCACGGCGTATTCGAACTCATGGCGGACCACGCCGAGAGTCGTGCTCTTGATGTTGAGCCAGCCCTGCTCCCCGGCCACACGCACGCGCACGGAGCAGCGTTCATTGGTGGTGAGATAACCTTGCCACAGGGTTTCTGCATGGGTGGCTGCGCCACGCCATGCGTCAGTGCTGAGCAGGAACTTGCGTTCGATCTCGAGGGCCATTGATCGGGTCTTCCGCTGCGTGGTCATCTCAGTGTGCCACAATGAACCATGCTCGATATCCTGCAATCCCGCGCCGGCGCGAATGCCCCGCGCACACGCCTGCTGTTCAACGTGGCCTTGTTTGGTTTCGCTTCCGGCCTGCCACTCGCGCTTACCGGCAGTACCTTGCAGGCCTGGCTGACGACCGCAGGGGCCGATTTGCAGACCTTGGGCGCCTTGTCGCTGGTCGGTCTCCCTTACCTTTACAAATTCCTGTGGGCGCCCCTGCTTGATCGCTATGGATTGGGCACGCTGGGGCGTCGCCGCGGCTGGCTGGTACTGACCCAACTCCTGCTGGCAGGTCTATTGTTCGGGCTCTCCGGAGCGGATCCCTCGCGCAACCTGGAACTCATCGTGTGGCTGGTGGTGCTGCTGGCTCTCGTTTCCGCGACCCAGGACATCGTGGTCGACGCCTACAGGGCCGAGATCCTCAACCCGGCAGACCGGGGCCTAGGCTCAGGGCTGTCGGTCGCCGGTTACCGGGTGGCCATGATTGTCTCGGGGGCTGGAGCCCTGCTGGTGGCCGACAGGGTGGGGTTCGGTACTGCCTTCATGCTTCTGGCGGGGGTGATGGCTGCCTTGGCGCTGTGCAGCTTGCTGGCGCCAGAGCCTGTTCGCGACACCGCGCCACCTGCCGAATTATGGACGGATTTTCGCGCGGCCGTAGCGGGACTGTTCGCCCGCCCGGGCATCCTCTGGCTGGCGGCTTTCATTGCGCTGTACAAGTTGGGGGACGCTTTTGCCGGCTCCCTCAGCATGAGCTTCTTCCTGCGCGGCCAAGGCTTTTCACTGAGTGAGATTGGCACGACCTACAAGCTCCTCGGCATGGTGGCGTCCATTCTCGGCGGGATCTGCGGCGGGCTCTGGATGCCGCGTCTGGGGCTTTACCGAGCGCTACTATGGTTCGGCGTCCTGCAGGCCGTGACCAATGTCGGGTTTTTGTTGCTGGCCATGGGCGGCAAGAGTTGGCTCGGCATGGTGGTAGTCGTCGCGCTCGAGAACTTTTCGGGCGGAATGGGGACCAGTGTGCTGGTCGCGCTGATGGTCGGCCTGTGCGCAAGGGAATTCACTGCCACGCACTTTGCGCTGCTCTCGGCCCTTGCCAGCCTGTCGCGGGTGCTGATTGGTCCGCTCGCGGGGGACATCGCGGTAGTGGGATGGGTCGAGTTCTTTGCAGCATCCCTGTTGCTGGCGATACCGGGTCTGCTGCTGCTGGTGCGTCAGCGTAATCTGTTCCGCAAGCTGGACACACCGCTCACGCCTCCCGGCGCCTGACGCGGGTCGGCCGCCGCGATGACTCAGTCCTCGCGTACCACCCGGAAGCCCACACTGTCGTTGGCGGTCATGCTGCCGAGCGCGTCGCGGGCCGTGGAGCTCAGGGCGTGGGGACCGCTGGAAAAGGCGCCCCCGCGGACCACGCGCCGTGTGCACCCCGGCAGTTCCACTGCACGGCCTTCCGCGGAAGCATCTTTGTAGTTGTCGACGTAGCAGTCCTGCACCCATTCCGCCACGTTCCCTGCCGTGTCATGCAGTCCGTAGGCATTGGCTGCGAAGCGTCCCGCGGTGGTGGGGTGTCGCGGATCCAGATCGTTGCCACAGGTCAGGCAGTGCGCCCTGCCCTTGTCCAGTGTGCGTCCCCACCAGTAGGTCGTGTCAGTGCCGCCGCGCGCCGCGTATTCCCACTCTGCTTCCGTGGGCAGGCGATAGCGCTTGCCGGTCTGGCGGCTCAACCACTGCACATAGGCGCGCGCATCCTCCCAACTGACGAAGCTTACGGGATGTCGGCTTCGATCCCGCCCTGCTTCGGTCTGCGTGCGCAGCGCGTTGGGGGCACGGAAACGGGAGAATTCCGCGGCGGTAATCTCATTCACGCTGATGGCAAATGGCCTCAGCGTGACCCGGTGCTGGGGCCGTTCATTGAAGTCCGCGGCATTCTCGGGGCTGCCCATCAGGAAATCACCGCCCGGCAGTCGCACCATGAGCGGGCCGCCACCGTCCCGAAACGGAGGGCCGGCCTTGGGTTGCGCTACAGGGGTGGCTGACTGACCGTCAGGTGCCGATTGCGCGCGAGTTACGGTCTGCGCTGCTGTTTGCGCGGTCTGATCAACACTGTCCATGCGCGCAGACATCTGCTGCTTCCAGCCCCAGAGCCCGGCGACGATCAGCAATAGCGGCAGCAGCACTTTCATCGGTGGCATAAGGCCGCGCGAGGACGGTTTGTCGACGGCGAGCGGTGTTGCCTTGGGCGGCTGCGGCAGCCCCTCCTGAATGCTCTGCAGGCGGGCCGCGCTGAAATCAGGTCGTGGCAGTTCGTCCGGCTTCTCGCCCACCAGCAGTGCGATGATGGTGGTGTTGTCCTGGCGGGGTACGGCCGCCTCGCTGACCCTGAGCAGCAGTGCATCTACCGCCTGACGGGCGTTGTCGCTGTCGCCGAGGTACTTCACGAGCTCTGCGTGAGAGAGCGTGTCCAGTCCGTCACTGGCCACCAGCAGGCGATCGCCAAGGAGTAATTCGAAGTCCTCCTCCGGGCAATCGATTTCCGCGATATCGTCGCCTGTCATGGCGCTCATGAGCATGTTGTGCGAAAAGCCGGACTGGGCCTTCGCCGGCCTGCCTTCCTGGCCCAGACGGGCGAGGAATCCGCCGTAGCTGTGATCCGCATTGAGCTTGCGCAGTTCTCCCCGGCGCAGCAGGTAGAGATGGCTGTCGCCGACGCTGATCCAGCGCAGCGCTTTGTCCTCGATCACCGCGCACACCAGCGTGCAGCCCATGCCCTGCAGCGCGGCGGTCTCGCGAATTGTCTCCGCAATGGAGCTGTTGGCTTCGAACACGGCTTCGCGCAGCACCGAGGAGAGGGTATCGCTGGGGAAGCGGGCGGTGAGGAATTTGTTGAAGGACTGCACGGCCATGTTGCTGGCGACGTTGCCGGCGGCGTGCCCGCCCATGCCATCGGCCACGATGACCAGCGAGGCCGAGCGCTGCCCCTCGGGGTCGGACAGACGCGTGATCAGGAAGGCATCTTCCTGGTATTCACGGGCGCCGTTGATCTGCGAACCGGCGATATCGAAGGTCAGCATGGGTCGCCCGTCTGCGTGCCCGCCGCGGCCTTGCCGGCCCGGGAGAATATCCTGCAATCTCTCATGCGCCTGAGCTTATCATGGAGGGGCTTGCTGTATGCGCGGTGCCGGGTCTTAAAAGCGCCACCGATTCACTGTCCTGTGAAAACAGGGTGGGACGTGTCCGAGACGGTGCGCAAGCGCGATCTTGTTCAGAGGGGAATCTTCAGTGATGCAGGCAATGCCGTGGCGCGTGATCAATCTGCTCGCAGGTCCGGCAATCGCATGCCTGTTTGCCTGGCTCTTGCCGGCCACCATGCTGGACGGTCAGGGCAACGTCATCGTGCCTGGTACCGCCGCCCGTGCGACGGTCGCCTGCGCGGTGTGGATGGCCTGGTGGTGGCTGAGCGAACCCGTCCCCCTGCCGGTCACCTCGCTGATTCCCGCCGTGATGTTTCCCTTGCTGGGAGTGGGGAACATTGAAACCACTCTGGCGCCCTACGCCGACCCGCTGCTTTTTCTCTTCCTCGGTGGCTTCATGTTGGCCGCTGCCATCGAGAAATGGGGTTTACACCGGCGCTTTGCCTTTTCCCTGCTCCGCCTGAGCGGCGGGCAGACTCAACGCCTGGTGCTTGCCATCATGGTGGCGACAGCCTTCATCAGCTGCTGGCTCTCCAATACGGCCACGGCAGTCCTGATGTTCCCCGTGGCCCTCAGCCTGGCTCGCCATGAATTCGCCGACGACGCGCTCAGGCGCTGCCTGGTCCTGGGCGTGGCCTATGCGGCCACCATCGGTGGCATCGGGACGTTGATCGGTACGCCACCCAACATCTATGTGAGTTCATTCCTCCACAGTCAGTACCACTACACGCTGGATTTCTGGGGCTGGATGGCGCTCGGCATGCCCATCGTGCTGGTCATGCTCCCACTCACCTTCTGGCTGCTCACGCGGGTGTTCTTCCCGCTGCCCACCGGTCGTCTCTCCTTGGAAGGCGTGATGGCGGACGACGTGCACTGGCGCTGGAGGCTGCTGACCCCCCAGGCGCGCGTGACCTTGATGGTGTTCCTTGGGGCTGTCTTGGCCTGGATGACGCGCGGGCTGTTGACGAAGGTGGAGATTGCCGGGCTGAGACCGCTAGCCGCCCTGACCGACGCAAGCATCGCAATGCTGGCGGCCATCACTCTGTATCTCTTTCCAGTGGTTCGGGGTCACGCCCCTGCGCTCGAATGGGAAGATACCCAGCGCCTGCCCTGGGGAACATTGCTCCTGTTCGGTGGGGGGCTCAGCCTTGCCGCCGCCATCGATGCGAACGGGGTGGACAGTCTCCTTGGCGCGGCCTTGTCGGGCATGCCGCAATACCCGAGACCCATAGTGATTGCCGCCATCGCAGCCACCGTCATCTTCGTCTCCGAGGTGGCAAGCAATATCGCCACTGCCGCCGCACTGACCCCGCTGCTTGCAGCGGCCGCACCAGCGCTTGGTCTGACGCCGGTCGAGGTGGCCATCATTGCCGGGCTGAGCGCGAGTTCCGCCTACATGATGCCGGTCGGGACTGCGCCCAACGCACTCGCCTATGGCAGCGGTTACATCACGACGCGCGACATGGCAGGAGTAGGGTTCGTGATGAACATTGCCTCGGTGCTGCTGATCACGGTTGTTGCCGCCCATCTGGTTCCGTCTGTGCTGTGAACGAAGCGGTGTCGCACCCAGGCATGGCTGCCTTGCAGATCTTGCCCATCACGCCGATGTTGGGCGAGATCCGGGCTTGCCTGGCACAACAGGCCGTCACCATCGTGTGTGGCGCCACGGGCTCCGGCAAGTCCACCCGGATTCCCCAGCTCTGCCTGCAGGAGTGGCCCGAGGCGCGCATCGGGCTCACCCAACCGCGCCGCCTGCCCGCACGCACCGTGGCGGCGCGCATTGCCCAGGAGCACGGTTCCCGTCTTGGTGCGACCGTCGGTTTTCAGACCCGCTTCGACCAGCAGGTTTCACAGACCACCCGCCTCAAGGTGATGACCGATGGCATCCTGCTGCAGGAGATTGCGCGCGACCCGGAACTGCGTGCCTACGACATCCTCATCGTGGATGAGGTTCATGAACGCACACTCAACATCGACTTCCTCATCGGCTACCTGCGCCAGCTCCTGCCGCGACGGATGGATCTGAAAGTGATCCTGATGTCGGCGACGATCGAGGCCGAGCGTTTCCAGCGTTTCTTCCACGAGGCCGGCATCGTGGAGATTCCCGGCGCCACGCATCCCATCGAATTGCGTTATCGTCCCACTGGAAATGAGCTCGAAGGGGGCGGCGGTCTCTTCGACGGCATCGTCTCGGCCCTGCGGGAGCTCGATGAGGACGCCCCGGGGGATGTGCTCGTGTTCCTGCCGGGTGAACGCGAGATCAACGAGGCGGCAGAAGCCATCCGCGCCGCCCGATTCCAGGCCACGGAGGTGTTGCCGCTCTATGCCCGGTTGGCGATTGCGGAACAGCAGCGCGTGTTCCAGCCCCATGCAAAGCGTCACATCGTGCTATCCACCAATGTGGCCGAGACCTCGGTGACGGTGCCGGGCGTGCGCCACGTCATCGACAGCGGCTTCGCCCGGATCGCGAGCTACAGCGCACGCAGCAAACTGCAACGGCTGCCCGTTTCCCGCATCTCGCAGGCGAGCGCTGATCAGCGCAAGGGACGCTGTGGGCGTGAGCGCGCCGGGATCTGCATCCGTCTCTACAGCGAAGCCCAGCTCCTGCGCAGCCCGCGCTACACCGAGCCGGAATTGCAGCGCTCCAATCTTGCCGGCGTGATCCTGCGTCTCGCCGATCTGGGGCTTGGGCGCCTGGAAGACTTTCCCTTGCTCGACCCGCCACGCCATACCGCGATCAGCGACGGCTACCAGTTGCTGCGCGAGTTGGGCGCCCTCGATGCAGAGCGACGCCTGCAGCCGTTGGGGCGGCGCCTTGCGCGCCTGCCGCTGGATCCGCGACTGGCGCGCATGGTTCTCGCAGCGCGGGATTACGGTTGTCTCGCCGAAGTGCTCGTGATTGTCAGCGCGCTCAGTGCAGGCGACCCGCGTGAACGACCTGACGATGCGCGCCAGGCGGCTGATCTGGCCCATGCGGCTTTTGTCGATCACCGCTCCGATTTTCTCTGGTTCGTGAATGCCTGGCAGGCCTTGCAGCAGGAGATGATGCCGCTGTCGCGCCGCCAGCAGCAGGTCTGGTGCCGGGCGCGCTTCTGGTCGTGGCGGCGAGTTCGCGAGTGGATGGATATCCAGGCCGAGCTCGTGTCACGCCTCAAGCCCAAGCCACAGGCGGAGACCGCCTCCTATCGCGCCATCCACCAGGCGCTGCTCGCGGGACTCATCACCCGGATAGCGCGGTGGGAGAACAAGAGCGAATACCTTGGCTGCCGCCAGCAACGCATGCGATTGCATCCATCCTCAGGAGTCCGCAGCAGGCCTCCCAAATGGATCATGGCCGGAGAGATCGTCGAAACCACCCTGACCTATGCGAGACAGGTGGCGAAGATTGATCCAAAGTGGGTTTCCCAGGCGGGGGGCAGCCTGATCAGGCGCAGTTACAGCCCTCCGATCTGGGACCAGACACGGGGCGAGGCCTACGTACTGGAGGAGCAGGCTTTGCATGGATTGATTCTCGCCTCGGGGCGTCGCGTGCCTCTGCAGGATCTCGATCCCGCAGAAGCGCACGAAGCCTTCATCCGTCATGCTCTGCTCATGGGTGAACTGGGTGCGAGCCCGTCCTTTCTCAAGCGCAATCTGGCTCTGGTGGCGCGCGTGCAAGCAGCCGAGGCGCGCGCCCGCAGACGTGATTTGCTGGCGGAGGAGGCCAGCCTGCTGGATTTCTATCGCACGCGTGTGCCTCCCGAGGTGACGACCCGGCGCCAGCTGCTGGTGTGGTTGCGTGAAGATCCCGCGCGCGAGGCTGGACTCGTCATGAGTGAGACGGTCGCCACCCGCACCGGCATCGAGCACATCACGACCTATCTCTTCCCGGACATGTTGGAGACGCACGGGCGGCGCTTTCCCCTGGAATACCGCTATGCGCCGGGCGAAGAAGACGATGGCATCACGGTGGAGATTCCGCTCGCGGTGCTGGCGCAGATCCCGCCGCCACCGCTGGACCGCCTCGTGCCCGGTCTGCTGACGGAGAAAATCACCCATCTCGTGCGACGGCTGCCGAAGGAACGCCGTCGGTTCCTGTCGCCGGTCAACGAGTTCGCGCCCGCGCTCACGGCGGCAATCGAAGGTCTACCCGGCAGTTTGACCGAGGCTCTGCAGCTGGCGGTCCAACGCATCACAGGGCTCGCGATACAGGCGCAGGAATGGAATCTCCACGACCTCCCGGCGCACCTTTGCATGCGGGTGAAACTGCTGGACGAGCAGGGGCAGGAACTGGCGAGTACACGTGATCTGGCCGGCTATCTGGAAACCCAGCGTTCCCGCCTGTCGCAGGCCTTCGTGGCCTTGCCATGGCAGTTGCCCGAAGCCAGCGCGCGACATTGGTTGTTCGGAGAACTGCCGGAGGAGATTGTCCACGAGGTCGGGGGAGTGGCTATCCATGGTTATCCCGCGCTTGAGGATCTGGGAGATGAGGTCAAGGTCCAGATCGCGAGCTCACGCGAGGAAGCTATCGTCGCCCATCGGCGCGGCGTGTTGAGGCTGTTGCGCCACGCCCTGCCCGCGGAATGCAAACGCCTGCGCAAGGAGATAACGGCGCTGTCGCGGCTCGAACTCGAAGCGTTACGTGCCGGTTTGGCTGCAAAAATGGGCGAAGAGCTTTTCGACGCAAGTTTTGAGGGCGCGGTGGGCGAATACCCCTTGCCGCGCAACGCGGAAGAGTTCTCAACTATCTGCGTTTCGGTCACGACAACACTTTTTGTTGCCTTGCGTGAACAAGTCGCCAAGCTCGAGGGAATTCTCCCCCGGGTGGTCGCTATTGCAACCGAAACACTGCCGCGCATCGAGGCGCGCTGGCCGGAGGTCGCGATTGAGGTCCGGCACCAGTTCGGAGCCATGTTCAGTGCCGGCTTCCTGGTTCGTCACCGAATGCTTCTGGATCATTACCCGCGCTATCTGGAAGCCCTGCGGATCCGGCTCGCGCGACTGGAGGAAAACCCGGCCTTCGATCGACAACAGCGTGCGACCCTGAATGAGGTTGAACACCGGGCCGAGGCCTGTGCAGATGAACTGCCTCCCGCCGTGCGCCGACGCCTCGAGTTCCTGCTTCAGGAACTTCGTGTTGCGCTTTTTGCGCCCACCCTCAAGACTGCAGAGAAAGTTTCCCCACGACGCATCGAGGCTTTTCTCGTATCGGCTCTCCGGGAGGCATGAAGTTGCATGGAACACGGTTCGGCAATTTTTTCGATTTTCGTGATCTTCGCGGGCGCAGCCGTGCTCGCGACAGTTGCCCTCTGGGCGCGGCAGGCGATCATCGTGGCCTATATCGCCGTGGGCGTGTTGCTGGGACCTTCAGGCCTGGGACTGGTGGGGGATGCAGAGTGGCTGCAGGAGGTCTCCAAGATCGGCATCGTGTTCCTGCTCTATCTGCTCGGGCTCAACATGGTGCCCCGTCAACTCTGGCAGATGTTCCGGGCAGCCACACGCGTGACCCTGTTCAGCTCGTTGGTGTTCCTGGTGCTGGGGACAGGCATCGCCTTGGCCTTCAGTTTTCCGGTCCGGGACTCACTGGTGATCGGCGCGGCCATGATGTTCTCAAGCACCATCATTGGCCTGAAGCTGCTGCCGACCACCGCGCTCCACCATCAGCATACGGGTCAGATCATGATCAGCGTGCTGTTGCTGCAGGACTTGATTGCCATCGTGATGTTGCTGCTGCTCCAGGGCACGGAAGGTGAACGTGGCATAGGTGGTTTCGCCCGCGAACTGCTGGCCCTGCCCCTGCTGGGGCTGGTGGCCTACGCCTGCGAACGCTGGATTCTCGAGCCCTTGATGGTGCGCTTTGATCGCATTCAGGAGTACTTGTTCCTGCTGGTCATCGCCTGGTGCCTCGCGATGGCCGAGCTTGCCCGCGCCGCGGGCCTCTCCCTTGAAATCGGGGCTTTCGTGGCCGGCGTGGCGCTGGCCAACTGTCCTGCGGGCCAATTCATTGCCGACAGTCTTCGACCTTTGCGCGATTTCTTTCTCATCCTGTTCTTCTTCTCGGTGGGCGCGGGGCTCGATTCGGTCCATCTCGGTGGCATCCTCTTGCCGGCTGGAGTGCTGGCGGCCCTGATGCTGGTGGTGAAACCGTGGGTCTTCCGCTTGCTGCTGCGCTGGCAAGGTGAGCCGGACAAAATTGCCCGGGAAGCCGGTGCCCGCCTGGGGCAGATCAGTGAATTCAGCTTGCTGGTGGCGGTGCTCGCAGCCCAGGTGGGGGCACTCAGCGCGCGCGGCTCCAATCTCGTCCAGCTCGCGACGGTTATCACCTTCGTCGTTTCGAGCTACTACATCGTGATGTACCTGCCGAGCCCCATGGCGATCAACGACAAACTCCGGCAGGATTGAGCGCGATGTTGCAAACTTTTGAAAGCCTGATTCGCGCCAGCGGCGAAACGCTGGTGGAAATCTTCCTGCCCTTGCGCGCACGCGTGCAGGGGCAGGGCGCCGCGCGCCGGACCCAGTTGGCGCAACTGCTCGGGGTGAATGAGGCCCAGCTCGTCTGTGGCGTGGGCTTCAATCCCAATTTCCTGAGAGTGCGTGATCTCGGCCGCTTCCTGGGCTTTCCCACCTCGGAGGGGCTGATCAACGATCGCAATTTCCTCTTCATCCATGATCGTTACCGTGAGCTTTCCGTGAACGATGTGGTGGAGGTGTATGCGGCGCTGGGTTCGCTGATGGAGATTCCGTCAGGCGCGGCGGATTTGGTCATCTCCCGTCTTGCGAACCTGGAGGCCCAGGTCGAGGAAACCATCAACCCGGTACTCATCAATGGCTACAAGCTCGAGGTGCTGCGCATCTACCAGAACCGGCTGGCGACCCCCGCCCTGGTGAATACTCGCCTCGGCGCGGAATATGCCGTGATGCGCTCCATGACCGGTGAGGCGCTGGTCATGCTTGAGCAAGGTGTGCTCTCCGTGGCGCGGTTCCTGCGCCATGCCGGCATCAGCGCTGAAGAAAAAATCAGGGCCGCGACCTCAGGCCTTTTGCCGCCGGAGGAAGTCCAGCGCTACCTGTCCGAGCGCCCCGAGGCGCCTGAAGCCGACGCCCTGCGGCGGACTGCCAGCGCGGCCTGAGCCGCAATCCGCAATTCCCGGTCCGATGTCCGATTCCGGGCTCAATCCTCGCCACCAACCCCGCGTTTGAGGGCCACGATTTCCCGCCTGTCGCGACGGTCGGGTCGGCCGACGCCTGCCCGCTCGCCAGCCGAAGTCATGCGCAACTGTTCCGCCAGGGTCGCGCGCGCGGCGATGCTCTCGGCGCCTTCCCGATACAGCGTCTGTGCCACGGGTGCGCCCACTCGCTGGGGCGCCAATCCGATTACCTCGAGATGGAATTCATAGGGTGGTTTGCGCAGGCTGATGTTCATTCCGGCACTGATGGTGCGTGCCGGCTTGGCACGCTGTCCGTCCACCAGGACGTGGCCGGCATTGATGGCTTCCTGGGCCAGGCTGCGGGTCTTGTACAAGCGGGTACACCACAGCCATTTGTCCAGTCGCTGGTCGTGCAGGGGGGCATTCATGGCTATGCTAGGGGTCTGTTGGCACCGTTCGCGGGGTCAAAAAGAATCAGGGTATCTTCGAGGAATCAGTGATGGCCGAGCAGCGACAGTTTATCCCGCTTCCGATCGCCGTGTTGACGATTTCCGACTCGCGCACGGAGGACAATGACACCTCCGGCCGTGCGCTCGTCGAACGACTGCAGGCAGCAGGTCACACCCTTCATGAAAAAGCCATCGTGCGCGATGACATCTACGCCATCCGCGCCATTGTCTCGCGCTGGATTGCCGACCCGGCCGTGTCCGTGGTTCTCACCACGGGGGGCACCGGCGTGACCGGCAGGGACGGCACACCCGAGGCAGTCTCCGTGTTGCTCGACAAGCAGTTGGATGGTTTCGGCGAGATGTTCCGCGTGTTGTCTTACGACCAGATCAAGACTTCCACCCTTCAATCAAGGGCGCTTGCAGGGGTGGCCAATGCCACCTACCTCTTTTGCATGCCCGGCTCGACCGGTGCCTGCACCTTGGCCTGGGACGCACTTATCAGCCAGCAGCTGGACTACCGCAACAGACCCTGCAATCTGGTGGAGCTGATGCCAAGGCTGCTGGAGAAATGATGACTGCCCTTGATCAGTGCAGGGGCAACTGCAGATAGACCAGCAGCGTTTCCTGGGCGGGATTCGCGTTGTCGTCACTGAGCATGAAGACACGGTCATCGCGATGCCAGGCCAAGGCTTCGAAATTGTCGACCGGCCAGCCTTCGGCTGAACTGAATCGCGCCAGAATGGGCGAGGGCAGGGTGGGCGCATCGGGGTTCAGCAGACGCAGGGTGATGATCAGCGGTTTCCAGGGAGCGATGAAGCGACGCTCGAGGGCCAGCAAACGACCGTCCGCCAGCGTGTCCAGCGCCACCAGAGCACCTTCAGGGCTCGCCACCGGATAAATCCATCCCTCCGCAGGGTCGGTGAAACGAAGGATCTGCCCTGGCAAGGCTTCCGCGGGATGTTCGATGCCCACCAGCACGCCATGTCCCGGATGCACGGTCAGCGCTTCCATTCCGTCGTTGGAGGGTAGTGCCCGGATTCCCGCTGCGAGCGGGGCCGCCGGGGTAATGTCCTCCAGCCATCTGCCATTCAAGTCGTGACGCGCCACCCTGTGTCGATGCTCGAAGCTCACCAACAGGGTTTCATGCCCAACTTCCCCATCCAGGGCCAGACCCTCTGCATCCCGATCCGGCCCCTCGAGTTGCTTGCCCGCCGCATCGCGCAGGGGATGCCGGGATACGAACTCGAGCGCCACGAGCTCGTCATGTGCAAACCCGGGACGCAGCGTGAGCAGGTAGCCCTGATCGGATACCGCATGGAGCAGGCCCTCGGCCGCCTGCCATACGAGGCCCGAAAGACCATGAACCGGGTCACCGTCCGGAGCCGTGCCCGCCAGGCGCAGGGCGCCCCGCACCGGTGAGGCCTGCGGCTGCGCTGCCTGTGCGCTCCGTTCGAAACGGAAAGGGCTGGCGAAGTCGGCGCCCCGGGCTCCCGTGCAGATACCTTGCAGGAGCATGAGGACGGACAGCAGGGATTGCAGACGGCGCATGAGGGACCCGATCGCTTCTGACGCATTGCAGTGAGGCGCCTATAATACGCTCCACTATGAGAGTGCTTTGTATCATCGGAGCCTTGGCGGGCATGGTGGGTGTCGCCGCAGACGCGCTTGGCGCGCATCTCCTGCGCGCCACGCTGTCTGACGCCGCGATGGAAAGCTATGCCACGGGCGTGCGCTATCTCATGCTGCATGCGGTGCTGCTGCTGGCCTGTGGACTCCAGTCCACGCGCACCCGCGCCGGCTGGCCGTGGCAGCTCAGCCTGTGGGGTATGCTGGCCGGTGTATGCCTGTTCAGCGGTGGCCTGATGCTCTGGACCACCCAGGGCTGGACCTGGGCGCAGGCCTGCGCCCCGTGGGGTGGCTCACTGTTGATCCTTTCCTGGCTCGGTCTCGCCCTCAGTGCGCTCCTCGCCTGGAACCATCGCCCGCATGGAGCGGTCGGAAGCCCCAATCACAGCACTGTCGGTTTGCCTCGAGGGAGTATCGAATCGTGATGAGAATTTCCGCAATCCTTGTCCTGACTGCCAGCTTTCTGCTCCAGGGCGGGGCCGTCCATGCGCGTACCTTCGCCCTCGAGGGCGATGTGGTCGGTGAACTCGTGCTGATTTCGACCGTGCGCAAGGACACGATCGCAGACATCGCGCGCACCTACAGCCAGGGCTATCGCGAGATGCGCATGGCGAACCCCGATGTGGATCCATGGCTGACCGGTGAGGACACGGAGGTGATCATCCCCAGCCTCTTTGTGCTGCCGGCCGCACCCCGTGAAGGGGTGGTGATCAACGTGCCCGAGATGCGCATGTACTACTTCCCCAAGTTGGGCAGGGGTGAGAAGCCGGTGGTGGCCAGTTATCCCATCAGCATTGGTCGCCAGGACTGGTCGACGCCCAAGGGCACCACCAAGGTGGTTTCAAAGGTCAAGGATCCCAGCTGGACGCCGCCAGCTTCCATTCGCAAGGAACATGCGGCAGAGGGAGACATCCTGCCTGCAGTGGTGCCGCCCGGGCCGAACAACCCGTTGGGGGCTTTTGCGCTGCGGTTGGGTTTTGATGGATATCTGATTCACGGCACCGACAAGCCCTACGGCATCGGCATGCGCGTGACGCATGGCTGCATGCGCCTGTACCCCCAGGATATCGAGCGCGTGTTTCATTCCGTGCCGGTCGGCACCACCGTACGACTGGTCAACGAGCCGTTCAAGGTCGGCTTGAGCCACGGCCGCGTGATGCTGGAGGTTCATCCACCGCTGGAGGAAGATCACAAGCGCTTCCAGGATCGCTTCACCCATGTCATGACGATGCTCACCGCCCGCTACCAGCAGCATGAGTTGCGGCTCGACTGGGAATCGGTGCGGGCTGCGGTGTATCGGGCGGACGGTGTGCCGCGTGACATCGGGGCGGCCTACCCAAAACGCACGGTCGCTGCCCACTGAAAATAATCAGGGAGCCCTGTGCTCCTTCCCGGTCGGATTCGGGATGAAAGCCAAAAAAAACCCCGCCGAAGCGGGGTTTCTTACGTTCAGCGATTGGAATCGCTTACTTGCGCATCGCCTTCTCGAACATGCTGTCGAGGCGGGACTTGTTGTCATTGCAGCAAGCCTGGGCGGCGTCGGCGGCAGCCTGGGCAGCCTGGGCTGCGGCGGCGGCGTCAGCAGCGGCCTTCATGGCCTTGTCGGCGTTGGCGCTGGCGGCACCGGCCTTGGACATGGCTTCGCTGGCCTTGGCTTCCACGGCGGACAGCTGTTCCGGGGTGACATTGGAGCAACCGGCCATCAGGCCGACAACACCGGCAACCAGGGCAGCGCGCATGGCAAGGGAAAGGGTCTTGGTCATCTGAGGTCTCCTATCAACGTGAGCCGACATTCCTAGTGAGGAATTTATTGAATTAACGGTCGAATGTTGAACTAGTTTCGACTTTATCGCAAATACTTCGTCGTTCGATAAGCTGATCTGTAGCAATTCGACCACTTATCGACCGCCAGCTTGCAGACTTGTGAGCTCGGTCACCCCTGTTTTGTGGTGATAATGCCCTCACCGCACAGGAAGAGACGAGCGGTGAACTCATTGTGGCGCGCGCGGACGACCCCAGCTGGCACTGTTCGGGGCCTTGCTCCCGTCCCCTGCTTCCCCATCCGCACGCAACAGTGCCTGGATCGCGCGCTCGAAGCTGTCCATGCGGTGGTCGACACAATATTCCGTGAGGGCCGCGAGTCCGTCCTTGGCCGATTGGCTCTCCTCGATGCGGTGCACCCCCGCCGTGGTCGTGTTGACGGCCGTGAGGTATCCCGCAAGGTAGTGCGCGAAATCGCCGGCCCCTCCCGATTCCGCGGCCTTCACGAATTGGTTGCAGGAGGCTTGGCCGATACCCCAGACCACGTAATTCCCGGCCCCATCGGCGGCTGGCAATGGAGTCGGGCACAGCGCGGTCGCGCACAGAATGGACGCAATAAAGGAGCGTGGGGTTTGGTCAGGCGGCATGAGGGGCAATCCGGCAGTGGCGATGTTCTGAACAGTGCCCGGGCCCGGCGCCAATCGGCCAGGCGACCTCATATGGTGAGGCGGGTCGGGCGATGACGCTTGAAGCGGGTACTCAGGAACTCCATCTGGTCGGCGAGGATACGCCGGTTGGAGAGTGCAAGAAATTCCGCCCAGTTGGGTACGTAGGGCACGGCCAGCAGCGGCATGCGGGCCTGCTCCGGGGTTTTGCAGCCCTTGCGGGTATTGCATGAGCGGCAGGCCGAGACGACGTTCGACCACACATCCAGCCCGCCGCGGGACAAGGGGATGACATGGTCGCGCGTCAGCTGGCCATCGCTGTACTGGTCCCCGCAGTACATGCAGAGGAAGGCATCCCGCCGGAAAAGTTCATGGTTGGAGAGCGGTGGCAGAGTGCGGGGCAGGGGCGCACCGCGACCTGAGCGCTTGATGGCGACGATGCTGTGGATGGTTAGACAGGAACGTTCGCCGGTGGCGCGTGCGCGGCCACCCCGCACGACGAATTCGTGCTCGCCGGCCGTCCAGGCCACCATCCCGCGGGTGTACAGGCAAACAGCGTCTTCCCACGGAATCCAGCGCACCGGAGTGCCCGTGACATCGAGTCGCAAGATGAGAGGTGCGCCAGTCATGTTCCCTGAATTCGAGTGAATCAACGAACCCGAGCCCAACGGGGTGCCCCTGCACCCCGACACCACCAGAACCCGTCGATTGTTCCCCGAATGCCGCACCCCGATCAAGTAAACTCGTGACTTCCCGGCAACACAGGAGTTTCATCTCCCATGACACGGTCCATCGACGATCTGCTGGCCCTGATGCGAAGGCTGCGCGATCCGGAGCGGGGCTGTCCCTGGGATCGTGAACAGACCTTCCAAAGCCTGGTGAAACACACGCTTGAAGAGGCTTACGAAGTGGCGGACGCCATCGAACGGGAGGCGCTCTCCGATTTGCCGGATGAACTGGGCGATCTGCTGTTCCAGGTCGTATTCCATGCCCAGGTGGGGGAGGAGGCTGGCGAGTTCTGCTTCAGTGACATCGTGAGCCGCCTCCACGACAAGCTGGTGCGTCGGCATCCGCATCTCTTTGCAGCGGCAGAAGTCTCGGATGCTGCCGCGCAAGCCCTGGCCTGGGAGCGCATCAAGGCCGAGGAGCGCGCGACCCGCCACACCGCGGACACAGCGCCCAGTGAACTGGATGACCTGCCGGTCGCCTTGCCTGCCCTGACCCGCGCCGTGAAGCTGCAGAAACGGGCCTCCCGCGTGGGTTTCGACTGGTCCACGGCGGGACCCGTCCTCGACAAGATTCAGGAAGAACTGGACGAATTGCGCGAAGTGGTTGCGGATCCCGCCGCCCATGCGGCGCAGGAAGAAGAACTGGGGGATTTGATTTTTGCGGTGGTCAATCTCGCGCGCCACCTCGGCGTGGACCCTGAGGCGGCGACCCGCTCCGCCAACCGCAAGTTCGAACGCCGCTTCCGCTACGTGGAGGACGAGCTTCGGCGCAGCGGCAAGACCCCCGCCGAGAGCGATCTGCAGGAAATGGATGCGCTCTGGGACCGCGCGAAGTCCCTGGGGCTCTAGCGCCCCCTGTATGGCTCAGCGATCCCGCTTGACGATGTACTCCGCAATCTGGCGCAGCGTATCCGCACGTGCATCGAAGCAGGAGAGGGCGTCGATGGCTTCATCGCGCAGGCGGTGGGCGGTGGCCTTGGCCTCGGCCATGCCAAGCAGATTGGGATAGGTCGGCTTGTCGCGGTCCTGATCCGAGCCCTGTGGCTTGCCGATGATCTCGGTCTCGCCTTCGACATCGAGGATATCGTCCTGCACCTGGAAGGCCAGCCCGATGGCGCGAGCATAGATATCGAGGCGCCCTGCATGGGAAGGATCGGTCTGGCCCGAAGCCATGAAGCCGAGACGCACGCTGGCCCTGATGAGCGCGCCGGTCTTGTAGAGATGCATGTTCTCCAGCGCCTCAAGGCTCAGTCGCTTGCCCACGGCGGCGAGGTCGATGGCTTGGCCACCGGCCATGCCGCGAGAGCCACTGGCCGAGGCGAGTTCCCGCAGCATCGCCACCCGCATTCCGGTTTCCACGGTCAGCGCGGGGTCGCTCGCCAGCACGTCGAAGGCCAGAGCCTGCAGGGCATCGCCGACGAGGATTGCGGTGGCTTCGTCATAGGCCTTGTGGCAGGTGGGCCTGCCTCGGCGCAGGTCATCGTTGTCCATGGCCGGCAGATCGTCATGCACCAGTGAGTACGCATGAATCAGTTCCACCGCCACTGCGGATGAATCCAGGGCCGCATCGGGGGTACCGAACACCTCACCGGTGGCATAGACCAGTACCGGGCGGATGCGCTTGCCCGGGCCGAGCACGGAGTAGCGCATGGCCTCGTGCAATGTGATCGGCGGGAGGTCGCCGCGCGGCAGCCACTGATCAAGGGCGGAGTCGGCGCGTGCCTGCAGGCGCGTCAAGGTCTGGGCGAGGGACATGGATTCAGGGCTCTTCGTCGTCGGCCTCGTCGGCCAGGTGGTCGTCAGGGGCGGGTGGCGCGAAATCTTCCAGGGCTTCGCCCTGGCCAGCCTCAGTCAGGATCTTGACCCGCTGCTCGGCGGCTTCCAGCGCTTGTTGGCAGCTTCTGATCAGTGCCACACCGCGCTCGAACTGCTGCAGTGAGTCCTCCAGACTCAGGTCACCGCGCTCGAGGCTCTCGACTAGCTGTTCGAGACTGTTGAGATTGGCTTCGAAGTCCGGACCGGTCTTACGTTTCACGCTTGGCTTCCTGATGAGGCCGCGCACTGTAGCGAGGGCGAGCTTGGGTGGTCAACGCGCGGCGCCGGCCGGATGCAGGCGCCTGTTGCTTTACAGCATGAGCGACCCTAAACTTCGCCGCACTTTAGACTCAGTCTAAATCCGCGGGCGCCGAGGGGTGCCCCGGCCTTGCAATCACAGATTTCAAAACCACAAACGGAGGGTGTAATGCCGTCACTCAAAGGTTCCAAGACCCAGGACAACCTGAAAGCCGCGTTCGCAGGTGAGTCGCAGGCGAATCGTCGCTATCTGTACTTCGCACAGAAGGCCGACGTGGAAGGTTTCAACGACATCTCCGCCGTCTTCCGCTCCACCGCTGAAGGCGAGACCGGCCACGCCCATGGCCATCTCGAGTATCTGGAAGAAGTGGGTGATCCGGCTACCGGTGAGCCGATCGGCACCACCAACCTGAACCTCAAGGCTTCGATCGCCGGTGAAACCCACGAGTACACCGACATGTACCCTGGCATGGCCAAGACCGCCCGTGAGGAAGGCTTCGAAGAGATCGCCGACTGGTTCGAGACCTTGGCCAAGGCCGAGCGCTCGCACGCCAACCGCTTCCAGAAGGCGTTGGACTCGATGGGCTGAGGCGGACGCACACAGCGACCGTAACCGGAAGCCGGGACTCGTCCCGGCTTCCTTGTTTACAGAGACACACCACGAGGCGGGCGGCATGAGCGAAGCGAAAGAAGGACGCAGAGAGGGCAGTCTCGAGGCACCTACCCGGCACCCGCTGGGCTGGAAGGAGCCCGAGTTTTATCAGGAAGCCCCGCTCTTCGAGGAGCTGGAGCGCGTGTATGACATCTGTCATGGCTGCCGCCGTTGCGTGAGTCTGTGCAACAGCTTCCCGGTGCTGTTCGACCTGGTTGATGAATCGCCGACCATGGAAGTCGACGGTATCGACAAGAAGGATTACTGGAAGGTCGTGGACCAGTGCTACCTCTGCGATCTCTGCTATATGACCAAATGCCCCTACGTACCGCCCCACGAGTGGAACGTGGACTACCCGCACCTCATGCTGCGCGCCAAGGCGGTCAAGTTCGAGAAGGGCGAAACACCCCTGCGGGACAAAATTCTCTCCGCCACCGACGTGGTGGGGCGGATTGCCTCCATTCCGGTGGTCGCGCAGACCGTCAATGCCGTCAACCGCATAAAGCCCGCCCGCTCGTTGCTGGAAAAGACGCTCGGCATCCATGCAGAGGCGCCACTGCCGAAATTCGAAAGCAACACTGCGCGCAAACGACTTTCCCGCCGCACCGACGGCAAGCCCGCAACGGTGCCGATGGCGACGACCGAAACCACTGGTAAGGTAGCCATCTTCGTCACCTGCTACGGTGACAAGAATTCCCCGGAAATCGTCGAGGATCTCTACGAAGTTCTCGCGCACAACGGTCTTGAGGTCGTGGTTGCGCCGGCCAATCAGTGCTGCGGCATGCCTAAACTCGAGCTCGGGGATCTGAAAGGCGTCGAGAAACTGAAGGACGGCAACATCGCGCAACTGGCCGAGCTGGTGGACCAGGGCTACGACATCGTTGCGCCCATTCCGAGTTGCGTGTTGATGTTCAAGCAGGAACTGCCGCTCATGTTCCCCGAGGACGCCGGCGTGCAGAAGGTGAAGCGGGCCTTCTTCGATCCCTTCGAATACCTGATGCACCGGCACAAGGCCGGCCTGCTCAAGACCGATTTCAAGCATGGTCTCGGCACGGTGGCCTATCACGTGCCCTGCCATCAGCGGGTACAGAACATCGGCCTGAAGACCAAGGACATCCTGGAGCTTGCCAGCGGCACCAAGGTCACGCCGATCGAGCGTTGTTCCGGTCACGACGGCACCTATGCCGTCAAGGCCGAGAACTATGGCTTTGCCAAGAAAATCTGCCGGCCGGTGGTCAAACGGGTAGGCGACGAGCCTTTCGACCACTACCTGAGTGATTGCCCCATGGCGGGCGAACTCATTGAGCAGGGTGTCGAGCGCGAACGCGCCAGCTCTGCTTTTTCTCTTCTGCGACTAGCCTACGGAATCTGAAACCATGACCTCCAGAGCACTCTCTCGCGCCGATCTCATGCCGCTGGAGCGTTACCACGCCGAGCGTCCCGCGTTCCGCGCGCGAGTCATCGCGCACAAGATCACCCGTCAGGTGGCCTTGGGCCCCCATGTCACGCTGCTGTTCGAGGACGCCCTGACCATCCAGTACCAGGTACAGGAGATGCTCCGTGTGGAGCGCATTTTTGAAGCCGAGGCCATCGATGAGGAGCTCGCGGCCTACAATCCGTTGATTCCTGATGGTGACAACTGGAAGGCGACCATGCTCATCGAATATGGGGACGTCGAAGAACGTCGCGTGGCGCTGGAGAAGATGGTGGATATCGAGCATCGGATCTGGGCCCGGGTGGGGCAGCATCCGCCGGTGTTCGCCGTCGCTGACGAGGACCTCGATCGCAGTCGCGACAACAAGACCGCGGCGGTCCACTTCCTGCGCTTTCCGCTGGATGCGGCCAGCATCACCGATCTCAAGGCCGGTGCGGTGCTCGGCTTTGGCGTCGATCATCCGGCCTACACCCACAGCATCCAGGCAGTCGGCAGTGCCACGCGCGAAGCGCTCGTGGCCGACCTTGCTTGACGGGGTGAGGTGCTTCAACCAACATCCGCGCCGGTTACGTGACCGGTGTCAGGATGGTGGGATTTGAGCTCCAGATACGATGCTGCTGATATCGAGGTCCTCACCGGTCTCGAGCCCGTGCGCAAGCGCCCGGGCATGTATACCGACACCTCCCGGCCCAATCATCTAATACAGGAAGTCGTCGACAACAGTGTCGATGAGGCCATTGCAGGACATTGCAGCCGCATCGACGTCGTGCTGCAGGAAGATGGCTACGTCGAGGTCACGGACGACGGCCGGGGAATGCCGGTGGACCTCCATCCGGGCGAACAGGTCTCGGGGGTGGAAGTCATCCTGACTCGCCTGCACGCGGGCGGAAAATTTTCCGGCAAGAACTACAAATTTTCCGGCGGGCTGCACGGCGTGGGCGTATCCGTGGTGAACGCACTCTCGCAGCGCCTCGAGGTGCGCGTGCGTCGCGGGGGCGCCGAATACGCCATGGCCTTTGCCTCTGGCGAGCGCCAAGGTGATCTTCTCGAAACCGGCAAGGTGGGCCGCAACAACACCGGCACCCAGATTCGCTTCCTGCCCGATCCCAAATACTTCGATACCGTACGCATTGCGGTGCCGCGACTGAAGCATCTGCTGCGCGCCAAGGCCATCCTCTGTCCCGGCCTCACCGTCAATTTCCATGAAGCGGCCACCGGCGATCGCGTGAGCTGGCAGTACCAGGATGGCTTGCGTGGCTATCTCACCGCAGCTTTGCCAGATGCGGATCTGGTGCCCCAGGAGGCCGCTGCCGGCAGCATGGAGAGTGCGCAGGAAGCTGTGGCCTGGGCCCTGCACTGGCGCGCCGATGACGGCGAACTCATCACCGAGAGCTATGTGAACCTCGTGCCTACCTTGCAAGGAGGCACGCACGTGAACGGACTGCGCCAAGGCTTGCTCGACGCGGTGCGCGAATTCTGCGAATTCCGCAACCTGCTGCCACGGGGTGTGAAGCTCACTGCTGATGATGTGTTCGACCGATGTACCTACATTCTCTCGGTAAAGCTCAGCGAGCCGCAGTTTTCCGGCCAGACCAAGGAACGCCTGTCATCCCAATCCTGCACGCCATTTGTCGCGGCAGCCGTCCGGGATGCCCTCACCCTGTGGCTGCACCAGCATGTCGAGGCTGGTGAGCGGATCGCCGAGCTCGCCATCGCGCGGGCCCAGACCCGGCTCAAGGCCAGCAAGACCGTGGTGCGCAAGAAGGTTGCCGGCAACGGGCCAGCGCTGCCGGGCAAGCTCGCGGACTGCACTTCGAACGATCTCGCGGAATCCGAACTTTTCCTGGTGGAGGGCGATTCGGCCGGGGGCTCTGCCAAGCAGGCGCGGACCAAGGAAACCCAGGCCATCCTGCCGCTGCGCGGCAAGATTCTGAACACCTGGGAGGTCGAGTCTTCGCAGGTGCTGGCCTCACAGGAAGTCCATGACATCGCGGTGGCCCTGGGTATCGACCCCGGCAGCGAGGACATCAGCGGTCTGCGCTACGGCAAGGTTTGCATTCTCGCGGATGCCGACTCCGACGGTGCCCATATCGCGACCTTGCTGTGCGCGCTCTTCTTGCGGCACTTCCGCGCCTTGGTGACCGCAGGACACGTTTTCGTTGCCATGCCGCCGCTCTACCGCATCGATGCGGGTAAGGAAGTGCTCTACGCCCAGGATGAGGCGGAGAAGGAACGTGTGCTTGCCCGCATCACGGCAGATCGCATCAAGGGCAAGGTGAATATCCAGCGCTTCAAGGGCTTGGGTGAGATGAATCCACTGCAACTCCGCGAGACCACCATGGCGCCGGAGTCACGTCGCCTCGTGCAGCTCACGGTGGATGCGGAGCATCCTGCGGATCCCCTGCTCGACATGCTGCTCGCGCGCAAGCGTGCCTCCGACCGCCGCGTGTGGCTGGAGCGCAAGGGTAATCTCGCGATCATCGACTGAGGCCTTCCAGGAAAAAGCATGGGCGAAAAAGCCGCGATAGAAAGCAAGCCACTGCGCGAATTCACAGAGCAGGCGTACCTCGACTATTCGATGTACGTGATTCTCGATCGCGCGCTCCCGCATCTCGGTGATGGCCTGAAGCCGGTGCAGCGCCGGATCATCTACGCCATGTCGGAGCTGGGCCTGGCCGCCGGCGCAAAGTACAAGAAATCGGCGCGCACGGTGGGCGACGTGATCGGCAAATTCCACCCGCATGGAGACTCGGCCTGTTACGAAGCCATGGTGCTGATGGCACAGCCATTCAGTTATCGCTACCCACTGGTGGATGGCCAAGGCAACTGGGGCTCGCCGGATGATCCGAAATCCTTCGCCGCCATGCGCTACACCGAGGCCAAGCTCACGCCCTATGCCGATGTTTTGCTGAGCGAACTGGAACAGGGAACCGCGGATTGGGTGCCCAACTTCGATGGCACGCTGGAGGAGCCTCGCCTGCTGCCGGCGCGCGTCCCGAACGTGCTGCTCAATGGCACCACCGGCATCGCGGTGGGCATGGCAACCGACATCCCGCCCCACAATCTGCGCGAGGTGGTGCAGGCTTGCATCCATCTGCTTGAAAACCCGACCGCCACGGTGGCCGAACTCTGCACCCACGTGCTTGGGCCGGACTTTCCTTCCGGTGGCGAAATCATCAGTTCTCCGGAGGATCTCAGGCAGATCTACGAGACGGGCAACGGCGGAGTGCGCATGCGCGCCTGCTACGAGGCCGAGAACGGCAGCGTGGTGATCAATGCCTTGCCCTATCAGACCTCCGGCGCGCGGATCATCGAGCAGATCGCCGAGCAGATGCAGGCCAAGAAGCTGCCCATGCTCGAGGACGTCCGCGACGAATCGGATCACGAGACGCCTATCCGCATCGTGCTGGTGCCGCGTTCCAACCGGGTGGACATCGAGCCCCTGATGCAGCACCTGTTCGCCACCACCGATCTGGAACGAAGTTTCCGGGTGAACCTGAATGTCATCGGCTTGAACGGCCTGCCGGGGGTCAAGAACCTCAAGAGCCTTCTGGTCGAGTGGCTGGAGTACCGCACCGAAACCGTCCGCCGCCGGCTGCAGTTCAGGCTGGAGAAAGTCACTGACCGCCTGCATATCCTGGCGGGTTACCTCATCGCCTATCTCAACATCGAAGAGGTCATCCGCATCATCCGCTTCGAGGATGATCCCAAGGCGAGCCTGATGGCCCGCTTCGAACTCTCTGAACTGCAGGCCAATGCGATCCTCGATCTTCGCCTGCGCAACCTCGCCCGTCTGGAGGAAAACCGCATCCGGGGCGAGCAGCGCGAGCTGGATGCCGAGCGCAAGCGTATCGAGCTGATTCTGGGTTCTCCGCGGCGGTTGAAGACACTCGTCAAGGATGAGCTGACGGCGGATGCAGAGGAATTCGGCGACCCGCGTCGCACCGCACTGGTCCGCCGTGCCGCAGCCCAGGCCCTGGCCGAGACGGATCTGATTCCAGCCGAACCCGTGACGGTCGTGCTGTCCGAGAAAGGCTGGGTGCGCGCGGCCAAGGGGCATGAAATCAATCCGGCCGAGCTCGGCTACCGCAGCGGAGACCAATATCTCGCCGCGGCGCGAGGGCGCAGCAACCAGACCGTGGTGTTTCTGGGGGCGGACGGACGCAGCTACTCGCTGCCAGCGCACACCTTGCCCTCGGCCCGTGGCATGGGCGAACCCTTGGCGGGGCGGCTCACTCCTGCGGATGGCGTGCCCTTCGTGGGGCTTGCGCTGGGTGCCGGAGAGCAACGGCTGATCATCTGCTCCGATGCAGGCTACGGTTTCACGGCGAGCCTCGAGATGCTCAGCGTGCGCAACAAGGCAGGCAAGTCACTGCTCAGCCTGCCGGAGGGCGCGCGCGCCTTGCCACTCGTGCCGGTGGCGGACCCCACGCAGGACGATCTCGCCTGTGTCACCACCACGGGGCATCTGCTGGTGTTCAAGGTGGCAGAACTGCCGGAGCTTGCGCGAGGCAAGGGCAACCGTCTCATCGGCATCCCTGCGCCCAAGGCAAAGAAGGGCGAGGAACTGCTGCGTGGGGTGGTTGCCATTCCTGCCGGCTGGAGCCTCAAGCTCTTTGCCGGCAACCGTCATGTCACGCTCAAACCACGAGATCTCGATGCTTACCGGGGCGAGCGGGGACGGCGCGGCAACAAGCTGCCACGAGGCCTGCAGCGCGTGGATGCCTTGGAGGCAGTGGAGTAGGGCGGCTCACAGCAGGTTTTCCTGCGGCAACTCGGGAGGGAAATTGCTCATGCCCACACCTGCCAGTCGGTAGCGGGTCGTGGCTGGCAGATCCACCCGCGCAAGCAAGGCCAATGCCTGCTCCACCAGTTCGGCCGCACTTTGCACGGGTAGCGGTGGCGTGATGCTGCGTGAAAGGGTCTGGAACTCCGCAGTCTTGAGCTTGAGCACCACGGTGCGGCCGATACGCCGACGACGCTGTGCCGTGAGCCAGGTCTTGAGCGCACATTCGCGCACCACAGGCGCGAGCCCGGCAATCTCGAGATCCTCGGCCAGCGTCTGCTCCACGGAGATCTGCTGCAGCGGGCGATCGGGTGCAACCGCGCTGTCGTCTTCACCAAGAGCGAGGCGTGCCAGTCGGTCGCCCATGCGGCCAAACCGTCGCACGAGCTCGTCACGACGCACCTGTCGCAAATCACCTACACGCATGATGCCCAGCAATTGCAGTTGATGTTCCGTCGCGCGCCCCACGCCCGGCAGTCGTCCCACCGGCAAGGGCGCCAGGAAATCCTTAACCTCATGCGGCTGAATCACGAACAGGCCATCGGGCTTGCGCCAGTCAGAGGCAATCTTTGCGAGGAATTTGTTTGGCGCGACGCCCGCTGAGGCGGTGAGTCCGGTGACGGCGCGGATCTCCTGACGAATCTGCCGTGCCACCAGGGTGGCCGTCGGCAGATCCTGTTTGTTCGCGCTCACATCGAGATAGGCCTCGTCCAGCGACAACGGTTCGACGAGATCCGTGTGCTGATGGAAGATTTCGCGAATCTGCCGCGAGACCTCACGGTACCGGGGAAAGTCCGGCGGCACGAAAACCGCGTCCGGGCACAGGCGTTCCGCGGTCACGGCCGGCATGGCTGAGCGCACGCCGAATTTCCGCGCCTCGTAGGAAGCTGCGCAGACCACCGAGCGCGATCCTCGCCAGGCAACGACCACGGGTTTGCCGCGCAAGGCCGGCGCATCCCGCTGTTCGACCGAGGCATAGAAGGCGTCCATGTCCACGTGGATGATCTTGCGCGACATGGGCAGAGGATAGCGCCGCGGCAAGGAGGACGCACAGACGTCCCCGGGTCGCCGGTGTCGGCGGGCCATCCACACCGAATGGGCACCCGGCGTTGCATGGCTCGGGGGATTGTGCTCGGATGCGAACCCGGCCCTCTGGAGTCTCGCGTGAACGACACCCCCTCAGCGCTTGCCACAACGCGCGCGCCGCGCCCCTTGCACCAGCGCATCTTTCTTGGACTTGCCGTTGGGGCGCTTGCCGGCCTCGCGGTGAACACCTGGTCGGGAGGTGCGCCCTGGGTCGCCGCGGTGATCGACAACTTCACCCAGCCTGTCGGCCAGATTTTCCTCAGCCTGTTGCTGATGGTGGTGGTGCCCCTGGTGTTCTCCTCGCTGGCACTCGGTGTCGCAGGCCTCGGCGACATGAAGCGCTTGGGCCGGGTGGGTGTCCGGTCCTTCGTTTACTGTTTCGTGATTTCCGCCATCTCGGTGCTCATCGGACTGACACTCGCCAATGTCCTGGAGCCGGGGAGAAAACTTGATCCCGAGGTTTCGGCCGCCCTGCAGGCGCGTTACGCTCAGGACGCGGGGCAGCGGGTGGCGGCCGCCACCACTGGCCAGTCTCAGCAGAGTCCACTGGCCCAGGTGGTGGCGACGATCATTCCGCGCAATCCGATCCAGTCGGTTGCCACAGATCCACCGAACATGCTGCACCTCATGTTCTTCGCCATGATGGTCGGCATCGCCATGGCGTTGCTGCCGCCACCACAGGTGGCGGGGCTTGCGGCAGCGCTCGAAGGCTTGTTCGCGGTGTCGAGCAAGCTCATCAGTCTAATCATGGAATTTGCGCCATATGCGGTGGCCTGTCTTCTCTTCGGCAATCTGGCCCTGTTCGGCATTGATCTTCTCGCATCTCTCGGCTGGTTCCTGCTGACCGTCCTGCTGGGCCTCGGGCTGCACATGTTCGGCGTGTACTCGCTTGCAGTGCGCTGGTTCGGTGGGATGGCGCCCCGGACCTTCTTTCGCGCGGTACGCACTGCCATGCTGACCGCATTCTCCACTTCGTCCTCCAATGCGACCCTCCCCACCACGCTCGCGGTAGCGGAGCAGAATCTCGGCATCCCGAAGCAGATCTCGAGCTTCGTGCTCACCGTGGGCGCGACAGCCAACCAGAATGGCACGGCACTCTACGAAGGCGTCACCGTGCTTTTCCTGGCCCAGCTCGCGGGTGTTGACCTCACCCTTGGCCAGCAGTTGATGGTGGTGTACCTCGCCATTCTGGGCGGCATTGGCACGGCAGGTGTGCCAGCAGGTTCCATTCCTTTCATCATCGGCATCCTCGCGACCATCGGCGTTGATCCCGGACTCATCGCGATAGTGCTGGGAGTGGACCGCGTGCTCGACATGTGCCGCACCACGCTCAATGTCACGGGCGATCTCACAGCGGCAGTTTATGTGGCGAGAGTGGAGGCAGAGCGGGAGGTGGTGGCTGCCAATCGTCGCGTCACGGAGGATTCCTGATGCCGGCAAGGCCCTCGCCAGCAAGGGCGATCTGATGGCCGAGCCACGTACCTTGGACAGCCTGCCGGGCCCGCGTGGCTGGCCCGTGCTCGGCAATTTCCCGCAGGTCGACTTCCGCCGCTTTCACTTGCAGCTCGAAGAGTGGGCGGAGCGGTACGGCGAGTGCTACCGCATGTCCTTCGGCCCGAAAAAATTCCTGGTGACCTGTGATCTGGCGCTCGCGCAGGATCTGCTCAAGGATCGCCCCGACCGTTTCGGTCGCCAGCTCACCATCGAGCCCGTGTTCGATGAACTCGGTTTCAATGGCGTCTTCTCGGCGGAAGGGGACAACTGGCGGCGTCAGCGACGGGTCGTCATCACAGCGCTCAATTCGGCGCATCTCAACCGCTCCTTCGATGCCATGCGTGAAACCACCGGCAGGCTTGAGCGTCGCTGGCAGCGCGCTGCCCGGCAGGGCCAGGTGCTCGATCTACCGCGAGAGTTGATGCGCTACACCGTGGACATCACCACGCAGCTCGCTTTCGGCATCGACTTCAACACCCTCGAGACCGAGGGCAACATCATCCAGGACGATCTCGACCGGGTCTTCCCCATGCTCAACGGGCGACTCGCCGCGCCCGTTCCCTGGTGGCGCTGGTTCCGCCTGCCCAAGGACCGGGCCCTGGATCGGGCCGTCCACTCCGTGCAGGCCCGTATTGGCGAGATCATCCGCGAGTGCCGGGCACGTCTCGTGGCACGCCCCGAGCTGCGGGAGTCACCGGAGAACTTTCTGGAAGCGATGATTGTGGCGCAGGAAGCGGAACAGTTGCCCTTCACTGATCGGGACATCGTGGCGAACGTCTTCACCCTGCTCCTGGCCGGGGAGGACACGACCGCCAACACGCTCGCCTGGGCCATCAAGATGTTCATGGATCATCCAGAAGCGTTTGACGCAGTCCGCGCCGAAGTCGACGGCAGGTTGGGGTCGGACACGATACCCGTCAATTTCGCGCAGGCCAGCGATTTCCCGCTCATGGACGCCTTTGCCAACGAGACCATGCGGCTCAAGCCCGTGGCGCCAATCAACGTGTTCGGCACGAAGAGGGAAACGGTACTGGGTGACATCCTCCTGCCCGCCGGCAGTGGCGTGGTGCTGCTGGCACGCCGACTCGCCACGCGTGAGGCGTATTTCCACCATGCCGACCAATTCCAGCCCGAGCGCTGGCTTGCGGCCCGGGCAGCCACCGGCGCCCACTATCCCCGGGCCTTCACGCCCTTCGGTGGCGGACCGCGCTACTGTCCCGGTCGCAACCTCGCGTTGCTGGAAATTCGCCTGGTGCTCGCCATGGTCTGCCGGAATTTCGAATTTGCGCTCGCAAAATCCGATCTCCCCGTCAACGAAGCGTTCGCCTTCACGATGGGCCCGGAGAATCTCCTGGTGCGCCTCAGCCTTCGGCAGTGACCGGATCCAGATCAGGTTGCGTACACCCGCACAGGACCGGCGCCCGGCAGGTCAATGTGGCACCGGACTCCGGCCTCAGGCTACTCTAGGCGCCTGCTTGCTCCCGGGCACGTCGTGCGTCGACCCGGGAAGCGCCTTTTCCGGTGCAACGGAGGTCTGGATGCGCAATGCCCTGCATGAGCAACTGCTCAAGGCTGGCCTGATCGATGAAAAACGTCTGGATGAGTCCGAGCGGGAGAAGAAGCGCAGGGACCAGCCGCCGCAGCCCCGCCAGGGCGGCCAGCCGCAAGGTGGCAAGGGTCGGGCACGTCATCATGGCAAGGGCCAAGGCCAGGGGCCTGGCGGGCACCAGCACGCGCAGCGGAACCCCGGACCGCGACAGCCCTCTGCGGGCGATTCCCGCGACAGGCCGCAGCCACGGCCGGCGCAGGCCGGCGCACGCAACCCGTCGCGTCGTGACGCGGCCAGCACGCCGGGCGACGCCACTGCCAAGGCCAACGCGCAAGCGGAGCGTCGTGCACTCGAACGTGAGATAGTCCAGATCATCAAGGCCAACCGCCATCCCCACAACGATGGAGACGAGGTCTTCAACTTCGTGGACGGCCGCAAGATTGGCCGCATCTACTGCACCGCCGAGACCGGGAATCGGCTCACGGCAGGGGAACTCGCCATTGTGCGTTTGCGCACGCGTTATGCCGTGGTGCCCACTGCGACTGCGGCCGGCATCGCCGCCAAAGCCCCCGAGTTCGTGCTGGTGGCCAATCCTCAGGCGGCTGCCCCGGAGGCGGTCGATCCCGCCTACGCTGAACATCCCATCCCGGACGATCTGCGCTGGTAGCGCAGCCTGTCCATTGGCAAGGCAATCGCTCTTGAATGAGCAACAACGGAGGACGAGCAATGACGCTCTCGGAACAACTGGACAACATTCGCGCAGGCGGCGCGAAAATGATCCCGCCCGACAAGCTGGCGGTGATGACTGAGGCCACCCGCAAGCTCCGTGCTTCGGGGATCCTGGAGGGCATGATCAAAGTGGGGGCCACCCTGCCGCCCTTCCTGCTGGCGAACGTGCGTGGGGAAACCCTGGCCTCCAGCGCCGCCATGGGGCCGCGCGGGATGGTGCTGACGGTCTTTCGCGGCCACTGGTGACCCTACTGCATTGCGGAGCTGTATGCTTTGCAAGGCATCGTGGAGCCCCTGAAAGCGCTGGGCGTGAGCCTGGTGGCAATCTCGCCGCAGCTGCCCCAGCGCGGGCAGACGATGGTGGAAAACAAGCCACTCGCCTTTGAACTGCTGAGTGATCCGGGCAACGCCTACGCGGCCAGCCTTGGTCTGCGCTTCAAGGTGCCGGCAGACGTGGAACCCATCTACCGGAGCTTCGGCATCGATCTCGCCGCCAGCAATGGAGAGGACAGCTGGACCCTGCCCATGCCGGCGCGCTTGGTGGTGGACGGTGGCGGTGTGGTGCGTCACATCGAGGCGGATCCGGATTACACGGTGCGGCCAGAACCTGCCGAGACCCTGGCCCAGGTGGAGAGCCTGCTGCGGGCATGACGACAGGCCTGTGCCGGGCCGCAAGCACCGGCACAGGCTTCAATGAACACAGGGATCTGAATGAACATGAGCTCTGCGGGCGTGGCCCGCGATTTGCGTGTGGCGGTGATCGGGTCCGGTATGTCGGGCCTGCTTTGCGGCATCAAGCTGCGCGAGGCGGGTTATCGGGATATCGTGATCTTCGAGAAGGCCGAACGCCTCGGCGGCACCTGGCGCGACAATACCTACCCCGGACTGTCGTGTGATGTTCCCTCTCACCACTACGCCTATTCCTTCGAACTCAATCCGGACTGGACGCATCTCTTTTCGCCCGGCGGCGAGATTCTGGACTACTTCGAGCGTGTGGCAGACAAGTACGGCCTGCGGGAATTCATTCGCTATCGGGCTGAAATCACACGCGCCTGCCATCTCAAGGGTCGCTGGGAGCTGAGCCTCAAGGACGGCGCCACGGAGACCTTCGATGTGGTGATCTCCGCCACCGGCGTGCTGCACCATCCGGTTTACCCAGACATTGCCGGTCGCGAGACGTTTGCCGGCGCGAGTTTCCACAGCGCCAGATGGGATCACAGCGTTCCGCTGGACGGCAAGCGGGTCGGGATCATCGGCACCGGTTCCACGGCCGTGCAGATTGTCTCCGCGCTGGTGCCACGTGTTGCGCACCTGAGCCTGTTCCAACGCACCGCGCAGTGGATCCTGCCGTTGCCGAATCCGCCCTACACCGAGGAGGAGCGGGAATCCTTCCGGAACTCTCCACAGCAGATGCGCGAGACCTACGAGTTCTGGGCGCGACGCTTCCAGAACACCTTCGCACGCGCCGTGATCGGCGATCGCGAACAGATGGAGCGTATCGAGGAGATGTGCCGGGCGAACCTTGAGAACGTCAAGGACCCCGTGCTGCGCCAGCAACTGACGCCCGATTACCAGGTCGCCTGCAAGAGGCTGATCATGAGCGACACCTTCTACTCGGCCATCCAGCAGCCGAACGCGCGTCTGGTCACGACCGGAATCTCGGCCATCGAGCCGGAAGGCGTGCGCACCGTCGACGGCGAGCTCCATGGCCTCGATGTGCTGGTCTACGCCACGGGCTTTGATGGGCATGCGTTCATGCGCCCCATGGAGGTGCTGGGCGAGGATGGCCGCTCTCTGAGTGACGCGTGGCGCGAAGGTGCCCAGGCCTATCGGTCCGTTGCCGTGCCCGGATTTCCGAATTTCTTCATGCTGGTCGGCCCGAACAGTCCCATCGGCAATTTCTCCCTCATCCTCATCGCCGAGATGCAGCTCGCCTACATCCAGAAACTGATGGAACGGCTGCGCACCGGCGATTGCACGACTGTGGCGCCAACCGAGGAAGCCACGGTGCGGTTCAACGCAGCACTCAAGGACGCGATGAAGAAAACGGTGTGGGTTTCCGGCTGTCGCAGCTGGTATCTGGACCGTCACGGCAATCCGGCCATGTGGCCCTGGAGCTTCGAACGTTTCGAGCGTGAGATGCGCCAGCCGGACTACGCGGACTTCAAACTCTCGGCCTGAGGCCGAAGTCAGGGCAGATTCAGCCGAAGGCCCGCGCCAGGCGGTGCAGGATGCCGTCAGGCTCGGCGAGCCCCAGACGGATGATTTCATCCGCCCGCGCCTGACTGTCTGCCACGGAGTAGAGCCGCAACTCTTCGGCATTGCCGGAAGGGCGGAGATGCGCCACATCGCCGTTGCTGAATTGCAGACGCAGGCCGTCGGTGTAATCACGGCCGACCAGCGCATCAAAACCGAAGTCATGTGAGAAGAAGCTCTCGAGCGGTGGTGAGGGCTCCGTGCCTTCGGCACAAGCCTCCAGGATCCGCAGGCTGCGCGCCCTGGGAAAGTTCCGCAGCAGGCCGGCCCGGCTGTACCGTCGGGGCAGGGCCTCGAACAGCTCGGCCATGCGCAACCCGCGTGATTTCATCTGTGCCAGCACACTGAACAGAGGCAAGAAGGCATCCCGGGTGGGCAGGGCGCGCAGCAAATGGGAGTCGCGCCGTAAATCCGTGGCGGTGAGAAATCCGCCGTTCGCCTCCCAACCACACACGCGCTGACAACCGCGCCCACGCGCTTCCAGCATGCCGGCTATGACATAGGGCGACCCGATCCGGGTCCGGGGCTCGAGCACCGGGGCGAGCCTGCCGCGAGTGATGGCGTCGTTGCAGCTGATGGGGACCACGACGGCATCGGCCTCCAGGCTTTCCGCCACCACCATGCCAACGAGATCACCGCCGAAGAAACGCGCGCTCACCCTGCCCCCGGCCCCGTATTCCAGACCCACCACAAGCGGGCGATCACTGTCGCCATCCGTCGAGACCAGGGCATCGAAGCGGTGACCCGCGCGGCTCTGCTCCTCTGCGAGCGCCTGCAGTCCGTCGAGTGTTGCCTCGTCGATTGCCTCGGTGTCGATGGGGACGAAAGTTTCGCTCCGCCCGGTGGCTGTCACGTTCGCACCCAGTGCCTCCAGCGCCTCCACCAGCAGATCACGTCCCACAGCCGAGTGCTGGTAGACCAGTACCCGCAGACCAACCAGAGCCGTCTCACCAAAGAAATCCACATAGCGCTGTCGATACTCCCGCGCCCCTGCGGGCTCCACCGCCGGCAGCTGCTGTCCGGTCTCGCGCAGCATCCCCTGAGCATCGAACGCGGAGGCTGAAGCCGGCTGGCGCATGAGCGCATCACGCCATGCGGCGACCCGCGCGGCGATGGGGGCCTCATCCGTTTTCATCAATTCGCCGATCGCTGTGTTGGTCTTGTAGCCGTTGCGATCAAAGGGAATGTGACTGCCGGTCACCATCATGCTGCCCGCGCCTCGTGCCAGCGCATAGGCCGCCAATGCAGGGGTGGGAATGGCGCCAAGATTCACGGTGCGCAAACCAGCATCGCTCACGGCGCGATGGATGGCCTGCGCGAGTCCACCGCGACCATTGGCCACCGGCACGCGAGCAATGGAGCTGGGACGCAAGTCATGCGCGAGATAGAAGGCGTCGCCGGCGACGATGCCACCCGCTGCGCGCGGCAGGGTCAGCAGGTAGTCGAGTTCGGCGCGCGCATTGAGGTAAACCTCGAGCTGGGTGAGATCGGCCACCAGGCCACGGCGGCCACTCGTGCCGAAAGCGAGGTCCCGCGGCGCATAGGCAAGACTCTGCGCGAGCGAATCGGGTGGAAAATCGGTGGATCCAGTCATGGTCTTTGTATGTCGGATGAAGGCCACCAGGACTTGAGCCAGCCGAGCCCCTCCAGGGTTCCGGCGCGCGGACGATACTCGCACCCCACCCAGCCCTGATACCCGGTGTCATCGAGTGCCGCGAGCACCGCCGGAAAGGCGATCTCGCCACGATCGGGTTCACCGCGGTCAGGCGGTTGGGCAATCTGCACATGCGCGATGAATTCCGAGTACTCCCGAATGGTGGCGATGAGATCGCCCTCCATGATCTGTCGATGATAGAGGTCCAGCTGCAGGCGCAGATTGGGCGCATCGACCAGCGCGATCAACGCGAGGGCTTCCTGGGTGCGGCTCACGAGATAGCCGGGCATGTCCCGCTGGTTGATGGGCTCCACCAGCAAGGTCACGCCTGCGGCCGCGGCCAGATGTGCCGCGCGGCGCAGATTCTCCACCCAGATGCGACGGCGCGCGCCCTGGTGCGTGAGCCCGGCCATCACATGGATGCGCGGGCAGTCGAGCTCGGCGGCATAGGCCAGCGCTTGCAGCAGGCTCTTTTCGAATTCCGCCTCGCGACCCGGCAGGCCCGCGATGCCGCGCTCACCAGCGGTGAAATCGCCGGGCGGTGCGTTGAACAACACCATTTCGAGCTGGTTGGCGGTGAGTGCGGCTGCCAGCTCGTGTGCCGGAGCCTCGTAGGGAAACATCATCTCCACCCCGGTGAACCCCGCCTGCGCGGCGGCCTCGAAGCGCGCCAGCAGGGGCAGCTCGGTGAAGAGCATGGAGAGATTGGCGGCAAAGCGCGGCATGACGGGCCGTCGTTCCAGATTCCGTGTCGGGACTCAGGTCGCGGCATTCTCTTGGCTGGCGATCTTGCGCAGGGTCTCCGCATACACCTCGACCGGCTGGCCGCCCTGGATGAGATAGCGTTCATTCACCACCACGGCTGGCACGGCGTGGATGCCGGCCCCGGTGTATCGCTGTTCCAGGGCTCTGACCTCATCGGCATAGGTACCCTGCGCCAGAACCTCCGCCGCGGCTTGCGGATCGAGGCCTGCCGCGCGGGCTGCTTCGACCAGCACGGCATGATCGGAGGGTGCATTGCCTGCAGTGAAATAGCTCTCGAACAGAGCGTGTTTCAGTTCGGTCTGGCGACCCTGCAAGCCGGCCCAGTGCAGCAGACGGTGAGCATCGAAGGTGTTGTAGATGCGGTTGCGCCGGTCCATGCGGAAGGTGAACCCGAGCTCTTCGCCACGCGCGCGAATGGCTTCGCGGGTGTCGGCGAACTGTTCGGGTGTCGCGCCATATTTCTGCAGCAGATGTTCGTCCAGATTCTGGCCTTCCGGCGCCATGCCGGGATTCAGCTCAAAAGGTTGAAGGTGTATCTCCGCCGTGAGCTCATCCGCGCAACTGGCCAGTGCCTGTTCCAGTCCGCGCAGACCGATGACACACCAGGGACAGGAAACATCGGACACGAAATCGATACGCAGGGCGGTTTTCATGGAGTGGACCTCGGGCTCAGGTGACGGGAGCGACGCATATCGGACGGTGTACCACAGGAAAACACCGTGCGTCATGGCCGGGGCTGCTCTTGTTGGTGGTCGCGGTGCAGCATGACAGGTCATCGGAGCACTCTGCGCGATTGGATTGCAGCAGACCGTGAATCCGCGCCAGACTTCTGCCCGGGCCATTGTTGTTCCGAGGGGGAAAAGTCATGCGCTTCAATCTGGACACCATCGACATCCATACGCCTGGCCGCTACGCCAACGGAGGTTTTCCTTGGGCGGAGTGGAAACAGCTCCGAGATGAGGCACCTGTCCACTGGTATCAGCGCGACGATATCGAACCCTTTTGGGCAGTGACGCGGCACGCCGACGTGCTCACTGTCTCGGATAACGCCAAGACCTTCATCAATGGAGGGCCGAGGCTGCGCTTGGCCCTCAAGGGCGAACCGGAACTGTTGCGCGGTGGTCTCGACAGTTTTGGCACGTCGCGGGGCTGGAATCCTGCCGAGCCGCCGGACATCACGTTCATGGACGACCCGCGACACCGGCAGACCCGCAAGCTCTCCAGTTGGGCCTTCACGCAAGGGTGCATGCGGGCCGTGTCGGAACATTTCGATGAGATGGCGCGCGAGTTCACCGCGGAATTCATGCACGCTCTGGCGGCCGCCCCCAGCTGTGATTTCGTGCACGAGCTGGCGGCCAAGCTGCCGCTCGCTGCGACCGGCGAAATCCTGGGTCTCGCGCCCGGCGACTGGAAACAGCTTCTCGTCTGGTCCAAGGCCATGTTGGGCGAAGTGGAGCCCGAGCACATGCTGCCGGGCGAGAGCGTGCCGCAGGCCGCCGAGCGCAACATGAATGAATTGCGGGCTTATCTCGAAGCGCTGATCCACGCGCACCGTGCGCCGGGTGGCGGGCCCTCACCCTTCATCAATCGTCTGGTCAGTGGACGCGTGAACGGAGAGCTGTTGAATGATCAGCAGTTGAACGGCTACCTGTTTCTCCTCATCGGCGCTGGCAACGACACCACGCGCAATGCCACCACGGGCGGACTGGTTGCCCTGCTCGAACATCCGGAACAACTCGCCCGGCTGTGTGCGGACCCGTCCCTCATCCCGCGGGCGGTGGAAGAAATTCTGCGCTGGACGTCCCCGGTAATCAGCTTTCTGCGCACTTGCACCGATGACTTCACACTCAACGGGCAGCGGATCAGGGCCGGCGAAACGGTCTGCGTGTTCTACCCCTCGGCGAACCGCGACGAACGGGTGTTTACCGAGCCCGAACGTTTTGACATCACCCGGGACGACAACCCGCATCTCTCCTTCGGCTTCGGTGCGCATTTCTGCCTCGGCACGAACCTCGCCAAGGCCGAATTGCGCTCCATGCTCAAAGCGCTGTTGCCGGTGCTCCCGCAGCTCGAGCTCACGGGTGATTTCCGGCGTATAGCGAATACGCACGTCTCCGGTTACTCGACCCTTGGGGTGCGACGGGCGGCCTGAGCCGTTCAGGCGTACTGCAGCCAGCGGCGGAGGAGGGTGGTGACGGCCTGAGGTTGTTCCAGGGTGGAGAGATGCCCGCAGTCCTCGATGACGGCGAGTTCGCTGCCCGGAATGGCCTCGGCCATTTCCTCATGCAGCTCGAGTGGCGTGATGACATCTTCCCGTCCGCAGATGAGCAGGGTCGGGAGCCGATAGCTCGCAAGGACGGCGCGGCGGTCCGGGCGGGCGATTATGGCACGGGTCTGGCGCAGAAATGCCTCGGCGCCCACGCGCATCGCCATGGTCGCCACCCGGGAGGTCAGCGGATCATCATGGAGACGGGCGGGGTGCACCAGTGCTGGCATCAGCAGCGGCATGATCTCGGCGTAGCGTCCTGACTCGGCGAGTCCCACCAGTTCGTGGCGCCGTCCAGTCTGAGCCGGCGTATCTGCGCGTGCATTGGTTCCCAGCAGCGCCAGTTTTGCCACCCGTTCGGGTGCGAGCGCCATGATGGCATGCGCGATGAGCCCGCCCATCGAGAGCCCTGCAAGTGCGAAATGCGGTGGCGCGGCGGCGAGGATGGCGCGGGCAAAGCCCTCCATGCTGTCCTCGTGTGTGGTGTCCGCGACCTGACAGTCGGCGATGTCCGACAGGTGTCGGCACTGGTGAGCCCACAACTCGGCGTCACACATCAAACCGGGGATGAGTACCAGAGGAGGCGCCGAGCGGGTCATGGCGGACACGTCGTGGAACAAAGTCCGAGGATAGCAGTGGCCGGTGCCTGACGCGACCTTCCGGCTGGCATTGCGGCTGGCGGTGGAGAGGCCAATTTGTCACTATTGGCGCCGCAGTCAGGCCCGCCCGCCCCGTTCTCTCCACAGGACTCCGATGCATGCGCACTGAAAAGACGCTCACCGAATTCATCATCGAGGAACAGCGCCGCCTGCCCGCTGGTACGGATGGATTCACGGCGTTGCTCAACGATATCCGGCTGGCCTGCAAACGCATCTCCTATCTCATCGGCAAGGGCGCACTGGCGGGGGCGCTCGGCAACGCCGGCACGGACAATGGTCAGGGCGAGGCACAGATGAAACTCGACGTGCTCGCCAATGACATCTTCCTGCGCACCAACGAATGGGGCGGTTACCTGGCGGGCATGGTCTCGGAGGAGCTGGATGATCCTTATGTCATTCCCGCCCAGTACCCGCGGGGTCGTTACCTGCTGGTGTTCGACCCGCTCGATGGGTCTTCCAATATCGACGTCAATGTCTCCGTGGGCAGCATCTTCTCGGTATTGCGCTGCCCGGACGGGGTAACCGAGCCCACCGTGCAGGATTTCCTGCAACCCGGTTCGCAACAGGTATGCGCGGGCTACGCCATCTACGGACCCGCCACGATGCTGGTGATCACCCTGGGGCGTGGCGTGCATGGCTTCACGCTGGATCGAGAAATCGGTGAATTCATCCACACCCACCCGAATCTCACGATCAGCGAGGAGACGCGCGAGTTCGCCATCAATGCCTCCAATGCGCGCTTCTGGGAGCCGGCGGTCAAACGCTACGTGGATGAATGCCTGGCCGGGCGCAGCGGCCCGCGCGAGAAGGACTTCAACATGCGCTGGATTGCCTCGCTGGTGGCAGAGACCCACCGCATCCTCATGCGCGGTGGCGTGTTCCTGTATCCCCGGGATACCAAGGATCCGAGCAAGGCCGGCCGCCTCAGACTGCTCTACGAGGCCAATCCCATAGGCTTCCTCATCGAGCAAGCCGGCGGAAGGGCAAGCACCGGCTATGGCCCCATCCTCGAGGAGCAACCCCAGGATCTGCATCAGCGCATCGGCTTCATCTTCGGCTCCCGGCGCGAGGTGGAGACCCTGGAGCGCTACCATCAGGCTCATCCGGGCGAGTTCGGCAATCCGCTGTTCGCAAATCGCGGCCTGTTCCGCGAACAGGGTGCTCGATGACGGATTTCGCCCCACCCCGGGTGAACTGAGGCTCGATGTCGGCCCTGCACCCCATCGTCGCGGTGACCGGTTCCTCGGGTGCGGGCACTACCGCCATCACCCGCACTTTCGAGGAGATTTTCCGGCGCGAGAGCATCAATGCGGCGTTCGTGCATGGCGACAGCTTTCATCGCCACGACCGCAAGGAGATGCAACTGCGCATGGCGGAAGAAGCGGCGCGAGGCAATACCCACTTCAGCCATTTTGGCCCGCAGAGCAATCTTTTCGCCGAACTCGAAGATCTCTTCCGGCAGTATTCGGAAACGGGTTCGGGCCGTACGCGGCACTATCTGCATACTGACGAGGAGGCGGTCCATCACGGTCAGGCTGCGG
>Ga0315906_10000871_pt1 | contig 46252 bp, 44 predicted proteins | sample LakEriMetagenome_4_FD_203526 | JGI IMG/M metagenome (GOLD analysis project Ga0315906, IMG submission 203526) | Freshwater fungal communities from buoy surface, Lake Erie, Ohio, United States - Buoy 2 MA122 | ecosystem: Environmental > Aquatic > Freshwater > Lake > Lake biofilm | place: USA...
ATGATGTCGGGCGCCTTCAAGGCGCTGAAGTACCGCAAGTACGCCCAGACCTACCTTGGCGCATTCGCTTACCGGTTCAACCACCGATTCGACCTGCGCGACCTGATCGCCAACCTCATCGTTGACGTGGCGCGGACCAAGCCGACAGCGAAAAGAGTGATCAGAGGTGGGCATGCTGAAGCACGTTTCTAATCAAGAACTGCCAAGTCATTTCGGCACCAGAGCACAGAGCGCCCGGGCACCCAGTCGCACGCGCTGGCCCGCTATCTTCGGAAGCTCGAGATGCGGCGACCCCGAGCACTACCTTGCAGGGCCTGGCCTTTGGACCTTACTCCAGTGCGGCGCCCGCAGGCAGCAGGTCTCACGGACGAACGGCACAGTCATGGGGTACACCAAGATGCTGCTGAAGAGATGGTTCTTGGCCGTGAATCTCATAAATCTGGCCGACGCCGACATGCCGGCGTTGGCGTTCAAGCGCCATCTGGGCGTGAGCCATCTGGCGATTTGGCTAGTGCACCGCAACATCTGTAACGCCATAACCCACCAGAGAAGTTCCCAGCGGGGGGCGTTGACATGCATTTGTCGTTAGGGGCCGCTATTGGCGAGGCGCGGCTCTACATTCGCCTCGCACTGCAGTTCGGAGTGCTCCTTGAGACTAGGGACAGGACGTTTTCAAGTCGAGTTTCAATAGGGGATTTTTCTCGAGTTTCCTACCTTGAGCCGGAGCCATTCTAATGAAGCGCGCTGCGTTCCTCGACCGTGATGGCGTCATCAATCGAGACACGGGGTATGTACACCTATGGGAAGACTTCGAACTTATTCCCGGCACTATTGAAGGCCTTCGAAAACTTTCTGATCTCGGATTCGCAATTATTGTCGTAACAAATCAGTCAGGCATCGGCAGGGGCTACTACTCGGTTGAGACATTCCACGAATTGATGCAGCGCTTCAAGGCGGTATGCGCCGAAGCTGGGATAGAACTGCACTACTTCTTTTGCCCACATGTCCCATTCAAAGACGTGCAAGCCTGCAAATGCCGCAAACCTCTTCCGGGAATGCTGCTGCGGGCGAGCGAAGAGTTCGGAATCGATCTCCGCTCTTCTCTCATGATCGGCGATCAGATGACCGATATGGCAGCTGCACTCGCTGCGGGTATCCCGAGGCGGTATCTCGTCGGATGCTTGAAGTCGCCAGTCGAGGAGTCGGCGGGCGTCGTGACAGCCCGTTTCAACACCCTTCGGCACTGTGTGTCTTATCTGGAAAGACACCACGAGTGGCGAGATTCAGAAGGGAAACAAATTCCCGTGGCTTACTCGAGCAGTGTCGCAACGCAACACCCATGCAAAACTACCGACCTGGTACCAATACGACCATGAGTGCCACCATCTCACCCGCCCCAAAGGTAGGGGTCAGCTTTCTCTTTGAGATCGACGAAACCAGCACATGTCGCGCGGCCATTGAATCTTTGGCGGCCGGCCGGCAGAGAAGCGTGCCGGTCGAGGTGATCGCTGTCAGCGCAGGTGGCGCCGGGCTAGCCGATAACCTAATGTCTCTGGTGGACTGGCACCTTGCCACCCGCGCTGAAGGACCTACGGCGCTCGAATCCGCCATAAGCCGCGCACTACGTACCGCCGTAGGCCGCTGGATCGTCTACTGCAACCCCACCGCGGAACTGCCCAGAGATGTGGCCGGACGACTCCTAGCCGAGGATGCCGCCATCGAGCCAGGCGAGAGGCGGCCCGTCATTACCGTGATTGGCGCTGATTCCCGCCCCGCTGCACTGGCCATAGCGCGCGACGACGCCCTGCGGATCGTCCATGACAGCAGCGCAGACCTGCGCTTCGAAGACCTTGTCAGGCTGCTAGTGCTGAGCGGAGCAGCGAGCCGCCGCCTTGAATTCGTCGCCCCTGCTGCAACTCTTGACTGTCGAGACATCCCGGTGTTCGTCGTCAACCGCAATCGCCTCTGCGCCATGCAGCGCCTGATCGAGTGGCTCCGGGCCGCCGGCACGCGCCGGATCGTCATCCTGGACAACGCCTCGAGCTACCCGCCACTGCTGCATTACTACGAATCCCTGCCCGAAGGGGTGAAGGTGCTGCGCATGGAACAGAACCACGGGCCCTGGGTGCTGTGGCAGCAGGGTGTGCACAAGGTGCTGGAGACACCCTTCGTGCTCACCGACTCCGACGTGGTGCCTGTGGCCGCCTGCCCGTCCGACCTGATCGCGCGCATGCTGGAGGTGCTGCAGAGCCACCCAGAGGCGAAGAAGGTCGGGCCAGGGCTGCGCATCGACGACCTGCCGGACCATTACGTCGAGGCCGACACGGTGCGCAAGTGGGAGTCGCAGTTCTGGGAGCATCCGGTGGCGCCGGGCCTGTTCCGCGCCCCGATCGACACCACGTTCGCGCTCTACCCGCCCGGCGCCGAGTTCAGCAACGAGCCCTGCAACCTGCGACTGGGCGCGCCTTACCTGATCGAGCACACGCCCTGGTACGTGGACGAGAAGAACCTCTCCGACGAGGAGCTGCACTACCGCGCCAACACCAGCCTGGCCTACTCCAACTGGAGCGTGGCGAAGAAGGACCACTGGGTGGCACGCAGCGAGCGCGTGGCCCGCTACGACGCCCGTCCCCGCGTGCTGAACCTGGACGGTGGCCGGCAGCCAGTTCCCGGGTGGATCAATGCCGGACGCGAGATCGCCTTCGACCCGGCGCGCTGCCGCGAGCAGGCACTGCCGCTGCCCGATGACTCGCTCGACGGCATCCACCTTAGCCACGTGCTGGAAGGCGTACGCGATGCCTGGCCGCTGTTCGAGGAACTGTGGCGCGCCGCGCGCCCCGGCGCGAAGCTGGTGGTGCGCGAGAAGCACGGCGCACGCGCCGGCGCCTGGCAGGACTCGGCGATGCAGCGCGCCTGGACCGAAGGCTCGTTCGCGCACTTGGCCCAGCCCGCGCAGCCGGCCGGCAGCGGCTATCGCGCCGACTGGGCGCTCGAGTCGGTCAGCCTGATTGCCGAGACCGGAAGCGACGCACCGCGCGAGCTGGTAGCCGTGCTGCACGCCGTCAAGCCGGGCCGCGGGGCGCAAGGGCGACATCCTGCGACGACGGCGGTGTCACGCCTGACGCACGACGACTGCTTCGATCCGGCCTTCGGGCCAGCGACCACGGCGTGATGGGTCTGCCCATGCCGACCCGCCTGGGCCTGCCCTGGCAACTGCCGCACGACCGGCCGCTGAACGGGCCGCATCCGCTGGTGTGTTCCTTTCTCGACGGCAATCCCGCTGTCCAGCCGGTCGCCCCGGAGGCGCGCGATGCGCGGCCCAGCCATGCGCTGGTGACCGAGATCGCCAGGAAGGAACAGCCCCTCGCCGCCTCGCACCTTGAACCCTTCGTGAAGTGGCTCAACCCGGCCGACCAGGCGGCGATGGAATCGCAGGCGGCCGGCGTCGACGCACTCTTCATGCACACCACCCCGCTGTACGCCGGCTCGCGGCCGTGGATCTTCCACTTCGAGAGCGTGCCCAGCCTGTTCATGCCTTTCGCCTTCACCGGCGCTACGCGCGGACTCGACGTCCGCTCGCAAGGCTGGTTCCGCCTGCTGCGCGAGCGCCTCGCCGATCCGCGCTGCCTGCGCATCTTCAGCCACATGCGCGGCAGCCTGGCGATGCTCGTGCAGCTGTTCGACCACACCGCCATCGCAGCCAAGTGCCACCATGTGCCGCTGGGCATCGTGCCGGGCGGCGAGGCCGAGATCGCACCGAAGTTCGAGCAGGGCGACCGGCTGCGCATCCTGTTCACCAACTCGCTGCACGGCAACCCCGATTCGTTCTACCTGCGCGGCGGGCACCATCTGCTCAGCGCCTTCGCGCGTCTGCGGTGCGACTTCCCGACCGCCGAGCTGACGGTGCTGTCCGCCGTGCCAGAGGATCTGATGGGCCGCTTCCCACCCTCCCACTTCATCGGCGGGAACTGGATCAACCACTGGCTCGACGATGCGACCCTGGACGGCCTGTTCCTCGGCCACCATCTGTTCGCGCTGCCCGCGGCCGGCCTGCATTCGCACAGCCTGCTTCGTGCGATGGCCCACGGCTGCGTGCCGGTGGTGTCGGACGCGCTGGGCTACGAGGAATACGTCGCGGTGCTGCCAGGCAGCACGGCGACTTGGCGCGGCGTGCGCGAGCTCGTCTACCGCGACGAGCCGGGTGGCTGGGTGAGCGACGACTACGCGCCCTTCCGCCAGCCCTCCGAGACCCTGGCAGCGCGCCTGTGCGGCCTGCTCGCCCAGCGCGCCGACCTGCCTGCCCTGCATCGCAGCGCGCGGGCCAATCTCGAACACTGCCGACAGCACCACGACAAGGCGGCCTCGCACCGGGCCTTGGGGCTCATGTTGGTCAATGCCTGACAACGCGGAGATTGAACATGGACTTCTCGATCTGCACCGGCAACCACAACAACTCGGCTAGCATCAGCGACACCGTTCGGTTCTTGAAATGCGCGCTGCAGGAATGCGGTCACACGACCCGCATCAACCAGAACCCGACACTCGGTGCCATCAATATCCTGATCGAGTGCTTCACCGACGAGGCCAGCCTCAAGAGCGTACTGGACGCTCTCGGTCACGGCGCACGATTCGTGCTTGTGGCCACGGAGCCGATCATTGGCGGAAGCTTCAACGGCGGGATCGACAAAAGCCACGTCCACTACAGCAACGCCCCTTACTGGAAGCTCCGTTTCGACGCCTTCTGCCTGGTCGCGGAAATGGCCGATGCGATCTGGGTCTTGGCGGAAGACATGGTGCCGGCCTACAGGGCAAGGTTCCCACGGCTTCCGGTTCATTTCCTGCCGCATGGCTGGACCGTAGGGTTCGCCACCGTGCCGCAACGCCCCGAGCACGAGCGCGACATTGACTTCTATTTCTCGGGCGCGCTGACCGAGTACCGCACACGCATCCTCAGCGAGTTGGCAAGAAAACACTCGGTGGTAGTCAATGACCATGGCACGGCAGAATACATTCGTCAGGATCATCTGTCGCGCGCGAAGGTCTGCCTGTCTTTGCGGCTTTCATCAGCAAACCGCATCCCCTCAGTGTCTCGCATGCACTTCCACCTCCAGAACCGCAGCTTTCTTCTGGGCGAGGCCTATGCTCTGACGGGGCCACTCGATCCCTTCGTGCTCACGGTGACCCCGGAAGATCTGCCAGCTATGGCGAAAGCGGTACTCGCGATCGACAACCGGCGAGCCCTGGCCGAACAGGCGCACGACCGCTTTCGAGCGGCACTGCCGATGTCGCATCTCCTGCCGCCGCTGATCGAGGAATTGACGGAGCGCATCCAGCGCACCGCCGCCGTGAACGCGCCTCGCGCGCACGCCGAGTGACCGGCCAGGCCGACAGCGTGTACGTGGCCGGCCACCAGGGCATGGTCGGCTCGGCGCTGGTGCGCGCGCTGCAGCGGCGCGGCTACTCGCAGCTCATCACCCGCCCGCGCGCCGAGCTCGACCTGCTCGACCAACGTGCGGTGGCTGAATTCCTCGCGTCCGAGCGGCCGAAGCACGTGTTCGTGGCGGCAGCGCGCGTGGGCGGCATCCAGGCCAACAACGAATTGCGCGCGGATTTTCTTTACGAGAACCTGCAGATCGCCGCCAACCTCATCCAGGGCGCACACCTCGCCGGCATCCAGCACCTCACCTACTTCGCGAGCAACTGCATCTACCCGCGCGACTGCGCCCAGCCGATGGCGGAGAGCGCCCTGCTCACCGGCCCGCTGGAGCCGACCAACGAGCCTTACGCCATCGCGAAGATCGCCGGGCTGAAGCTGTGCGAGAGTCACCAGCGCCAACATGGTCGCAACTACGTGTCGGTGATGCCGGCCAGCCTGTACGGCCCGAACGACAACTACACGCCGGGCCAAAGCCACGTGCTGCCCGCCCTGCTGCGCCGCGCGCACGAGGCGCGGCAGCGAGGCGACGCGGAACTGGTGGTGTGGGGCAGCGGCACCCCGCGCCGCGAGTTCCTCTACGTGGACGACTGCGCCGAGGCGTGTCTGATGCTCGCTGAGCGCGCTTACGACGGACCGCCGCTGAACATCGGCAGCGGTACGGACCTGAGCATCCGCGAGCTGGCCGAGGCCGTGTGCGAAACGGTTGGCTTCTCGGGCCGCCTGGTCTTCGATGCGAGCAAGCCCGACGGTATGCCGAGGAAACTGCTCGACTCCTCAAGGCTCCTGGCAACGGGTTGGCGGCCGACCGTCACGCTGCGCGACGGCCTGCGTCGCGCCTACGAGGTCGCACCCTGGCGCTGAGCCTCACACGACGGCGCCTCAGTCGCCGAGCAGCCTGCGCCTGAGCCGGATCTTAGTCATGTCCTCGATACTCGCCCGCTGCTGCGCGCCGAAGCGCCGCTCCACCAGGGCCAGGTAGTCGGGGTTGGTGAAGTAGGTGTGGAAGGCGTCGTCGCGGAAGCGCAGCACCTCGGCCGCACTGACGTGCTTGGTGGCCAGCGGCTCGCATTCATAGGACAGGAAGGCGTAGCCGGCATAGCTGTCGGGCAGCCTCCAGCCGTTGCGCAGCGCCTGGCGGTACATCGGGCTGCCGGGCAAGGCTTGGCAGGGATACATGTTGGCCATCTCGGTGTTGAGTTCGAGCGCCAGGTCCAGCGTCTGCTGCATGGTCTCGCGCGTCTCGTCCGGGAAGCCGAAGATGTAGTTGCTGATGACGTTGATGTCCGCGTCGCGCACCGTCCTGCAGATCTCGCGGATGTTCACTTCCTTGAAGCTGCCCTTCGAGACCTCGCTGCGCACCACCTGGCTGCCGGCCTCGATGCCGAGCGCCAGCCAGCCGATGCCTGCGCGGCGGAACAGCTCCAGGGCGCCGGGCCGTACGGTGTCCACGCGCGAGTAGGCCCACATGCGCAGCTTCAGGTCGCGGTCGACGATGTCATGCAGCAGCGGCTCGTAGTAACGGCGGTTGAGGAAGAACATCTCGTCGCTGATGCGCACCGTCTCCACGCCCATCTTCGCGAGTTTCTCCAGCTCGCCGGCGATCAGTTTCGGGCTCCAGAAGCGCATGCCCCGCGATTGAGCTGCATGCACGTCCTCGCCGTTGTCAGTGCGATTGACGATGTTGATCATGCAGAAGTCGCAGCCGAAGTTGCAGCCCAGCGAGGTGTAGATCGCGGCGAAGGGCGTGCGCTTGGCGTGGTCGAAACCCGCGTGCCAGAAATGCGCGCGGTAGAGGTCCAGCGGTCGCTCACGCATCGGCAGCAGGTCCCAGGCGTAGCCGGGCATGTCCTCGTCCATGCGCTCCTGCGGCACCACAGCCTGCGGCGGGTTCAGCCACAGCACCGGGCGGCCGTCACGGTCCCGCTTCTTGAAGCCGATGCCGGCCACCTTCGCGACATCCTCGCTGAGGTTGCCGCGCAGAAGGTTGTGCAGGGCGTACACGCCCTCGTTGAGGAAGACGATGTCGACGAAGGGATGTGCCAGCACTTCGCGCGGTAGCGCACTCGTGTGCGATCCGACGAAACCGATGGGGCGCTGCGGGTCGTGCTGCTTGAGAGCCTGGGCAAGCCGCGTCGCGCCAATCATGCTGGTGGTGCCGGAGTTTGGGTTCTGTCCGTAGACCACGAACACCACCAAGCGTGGCTTGAGGTCCTTCACTCGCTGAACCGCCGCCTCGAGCGAGAGCTTCTCGGCATCGCAATCCATGATGGCCACGCCGAAGCCCTTCGCGCGGCAGCTCTGCGCCAAAAGCAGCGCCCAGGTCGGCGGCTCGATCGCCGAGTAGGTGGCGGCCAGCCCCTGGTAGGCGGTGGCCGAGGAATCGGGGTTGACTAACAGGACGTCGAGGGCACGTTCATTCATGGGGGTTCCTTGTCAGTCCCAGTGGCGCGGCGTCAGGCCGGTGTCGATCCACGCGAGGATCTGTGCGACCCGGTGCTCCGAGCTGTGGTGAAGGCGGGCGTTGGCCAGCGCGCGCTCGCCGATGCGTGCGGCCAGGCCGCTCTCGCGCTGCAGCCGCGCCAGCTCGTCGGCCAGGCGCTCGGGATCGCCGCCGTCGAAGAAGAGGATGTGCTCGCCTTCGCGGAACAGCCGAGCGGTCTGAGGCCGACCCGGTATGCGCCACGAGACCACGGGCTGGCCGATGGCCATGCTCTCCGCCACGCGGCCGGCATAGGTCTTGACAAAGGACGGCAGGTTGACGGTGGCCACGCTGCCGGTCAGCCCGTCGAGGAAGAGGTCGAACAGCTTGGCGCGCAGCTGCTGCGCCATGTCGACGAAGCGCAGGTAGTCGGCCATGTGCCACGCCTCGCCGATCAACGCCGGGCGCACCACGTTTTGCAGCTGGTCGAACATCGCCGGCACCTCGGTGGCGTGCTCGCCGGAGGTGCGGAATTCCAGCAGCCCGGCGGCTAGCCGCGGGTTCTGCAGGTACTTGGCGCGGCGCGCGTAGGCGCTGCCGATGAAGACGGCGGGGCGCGACGGATCGGACTGGCTGGAGCGGAAGAAGCGGCGCGGCACGTGGCAGGGGGTCCATACCGCCTGCGCGCCCCAGTTCTCGACGTGGCGCACGTCGTTCTCGTCAACCACGCAGAAGTGCGTCACGTGCGGCAGTACGGCCTGCTGCATCAGCGGCACGCGCCGACCCAGCTCCGGCACCTCAGCATAGTCGGCGGCGTCGTAGTGAAGCGTCTCCATCACGATGCCCACCCGCACCTTGGCCAGCGTGGCCAGCCAGGCGAAGTCGGCCTCGCCCAGCGGCGCCGGCGCCTCCCAGGCTGGGCGCTGGCCCAGCACGTGGGTCACGTCGTTGATCCACACTTGGTCGAAGTGGTGGTCGCCAACGATCTCGCGCGCGCGGCGCCAGCAGGACGTGAACAGCACCAGCACCTCGTGACCGGCCGCGCGCAGGCCCTCCACGTAGGCCATGTGCGTGGTGTACGACCACTGGCGGGCCGAGGCCCACACCAGCATGTCGTGCTGGACGTAGAGGATTTTCATGCTGGAAAGCGCCGCGGGGCCGCGGTCTCACACGTTGCCGTGCACCGTATTCTTCACCATGGTGAAGCCCTTGATCAGCTCGGTGATGCCGGCCTCCAGGGTGGTGGCCGGCTGGAAGCCGGTGGCCTCCAGCTTGGCGTTGGAGACGACGTAGTTGCGCTGGTCTGGGTCCTTGCCGACCGGTGCGTCAAGGAACACGAAGTCGGGCACCTGCTTACGAATGTGCTCGCACAGTTCGCGTTTTGAGACATTCGCCTCGGTCAGTCCGACGTTGTAGATTTGGCCGCGCATCGCATCAAAATTGACGATGCCGTGCATGAAGACCCGCGCGACATCGCGCACATGGATGTAGTTGCGCTTGAAGTCGCCTTCGAAGAGCACAACGAAGCGGTCGTGCACTGCACGATAGGTGAAGTCGTTGACCAGCAGGTCGATGCGCATGCGTGGCGACATGCCAAAGACCGTGGCGAGCCGGAAACTGATCGCGTTGCCGCGCTGCATCAGATGCTGCTCGACCGCGACCTTTTCGCGTGCATAGATGGAGATCGGCCTCAGCGGTGACTCTTCGGTGCAGAAATTGTTGTCGTCACCGGTGCCGTAGGCGCTGTTGGTGGTCGGCATCAGGATGCGCTGATCAGCCGACATCTTCGAGAGCATCATCTCGATCGCATCGTGGTTGATGGTTTTCGCGCCCACCGGATCAGCATTGCACATCGGTGCACCGACCAGCGCGGCCAGTGGGATCACGATATCGGCTTCCTTGAGCAGCGGCGCCATCGTGCTTTCGATGCGGATGTCGCCCTTGACCACCTTGAAGTTCGGGTGAAAGCAGACATGGTTCAGGCTGTTCTGCTTGAACATGAAGCTGTCAAGCACGGTCACCCTGTGGCCGGCTTCCAGCAGCTGCGGAACGAGGGTGGATCCGAGGTAGCCGGCGCCGCCGGTTACGAGGATGCTAAGGGACATGTCGAACTCCGTGGAGAAGAGGGTTAGTTGTCGAACATTGCGGCTTCGACGCATTCGCAAAGGGTGTGGGCCAGGACGATGTGAAGTTCCTGGATGGTGCTGGTGGCCTCGCCCGGTACGACGATGCAGTAGTTGGCGCGCTGCCTGGCGCTGCCGCCGCCGCGGCCCGAGAGCACCACGCTCGGCAATCCCCGGTTGGCGCAATGGTCCAGGGCCTTGAGTATGTTGGCCGATTCGCCGGAGGTGGTGATGCCAAGAAAGATATCTTTCTCGGTGGCCTTGCCGGCGAGCTGTCGCTCGAACACCCGGTCAAATCCATAGTCGTTACCAATTGCCGTCAGGATTGACGAGTCAGTGGTGAGGGCTTCGGCCGGCAGCGGCGCACGGTCGCGGGCGAGCTTGCTCACGAATTCGGCGGCAAGGTGCTGCGCATCGGCCGCTGAGCCTCCGTTGCCCGCGATATAGAGGCGACCACCGGCCTTGTAGCAACTTACGATTAGGCGGGCGGCGGCATCGAAGGCCGCCATGATCTGCGGATCGGCGAGCATCTGCCGCTTAGCGGCGAGTGAGGTTTCGACATTGCGCGAGAGGCGTTCGATCGGATTGGTCATGGCTTATTCCTCGCAAGTCTGCGGCAGCACGTTGGCAGCGCGGTGGTAGTCGTGCGGCACGCCGATGTCGATGAACCGACCGCCGAACGCCATGCCATGGAAGCGCTGCCCCTGTGCGAGCCAGGCGGCAAAAAGATCGTTTTCGAGCGACAGCGCGCCTTGTGCAGGGTCGGGTGCGCCGTGCAGAGAGCGGGGATGAACCAGGTAGACCCCGCCATTGGCCAGGCGCCCGGGTGTCTGGTCGTCGGATATCAGCGCACTGATGCGACCATCGGCCTCAACCATCATGCCCATGTAGCGGCCGGGTTCGGCCGCGACAAAGAGTGAAAAGCACCAGTCGGCATCGCGGGCGATGGCGAAGTCGGCGAGCGCGGGAAGCGCGACATCAAAGTAGGTGTCCCCGTTGAGCAGCAGGAACCGCTCGTTACCGGCAAACATGCTGGCCGCCTGCAGCAGCGCGCCGCCAGTGCCAAGCGGCGCGGCTTCAACGCTGTAGCGGATCGTAGCTCCGCGGTAGTGATCACCGAAATAGCCGGAGATGGCTTCATGGCGATAGCCGACCGCGAACACGAAATCCCGGATACCTTGGGTGATCCACTGGTCGAGTTGGTGCGCGAGGAATGGCCGGCCTGCGACTGGGGCCATCGGCTTGGGCAGATCGGGCACGGCAGCGCGCAGCCGGGTGCCGAGGCCGCCGGCCAGCACAATCGCCGAAGTGATCGGGTGCTGGTTCATGCGGCGTTGATGATGTCGCAGATCTCGTCTACTTCGGCGTCGCGCAGATCCGGGAAGTTGCCTATATAGAACCCGTAGAAGTGAACATGGTCGGTCTTCGGGAACTGCAGATGATGATCTGTCGGCACGATGCCGCGCAGATAGGGTTGACGCACCTGATTACCGCCGCCAGCACTGCCGCGGCGAAATTCGACCCCTGCCGCGCGCAGGGTGCTCATCAGCCGCTGCACCAGCACATCGTCGGGTTTCTTGAGTATCAGGTTGAAAGCGTAGTTGCTGCTGCCTTCGAGCAGAAAGTCCGTCTGGTAGCGCGTGCTGTCGATGCGTGCGAGAAAGCGGTGCAGGTTCTCGGTGCGCCGGCGTACATTGGCATCCAGCCGCTTGAGCTGGCTACGCCCCATGATCGCGCCGATCTCGGTGTTGCGAACGTTATGCGCCGGATATGCAAAGATGAAGTCCGGATTCAGGTCGGGATGCTCGGCGATATAGCCAGCTTTCAGGTCGGGATCGGTCGACTCGCGCACCATGCCATGCGAGCGCAGCATGCGCAGTTGCTGATAGACCTTGCTGTCATTGGTGCACACCATCCCGCCCTCGATGGTCGACATGTGGTGAGCGTAATAGAAGGAGAAGTTCGACATCCAGCCGATGCTGCCAAGCTTAATACCCTCGTGGGTCGCGCCATGTGACTCGCACACGTCCTCGATCAGGGGAATGTTGCGACGCTCGAGTTCGGCAATCAACTCGTCGGTCAGCCCGTCGAAACCCTGGACATGGGTCAGAAAGACCGCACGCGTGCGGTCAGTGATCTTCGAGAGGATTTCGCCAGGTGCCATCGCCAGCGTGCGCGGGTCGATATCGGCAAAGACCGGCGTGAAGCCGTTTTGCAGGACGGTGGCCACGTCCGACACCCAGGCCAGCGGCGGCACGATGACTTCGCCGCCTTCAGGGTGGCGAATGCGCAGGACCGCCATCGACAGCAGATTGGCCGATGCGCCCGAATTGACGAAGACACTGTGCTTGACGCCCAGCCACTGCGACCACTCGGTTTCGAAGGCTGCGCAGTTCGGCCCGTTCGTCAGGATGGGGTCATCCTGCTGCAGGTGGCGGATGATCGCATCAAGGTCTTCGCGCAGGATGTTGTTGCGCATCAATGGGAACTTCATCATGGCGGGCTGCGCTTACTTCTCGTTGTAAAAGTCGCCCCACTCCACGAGCAGGGTGCTACGGCCGTCATCGCGAAGCAGCGCGCGCTGATAGGCCGGGAAGATGTCCTGGGGTTCGTCCAGGCGGATCACCTCGATCGAATTGCACATGGCGCGCACCGCGTCTGTAAAGTCTCCTACATGCTGATGCTGCGGATGCAGCGGTCGCTCGGCACCAATGCTGGTGCGCACGATCGCCTTGGTCGCAAAGCCGTTGTTCGACATTACGCCCACCTTGTCGAGGTGATTGATCAACTGGCTCATGGCGCACAGGAGGAAATTCCAGCGCGGGAACAGGCTGACCGGCACCATCCCGGCCAATGCCAGACCAGTGGTCATTCCCATCTGCATTTCTTCAGCTACCGGCAGTTCGAGCAGGCGCGTCGGATCGATGTCCTTGACCGTATTGCTCATCGCCGTGCCGGGAACGGCAACAGCCTGACCGATGAAGAGGGTACGCGGATCGGTGGCGAGATATTCCATCGAGCGCTTGAGCTCGTCGAAGTACTTCACCACGCGCACCTTAGAACTGGACGCGCTGGCCTGCGCCGGCATGCGGGTATCGGGTCTCGTAGCGGTAGTAGTGGACATGACTGTCTCGTCGGTTGTCAAAACTGAGGGTGGACTGATTCCAGGCGTCTCGGGTGTCGGTGCAGACCGACTTGCCGTTGTCTTCGACGATGAATCGGATCGGCAGATGGTGATTGCGGGCATATTTCATCGACTCGTGGGCAATGCCGGTTTCCGCGGTCATCTCGCCCATGAAGCAATGAACCATCGCGTCTTCGCTGCGGCGCTTGATGGCCATCGCGGTGCCGATCGCGATCGGCAGCACACCGCCGACGATCGCCGAGGAGTAAATGCGGTGTTCTGGAAAACACAGCGAAATCGATCGTCCGGCCATGATCTCGTCGAGCACGTCCTGCGGCGGCACGCCCTTGAGCAGGCACTGGTAGTGCGAGCGCCATGAGCAGAAAAGCCAGTCATTGGGCCGTACGTCCTTGAAGACATCAATCATCTCGGCTTCATTGCCAGAGTAAAGGTGCACTGGCGCGCGAATTTTCGCGCTATTGAACAGCGCTGCCACCTGGTCTTCGAAGGCGATAAGTTCTTCCTGATTCATCATGGGCAATCCTGTGCGGCTCGTCACAGGCCGTTGGGTTGATAGAGCATGACGCGACTACCGGACTCATCGAATCCGAACGGCACGTGAACCAGCTTGCTCAGACGCTCGCGCACCCGGGCCTGATGCTCGGGTCGCACGAAAAACAGCATGAATCCGCCACCGCCAGCGCCTAGAACCTTGCCGCCAATGGCGCCAGCGTCGCGTGCAGTTTCATAGATCTGATCGACCTCAGGAGTGGCTACCAAGTCGGAAAGGGCCCGTTTGCGTTGCCACGACTCGTGCAGCAGGTCACCAAATTCCTCGATCGGACGGGTCGAACTCTGCAGGATCTGGGTGGCCTCGTCGACCATCCCGTGGATCGCCTTGAGTTCGGTCTCACGTCTGCTCAGATTCGCGATTTTGGATTTGGCCACTTCGGCGGCGATGCGTGAGATACCGGTAAAGCACAGCATCAGATGCTTCTGGAAGTCTTTCTGGCGCTGCTTCTTGAGGATCACCGGCGCGACGTTGAAGTTACCGCTGCGCTTGAATTCGATACGGTTGAAGCCGCCGTAGGCCGCGGCGATCTGGTCCTGCGAACCGACGGCTTCACCAATCACGTTCTGTTCGATGTGCAGCGCATCCTTTGCAAGCTGCTCTTTCGAGACATAGCTGCCCTTAAGGGCCGCGATCGCGTGCAGCAGGCCGACGGTAAAGGACGAACTTGAGCCCAGGCCGGAGCGGGCCGGCAAGTCGCCGTCGTGGTGGATTTCCAGGCCCTTGTCGCACTTCGACCAACCAAGCACGGCGCGCACCGCAGGATGCTTGATCTCATCCCAGTGCTTCACGTTTTCGATCGTCGAGTAGACAACCCGGTGCTTGTGCTCGAAAAACGGCGGCAGATGTCGGCAGGTGATGTAGCAGTACTTGTCGATTGCGGTCGACAGTACTTCGCCGCCGTGCTGGGCATACCAGCCAGGATAATCGGTTCCGCCGCCGAAAAAGGAGACTCTGAAGGGAGTGCGGGTGATGATCATTGGCTGAGCGATGGATCGCCGGTTCTGTTTTCTTGAGTGTGGCGCCTAGGTTCTAAGGCTCGATGGGAAGATGCTATCGAAGGGGCCGAAAACATTGAGCCGGATAAGCGACCGCTTTTCCGCCCAATTCAGACCTTGCTGAACATACCTCGGGAAGGTCTGCAGATGCCAATCATCCGGCACCTGACACTTAATGTTGAAGCGAAGAGATGAATTTTGCGAAGCCGACCCATCATTGAGGGCCCCGATGTCCAGTTCCTTCACTAGTGCGCTGGTCGTAATCTGTCGTGATGCAGAAGGGTCACTGGATCGATTGCTCAACACGGCAACCGGTCTCGTTGACAAGATGGTGGTCATGGACACGGGATCCATAGACCGGTCGGTGGAGGTAGCCTCGAACTATGGCGCGCTGGTGGGCCAGATGAACTGGCCCGACGACTTCTCCGCAGCCCGCAATGCCGCACTTGACCTGGCATCCGCAGACTGGCATCTCGTCCTGGACGCCGACGAGTGGCTCATCGATGGCGGGGAGTTCCTGGATCAACTACGCCACACCCCGCCAGACTACGTGGGGCAAATCCTGCTGGAAGATCACGGAGCGACGGACGGGACGGACGCAGGAACGACACGCGACTGGCTCAGTCGCCTTCTGCCCGGCAACGTTCGATACCGGGGCCGCATCCATGAGCAGCCGCACCACCATTTGCCGGTGCGTCGCACGCCATTGCGCATCGGGCATGACGGCTACCGTCCCGAGGCCCTGGCTGCCAAACGCGGGCGCAACCGTCGCCTGCTGAAATTGGCGCTGCAGGAGCAGCCTGAGGACGCCTACCTGATGTACCAGTTGGGCAAGGATGCTAGCGTCTACGGTGAGCACACCTTGGCCCACGAATGGTTCCAGGCTGCATGGCCCGGTGTATCTGCGCCAGCGCCGTGGAGGACGGACCTGATGGTGCGCTGGCTGGCCAGCCTCAAGCACCTGGGGCAGCACCAGGCAGCGGTGGATCTGATAGCGCAGGCTGACCCGCAACTGGCGGATTCGCCTGACTTCCACTTCACGGTGGGTGACCTGATGCTGGACTGGACGGCCACCGCACCGCACCGGGCCCCTGCCTTGCTGGAGCACGCGGAACGGGCCTGGCGCCGATGTCTGGAGATTGGTGAGCGGCCAGACCAGGCCGGCGCCGTGCACGGGCGGGGCAGTCATCTCGCCGCCTTCAATCTGGCCTTGGTGCTGGAGGGCACCGGACGACCAGCAGAGGCAGCCGACCTGCGGCGCCGCTTCAAGTTGTCAGACAGCCCTCTTCTGGGATAAGGGGCTGAGGGGCTGGGCGCCCAGCAGGGTCTCATGCGCCGGTCAAGCCGGCCACACTCACGGGGCCGGCAAGACTGGCAGGTGCTCGGGCGGCAACCCGGCCAGGGCGCGCTCCCACATGCGCTCGTAGAGTGCCTCGATGTCTCGCGCAACACGTTCGCCACTGAACAGCGGCGATGTCAAGCGGGCCGCGCGCACCCGGTCGCGCAAGGATTGGCGCATGCCGGCATCCAACGCAAGCTCCATCACCTTGGCTTCGTAGGTTTCCACACTGTTACAGATGGTGTCGGGAACGCCCACAGCCTTCAGCAGGCTGCCCGCCACGCGGGAAGCGAAGGTCTGACCCGTCCAGGTGACCACCGGCACACCAGCCCACAGCATGTCGCTCACCGTGGTGTGACCGTTGCAGGGCCAGGTGTCCAGGTACAGGTCGGCACAGCCGATCCGGTCCAGATGGGGCTGCTGCACCATGGTGGGGGCGAAGATCAGCCGAGAGGGGTCAATGCCGCGGGCCTCGGCCTCGCGCTTGAGCGTTGGCGGCGATTGCTCGTTCCAGGAATGCAGCCACAGCACGGCCTGCGGCAGCCGGTGTAACAAGCGGCACCAGACGTCAAACACCTCCGGCGAAATCTTGTAGGCCTGGTTGAAACCACAAAGCACCAGCGCGTCTTCAGGCAAGCCCTGTGAAGCACGCGACGGCGGCACCGGCAGCGGGCGTGTACCGTCGTTGCACTGGTAACAGCCTGGCAGCTGGGCGATCTTCTCGCTGAAGTAGCCCGCACTCTCCAGCGGGGTAACGTGAGTATCCCCGATCACGTAGTCGATGAAGTCCGCCCCGCTGGTGCCCGGAAAGCCCAGATACGCCACCTGCACCGGTGCGGGACGGAAGGCAAACACGGCCGGGCGAGCATCCTGCGTGTACCCCTTCAGATCGACCAGGATGTCGATGTTCTGGTCTCTCATGTGCTGCGCCATCTGCATCGGGCTCATGTCGCGTGCCAGCACATGGTGATCAGCAGCATGGACCATGCGATGCCGAATGGCACTTGAGTCCTCTGATCCGTAGCTGTAAAGCGTCACTTCGAACCGGGTTCGGTCGTGACGCTCCAACAATTCAGCCATGAGATAGGCCGTCGCATGTTGTCGTACGTCCGCAGTGACATAGGCCAAACGGATGGTCTGGCCCGGCGTCGGGGCTCGAGGGGGAAGCGCAGACACATACCTGGCATGGTGACGGGCGCAAGAACGGGCTGCACGCAGTTGCAGCGTCGGATCGGCCAGCAAGACCACGTGCACGAATGGGTTGGTTTGCGTGTCTGCGTCTGGCTTCAGGTTCTCGACTGACTTCCGCAACTCCGTCAACTGCTCGGTATCGCGCCTCCAGTTGCAGACGTCTCGCTCATAAAACACCAAGAGATCTCGGACACAGGCTTCAAGCGGACCAAGCCCGAGGATCAGCGCGGTCCTGAAGCATTCAGCAGCCTCCTGCTTGAGAGAGATCTCATTGAATGCCAAGCCCAGGTCAAGGTGCGCCCTGGCCACCGAAGGCTCATGCCCCAAGGCCTGCAGGTAGGCATCAATGGCGAGCCGGGGCCGTGCGAGCCTCATCTGGGCCGTCCCCAGGACGCAATAGGCATCTGCGGACATCAAGGGTTTGGGTGCAGTGCTCAGTAACCGCACCAGTTCCTCATGCCTGTTCATTCGCATCAGGATGCTCACCCGAAGCGCAAATGCAACGGGATGCATCGGGCTCGCGAGTGCGGCTTGGTCAGCCACTTCCAACGCCCGGTCAAGTTCCCCACACTTCATGAGTGCGTCGGCGAGATTGAGTCCGTAGATCGCTTCCTGCGGCCGCCAACGCGCAGCTTTCTCGAATTGGCGCACGGCATCCATGTAGAGCCCTTTGCGGATGGACTTCTGGCCGGCCTGCAAGGCCTGCTCGGCAAGAACGGCAGCGTTGCGGGCAGCGGGCAGGGGCGGCGGGCGCATGGGTGGGTCTCCTTCGGGCTCAAGTCTTGTTCAAGCGTGCCGATAGTAGACGTGGGCCTGAGTTGCAGACGGCAGGAACAAGCTCGGTTATCTCTGCCATTTCATAGCCAGGCAGACCGTCGCACCCCTTCAGCTTGAAGTCGCAGGAGCAGCGTCGGCAAGCGGCGGGAAACTGAAAAGAAGCCCTCAAGTTCATCAATTCGACAGCCGATAACGGTTCATCGGGAGGCCCAAGAAACCTTCCGAGGTCCGGAAATAGCCGGCCGTGTGACCTGAACTGCACGATGGTGTGCACCAGGAATCAGCGGATGACTACCCGGACGCACCCAGCGAAAGCTGGGAACGGCAAAGCCGGCGTCTGCCGGGAGTCATCTCAATTTATGGAGAGTCCATCATGGCATTGAGCATCAACACCAACGTGATTTCGCTGAATTCACAGCGGCAATTGAGCAACACACAAAACTCCCTGGGTACGGCGATGGAACGCCTGTCCTCGGGTCTGCGCGTCAACAGCTCGAAGGACGACGCGGCAGGCCTGGCCATCGCCTCGCGAATGGAGTCGCAGGTGCGCGGCCAGAACGTGGCCATCCGCAACGCCAACGACGCCATCTCGCTGGCACAGACGGCTGAAGGCGCCATCGGCAAGGTCAGTGACATGCTGCAACGCATGCGTGAACTGGCCGTGCAATCCGCAAACTCCACGAACAGCACCGCTGACCGCGGCAACCTGAATGCCGAGTTCCAGCAACTCAACTCCGAGATCGCCCGCACGATTTCGTCCACGCGGTTCAACGGACTGGCCGTCATTGGTACGGACGCTGGAGGACAGAGTTTCCAGGTGGGCGAGCTCAGCACTGACCGGGTGGCCGTGACCACCACCAATCTGGGAACGAATTCCACGATCACAGCAGTGGCCAGCAACGACATCACGTCGCAAGGCAATGCCTCCACGGCGATGGCGAATGTGGATGCCGCCCTGTCAACCGTCAACGTGGAGCGTGCGAATTACGGCGCCTACCAGAACCGGTTCGACACAATCATTTCAACGCTGCAGGTCTCGTCCAACAACACTGCTGCGGCGCGCGGTCGGATCGTGGATGCCGACTTCGCCACGGAAACTGCCAACCTGTCGCGCTCGCAGATCCTCCAGCAAGCAGGCACGGCCATGGTGGCACAGGCCAACCAGCTGCCGCAGCAGGTGCTCAGTCTGCTGCGCTGATGGCTTCGGGTGGCGGGGGCGTCAAGCCTCCGCCCGTCACAGCAAGCGGGTGTGCCAAACCACATCCGCTTTGGTTACACACAGGGGCTCACGGAGCCCCTGTTGCCATTGGGGCTACGGTTCCGAATTGGCGGGTTTTCCGCCTGTTGTTCAAACGATGGTCATCCCCCAGAAAGCCGAAAAATCTGTTTCAAGCAGGTTCTTCAGTTTTCGGACCGACGCGCTTGCGGCAGCCACCCGTTTCGGGTGGATTTGATCTCAACGAAACGGAGTACCCCCCATGGCACAGACCATCAATACCAATATGGCGGCGCTGACAGCCCAGCGTCATCTCTACACCAGCCAGGGTTCGCTGGCCACCTCGATGGAGAGGCTTTCGTCGGGCCTGCGCGTGAATTCGGCACGCGACGACGCCGCTGGCCTGGCCATCGCGTCCCGAATGGAAACGCAGATCAAGGGTCAGAACGTGGCCATCCGAAACGCCAACGATGCGGTTTCGCTGGCACAGACGGCTGAAGGCGCCATCGGCAAGGTCACGGACATGCTTCAGCGCATGCGTGAACTGGCTGTGCAATCGGCCAACGCCACCAACACCACTGCCGATCGGGGCAACCTGAATGCCGAATTCCAGCAGTTGAACTCAGAGGTTTCACGCACGATCACCTCCACGCGCTTCAACGGGCTGGCCGTGATTGGCGCTGATGCCGGAGCCCAAAGCTATCAGGTGGGCGAGCTCAGCACTGACCGTGTCGCGTTCACCACCACAAATCTCGGCACCAATGCGACGATCACGGCGGTGGGTAGCAACGACATCACGTCCCAGGCCAATGCATCGACGGCGATGGCGAACATCGATGCTGCACTGTCCACGGTCAACGTCGAGCGTGCCACTTACGGCGCTTACCAGAACCGCTTCGAGGCCATCATTTCCACCCTGCAAGTGGCGGTGACGAACAATTCGGCGTCACGCAGCCGCATCATGGATGCTGATTTCGCGGCTGAAACCGCCAACATGTCGCGGGCGCAGATCCTTCAGCAGGCCGGCACCGCCATGATGGCGCAGGCCAATCAGGCGCCTCAGCAGGTGATGAGCCTGCTGCGCGGTTGACGCCAGAGCTCGCGTTGCTTTTTCAATGAACATGGGGATCGCCCGCCGGTTAGATTGACTGGCGGGCGACACGCCCAATTCTGGAGACCTCTGCCATGACCAGCCTCTCCTCCCCCGGTGTGGGCAGCGGCCTGGACGTCAAGACCATCGTCAGCCAGTTGGTGGCGCTGGAGCGCAGGCCCATCGACAAACTCGAACGCGACAAGTCCGCGGTCGAGGCCAAACTGTCCTCGTTTGGTCTGTTGCAGAGCTACACGAACAATCTGCGGGACGCGGCCAAGAAGCTGGCCCTGCCCGGTACCTGGGCGGTATCCACCGCCACCAGCAGTGATGACAAGCTGGTGTCCGCCTCCAGCAGCGGCACGGCCTCGTCGGGCAGCTTCAGCATCAACGCCAGCCAGCTCGCGCGCGCGCAGAGCCTGGCTTCCAGCGCGTTCGCCGGTTCCTCCACCACGTTCGGAGCCGGCACCCTCACGCTGCAGTTGGGCCAGTGGACAGCGGGCGCGCCGCCCAGCTTTGCCGCCAAGAGCGGGGCCGCCCCGCAGAACATCACGGTCGACGCCGGCGACAGCCTTGACACCATCAAGAACAAGATCAACGCCGCAGGTGCGGGCGTGTCAGCCTCGCTCGTCAACGACGGCTCCGGCACGCGCCTGGTGGTGCGATCACAGTCCACGGGCGAGGTGAACGCGGTCAAGATCACCAGCACGGGCGATGCCTCCCTGAACGATCTGGCCTACAGCCCGGACGAAGTGGCCACCGGTACGATGACCGAGACCCTGAGCGCGCTCAACGCCAATGTCACGCTCAATGGGCTGGCAGTCAGCAGCGCCAGCAACACCTTGTCTGACGCCATCCAGGGCGTAACCTTGACCCTCAAGCAGGTCACCGCAAGCCCGGTGGAAGTCACCGTGGGTCCAGACACCGCCGCCATGCGCAAGGCGGTGGACGACTTCACCAAGGCGTACAACGATCTGAACACCTACATCGCGGACCAGACCAAGTACGACCCCGAGAAAAAGGTGGCTGGCAAGCTGCAGGGAGACGCCGCCACGCGCACGCTGCAGGGCCAGCTCAGAAGTCTGGTCCAGGCCACCAGCGGTGCTTCGGGCACCTTCGCCAGGCTGTCAGCTGCGGGCGTCGAAATGCAGCGCAATGGAGGCCTGACCGTCAACAGCACCCGATTCACCGCCGCCCTGGCCGACCCAGCGACCCTGGCCACCGCCTTCACCGCTGATGCTGCTGGCGATGCGAACGATGGCTTTGGCGTGCGCTTTGCGAGCCTGACCACAACCTTGACAGACGCAGACGGCTTGCTGCAGCGCCGTGCCGATGGCATCCGCGCCCAGATCAAGCGCCAGGAGTCGGAGATGTCTGCCCTGGAAAGCCGCGTGGCGCGTACCGAGGAGCGGCTGCTCAAGCAGTACAACGCGCTGGACAGCAACCTGGGCCGCCTCAACGGCCTGGGCGGCTACGTGAGTCAGCAGGTCGCCGCCTGGAACAATTCGAAGGGCTGACCGGCCCGCACGATCAGGAGAACTGGGGCACATTGGCCGGCTGATTCAAAGCCTGCCGAACTCAAGCAAGCGGGGGAACCGGCCGATAACTGAGGGGAAGGTTCCACACCCTGACAGGAGTTCCCCAACATGTTCGCATCCCCCCGCACCCACGCTGACAGCTACCACCGCGTTCACGTCGAATCCGGCGCGCAGTCGGGTGACCCGCACAAACTGATCGAGATGCTGCTCCAAGGCGCCATCGATGCCATCCACAAGGCCCGCGGCGCACTGGAGCGCCAGGACCTCCGCATCAAGGGCGAACAGGTCGGCAAGGCCGTGCGTATCGTGGAAGAGGGCCTGCGCGCCGCGCTGGATCCGGTGGCTGGCGGGCAGATCGCCGCAGAACTGGACCAGCTGTACGGCTATGTGGTGCGCAAGCTGACCCTGGCCAACATCCGCAACGATGACGCGGCGTTGATGGAGTGTGCACAACTGCTGCAACCCATCCAGGACGCCTGGGCCGGTATCCGCCCTGCGGTGGGAAGCGGGCGGCCCCAATGAAGGCGCCCCTCCACTCCCTGGTGGAGGGTGCGGGCGTGCCGCCCGGCATCCTTCACTACTACGAGGCCATTGAGAAGGCCAGCGCGGAAATGGTGGAAGCCGCCCGCGCAGGCCACTGGGATGACGTGGTGAAGCTGGAGGGGGCCTGCATGGTGCTGATCGGCCAGCTGAAGCTGGCAGCCCGGGAGGCCCAGCTGGATGCCGAGACCAGACGCGCCAAGTCCCGCATCATGCAGCGCATCCTGGTCAACGACGCAGAGATCCGGCATCTGGCCGAACCCTGGCTGGGCGATCTGGAACAGATGATGGGCGGCAAGCTCAAGACCATCCACTGAGCCGCGCAGTGAACGGCATCCCTACCCCGCCGGCTGAGCCGGTGGGCCCCGGGATCACACCTGCATGTTCATGATGTCAGAGTAAGCCTGCACCAACCGGTTGCGCACCTGCAAGGTGGCCTGAAACCCGACCTGTGCCTTCTGCATCGCCACCATGGTCTCTTCCAGGCTGACGGTCGGGTTGTCCAGTTGCAGCTCGCGCTGCAGGCGCGTGGCTTCCAACTGGCTGCGGCTGACAGTCTTCAAGGCCTGGTCGATGGCGCTGGCGAAGCTGGGCCCCTCGGTCTTGGCGGCAGCCTTGCCGATCTGTGACACCTCCGGGCGCAGGCCTGCCTTGGCCACGGCCTGGGCGAAATCAAAGGGCTTGAGCTTGACGATGTCCATGACGGCTCCTTGAGCAGGGGCCCAACGGCAGGGCGAGCGCAAACTTTAGGGGGACACCTCCCCTGTCGGTACCAGAATCTGAGGCGGATTTCCGGCCTTTCTCGGGCCATGCGAAGGCGGTGTGGTGCCGAAGAATCGACCCCCATCGCCCCACCCATGATCGTCACATCCCTGTGACCTTGGCGCGGTTGGCGATGTCGAACCGAACCGGACGCCCATGGACACTGCCCTCGCCGCCACCGCCCCGCAGACGCTGATCCCCGAGCCGCGCACGCTGTCGGAAAAACTGGCCACCCTGCCCCTCAAACCCCTGCTGATGCTGGGTGTGGGTGCGGCAGCGCTGGCGGCCGTCGCCATCGCCCTGGCGCTGCGAGGCCCCGGTCAGGCGGACTATCGGGTGCTGTTTGCCGGCCTGTCCGACAAGGACGGCGGCGCGGTGCTGGCCCAGTTGTCGCAGATGAACGTGCCCTACAAGCACAGCGAAGGAGGCGGCGCCATCCTGGTGCCGGCCGACAAGGTGCTGGATGTGCGCATGAAGCTCAGCAACCTGGGCTTGCCCAAGAGCTCCACCGTAGGCTACGAGCTGCTGGACACGCAAAAGTTCGGCCAGTCCCAGGCGGGCGAAGGCATGTCCATGAAGCGCGCCACCGAGGGCGAGCTCATGCGCACCATCGGCAGCCTGGCTGCGGTGCAGCAGGTGCGTGTGCACCTGGCACTGCCGGCGCAGAACGGCTTCTTCCGCGAGCAACAGAAGCCCTCCGCTTCGGTGATGCTGACGCTGCACCCCGGCCGCACGCTGGACCGCGCGCAGATCTCCGGCATCGTGCACCTGGTGTCCTCCAGCGTGCCCGACCTCAACCCCAAGGCCGTGAGCGTCGTGGACGGCACCGGCGCCCTGCTGACCGAGCAGGACGGGGGCACGCAGAACGGGCTGGACACACACCAGTTGCAATACCGACAGCAGGTGGAGACTTCGCTGCAGAAGCGGCTGGTCGAACTGCTGGAGCCGGTGGTGGGAAGAGAACACCTGCGCGCCACCGTCACCGCCGACATCGACTTCACCGAGACCATGTCGGTGAGCGAGGAGTTCAAGCCGAACAACGGGGATGCGCCTGCAGCGGTGAAGTCCACGCAGGTCCTGGAATCCACCCAGGCTGGCGCCAACACGCCCAGCGGCGTACCTGGGGCGCAGAGCAACCAGCCGCCCGTGCCGGGCACCGCTCCGGTGACAGGCGCGGCGGCACCGCTGCAGGGCACCCAGGCGGGTTCGGCCGGCGGCACCTTGCGCAAGGAGGCCAGCACCAGCTTTGAGGTGGACCGCACGCAGAAGACGGTGCGCAATGCCACGGGCAGCATCAAGCGACTTTCCGCCGCCGTCGTGGTGAACCACCGCGTGACCACGGACGCACGGGGCCGCACCACCTCCACGCCGCTGACGCCAGAGGAACTGGAGAAGCTCACCGCGCTGGTGGAACAAGGCCTGGGTATCAGCAAGGAGCGCGGCGACACCGTCAAGGTCATCAATGCCGCCTTCCGACCCGAGGCCGCCGCGCCGAAGGCTGAGGAACTGCCCCTGTGGAAGCAGGTCTGGGTGCAGGACATGCTGCGCGCCGCAGCCATGCCGGCAGCCCTGGCCTTCGTGGCCCTGCTGATCGTGCTGACCACCATCCGCCCGGCCCTCAAGACCTTGCTGGCCCCGCCTGCACCTGCGCCCGCGCCGGGCTCCAGCGTGAATGCACTGCTGGACGAAACGCCACTGCTGCCCGGTGAGACGGCCCCGCCCGGCCAGGAACTGGTGATGCCCGACGCCGAGTTTTCTCTGGAAGGACCGAAGCAGCACGCTGGCATGGCCAAGGTACGGGCTCTCGCCCGACAGAACCCCGCAGCGGTGGCTAACATCCTGCGCAGCATGATGTACGGAGGCAAGGCCCCCACCGAGGCCTGAAAACAATATGGCGACTTCAATTGTTTCCATGGTGGACAGCGGCGTCGAGGACGCCGCCATCATGCTGATGTCCATGGGCGAGGAGCAGGCCTCCGAGGTCTTCAAGCACCTGCTGCCCAAGGAGGTGCAACGCCTGGGCGAAACCATCGCCAAGCTCAAGGCCATCCCGCGCGAGCGCTACGAATCCGTGGTCGAGAACTTCCTGAAGCTGGCGGAGGCCGAGCACATGCTGGTGGCGGACTCCGACGAGTACGTGCGCTCGGTGCTGCGCAAGGCTCTGGGCGAAGAGAAGGCCAGCCTGCTGCTGGAGCGCATCCTGGCGGGCAACGATGTCACCGGCATCGAGAGCCTGAAGTGGATGGAGGCGCAGGCGGTGGCGGAATTGCTGCGCAACGAGCACCCGCAGATCGTGGCCGCCATCCTGGTGCACCTGGAATACGACCAGACCTCCCAGATCCTGAAGCTGCTGCCCGACCGCATGCGGAACGAGGTGCTGATGCGCGTGGCCACGCTGGACGGCATCCAGCCTGCCGCACTGAAGGACTTGAACGAGGTGCTCAGCAATGTGCTGTCCGGCAGCGACCGGGCCCGCAAGTCCCAACTGGGTGGCGTGAAGAGCGCAGCCGAAATCTTGAACATGATGGGCAGCTCGGTGGAAACCTCCGTGCTGGATTACATCCGCGAGAGCGACGGTGACCTGGCGCAGATGATCATGGACAACATGTTCACCTTCGACGACATGATCAAGCTGGACGACAAGGCCATCCAGATGGTGCTGAAGGAAGTGCAGTCCGAGAGCCTGGTGATTTCGCTCAAGGGCGCGACGCCGGAGCTTCGCGAACGCATCTTCAAGAACATGTCCAGCCGTGCGGCCGAGACGCTGCGCGAAGACCTGGAGACCCGCGGACCCGTGCGGGTGACAGACGTGGAAGCCGAGCAGAAGGAACTGCTGAAGGTTGTCCGCAGGTTGGTGGAGGAAGGCGAAATCTCGCTTGGTGGCGGCAGCGATGACCAATTCGTCTGAGCGCCGGCCCCCCGGGGCGGGCTTACTGAACATTCCGGCCCCCGAAGGTTCCAAGGCCGGCCTGTCCTACACCCGCTTCATCCCACGGGAAGAGCTGGGCGAGGTGCAACCCTGGCAGCCAGGAAGCTTTGGCGCACGGCCGACCCGCCCCAGCCACGGAGAGCAGCGGCCGAAAGGTCCCAGCGAACAGGAATGGCTGGCGCGCATCGAAACCGCACGTCAGCAGGCCTACGAAGAAGGCTACCGGGACGGGATGGCGGCGCTGGAAGGCTTCAAGAAGACCCACACCTCCCAGGTGAGCGCAAGGGTTGGCCAGCTGGTGCAGAGCTTCGACGCCCAGTGGGCGCAACTGGAGGACCAGATGGCCCTGGCCGTGTCCCGCAGCGCGGTGCTGCTGGCGCGCCAGGTCCTGCGTACGGAACTCGGTACCCGGCCTGCCCTGGTGCAGGTCGTGGCCACGGAAGCGTTGAACGCCGTGCTGATGAGCGCCCGGCAGGTGCTGGTGCGGGTGCACCCCGATGACCTGCCCCTGGTGGCCGAGGGCGCCGGCGAAGCCCTGCAGGCCCGCGGCGCCCGGCTGCAGGCCGACCCGAGCATCCAGCGCGGCGGCTGCAGCGTGGAGTCTGACGCCGGCACTGTCGACGCCACGATCGAGAACCGCTGGACCCGGGCCGTCCAGGCCCTGGGCCATGCCCTGCCCTGGCAAACGGCGCCGTTGACGGCCGCGCAGTTGCCCGTGGATCAAGGCGACCCGGCCTCTACGGCCCAGGCCAACGACACGCCGAACGCAGACGCATGACCAAGACCCTTTCGCCCGAGCCGTCTGCGGCCGGTACGCCGCAGCCGCTGGCCTGCAACACCTCCACCCAGCGCTGGAGCACCTACCTGTCAGCGCTGATGGCGCAGGCGGAGAACGCTGAGCCGCTGGAGACCGTGGGCACCCTGGTGCGCGTGGCAGGCCTGGTGCTGGAGGCCGCGGGCGTGCGTGTGCCGGTGGGCTCCATCTGCGAAGTGCGCAGCCCGGGGCTGCCCGTGGTGCTGGCCGAAGTGGTGGGGTTCAACGCTGACCGGGCCTACCTGATGCCCACCGGCCCGGTTCACGGGCTGGCAGCCGGCGCGCAGGTGCTGCCCAGGCCCCTGCCCGTGGCTGCGCCCCGCCTGGGCATGGCCGCCCCCACGCGCGAGGCCGCTCGGCCTGAGGCGCGGGGCCTGCACCTGCCCATCGGCCCGGGCCTGCTGGGCCGGGTGGTGGACGCGCATGGCGAACCGCTGGACCGTCAGGGCCCGATCCATGACGTGACCCACCAGACGCTGAACCGCCCGCCCATCAACGCCATGGACCGCGACCCCATCCGCAAGCCCCTGGACACGGGGGTCCGCGCCATCAATGCGCTGCTGACGGTGGGGCGCGGCCAGCGCATCGGCCTGTTCGCCGGCACGGGCGTGGGCAAGTCCGTGCTGCTGGGCATGATGGCCCGCTACACCGCGGCTGACGTCATCGTGGTGGGGCTGATCGGGGAGCGTGGCCGCGAGGTCAAGGAATTCATCGAGGACATCCTGGGCGAGGATGGCCGCAGGCGCTCGGTGGTGGTGGCCGCCCCGGCCGATGCGCCGCCTCTGGTGCGCATGCAGGGCGCGAACTACGCCACGGCCATTGCCGAGCACTTCCGCGATCAGGGGCAGCACGTGCTGCTGCTGATGGACAGCCTGACGCGCTACGCCATGGCGCAGCGCGAGATCGCCCTGGCCATTGGCGAGCCGCCGGCCACGCGCGGCTACCCGCCCAGCTGCTTCGCCCGCCTGCCGCAGCTGGTGGAACGCTCGGGCAACGGCCTGCACGGGCAGGGTTCCATCACCGCCTTCTACACCGTGCTGAGCGAGGGGGACGACCCGCAGGACCCCATTGCCGACGCCGCCCGGGGCATCCTGGACGGCCACATCGTGCTGTCGCGCGAGCTGGCCGAGAGCGGCCACTACCCGGCCATCGACGTGGAGCGCAGCATCTCCCGCGTGATGACCTCGGTGGCACCGAAGGAACAGATCCACGCGGCCCGCCGGGTGAGGCAATTGCTGGCCAAGTACAACAAGGCGCGCGACCTGATCCAGCTGGGGGCCTATGCCCCCGGCCACGACCACGAGCTGGACATCGCCGTGCAGACCCAACCGCAGATCACCGCACTGCTGCAGCAGGACATGCTGGAGCGCGCACCCTTGCAGGACTGCCAGCGCCGCTTGATGGCCTTGGCCGCCTGATGGCCTTGACCGCCTGAAGCCCGGAACAGAGACCCCCAGATGAACACCCCCGACACCCATGCCCTGCAGATGTTGCTGGAACGCGAGGAGGCGGAGCGGGACGCCGCCGCCCTGGCCGTTCGGCAGTCGCAGGACCACATGCAACGGCTGCAGTCTCAGACGGCGCAGTTCATGCAGCACCGCACCGACTACATCACCCGCTGGCAGCAGCAGTTTCACCAGGCCGGCGGCATCGAGATCGTCCACTGCTACCGCAGCTTCATGCAGCGCCTGGACCAGGCCATGTCGCAGTTGGGCCTGCAGCAGCGCCAGGCCGAACTCAACCTGCAGCGGCAGCGCCATCGCCTGGTGGAGGCCGAGACGCGCGTGGCCGCCATCCGCAAGCTCATCAGCCGCCGGCTGGAGACCCACGAACGCGCCCAGCAGCGCCGCGAGCAAAAGCAGACCGATGAAGCGGCACAGCGCGCCGCCTGGCTGTCGCGGCAGTCCCAGGCCCTGCCCGCTCTCGGCTGAGTCGGCCGGTTCAGCAGCACGCCCTCGCCTGCCCCAGCTCCCCTGCAGCGCCCCACCGCACGCCCAAGATCAAGCCTGAGAGACCATGCCCATGTCTGCTTCCCCCCTCGCCCTCCTGGCTGCCCTGCCGCCAGCTGGCAAGACCAGCCCCAACGCCGCGAACACAGTCCCCCAGAAGGGAGCGCTGCACGCTGCGGAGGTGGGCACTGAAGCGACCGCTGGCGACGACACCGACGCGCCGGCGGACAAGCCCAGCTTTGCGCAGTTGCTGCGGGACCAGACCTCGCCAGGGCCTGCCTCGCCAGATGCCGATGGCAAGGCAGATCTGGAACGCGAGACCTCCGAGCCGTCGGAGGTCACCCCCGAGTCCTCCGCACAGTTGAGCGCTTGGCTCGCTGCCTTGATAAAGGCACCCCCGCAAGCGCTCTCCAGTGGAGCGACAGCGCAGGGCCATGCCAAGACTGGCCTTCAGAAGCCTGCGCTGATGGCCGCCGACAAGGCGGCAGGGGCCGACGGTAAAGCCACCAAGTCTGCGGCCCCGTCCCTGGCTCGTGAGGCTGCCGCTGCGGCGCTGGAAGCCTCGCGCGCAACCCTGTCGGGGCCATCGCCCAGCGGCGTGGCGGGCTCAGCGGCAACGTCAGGCACCGCGGCGGCTTCTGAAGCCCTGCAGGCCGCCAAGGCCTCCGCCCCGCGGCCGGGTACAGGTGAGAACGGTCCTTCGCAAGTGGTACTGAACCACCTGGCAACAGGGGCGGCTTCAGCGTCTGCGACTGTGGCCGCTTCCGCGTCCCCACAAGCAACGGCGGCGGCGACCGTCGCGGACACGTTCATTGCCCAGGACGTGAGGCGCCCCGAGTTCGTGCCCGTCTTCAGCGCACGCATCTCCACCCTGGTGCAGGAGGGGATTGAACAGGCCCGGGTGCATCTGAATCCGGTGGACATGGGCCCCGTATCGCTGCAGCTCTCGCTCGACGGACTGCAGGTACGGGTGGACATGACGGCCGAGGTGGCGGCCACCCGGCAGGTGCTGGAGCAGGCCTTGCCTTCACTGGCTGGTGCGCTGCGTGAGGCCGGCTTCACGCTCAGCGGCGGTGGGGTGGCGCCTCCCGCAGAGGCCGCCAACACTGGCGGACAAGACCAAAGAGGCTCCAGCGGCTCTTCAGGTGAGACCAACCCGCAGGCTTCGACCGGCTCTAACGCCATGTCAGGACAGCAAGCGGACGGCCGGCGGCAGGCTGAGGGGGAGCCGGGCCGAACCCCGGTCGGAAGTTTTGTCGGAATCGCTGAAGGCCTGACCACAGAAGTGCACCTGGACGCTGACGGCACGCCGAGGCTTGCGCAAGGGCGGGGGCTGATCGATACCTTCGCTTGAGCCCCGCCCACGGGCCAAGCGGGGGACTGCCCACCCATCATGGGGCTGTTCAGAGGATCACCCTGGAGGGAAATGACCATAATCAGGGCCTTCGTTGGAGAATCCTGATCCGTCGGCCGCGTGCCGAAACTTCCCACAGGAACACCCATGGCGACTGCAACGCCCACCGACAAGCCTGAAAACGCCGCCGAGCCCAAGAAGAGCAAGAAGAAGCTCTTCCTGATCTTGGGTGTGGCGGCGGTGCTGGTGCTGGGCCTGGCCGGTGGTGGTGCCTTCTTCTACATGAAGAAGAAGGCCGCAGCCGAAGCCGAAGCCCTGGCAGAGGCGGAGGCCGACGGTACGGCCGCACCGAAAGTGGCCAAGCGCGACCGCAAGGTCAAGTCTGCCTTCGTCGCCCTCGACACTTTCACGGTGAATCTGGCGGACCGGGACGCTGATCGCTACGCCCAGGTGCAGTTGTCGCTGGAGTTGAACGACGAAGGGGCCACCCAGCTGATCAAGAACTTCATGCCGGTCATCCGCAACAACATCCTGCTGGTGTTGTCGCACAAGAAGGCCGCTGAACTTCTGGAAAAGGACGGCAAGATCAAGTTGTCGGAGGAAATCAAGGTGGAGGTGGCACGCGCGCTGGGCATGGAGCCACCCGAAACCGACTCACAATCGGCGGCCACCACGGGCACAGCGGCCAAGGGCAAGCCCAAGGCGGCGACGGAGGATTTTTCCCCCGTGGTAGGCGTGCATTTTTCGAACTTCATCATCCAGTGACCCCCATGGCGACGGCCCTCAAGCGACCCCCGGAAGTTCTGTCATGAGCCAGCAGATTCTTTCCCAGGACGAAGTCGATGCGCTGCTGCAAGGCATCACCGGCGAAAGCCAGAAGCTTGAAGAAGGTGGCGAGGCAGGCGGCGGCATACGCGAGTACAACCTCGCCAACCAGGAACGGATCGTCCGTGGGCGCATGCCCACGATGGAAGTGATCAACGAGCGCTTCGCAAGAAACGTGCGGATCGGCCTGTTCAACCTGATCCGCCGCAACCCCGAGGTCTCGATCGGCGGCACCAAGGTGCACAAGTACGGCGCCTTCCTGCGCGAGATCGTGGTGCCCACCAATTTCAACGTGGTCGGCTTCAAGCCTTTGCGCGGTACAGGCCTGCTGATCTGCGAACCCAGCCTGGTCTTCGCCACCATCGACGCCTTGTACGGCGGCAACGGCAAGTTCCACGCGCGCATCGAGGGGCGCGACTTCTCTCCTACCGAGCAGCGGGTCATCACGCGCCTGGTGGAAACCATTGGGGCGGAGTTCAAGAAGTCCTGGGCCGGCATCTACCCGCTGGAGATCGAATACCAGCGCTCGGAGATGCAACCGCAGTTCGCCAACATCGCCACCCCGGGCGAGATCGTCGTCTCCACGTCCTTCACGATGGAAATTGGCGACATCACGAGTTCCATTCATTTCTGTTTCCCTTACGCGATGCTGGAGCCCATCCGCGACACCCTGTACTCCACGGTACAGGGCGATGCGGTGGAGCCCGACAAGCGCTGGGTGAAACTGCTCAGCAACCAGATCCAGGATGCCGAGGTGGACCTGGTGGCCGAACTGGGTACGACGCGGGCGACGGTGGAGCAACTGCTGGGCTTTCGGCCCGGAGATTTCATCGAGCTGGAACTGGACCCCCTGATCAAGGCCAAGGTGGACGGGGTGCCGGTGCTCGAGTGTCAATATGGCGTCAACGACGGGCACTACGCCATCAAGGTGGAGAACCTGTTGCCCAGCACGGAATCCCTCAAGGGAGGCATGAACTATGGCCGCTGACAACAACACCAGCGAGCAGGACCGCATGGCGGCCGAGTGGGCTGCCGCGCTGGACGACAAGCAGGGTGCGTCCGCAGGAGCGGGGGTGTCGGTCAAGCCCGCGCAGTTCACGAACTTCGGTGCCTCGGGGTCCACCGGCTCGGGCGGCAGCGGTGGCGGGGACATGAACCTCATCCTGGACATTCCGGTGCAACTCACCGTGGAGTTGGGCCGCACGCGCATTCCCATCAAGCACATCCTGCAGTTGGCACAGGGCTCGGTGGTGGAGCTGGAATCCCTGGCCGGTGAACCCATGGACGTGCTGGTCAACGGCTTCCTGATCGCGCAGGGCGAGGTGGTGGTGGTGAACGACAAGTTCGGCATTCGCCTGACCGACATCGTCACCCCGAGCGAGCGTCTGCGCCGCCTGAGCCGGACCTGAACCCCGGCACCACAGGCGCTGACGTGGACACCCCTGTCGCTTCGCTGCTCTGGTTCGTTCTCGTCCTGGCGCTGATTCCGGCGGCGCTGTGGCTGCTCAAGCGCATGACCGTGGTCAAGGGCACGCAACGTGCCCCCTCGCGCGTGGTGGGGATGCTGCCCCTGTCGGGTTCACAGCGCCTCCTCACCGTGGAGGTGGGCCAGGGGGACCACAAGATCTGGCTGGTGCTGGGCGTCACACCTTCCAGCATCCAGTTGCTGCACACGCTGCCTGCGCAGGATGCTGGGCCGGACAGTACCGAGCCGCCTGCTTCATTCGCACAAGCCCTGCAACGCTGGCGCCCCGGCACGGGGGACAAGGCGTGACGGCCAGCCGCGCCTGGCGAACCGGCCGTACGGGTCTGGTGGGGGCGGTGCTGCTGGCCGCAGGGGGCGCGGCGCTGGCGCAGACGCAGGGTGGCAATCTGCCACTGGTGATCGGCCAGGGGCCTGGCGGCAGCAGCTACTCCGTGCCCATCCAGACCCTGCTGTTCTTCACGGCCCTGGGATTCATTCCCGCCGTGCTGCTGCTCATGACGGCGTTCACGCGCATCGTCATCGTGCTGTCGCTGCTGCGCCAGGCCATCGGCACGCCGGCGGCGCCGCCCAACCAGGTGATCGTGGGCCTGAGCCTGTTCCTGACCTTCTTCGTCATGCAGCCCACGCTGGACAAGGTGTACACCCAGGCCTGGGAGCCCTACAGCAAGAACGAGATCGCCTTCGATGTGGCCCTGCAACGTGGCGCCCTGCCCATGCGCGAGTTCATGCTCAAGCAGACCCGCCAGAGCGACGTGCAGTTGTACTCGCGCCTGGCCAAACTGCCCGCCGACGTCAAGCCCGAAGACCTGCCGCTGCGCGTGCTGGTGCCCGCCTTCGTGACCAGTGAACTCAAGAGCGCCTTCCAGATCGGCTTTCTCATCTTCATTCCCTTCCTGGTCATCGACATGATCGTGGCCAGCGTGCTGATGAGCCTGGGCATGATGATGCTCAGCCCGGTGCTGGTGGCCCTGCCTTTCAAGCTGATGTTGTTCGTGCTGGCAGACGGCTGGAACCTGTTGCTGGGCTCACTGGCCGCCAGCTTTGTCACCTGAACACCCATGACCGCCCAACAAGTCTTCGCCATCGGACAGCAAGGGTTGTTCCAGTTGCTGCTGGTGGCCGCGCCGCTGCTGCTGTCGGCCCTGGTGGTGGGCCTGGTGGTCAGCATCTTCCAGGCCGCCACCCAGATCAACGAAGCCACACTGAGCTTCGTGCCCAAGATCATCGCCGCCGTGGTGGTGCTGGCCCTGGCCGGCCCATGGATGATGACCTCGCTGGTGGAGTACCTGCGCAGCATCCTGCTGTCCATCCCGAGCACGGTGGCCTGACCGGCCCACCGGTATTGACGCAGCGCAGGTCCCCGCGCCAGGCGGTCCAAGCCAGCAGCCGTGATCACCTTCAATGAAGCCCAGCTGACGGCCTGGCTGTCACCGCTGATATGGCCCTTCATCCGCGTGCTGGCGCTGTTCTCGGCGCTGCCCATCTTCAACCGGCGCAACGTGCCGCTGCGCATCCGCATCGCGCTGGCGGCCTTCATCACCGCCACAGCCCAGGCCTCCCTGCCCGAGATGCCCGTGGTACCGCTGGATTCGGCGCTGGCCACCATGCTGGTGGTGCAGCAGGTGTTGATTGGCGTGACCATCGGCTTTGCCGTGCGGCTGGTGTTTGCGGCGGTGGAGTACGCGGGGGAGTTGATCGGACTGCAGATGGGTCTGAACTTCGCGGGCTTTTTCGATCCCGTCAGCGCCACCCAGAGCACGCCTGCGGCCAGCTTCTTTGCCACCATGGTGGCCTGGCTGTTCATCGCGCTGAACGGGCACCTGATCGTGATCTCGGCGGTGGTCAACAGCTTCCAGGTCTTCCCGGTGGGTCCGGAGCCTTTCGCCTTCCTGCGCCAGGCCCAGCCTCACCGCTGGGGAGCCGAGATCTTTGCGACAGGCCTGTGGATCGCCCTGCCCATCGTCACCATGCTGCTGTTCGTCAACCTGGTGCTGGGCTTCATCTCGCGCGTGGCGCCGCAGATCCAGATCTTTGCCATCGGCTTTCCCATCACGCTGGGCCTGGGCCTGGCCGGGCTGTACTACATCGTCCCGGCACTGCAGCAACCCTTCATCGTCACGCTGGACAAGGTGATGGCGCCGTTTCGCTGAAGGCTGAAGCCTGAGAGCGCGGATACGCGGCGAGGCGGTGCTGGACGGAGAAGCACTCCGCTCCCCAATCGGGCCACGGTGGGTTGTGCGAAGCAGCGCTACGCGCCCTCGCCCACCAGCCCATTCCTGATGGCGTAAACCGTCAGCTCGGCGTTGTTGGCCAGGCCCAGTTTCTCCAGCACGCGGGCCCGGTACACCGAGACGGTCTTGGGCGACAGCAGCAACTCCTCGGCGATGTCTGACAGGCGTTTGCCCGAGGCGATCATCACCAGCGTCTGCAACTCCCGGTCAGACAAACGCTCGTGCGCCGATTCCGAAGGCGGCGCGGTCAGGCTTTCCACCAGCATCTGCGCGATCTCGGGCGTGACGTACTTGCGGCCCTGGGCCACGGTGCGCACCGCCTGGACGAGTTCCTGCGGATCACCGCCCTTGTGCACGTAGCCCGAAGCGCCGGCACGCAGGGCGCGGATGGCGTACTGGTCCTGCGGGTACATGCTGACGATCAGCACGCGCACTGGAGCGCCCTCGTCCTTGAGCACCTGCAGCACATCCAGGCCGCTGCGGCCGGGCATGTTGATGTCCAGCACCAGGACGTCGCAGCGCTGCTGGCGCATCAGAGCCCTGAGCTCACCATACTCCGAGGCCTCGCCCACCACGCGGATGTCGGTGGCATCGGACAGGGTGTCGCGTATGCCGCGCCGGATCAGGGCATGGTCGTCACACAGGATCACTTCAATCATCGCCGACTCCTTGCATCAGCCCCAAGAGCCTGCGCTGCCCTCGCGGGACGTGCGCTCCGCCTGCTCCAGCGGCACCGACAGCATGAGCATCGTGCCCGCCGGGCTGCTGGACAGGTCGATCCAGCCGCCCACGGTGCCCGCGCGCTCGTGCAGGCCGCGGATGCCGAAGCTTCTGGCCTTGGCCAGCGCCCCTTCGTCGAGCCCCCGGCCATCGTCCACGATCTCTAGCGACAGCACGCCGTGTGACAGCGACAGGTCCACGGTGACGCGCGAGGCCTGCGCGTGCTTGCTGACGTTGGTCAGGGCCTCCTGCACCGTGCGGTAGGCCACCAGGGCCACGCCCGGTGGCAGGGGCGGCAAAGCCTCGTGACTGGTGCGAAAGACGGTGGCAATGCCGTTGCGCTGCTTGAAGCTGCGCGTCATCCATTGCAGCGCCGCCACCAGCCCCTGCTCCAGGATGGCGGGCCGCAGGTTGTGCATGATGCGCTGACTGGCCTCGATGGCGTGGGTGACTGTCTCCAGGGCGGAGTCCACGCGCTGCTGCAGTTCGGGCTCCTTCACGCGCCGTGCCAGCCAGGCCAGATCGAACTTCAGCGCGGTGAGCGAACCGCCCACATCGTCGTGGATCTCGCGTGAGATGGCGCTGCGCTCGCTCTCGATGCTGGTCTGAAGGTGCTGAGCCAGCTCGGACAGGCGCTGACGGGAGGCTGCCAGTTCGCGGTCGGACTCCAGCCGCGCGCGCCGGCTCTCGCTGGCCTCGATGGCCCGCTCCAGCGCTGGCGCCAACCGTGCCAGGTTCTGCTTGAGCAGGTAGTCGCTGGCACCGCTGCGCATGGCCTCCACGGCCGTCTCTTCGCCAATCTCGCCCGACACCAGGATGAAAGGCAGCACCAGGCCCGTGCCGCGGAACACCGCCAGAGCGTCAAGACCGGTGAACCCGGGCAGGTTGTAGTCCGACAGGATGGCATCCCAGGGCTGGGCCAAGGCGGCCTCGAAGGCCGACAGGTCTTCCACGCGCGTGAAATCGGCCTGCAATCCGGCGCGGCGCAATTGCAGGACAGTCAGGGCATGGTCGTCCTCGGAGTCCTCCAGGTGCAGGATCCGCAACCGCGGCTGCAGGCGCGGCGGACGCTCCAGTTGCACGCCTGAACCAGCGGCAGGTTGGGGCTCTGACATTCGTTCAGCATTCACGCGCGGCAGTATCGCCCAGCCCCTGCGCTGCGCGGGCACCCAGGATCACCATGCCGCGCTGTTGCGCAGCGACTCCACCACGGGGCGGCGCAACACCCCGCGCAAGCCCCACCAGCCCGCCGCCCAGGCCAGCAAGGCGCCGGCTGCGGTGCCCGCCAGCGGCACCCACGGTGTCGGGTTCCAGCTGAACTCGAAGGCGTACCGCGCCAGCAACCACCCCACGGCCACGGCCACCACCGATGCGAGCAAGCCGGCCAATGCCCCCACGCCCAGCAGTTCGGCCCGCTGTACGGTTGCAAGCAGCCGGCGGCTTGCGCCCATCGCCCGCATCAGCGCGTACTCACGTGAACGGGCCTCCCGGGTAGCCGTGACGGCGGCGAACAACACCACCAGGCCCGTGGCCAGGGTGAAGCCGAACAGGAACTCCACGGCACGGATGACCTGGTCCAGCACCCGCTGCACCTGCGCGATCGAAGCCGAGACGTCGACATTGGTCACGTTCGGAAAGGCCCGGCTGAGCGCGCTGTCAAAACCGCGCTGCGTGGGAGCGCGGAACGCGCTGATCCAGGTGACCGGCAACTCGGCGGGCAGGGCCGAGCGGGGAAACAGCACGAAGAAGTTCACGCGCATGGAACCCCAATCCACCTTGCGCAGGCTGGTGATGCGGCCTTCGTAGGTCTGGCCGGCAATGTCGAAGCCAAGGCGGTCGCCCAGCTTCAGCCCCAGGGTCTTGGCCAGGCCCTCCTCCACGCTCAGACCATCGGCCTCTTCCGGCGTCCAGCGGCCTGCCACCACCGGGTTGCCGCCCGGCAGTTCGGCGGCATGGCTGAGGTTGAACTCGCGTTCCACCATGCGCTGGGCCCGGTCGCCTTCAAAGGATTGCGACTGAACGGGTTGGCCGTTCAAGGTCACCAAGCGGCCACGGATAATGGGGTACCAGTCATAACGCTGCACGCCCGCCTGCGCCAGCGCCTGGCGGAAAGCGGCCGTCTGGTCCGGCTGGATGTTGATGACGAAGCGGTCAGGCGCATCCGGCGGGGTGGCGCTGCGCCAGCTGCCGATCAGGTCGGTGCGCAGCAGCACCAGCAGCACCAGGGCCAGGAGCCCCACGGCCAGCGCCGACACCTGCAGCACGGCATAGGCCGGCCGTGCCGTCACCTGCCGCGTGGCCAGCAGCAGCCAGCGCGGTGCGCCGGCCTCGGGCACCAGCCGCTTCAGCAGGCTCACCGCCGCCCAGGCCAGGCCCGCAAACAGCGCCACCGCCAGCGCGAAGCCGCCCACGGCAATGCCGCCCAGCACGGGGTCCGCCGCCACGGCCACCAACAGCACCGAGAAGCCCAGCACCCCCAGCAGAAGAACAGACAGCGAGGCGGCACGTGGCAGGCCCAGGTCGCGGCGTATCACGCGCAAAGGCGGCACGCGGGAGAGCTGCAGCACGGGCGGCAACCCGAAGGCCAGCAGCAGCGTCATGCCGACCCCCAGACCGAAGACCGCCGGCGCCAGGCCTGCGGGGGGCAGCGAGGCGTTGACCAGCCCGGCCAGCAACCACACGAAGGCGTGGTGCACCGCCCAGCCCAGGGCAATGCCCAGCACGCTGGCCAGCAGGCCCACCAGCGCAAACTCGAGGGCGTAAGCCCCCGCGATGCGCCGCTGTGGCAAGCCCAGCACCCGCAGCATGGCGCAGTCGTCCAGATGGCGCTGCGCGAAATCACGCGCGCCAATGGCCACGGCCACGGCGGCCAGCAAGGCGGCCAGCAGCGCCACCAGCCGCAGGAACTTGTCGGCCCGGTCCAGGGTCTGACGCATCTCGGGGCGGCCGCTCTCGAAGGAATCCAGCCGCAGGCCGCGCAGCGACTCGGCGCGGATCTGCTCCTCCACCTGACGAGTGAAGGCCTTGACCGCCGCGTCCGGGCCGGCCACGGCCAGGCGCCAAGTGACGCGGCTGGCCGGCTGCACCAGGCCCGTGGCAGGCAGATCGGCCTCGTGCAGCATCACGCGCGGGGCGAAGCTCAGGAAGCCGGCGCCCCGGTCGGGCTCCACGACGATGAGGCGGTCGATCTTCAGGACTGCCTCGCCCAGCAGCAGGTCATCCCCCATGGCCAGGCCCAGGGACTCCAGCACCGCCTCGTCCACCCACACCGTGCCGCGGGGCGGGGCGCCAGTTGCGGCCTGCACCGCAGCCCCGGGTGCCGCCTTCACCTGCAGTTGTCCGCGCAGGGGGTAGTTTGTGCTGACCGCCTTCACGGCCACCAGCCGTGATGCGCCTCCCCGCGCTTCGGGCGCGCGGCCCATGCTGGGAAAGCCGGCGCTGGTGGCTGTCTGCAGGCCCAGGGTCTGGGCGCGCTGGGCCAGCGCGGCTGGCGCGGGCTGGTCACTGGCCACCACGGCGTCACCGCCCAGCAACTGGCGCGCGTCGCGCGCCAGGCCCGTGTTCAGCCGGTCGGCAAAGAAGGCCACTGCGGTGAGGGCGGCCACCGCCAACACCACGGCCAGCGCCAGCAGGCGCAACTCTCCGGCCTGGAAGTCACGCCAAGCCTGGCGTGCTGCCAACCGCCACAAGGGCGGCGCACTTGAGGGGGTAACGGAGGAACGTTCAATCAAGGCCATGCCCCGAAGTTACCTCAGCGAGGTGTACCCGTCCGGCACGGGGACAACTTGAGGGTGCACAGCCAGGAAACAGGCGGTTTTTCCCCCGCTTTTTCCACTTATGTCCAGGCCTCAAGTCTTTGACACTCGCGTCGAGCCCTGGTCTTCAAGGTCAATGGCTCGGAACCTGATCCGAACCAAGAAAGACCCGACGACCGAAGTCGCTCAAGCCTGAAAGGGCAAACATCGTGGCCCAGTCCATCAACACCAACGTCGCTTCCCTCAGCGCCCAGCGTTACCTCAACCGTAACCAGGCCGACATGACCACGGCCATCAACCGGCTGTCTTCGGGCCTGCGCATCAACAGCGCCAAGGACGACGCTGCGGGCATGACGCTGGCCGAGCGCATGACTACGCAGATCCGCGGCTTGAACGTGGCTTCGCGCAACGCCAATGACGCCATCGCCCTGGCACAGACCGCCGAGGCGGCGATGGGCAGCGTGGCCTCAGCCTTGCAGCGCATCCGTGAGCTGGCGGTGCAATCGGCCAACGCGAGCTACTCCGACACTGACCGTTCAACGATGAACCGCGAAGCACGGGAACTCATCGAGGAGGTCAAGCGTGTCAGCACCAACACGGCCTTCAACGGCGTGAACCTGCTGGACGGCTCGTTCAAAAACCAGCAGTTCCAGATCGGTGCGAACTCCGGCCAAACGCTCAACCTGCCGTCCCTGGCAGACGCACGAGTGACGTCGCTAGGGCGCAGCGCAGTTGCTTTAGATGGTACTTCAGCCGGCTCGGTATTGGGAAATGCCGTGGCCGCCGCCGCCGCTGTACCGACCAATGGTGTAACGGCAGTGACCAACCTTACGTTCACCAATCCTGAAGGTACAAGCTCTCCCATCTCTTGGTCCAACAACGATTCAGCGAAGTCCGTCGCAGCGGCTATCAATCTGAAAGCCAACTCGTTAGGTATCACGGCAACCGCCACCAACAGCGCCACGATTGGCAACTTCTCAACCACTGGGTCCACGGCGCTAACGATCAATGGCACGACAGTCAGCGCCTCTTTGACCAGCACCAGTGACCTGACGCCGCTGGCTGATGCCATCAATGGTGCGGCTACAGGCGTGACCGCCGTGTTCGCGGCGCCACCGGCCAAGGATAAGTTGCTTCTCACTGCCGCTGACGGTTCGGACATTGGCATAGGAGACTTCTCCAACGGCACCATGACCGTCACGGGCTCCAAGTCCGGTGCCACGCCGGTGACCCTGACTTCAGGGGGGACAGCCGACTCCACTGTGGTATCGGGAACATTGGAGATCGTTAGCACGAAAGGGGCTCTGTCTTGGGCTAACGGCAATGCGACTGTTTTCGGGGCGAGCACGTCCGGCATCGCCGGCCTCAACACCATCAGCACCGTGGACCTGGGTTCCATGACAGGCGCCGTGTCCGCCATCAAGGTGGTCGACGCGGCGCTGAATCAGCTGAGTTCTGCCCGCGGCACCCTGGGCGCCGTGCAGAGCCGCCTGGAGATGCTGATCGCCAACGTGGACGTGGTCAGCGAGAACATCACCACCGCCCGCGGGCGTCTGGTGGACGCCGACTTCGCCAAGGAGACCGCCGCGCTGGCGCGCGTTCAGATCCTGCAGCAGGCCGGCACCGCCATGCTCGCGCAGGCCAACGCCATTCCGCAGCAGGTGCTGCAGTTGCTCAAGGGCTGATGTCGGCTGACGAGCGCCGCACCCCGCCCGACCGCTGCAGGGGGTTCACCCCATGACCCCTCTGCCCTTGAGCGTGTGCCTCATCGCACGCGACGAAGCGCACAACCTGCCCGGACTCATGGCGTCATTGGCAGGGGTCGCACAGGAGGTGATCATCGTCGACACGGGCAGTGTTGACGGCACACCAGCGCTGGCGACGTCGCTGGGAGCACGGGTGCTCCACTCTGCTTGGCAGGACGATTTCTCCCAAGCCCGTAACGTGGCCCTGAAGGCCGCACAGGCCCCGTGGATTCTGAGCATGGACGCCGACCAGCAACTGGATGCTGGCGCTGCGCAGGCCCTTGCCGTCGCCATTCAGCGACAAGACAGCCTCGCGCAATTGGTGACGATTCGTCTGCTGGGGCTCGTGGACCCCAACGGAAGCACCCAAGTGGTGCGAAACCTTCCCTCACTGCGCCTGTTCAGACGCGATGCCCGCATCAGTTACCGGGGTCGCGTTCACGAAGACATCGCCGCCAGCCTGCTGGAGATCGGAAGCCACTCCTGGCCGGACTCTGGCGTGACGGTGACTGACCATGGTTACATGGAGCCCGAGGCACGAGCCCGGAAACTCGCGCGCAACTTGCGACTCCTGCGCCAAGCCCATCAGGAGCGCCCCGACGATCTGCACCTCGCCTACAAGTTGGCTTCAAGCCTGCCACCCGAGGCCGCCATGGAGCGTAAGGGCGTGCTGTGGGGGGCATTGCGCCAAGCGCAGACCATGCCGGACGAATCGCTGCTGGAACTGACCTGTCTGCCCCGACTGGTAGCCGCTGGGCTGGAGGCTTGGGTGGTTGAGGGCCGCTTGACCGAAGCTGCCGATGCAGCCTCTTTGCTGATGCGGCGCAGCGCACCTGTTCTGCTGTTCACGTGCGGGCGCGCGCTGGCGCGCGCAGGCCTCCATGCCGAAGGCAGGGCCGCCCTGATGACGTATCTGAAGGCTGCCAGTGGTATCGGTCACAGGCCACAGCTTGATCTGACGCAGCAGGACGAGGATGCCAACCCTCAGGAGGCCCTCCGATGGCTGGCATGGCTGGAATGGATGCAAGGGCGGACACAGGAGGCGTGGACCTGGATCGACAAGGGGCGGGAGTTCAGTGGTCAGTCGGTACACCCGCCGCTGGAGTCCCTGGCCGTCGAGGTGCTGCTGGCCCAGGGCGACATCGATGCAGCCATGCGGCGGCTGGACGTGTTGGGACGGCAAGTCGGTCAGCACCTGAGCCCACCAAAGGCCTTGATGCCGGAGTTGATGCTGGCCACTGCACGGGTGGCCCTCGCCACAGGCGACCGGTCTTCAGCCCGAGAGTTCGCAGCCCAGGCGCTGTCCGCGGCTGATGACGCAGGGGCCGTGTTGCTGGCGCAGATCGAAGCAGCCGACGCGGATCTCAACCGAGAAGTCCTGGCCAGCCATCACTCGACCATCAAGGGTCGGCGTTTCGACACCCTGGCTCTGAAACTGATGCTGGGTCAACGTCTGGGGTTGACCTGGGCACACCCCGTGCCAGAGGCCACCACCCGGGCCATCCAGCACGGCTTGAGGCCGCGCTGAGCCCAGACACCGGCGCTTCAGCAGGTTCCAAACCCGATACCGTTGGCCCTGAGGTAACGCCGATACGCCGCGCTCAGCCGGTCGGCCGCGCCCATGGCCTCGCCGCCCGACAGAGGCAGGGCCTTGGGCTGCTGGCTTTCCAGCACGGGTTGGTCCTGGGCAAAGATGGCCACCTGGAAGTCGCGCAAGGTCTGCTCCGGCGTTTCGGTGTCGGTGGTGTACTGCGCGAACCAGAGTCGGCACGATTCCGGGGTCACCGGACAAGCCCAGATCACGTAGCTGTCCTGAGGCCCGCCGGTCTCCTCGCGCTTGGTCAGCAGCGCCGCAAAGGGGTTGAGCACTTCGTAGCGGTAGTCCACCCAGGCCCCACCGGCCGCGGTGGCGCTGGCACGCGGCTGCCAGGCGCGGTAGTGCTCGATGACCGGCCGTCCGTCTGCTGTGTGGGTGACATCGTAAGGAGGTACTTCGGGATGCGCCGCGTCCCCCAGCCAGCCCTCATGCACGAAGGCGAAGTGCGAGGTGTCCAGGAAGTTCTCCACCGCACGCGGTGCGCTGGTGGCCACGTCGAAGGGGCCGTAGACCAGACGCCGTGGCGGCAGGTGTGAAAGGTCGGGCACCGCATGGCTGGCCTGGCCCGAAAGATCGCACCACAGCAGGCCATGGGCCTGCCGCACAGGAAAACACTCCACGGCGCTCGATGCGGGCGGGGTGAAGCCCGGCGTGGCGGGCACCAAGGCGCAGGCGCCGCTCGCGTCGAACTGCCAGCCGTGATAAGGGCACTGGAGGCGGCCTTGCGCCAGGCGTCCGAGGGACAGGCGCGCACCCCGGTGGGGGCAGCGGTCTGCCAGCAGCACGGGCTCACCGCCCGGGCCGCGCCAGAGCACCAGCGACCGCCCCAGCAGGTGCAGCGCCAGCGGCCCAGACCCGCCCTCGCCTTCCAAGGCCACGGGCCACCACCAGGCCTGCTCTTGCGATGAACTCACGAAGCCGATCCTCCATTGAAAACGCCGCCGGGCCCGGGGCGCGCGGCGGCGTCAGGGTGTCAGGCAGCGCCGGACTTACTTGCCGGAGGGCACCTTGCCTTCCACGCCCTTGACGTAGAAGTCAACCTTGTCCTTCCATTCCTGCGAAGCCTTCTCGCCCTTGGGCAGGCGCTCCTTGCCGGCGTTGTCGACGACCGGGCCGGTGAACGGATCGATGGCGCCGGACTTGATGCCGTCCAGGGTCTCCTGGGCCTTCTTGCGGGTGGCCTCGGGGATGACCTCGTTCATCTTGATCACGTCATTGGTACCCTCGGGCTTGCCCCAGATGGTGCGCTGCTCACCCTTCCACGTGCCGTCGATCACTTCCTTGACGGCCTTCTTGTAGTAAGGGCCCCAGTCGACGATGTTGCTCGCCAGGTGGGCCTTGGGCGCGAAGGCGCTCATGTCGCTGTCCCAGCCGAAGGCGTACTTGCCGTTCTTCTCGGCCGTTTGCAGCACGGCCGTGGAGTCGGTGTTCTGCAGCAGCACGTCGGCGCCCTTGTTGATGAGTTCCTGCGCGGCGGCGCCTTCCTTCTCGGGATCGAACCAGGTGCTGACCCAGACGACGCGGGTGCGAATCTTGGGGTTGACACTCTGCGCGCCGAGCGTGAACGCATTGATGTTGCGCAGCACCTCAGGGATGGGGAAGCTCGCCACAAAGCCCAAGGTGTTGGTCTTGGTCATGCCGCCGGCGATGATGCCGCTGACGTAGGCGTCGTGATAGAAGCGCGAGTCATAGACGCGCATGTTGGCAGCGGTCTTGTAGCCCGTGGCGTGTTCAAACTTGACGTCCGGGAACTCCCCAGCCACCTTCAGCATGGCGTCCATGTAGCCGAAGCTGGTGGCGAAGATCAGCTTGTTGCCCTGGCTGGCCAGGTCGCGGATTACCCGCTCGCCGTCGGCGTAGGAAACCTTTTCCACGAACGTGGTCTTGAGCTTGTCCCCGAACTCGGCCTCGACGGCCTTGCGACCCTGGTCGTGCGCGAATGTCCAGCCGGCATCGCCCACGGGGCCGATGTAGACCCAGGCCGCCTTCAAGGCAGGTGCGGGGGCTGGCGCGGAAGCGGCCTTGGCTGCGGGCGGAGCTTCCTCCTTCTTGCCGCAGCCGACGAGCAGGGCAGCGGAGGCCAATCCGGCCACGGCAAAGGCGCGGCGGCTGACATTGCGGACATTCCACGGGTTCATCGGTTCGATCTCCTGAGGGGGTGGGTTGAGAAAAAAACGGCGAATTATGAGCCGGGCCTAAAAGGCTTACCCAGCGAAGCGGGCATGTTCAGCCGGATGAAGGCGACATTGCGGCTGATCAGGGCCAACACGATGACGGTGGCCACGTACGGCATCATCGTCAGCAGGTGGCTTGAGATCTGCACACCCTGGGCCTGGAGGTTCAGTTGCAACACCGTCACCCCGCCAAACAGATAGGCCCCAAGCAAGGCGCGTGCCGGGCGCCAGGTGGCGAACACCGTCAGGGCAAGCGCGATCCAGCCGCGCCCGGCTGTCAGGCCCTCCACCCACAGCGGAGCCGTCACGAGCGAGATGTAGGCGCCCGCCAGCCCGCACAGCGCCCCGCCCACGCAGACAGCAGCCAGGCGGATCAGCCGCACCGGGTAGCCCAGTGCGTGCGCTGGCTCCGGGTTCTCGCCAATGGCCCTCAGCAGCAGCCCCGCGCGCGTGCGGTAGAGAAACCAGGCAATCGCCGCCGTCAGGCCCATCGCCACATAGACCATGGGGTGGTGGCTGAACAGCGCGGGCCCGACGAAGGGAAGATCGGACAGCACCGGCACCGCATGGGCCTCACGCGCCGAGAGCGTGCGGCCCACCATGGACACCCCCAGGAAGGCCGACACGCCATAGCCGAACAGGCTGAGCGCCAGCCCGGTCGCGTACTGGTTGGTGTTGAGAAAAATGACCAGCAGGCCGAAGACGGCAGCAAGCGCCGCGCCCGCCAGTGCCGCCGCGGCGAAACCGAGCGTGTCGCTGCCGGTGGTCAGGGCCACGGCGAAGCCAGCCACCGCCGCCACCAGCATCATCCCCTCGGCGCCGAGGTTCAACACACCGGCACGCTCGTTGACCAGCAGCCCGAGGGCCGCGAAAGCAAGCGTGGTGCCGCTGGCCAGCGCCGTGTTGATGAGCAGTGCGGTTTCGTTCATGCGGCAGGCCCCGTGGAGCGGCTCCAGCGCAAGCGCTGGTCAATGAAGGTGTCACAGGCCAGCAGGATCAGCAGCAAGAGCCCCTGCAGCACGCTGGCCATGGCGTTCGGCAGGCCCAGGCGGGACTGCGCCAGTTCCCCCCCGATCAGCATGACGGACAGCAACACGCCACCGGCCACGATGCCCAGCGGGTGCAGCCGCCCGACGAAGCAGACGATGATGGCGGTGAATCCCAGCCCCGTGGACAGGTAGGGCGTGACCTGCCGGATGGGCCCGGCCACTTCCATCGCCCCGGCCATGCCTGCCAGCGCGCCGGACAGCAACAGCGAAGTCCACACCGCACCTCGCGCCGAGAAACCCGCGTAGCGCGCGGCAGCGGGGGCCAGCCCGCCGACCTGCAACTGGAAACCGCGGAAGGTGCGGAAGAGAAAGAGCATCGCCAGCACCGCGAGCACGAGGGAGATGACGAAACCGATGTGCAGGCGCGTGCGCTCCAGCAGAGGGGGCAGGTGCAGGCTCGCATGGAACAGCGCCGTCTGCGGCATGTTGAAGCCCTTCGGGTCCTTCCAGGGGCCGAAGACCAGCGCGTTGATGATCTGCTGGGCCACGTAGACCAGCA
>Ga0315906_10000872_pt1 | contig 46252 bp, 44 predicted proteins | sample LakEriMetagenome_4_FD_203526 | JGI IMG/M metagenome (GOLD analysis project Ga0315906, IMG submission 203526) | Freshwater fungal communities from buoy surface, Lake Erie, Ohio, United States - Buoy 2 MA122 | ecosystem: Environmental > Aquatic > Freshwater > Lake > Lake biofilm | place: USA...
CTCGGCTTGCTTCAGGATTGCCATGATCTGGCTGTCGGTAAACCTTGATTGTTTCATTGCAGAACTCTCTTCCTCTATGGTTGAAAATTCTACTTCCGATCCCGTTTATTTGCAGGGGGTATTACCCAATGCATTGGCGGCCGGTGAAAAGCTGGCAATTCGCCACGCCAAATACACCATCATCACCAGGCTGAACAACAACAGGGCGTTGTGAAACCAGGGCAGGCTTTCAAACACCGCATTCAAGCCAAGGCCCATGGCCAGCAGCATCAGCGGAAAGCCCACAATAATTCCAAAAAAATGCGGCAAGCTTTTTCGCACACCAAAGTTCATGCTGCTGGTCATAATCATCAGGTTGTTGGGGCCGGGCGTGATGATGCTTAAAAATGCAAACAGGGCAATGGCTTGAAAGTGCTGCATGACGAACTCCTTTCATGGAGTGAAAATGGAACACTTACTTTAAGAATCTTTGCCTATTCAGTACAGATTCAGGATAATAAAATAATGTGCAGTACAGATTAAATGCAAAAAATTCTGTACTGCTTTTGAAATTCAACTTCTGTACGGGTGGCCCCCATGAAACTGGAACGTTGGCAGGCAATTTCTGCAGGCATTTGCGCCCTGATCCTGACCGTGGGCTTGGCTCGCTTTTCTTACACACCACTGTTGCCGATCATGCGGGAACAGGCCGGGCTAAGTGCCTTCGATGGCGGCTGGCTGGCTACCGTGAATTACATTGGCTACATCAGCGGCGCATTGTTGGCGTCAACACTGAGCAATCTGGATTACAAATACCTGCTCTACCGCTTTGGGCTTGTTGCGGCTGTGCTCAGTACCATCGGAATGGGATTAACAAGCGATGTAAACCTCTGGGTTTTCTTGCGCTTTATTTCAGGTGTTTCCAGCACGGCAGGTATGTTGATTGCATCGGGCCTGATCATGAACTGGCTGGCACGCCAGAATTTAAAAACCGAACTGGGCCTGCATTTTGCAGGTGCGGGTATGGGCCTTGTGTTATCTGGCCTTGCCGTGATGGCGATGGTTGATCATTTAAGTTGGGATCAACAATGGTGGGTGCTCGGGGTGATAGGAATTCTTTTCTTCGTGCCTGCATGGGTATGGATGCCCAAACCTGCCAAAGCTGGCAGTGCTGAGGCACAGGTTGCCGACGTAGAGCCACCCAGCGTGAAATGGATGCGGCTTATGTTGGGCGCCTACTTTTGCGCAGGCTTCGGTTATGTAATTAGTGCCACCTTTATTGTGGCGATTGCAGAAACCCTGCCTGAACTTCAAGGCAAAGGCCCGTGGGTGTGGGTGGTGGTGGGCATGGCCGCAATTCCTTCCACATTCATATGGGACCGAGTGGCCCGAATAACTGGTGTGTTTGAGGCACTGGTACTGGCCTATGTTCTGCAAATTCTCTCTATCCTGATGGCAGGTTTCATCGATGGCTATTGGGCCAATATGATCAGCGCGGTGCTGTTTGGCGGAACCTTTGCAGGTATTGTGAATTTAACGCTCAGCATTGCAGGCCGACAGTTCCCGGCCAACCCCGGCAAGGCCATGGCCAGAATGACCTTGAGTTATGGCGTGTCGCAAATTGCGGCGCCTGCATTGGCAGGCTTGATTGCAGAACGCACAGGTACTTACCGCGGCTCGCTTTACCTTGCAGCGGGATTGATGTTGGCTGGTGTATTCATGGTGTGGCAACTAAAAAAGCAAACCGAGGTTTAAGCCGTGGATTCATCTTCTTGCAAATACGAAACACTGGCGCTGAACCTGCAGGCCTTGATTGAAAACAATCATTTTGCAGCGGGGTACAAACTGCCCTCCATTCGAAAGCTTTCCGAGCAATGGCACTACTCCATCGACACGGTACAAAAAGCACTGAACCTGCTTGAAGACCGTGGCTATGTGCAGCCAGTGGCGAAATCTGGCTATTACGTGCAGGCACGCAGCATGCAAATTCCAATCGCCTGTACGCAAGCGCCCGATTCTATTGTGCTGGAACCCCCAGTCAATTTGGAAGTAGCCGACCAAATTGCCATTCTGTTGAAAAGCAGCGTGCGTGAGGGTGTGGCGCCACTGGGCGTTGCTTTTCCAGCCCATGAATTACTGCCAATCGCCACCCTGCGTCGAAGCTATGCCACCGTGAACCGCACACGCCCCGACCTGCTAACCCTGGGCAGCCATGTTGAACCCAACCAGCCTGAATTGGTGCAACAACTGCAACAGCGGTTCGAGCTCATGGGTATGAAGTTAAAGCGTGACGAACTGGTTATTACCGATGGTTGCACCGAGGCCCTTAGCCTGGCACTGCAGAGCGTAGCTAAATACAACGACATTGTGGCCGTTGAATCGCCTGGTTACTACTTGCTGTTGCAAATGATTGAATCGCTTGGCTTGCGTGCACTGGAAATTCCGAGCAGCCCCGAACAAGGTATGTCGCTTGAAGCGCTTGAAATTGCAGTGAAACAAACCCGCATTGCAGCCTGCATTGTGTGCCCCACCGCCAGCAACCCCATGGGCTCGGTAATGCCCGACGTGAAAAGAAAAAAGCTGCTGGAACTGGCCGAGAAATACGACTTTCCAATTGTTGAAGACAACGTTTACGCCGACCTTTACTTCGAACGGTTTAGGCCACGCCCACTGAAAGCAGGCAAGCAAAGCGACCGGGTTCTCATGTGTGGTTCGTTTTCAAAGTCGCTTAGCCCATCGCTACGAATTGGCTATGTGGCTGGTGGAAAATACGCTGCCAAGGTGTTGTCGAAAAAGCGAATTCTGAGCGGTTCAACAAACCCCATTACTCAAGTGGCCGTGGCTCATTACCTTGCCAAAGGATCGTTCGAGCGGCATTTGCGCACGCTTCGCCAGCAGTTTGAAACACAGGTGCGAACCATTGGCAATTTGGTGCTGAAACATTTTCCACAAGGCACCCGAATTTCGGAACCCAAAGGCGGCTTTGTGTTGTGGGTTGAACTGCCGGGCGATATTGACACTGCTGCTTTGTTCAACAAGGCCATTGCGCGCAAAGTAGCTTACATGCCGGGCAGCGTATTTTCTGCAAGCGGATTGTATAAAAACTGCCTGCGCCTGAATTGCGGCCACCCTGTGACTGACGACACAGCGGTTGCTATTGCCAAGTTGGGTGCCTTGTTTGACGCCTCAATATTTGCCTAGGGAGTAAAAAATGATTCACACCAAACGCGCACTGGGAGGCATATTTGTAGCGCCGCACCACTTGGCTGCACAAGCTGGCCGGGATGTATTGAAAGAAGGTGGCAATGCAGCTGAAGCCATGATTGCTGCAGCCGCCACGATTGCTGTTGTGTACCCGCACATGAATTCAATCGGTGGTGATGGTTTCTGGCTGCTCAGCGAACCGGGTAAAGCACCTGTGGGTATTGATGCCTGCGGAAAAGCTGCTAAAAAAGCCACGCGTACTTTTTACACTGACCAGGGTTTTGACGCCATTCCCAACCGTGGGCCATTGGCTGCACTTACAGTAGCAGGCACCGTGGGCGGCTGGATAAAAGCGCAAGAGGTAGCGCAACAATGGGGTGGCAAATTGCCCTTAAGCCGCTTGCTTGAAGATGCTGTGGTGCATGCGCGCAGGGGCGTGGCAGTTAGCAGCAGCCAGGAACGCTTAACCCGCGTGAAGTTTGATGAACTTTCAACAGCACCCGGATTTGCCGAACATTTTTTGAACAATGTCAAAGTGCCGGTGGAAGGCAGCGTGTTGAAACAAGCCGCCTTGGGCGACACGCTTGCACGCATGGGTCAGGTTGGGCTGGCTGATTTTTACCGCGGTGAACTGGCCCAAGCCATGGCCGACGATTTGGCCCGCGTGGGCAGCCCAATCAGCCTTTCTGATTTAAATAATCACCATGCGCAGTACGTAACCCCACTGCAAACGGAACTGAACAACAGCACCATTTACAACATGACACCGCCCACGCAAGGCATGGCCTCGCTGATGATTCTGGGCATGTTCGATACACTTGGAGTGCAACAGCCCGATGGATTCGATCACTTACACGGCCTGGTGGAAAGCACCAAGCAAGCCTTTCTGGTTCGCGACCACTACTGCACCGACCCTGCTTACATGACTGTGAACCCCAGCAGCTTTCTAAGCCGCGAAGCACTGGCTGCGCGTGCGAAAAAAATTGACATGAAACGCGCCCTACCCTGGCCACAAGAGGCTTGGCAAGGCGACACCATCTGGATGGGTTGCATTGACAGCGAAGGCCGCACCGCAAGCTTTATTCAAAGCGTTTTCTGGGAATTTGGCTCAGGTGTTGTGTGCCCTTCAACTGGCGTGATGTGGCAAAACAGGGGCATCAGTTTTTCTTTGAAAGAAAATGCACTGCACAGGCTGGAACCGGGTCGCAAACCCTTCCACACATTGAACCCCGCCATGGCGCGTTTTCACGATGGCCGCAGCATGGTGTACGGCACCATGGGTGGTGAAGGCCAACCTCAAACACAAGCTGCTGTATTTAGCAGGTATGCACTTTTTAATCAGCCACTTCAAACTGCTGTTACCGCACCCCGCTGGTTGCTGGGCCGCACATGGGGCGAACAAAGCACCACCTTGAAACTGGAAAACAGGTTTGATGAACAGCTGGTTCAACAACTGCGCAATGCAGGCCATGTGTTGGAAGTGTTGCCCGAAGCATTCAGCGACACCATGGGCCATGCCGGCGCTGTGGTGCGCCACCCCAATGGCATGATGGAGGGCGCTGCCGACCCACGATCGGACGGATCAGTGGCATGTGCTTAGTGCCGTGTACTTGGTATTTCAAACACCTTCGCTGATTCGCTTGAAATACGATGTATGCGCCGCAGTGCCTTCAGGCCACTGGCTTAGAAAGTGCTGCTGCCATGCTGCTTGGTCGATTTTTACACGCACCTGCTCAACCCACACACCATTCAGTTGGGTGCTTTGAAACACCAAAGAAGAATTGCTCAAAGGTGTTGCTGAAATTCTTGTGAACAATCCATTCAAGCTTCCGGGTTCGCTGGCCATGCCTGCTGCACCGTTGTTGCTGATTAAGCCGGTATGCCCGATTTGCCCATTTTGCAAGGGCTCACTATGAAACGCTGCACTGCAAGTGTGGCTGCTGGCAAACATGTTCACTTGCGCTTTTTCAAACAAGGCAGCACGCCATGGGGCTTCATCAGCCTGTTGCAAATGGGCTGGGTCAAAACGCCAACCTGCCAATGAATCGCCATCGCCATGCACCACGGCCACATTCAAACTGCCCACGCTGTAGCGTGCAAAGTAAGGTTTTTGTAACAACTCGCCCAGTAAATCGGGGTGTTGTTGTGCACATCGCTTCAATTCGGTGTGAATGAAATTGGACCTATCCACAACACCTTGGTCTACGTTCTCGGGATAAGCACAACCACAATCGGCGGCATCCAAAGGCTCGCCAAGCTCGGCTTCCACATTGCCCAAAATGCAATCGTGTTTTAACACCCGCTGGTTAATTTGAATGAAGTCTTCAGGCGATTTGTTGAACCAGTTGAAGTCACCATTGAAACAAATGCGAACGTGGCCTGCTTCCTGTGCAGCCAAATTCTCAACCGCATTCAACGCAAACCCATTGCCGTACAGACCACCCACCACGTACAACACATCGCAGGCAACAAGTGGGGCTTGCGCAATTTTCGCTGCGCCGTACTGGTATCGAATGGGGCAGCTTCGCCCTGCTTGCTCACTCATGGTTTACTCGTACAAATTGTCAAGTTGCGCTTGCGTTAATTCATGGCTGGCACAATCAAGCACCACCTCGCCAGCTTTCAGGCCAATTACACGGTGGCTTAACAAGGGCACAAGGCTCACATTGTGAACCACAGTAATCAATGTGGAATTCTCGGTGGCTTTCACCAGCAGTTCACACACTTCATCGGCAGCAGTGGGATCGAGTGCAGCGGTGGGCTCGTCGGCCAATACCAATTCAGGTTGCTGCATCAGCATGCGGGCAATGGCTACTTTTTGGCGCTCACCACCTGAAAGTTTGTCGGCGCGCTTTTCTGCCAAATGCGCCATGCCGACTGCTTGCAAGGCTGCATGGGCACGCTGCGTTTCTTCAGTGGTGAAAATGCGTGCCCAACTGCGCAGGCGCGGCATTCGGGCCAAACCACCCACCAATACATTTTCCATGGCGCTTAGCCGTGCAACCAAGTGCAGCCCCTGCAGTACCTGGCCAACCTGCGCACGCACTGGGCGTAAATCGCGCTCACGGCGCAGCGGAAACACGGTGCGCTGGTTCACTACAATGTGCCCGGCTGTAGGTTTTACAAACCCGTTTAGGCAACGCAATAAGGTAGATTTTCCCGCACCGTTGCGGCCAAGAATGGCCACCTTTTCACCGCGTGCAATTTGAAGGGAATCCACTTTCAAAATACGCCGCCCGGCAATCACCATTTCCAGGTTTTGAATTTCAATGATGTTGGTGCTCATAGCAGTGCCGTCCGAATTCTGCGGCTGATCGCATCAAATGCAGTCACCATCAGCACCACCACAATCAGAATGGTTGACAGTCGCCCCCACTGGAACAAAGCCACCGCCTCTGAAATCAGCAAGCCCAAACCGCCGGCACCAATAATTCCGAGAATGGTTGAATCGCGAATATTGTATTCCCACAGGTACAAATGGCTGCTGACCCACTGGGGCAACACATTGGGCCACACCGACCAAAAAAAGGTTTGTGACGGGCTTGCACCCACCCCTTTCACTGCTTCAATCGAGGCCATGTCAAGTGTTTCAATTGATTCTGCAAACAACTTGCCATAAGTACCCAGGCTATGAAAGGCAATGGCCAGAATACCCGCTGTGGGGCCAAGGCCCACAATGCCCACCAACACCAAACCAAACACAAGTGTGTGAATGGAACGGGATGTGTCCAGCACCAAACGCGAGAATGCGGTAAGCAAACGGGGGGCCTTGATATTTTTTGCACTCAGCACACCAAAAGGCAAAGCCAGAATTGCACCCAGCAATGAACCCAGAGTTGCTATTTTGAATGTAGTCCAGGTGGCATAGCCCAACTGCACCAGCCATTGTTGTTCAACCTCCTGCCGGTTCTCGGTGCGCAGCACCGCGCCATCGTCGCTTTTGTACTGGTAAGCTGGGTCGCCCAGCCACACATCGAGAAAACTGGGGCGTGCAAATTCAGTGGCTGTTTTAATGAAGTTGGCCACAGGGTTTCTGCCCATGGATAAATCACCGGCCGTGGCCAGGCTGTACACACAGCCAAACACGATAAAGGCATACAAAAAGACCAGCCCGAAAAAACCGAGCCGGCCTTTCAGGCGCAACTTGAACTGCATCCAATTCATGGTGGTTAAACAGCCCCTTTACTTGGGCTGCAAACGGCCAGTGGCCAAGCCTGCATCACGAATGGGCTTGTAGTAGCTGTTGTCTTTTTTCGCAAAACCGGTGTAACGGGGTGGCAGCAAGTTGGGCTGGTTTTTCAGTTCAGCACCAATGCCAAGCAAGGCTTCTTGCAACTTGGCCACAAAGGCTTTGTCTTCGAACAACTTGCTGCTGACAGCAAATGCATCATTGGGCAAGGGATCGGATGTCCAGATAATTTTTGAATCTTCAGCCTTGATCAAACCATCGGCAATCATGGCGTCGCGGTTGCGGTTGTAATCGGCACCCGCATCAATCGCGCCCTGGGTAACTTGGGTTTGAATGGCCTGGTGGCTGGTGTTGATCACCTTGGAAAAATACGTATCGGGGTTGATGCCCTGCTTCTGGAAATAATGGAAAGGAATAAGGTAGCCCGAAGTTGAACCCTTGTCGCCAAACGCAAAGGTTTTGCCCTTCAAATCGGCCATGCTTTTAATACCGCTTTTCGGGTTGGTCACCATAATGCCAAAATATTCTGGCTTGCCTTCATACTCAATCGTGGCCACAGCCTGCGCTTTGGCCTCGTTGTTGGCCAGTACATAACCCCATGGACCCATCAGTGCAATGTCAGTTTCACCGTTGGCCAGCGATTTCGCCAAACCCTCCCAACTACTCACCGTGCGCAGCTTCACGGGCTTGCCCAACTTCTTTTCAAGGTACTGGGCCAAGGGTGTGTAAGTGGCATCGTTTTTGTCTTTGTCGGGCTGGTACAAGCCCACGCCAAACTGAATTACTTCTTGCGCAATTGCAGGGCTTGAAACAAGGGCAAAGCTGAAAGCGCCGATCAGGGCTTTGGTCAATAAACGCATGGTCAGGTTCCGTATTGGAAATCGGGTAATTAAAATAAAATGAAAATCTAAACGCTTATTACGCTAAACAATTCGCAAAGGTTACAGGAATTTGAATTGAATTCGAGGGCAGTTATTGCGCCTTTGGCCTCCAGCGCTGAATAAAGGTATTTCAATTCAGCCGCTTGGTGGCAAGCCAGGCCTCGTAGCCACCCGCCATGGCTTTGGCCTGCCTGTAACCCTGTTTGCGCAAAAGGCCCGCCACATTGGCCGCACTGACATCACCGGGGCAAGCACACATGGTGACAATCAAATCGGTTTTCGGCCATGCGCGGGCTGCCGCCAATGCACTTTCAGCGTTGGCGGGTAACCAACCTGCCAGTGGCTCGGCTTCTTGAACAACAGCAGGACGAAGGTCAACAAGCCGCAAATTGCCCTGCCCTGCCTTGACCAAAGCCAGAACTTCCGCAGCGGGAACTTTGGGCATGTTCAGAGTGGCCAGAAAAGCGTCGCGGCGCGCCAGCTTCCACATCAACCCCAAGGCAACAATCAACGCAGCGAATACACCCACAATGAACAGGTTGTTTTGGAGGGCTGCAAAAATTGCATTGACCTGTTCCTGAAACAGCCAGCCTGCAAGCAGCGCAGCCATGGCCCACAAAAATGCGCCAACTGCCGATGCTATTGTGAAACTGAGAATGGACATTTTGACTGCGCCGGCAATGGGCGGCGCCACCGTGGAAAAACCGGGAATGAACTTGGCAACAACGAGAGACCAAGGCCCCCACACGCGAAAACGGGATTCGGTTTGGCTAACACATGATTCGGGATTGATGGACAACTTGCACAACACCGACAACACCCGATAGCCATAAAAGCGCCCAGCAAGGTACCAGGCCCAATCGGCAATCAGCGAAGCCAAGGTGGCCACCACTGCAAGCAGAAAAATACCGGACCACTGACCAGACAAACTCGCCGATAAAATCAGGGTGGGTACTGCAGGCACAGGCGCGCCCAACTGCTGCAACAGCACGTTGAAGAAAACCAAAACCTCGGTGGTTTCAAACAAAGACATGGTGGGGAAACGCCAAAAACCGCCCTGCAAACAAAACGCTCGAAGCGTACGTACCAAACATCATAAGCAATTTGCGACGAAGCACGACAGCGGAATCGGGCCAATGTGTACCTTCAGGCTTACCTTGCAACGCAACAATCTCAAGAATAGACAGCCAGTTTTAAAAAACTCTGCGATAACAATTAGAGTGATTACTCCAATTGGCTTACATTTACAGAATCAGGCCACTTCCCCTCAAACCCTTTTCCTTTGTGGATTAGAGACTTACATTGAAAAAGCATCTGCATATCACCCGATAGATTTATTCGATTAATTCAATAAATCAATTAAATTTTGCAATCGCACAATTTTTTTGTTAGCATTGCTTCGAATTAGTTTACTGACTGTTCATTAACTTTTTGGAGGACTTCAAATGTCTTTGATCAATACCACAATCAAGCCTTTCAAAGCCACCGCATACTGGAACGGCAAAGAAATCAACCTGACCGAAGCCGATGTATTGGGCAAGTGGTCCGTTTTCTTCTTCTACCCAGCTGACTTCACATTCGTGTGCCCCACTGAACTGGGCGACCTGGCTGACCAGTACGAAGAACTGAAAGCCATGGGTGTAGAAGTGTTCTCTGTTTCAACAGACACACACTACACACACAAAGCCTGGGCCGACGCCACAGAAACAATCGGCAAAATCCGCTTCCCAATGATCGGCGACCCCACAGGTCAAATTACACGCAACTTCGGCGTGATGATTGAAGAAGAAGGTTTGGCACTGCGCGGTACATTCGTACTCGACCCACAGGGCGTAATCAAGGTGATGGAAGTGCACGACCTGGGCATTGGCCGTGACGCATCTGAACTGAAGCGCAAGATTCAAGCCGCTCAGTACATCGCCAAGAACCCTGGCCAGGCTTGCCCAGCCAAGTGGAAAGAAGGCGACGCAGCCTTGACTCCATCACTGGACCTGGTTGGCAAAATCTAAATTCAAATCACCTTTGAATTTCTGGCAGTAAACCGCTCCCCACAAGGGGGCGGCCCATATGTTCAAAAGAATTAAAGAACACACCTGGAGTACCCCATGCTCGACGCAAACATCAAACAACAACTGAAAACCTATTTGCAAATGCTGCGGCATCCCATTGAATTGGTGGCCTCGCTGGACAACAGCGACAAAGCACGCGACATGGAACAGCTGGTGCAGGAAATTGCCGAGTGTTCAAACCAGGTTAGCGTGCGCCTGGATGGCGACTACAATTTGCGCCCTTCGTTTTCGGTTGCCAAACTGGGCGAGGAAGGCCGTGTGCGCTTTGCCGGTTTACCCATGGGGCATGAATTCACATCCCTGCTGTTGGGCTTGCTGCATGTAGGCGGCCACCCACCCAAAGTAGAAGCAGACCTTATCGAACAAATCAAAGGCTTGCGGGCACCAGCCAATGGCGGCCATTTTGAAACCGTTATCTCATTGAGCTGCCACAACTGCCCAGATGTAGTACAGGCGTTCAATACCATTGCTGCATTGAACCCGGCATTTAGCCACACCATGATTGATGGCGGCATGTTCCAGCCTCTCGTGGAAGAAAGAAAAGTAATGGCGGTGCCCACCGTATTCCAGGGCACAAGCAGCACAACTGGCAACAGCACTGAAAGTTTCGGTTCAGGCCGTATGACCCTGGAAGAAATTGTTGCAAAACTGGACGCTGGCGCTGCAGAAAAAGACGCCGCCAAACTGAATGCCAAAGGCGAATTTGATGTGTTGATCGTGGGTGGAGGCCCTGCTGGTGCTGCTGCTGCAATTTACGCCGCACGCAAGGGCGTGAAAACAGGCGTGGTTACTGAACGCTTTGGCGGACAGGTCTTGGATACGCTTGGCATTGAAAACTTCATTTCAGTGAAAGAAACCGAAGGGCCGAAACTGGTGGCCGCACTGGAACAACACGTGAAGGAATATGAAATTGACGTGATGAACCTGCAACGTGCCAAAGGCTTGACCAAACTTTCCGATGGCAAAGTTGAAGTTGAACTGGAAAACGGTGCGAAGCTGACCAGCAAAACGATTATTTTGAGTACCGGTGCGCGCTGGCGAGAAATGAATGTGCCAGGCGAAGCCGAGTACCGCAACAAGGGTGTTGCCTATTGCCCGCACTGCGATGGCCCCTTGTACAAAGGAAAACGCGTGGCGGTAATTGGTGGTGGCAACAGCGGCGTTGAAGCTGCCATCGACCTGGCTGGTATTGTGAAAGAAGTCACCTTGTTTGAATTTGACACCAAGCTGAAAGCCGATGCTGTGTTGCAGAAAAAGCTATACAGCCTGACCAATGTGAAAGTGATTTTGAACGTACTCACCACCGAGGTGAACGGTGACGGTACCAAGGTAAACGGCCTTACCTACAAAGACCGCGCAACCAATGAAGTAAAGCAGGTTGAACTCGAAGGCATTTTTGTTCAAATTGGTTTGCTGCCCAACACCGACTGGCTGAAAGGCACGCTGGAATTGAGCAAGCACGGTGAAATCGTGGTGGACCACAAAGGGCACACCAGCATGAAAGGTGTTTTCGCAGCGGGCGACTGCACCACTGCGCCTTACAAGCAAATTATTATTGCCATGGGTGAAGGTGCCAATGCTTCACTGGCCGCATTTGACCACCTGATTCGACAGTGAACAAGAGGGCCGCAAGCAATGTGGCCATGCGAAAAACCCGCTGAATAAAACCAGCGGGTTTTTTTATGCCTTGAATTCAATACGGCAAATAAGCTTCAACACACCTGGTTTCTTGGCCAGTGCAAAAGCCACTGCAACAGCCGAACCAATCATCAACATAATCCAAACCAACCCCGCAATTGAAGGCCTGTCGGCCATCAAACACAGCACCAGTGAAACAGACAATGCGGTGCAACCCAACACCTTCAGTGTTACTTTGGGTGGGCAGCTATTTGCCAAAGGTATTTGCTTCACTTGTGCCCAATGCACATCCATGGCCAAGGCCAGCCACGCCATGCCCAAGAAGCAGCACAAAGCGGCAACCGTTAAATAAAGTGCGTCAGGCATGAACCACCCCACCCGCTTCAGATTCAAACTGTTTTTCAGGTTTTGGGGGCAACACACCCACACCGCGCTGGCGCCTTGCAAGTTTCAGTGCAGCCCAGCCGCTTACCACGGCGCAAGCCAACAAACTTAAATCAACACCAGCCACTGGCCAATACGTGTCAGTGAAAATTGTTTTGATCAAATGATCGCCGGTAGTGGCCCAATTCAACAGCACCGCTGAAACACAGAGCACAACAATGCCCCAGCATTGCTCACGCCAGGCAGGGTTGAACAAGCCAAGCAAAACAGGTGCACTGCGAACATAAGCGTGCAAAAAGCTGAAACACCACACCGCCCAGAATGCTGCCCTTTCCCAGTCGGCTTTACCCAACATGTCGGCAGGCAAAATTCTATTCACCACCAACATGCCAACTGCGGCCATCACCATGCCGGTTATGGTGGTTATGGCCAGCGAATCAACAACACGGCTGCCATGGCTGCCACTTTTGGCGTGTTGCAATTTGCGTTTTTCAACAAAGAAAATAAAACCAGTTGCAATACACACTGCACCCAACAGGCCACCCAACACATACAGCCAGCGCAAAAACCAGTGCTCAAAATGCTGCAAATGCAAGCCAGTCAAAAATTCGTTCACCTCTGAAACTGCCGTGCGTGGCGGGTCTTCACTCAGCACTTCCCCTGTGCTGGTTTTGAAGTGAATGCCCTCCCCAACCAAGGCCACACGGTCGCTGCCTGCGCGGTAAATGCTTACATAACTGTTGGAATCACCCACAAAATGTATTTTCAGAAAACCCACTTCACCAGCCATGTCACGGGCAGCCCAACGGCGTTTGGCCTCAGTTACCATGGCATCCACACTACTCATGGGTGCGGAAACACCTGCAGCAGCATGGGGCAAACCAGTGGCTGCCGCCTCATGAATTTCGTGTTGCTTGTGCAGCGGGCTTAGCATGGTGCTGGTCACCGGTAAAAAATAAAAACTCGCGAAAATAACCAAACCGGTAAACGCGAAAAAGAAATGGAAAGGCAAGGCCACAACGCCGGTGAGGTTGTGCAAATCAAGGCTTGCGCGTTGCGTACTCTTCCAGGGCCGGAAGGTGAAAAATTCGCGAAATACCTTGCGGTGCATAATCACACCCGTAACCAAAGCTGCAAGCATCATCAATGCAGCCAGGCCCACAATCCAGATGCCCAGGTTTTTCCACTTCAACTGCAGGCTGTAGTGCATGGGGTAAAACCAGCGACTACCAATTTTCAGTTTGTCGTCAGGCAACACCTCACCGGTGCGCGGGTCCAGTGTCACGTTTTTGTGAATGTGATTGTGGTCTTCCGGGTTCTTCGCCAATGGCACGCCGTAACCAACACCTGCTGCCAGCACCGGGTCGCGATGGGTAACATAGGCCCAGTACTCATCCACGGGCAATTCTGTACGCGGTGTCATCGCGCCCTTGGCGGGGTCGTGCAACCTCGGCATGTTGGCAGCGTAGTCGCGCTCATCGGGCTCTAGCTGTTGCAAAGCGGGCAACAACACCTGCTCAAAAGATGGCATGGTTTGTGGTTCAAACCGTGTTTCAGGAATGGCCCAACGGTCAATTTCCCGATCAAAAACCGACAGGGACCCGAAGAAAAAACAAACCATCAACACAAAGCCCAGCACCAAACCAAACCAGCTGTGAACCCATACCATGGACAAACGAAAATTACTGAACACCAACCTTCCCCTTTTTAATACAACATGCTGTGCTGAATTAACCAGGCTGACAGCGTCATCAGCCCGCCACCGCCGGCCAGAACTGCCCACACACGGGCAACACTGCTGCTGGCGAAAGCCCACAGAAAAACACCCAGAAAAACCAGAAACGCCAGCATAAGCACACCAGTTTCTGCCTCATGAAAATCAACACCCAGTGCGGCCAAACCCGCAATACCCAACGATGCGAACCCCCATGTAAACAGGTAGCCACCCAAAAGTGCCGACAAAATTCGATTGATCACCCAATGGTGAGCAGTGCCTACTTTGCTCATTCGCAAAACACTCTCAATTAAAATAAACACCAATAATAATAATTCTCATTACGTAAATCAACTAATTGGGGCAAATTTATTCCGCCATCGATCTGCTACGATCATGCTTTGAAGGTAAGTGTTTAAAAAATATGTTTATTTCGAGAATTAAAGTTGGCTTGCTAGTGGCTATGCTGATTAGCCCTTATTCATATGCCCAAACCCCTGGCGCTCAAATACCAGTTGACGAGGCTGATTTACGGGCCTGCCTGGTTTTGGAACAAGAGGGCCTGGAACGGTTTCGGGCACTTGAACAAAAGAGCAAAGATTTGCGTGCAAGCGGAAAACTGATTAACGAGCGGAGCATGGTGCTGAAAAATCAGAAAGCCAAAATTGATCCCGCCAACCCCAACAATCAAGCGATTGCTAAATTCAACGAGGCGGTCAGTGCCTTCAACCAGCAGGCCGACCAGTTCAATGCCGAGAAAGACGGGTTCGAAAAAGAATCGGGTGACTATGACAACTGGGTCAAAAGCACTTTAAAACCCACCTGCGACAAGGTTGTAAACAGGCCAGTGAATCCAGTCACGTCCTACTACGCTTGTGGTTTTAATGGGGCCAAACCCCTTAAGGAAGTGCAGCATTGTAAAACAGTACCGAACCTGGATTCACTGCAAACCTGCATTCAAAAAGCCGAATCAAAAGCCAAGGCTTACAAAATATGTCCACAAAATTAGCAAGCAAACGTTGTTCAGGTTTTCGCATTGTTCGAATACTTTGAATTATTGGCAGTATGAGCATTAACACCCTTCTGGCTGGCCCGGTTTTGCGCCGCATGCAACGCGAGCGAATCACAATTTGGTTGGCCACATCACGGCCTGTGCAATGGCGGCTGGCTTTGTTTCCAGATCAACACGATTCGCAGGTTCATGAAATTCGCGGGCATTGCCGTGAATTAAAAGTGGGAACGCATTATTACATCCACCTGATAGACCTTCCCCTGAACATGCCACTGCCAACTGACACCTGGGTGGGTTATGAACTGAGCTACAGACATGGGGCAGATGGTGAATGGATGAACCTGAGCCAGGAACAACCCCATTTGCTATACCCGGGTAAAAGCACTCTTGGATTTGTCATTCACAGCCGGGTTCACAGTGTGCTGCATGGCTCTTGCCGAAAACCGCATTACTCTCGCAAAGAAGGCAGCCCCGCAGGTGATGGCCTGGCTCGTGCCGACCAACACCTTCTGGAACTGGCCACCACACCCACTGAATGGCCAGCACTACTGATGATGAGTGGCGATCAAATTTACACCGACGATGTGGCTGGCCCAATGCTGGTGGCCATACACCGCCTGTTAAATGAATTGAATTCACCCGCAGAACCTTTGCCAGGTTCTGAACTGGACAACAGCCACACACTGCACCGCCAGCAGCCGCACTATTACACCCGCGACCAGTTGTTGCCAAAAACAGCGGCCAGCAAAGACATTCGCACTGTGTTGTTCACCGGCGTAAAGAAACCGGTATTCACCACCGACAGTGCCCGAAATCATTTGATATCCCTGGCTGAAATGATGGCCATGTACCTGCTGGTGTGGTCTCCAATTCCATGGCGCTATGCGGAAATGAGTATTCCGGTCAATGTGCCAACCGAGTTTGCCGAACGCTATGAAATGCAACTGGAAGCGATGGAGGAATTTGTTGCCGAACTGGATTGCGTTCACCGCCTAATGGCCCACATTCCGGTGGCCATGATGTTCGATGATCACGATATTACCGACGACTGGAACCTGAGTGCTGAATGGGAGGAAACCGCTTACAGTGAACCATTCTCCCGCCGTATTATTGGAAACGCACTGGTGGCTTACCTAGTGTGCCAGGCTTGGGGCAATGCGCCAGAAAATTTTTCAGATGACATGATGAAGCGCTGCGATGAGGCACTTCAATTGCCCGGTGAAGAAGCGCATGAAGAACTGATTTCAGAACTGATCGCTTTTCGTGGCTGGCAATACCAATGGAACACGCGGCCCACACTGATGGTGGTGGACACCCGCACCAACCGTTGGCGCTCGGAATTAAACCCTGCGCACCCTTCCGGTTTGATGGATTGGGAATCACTGTCGGAATTACAGCACCGGCTGCTGGGGCATGATGCAGTGTTGCTGGTGTCGCCTGCACCTGTTTTTGGTGTGAAACTGATTGAAACCATACAACGTGTATTTACCTGGATTGGAAAACCGCTCATGGTGGATGCTGAAAACTGGATGGCCCACCGAGGCGCTGCAAACACCTTGCTGAACCTGTTTCGCCACGGTAAAACACCACAAAACTTTGTGATACTTTCCGGCGATGTTCATTACTCCTTTGCTTACGAGGTAGAACTTCGCAGCAAGAAAAACAGCCCCAACATTTGGCAAATTACCAGCAGTGGTTTTCGAAATGAATTTCCGCGCAAACTGCTGGATATTCTTGATCGCTTGAACCGCTGGCTGTATGCACCATGGTCACCACTGAATTGGTTTACCAAACGCCGAAAAATGCGCATTGTGCCACGCAAGCCAGACCACGGTAGCCGCGGTGAACGGCTGGTCAATGGCAGCGGCATTGGTTTGCTCACACTCGATTGCACTGGTGCGCCGTTAAGAATTACCCAACTGCTGGCCGATGGGGACACCATTGAATTTCGCAAGCGAATGGAAGACGAAGCACACTAATAAATTAGCGAAAACCATGAATCAAGCCAGCGTGTTGAGATTGTTGTTGCTGTCCATGATCTGGGGCTCCTCGTTTGTGTTCTACAAAATTGCTTCAAGCGACATGGCGCCGGCACTTATGGCGGCACTGCGTGTGATATTCGGCGCCTTGTTTTTAAGCGGGCTTTTCGCATTAACCAGAAAGCAAACCGAGGTTGCCAAGCGGTGGAAGCTGATTGCCTTGATTGCAGTTTTTGCATCCGCCCTACCCTTTACCCTGGTGGCCTACGCTTCGCTCACGGTCACCGCATCGGTGCTGGTCATCATCAATGCCACGGCGCCAATTTGGGCAGCCTTGGTTGCTTTGGTCTGGACACGCGCAGTGCCCTCGCCAATGGCAATGCTGGGGCTTGTTTTGGGTCTTCTCGGGGTGGGCATTATTGTTGGTTTTGATACCGCCACATTAAACACCGAGGGCACCGGGCTGGGAGTAGCAGCTGCACTGGCCGCTGCAGCCTGTTATGGCATTGCCACCAACATGGCGAAACATTTGGGTAGTGACATTGATCCGCTAACAAACGCATTTGGTTGTTTGTTAATGGGCTCATTTATTTTGCTGCCATTTGTGCCGTTTAACCTGCCCGAACAAATGCCTGCTATCAGCAGTTGGCTTGCCATTCTGGGTGTGGGGGTTTTGTGCAGTGGTGTGGCTTACCTGCTGTATTTCAGGCTGGTGATGGACATTGGGCCCACATCAGCGCTCACAGTTACTTTTCTGACACCCGTGTTCGGGGTGCTGTGGGGCAATTTGTTTTTGGGCGAATCTGTGGGTTGGCACACTTTGATTGGCGGCTTGGTGGTGTTGGCTGGCACCGCACTTGCAGCCGTGTATGGGCTGCAGGAAAAACATGCGGTGCCTGTAGACTGAACAAGCTGTCAACGAGTCAGCACCACGCTTTGACAATCCATTGAATTCACATTCACTGTGACTTCATTCAGGTTCACACCGAGCACCTGCAGCAAGCCATCCAGCAATGAACCCACCGATCCGAGAACCCCTGCAAGAACGGGCTTCAAGGGCGTAAGCAACAAATTAAGCAAATCATTCAACAACAAACCAGTAAACCCACCCAACAATTTCACACTCAGATCGAGTTTTAAATTGCGCATCAGGTTCGACAAGGAACTGCCCAAGCCAAGTTCAACAGTCTGAGTAAATGGTGCAACACCCTCAAAAACCACTTCTTCAGGATTGGAACGTAAACTGGCACCAGCCCCGGCACTTACTGAAGTACCCAACAAAGGCAAATCAAGAATTTTCGCTCTACCGGGACAACTGTTGCCATTCACATTGGTCAGCATATTGCTGCCACTGTCCATCACACACAGGTCGAGTGCGGCTGGCACCACCGTCATTTTTGCAGTGTTGTTGGCTCTCGGAAACCGGCAATCCAGCTCATTAACCTCGGCCAGCCCGCCACCAGCACGCAACTGAATGCCAAGGTCCAGCACCTTGGCGCCCAGCAATGCGGAGCCCACGCCACCCAGGTCGCCATTCACCGCAACTTTCAAGGCGACCTGTGCCGTTTTGGCCTCCACAATTGGCGTTTTGAAAGGATCTTTTCGACCCACAAACAATTGCGGTGCCTCGATCAACTTTAATTCAACATCAATACCCAGCGCATTGACTGGCAACTGAAGATTAACCACATTGCCCTTCACTGCATTGAGCAACACCACTTGTGCCAATTCTCCAAAATTGGCATTTAACAAGGTATCGTTTCTACCCGACAAGTCCACAGCCAATAAATCGGCCACATCCAGTTTTACGTCTTTCAGGGCAGGCTTGAGCTGATTGTTCAACAGGCTTAGTGAAACCGCATCTTCCCGATCCCCCACCGCAAGCGCCGCCAAAAGCAGATCCAGCGCTTTAACATCTTTCAAGGCAAGCAGTTCATTGAAAGTGAGGCCGTCGAGTTCAAGCCCCAAACCAAGCAGGTCAACTTGAACCTCGGAGCCGAGCAAGCCTCGATAATCCACAGCAAAAAGGTTGAGTTCCCCGCCGCCCAGTGAACTCAGCAAAGCATTCAACAACGCAGACTGATCATCACTAATACTCGCCAAGCCTGAGGATATTGTTCCAACTACAGTGGGCGCAGTAGTGGCCTCGGCAATTACCGTGGTACTGCGCGAGGGTAAAAACGGTATCAGGGAAACAATCGACCGGGTAAGTGTGACCCGCGCTGTAATCGAATTCTCGCAGTTCACAGTGGGCGCGCCGTTTACAATGCATTCGATCCGGATTTCATCGGTTGCGGAGAGCCCGTTCTCCAGCGCAAGCGCTCTGGCTTCGGGAAACTCAGGGCCATCTGACAATTGCCTTGCAGCCGTTAATGCAACCATGTCGGCCACACCTTGTACCCTGTTCTTTTCCCAAGCAGCCTGCCCAACCGCAAACACACCGAGCGCACCCAGACTCATGCTGAGTACAAAAACGGTCAATAGGGTATACGCCCCGCGCTGCGCGCTTTGCCTGAACTGCTTAACCATTGCCGGGCTCCACACGGGTGGTGGACTCTGCAGATAAATTCTCAGGCAAAGGAATAAACAGCGTGTTGCCAATCAGTGGATTGGTTTTGTAATTTGGATAATCCAAACGCAGGCGTATACACGTGGAATCGCCGCAATCAAATGAACTCACCGAGGCAACCAGATTGGTTCGAAAGTCGCCCACGTAACTTGGCAAAGAATTGGTGAGTGATTCACGCGCCAGGTTTTCATAATCAGCTTGGGTAAAACCGCTGCGAAACACGGTTGTTTGGCGTGCAGCTTCGCTGGTGCTGTTGTTCATGATCAACAAGGCACCGAGAAGAACGGAATACTCTACGATTGCGAATACCACGGCAAGCAGCACGGGCAAGGTCAAGACCAATTCGATGAGCAAAGCGCCGACCTGCATGCGCTTTGGCTTTGACTTCGTATTCATGGCTTTTTTAAACAAGGTGACACACAACGGGTTAATCCATTTGAGGTAATGTAAACATTACCTAGTCACTTTGCCACTATTTACTACGAAAAAATTATTAAAACGCAAAAAAAATGGGGTACCCTTCGACACCCCGCATTTTTAATCGTCCCAACCTCGGCCATGTTTGCCATGGCCGTGACCACGGTCATCGTGCTTCCAGTGTTTGCCATGCCCACGATGATCATGGTCCCGGCGGTCTTCGCGGCGATCGCGGTATTCGCGACGTTCGTAATAGTCGCGGCGTCCGTAATCCTTGCGATCGTAATAATCGTGGCGATCGTAGCCACCCCGGTTTACGTAAGTGACACGGTCACGGTAAATGTAACGCGGCTCAATGTATCGAGGGCTGAAGTCGTAATAATCCCGAGACTTCACGAAGTACACTGGCCGTGAACAGGCCCCGTAACGATCACAGTAACGACCCCACTTTTTCAGATGCCCAGGAGGTACGTGCAAATAAACAGGCTCCAGAATTCGGGATTGGCGGTAAACAATCAAGGGTTCTGAATACACCAAAGCCGGGTAACGCCCATTGTCAATATTGACCGAACCGTACACGCCGGGCAGCACTTCACCGCCCACGCCCACGGAAATGTTCACGGCCTGGGCCTGCATGGGGGCCAGAGCAAGGCCAGTCAAAACAGCAAAACTGGCCGATAAAATTCTGAACAATCGAGTTTTCATCACATATCCTCCTTGCTGTGATGTCAACTAAAACGCAAGGGCTTTCGTTTGGTTGACTCGGATTAAACATGCAATAAAACTTGTTTAACCCTATTATGGTCTTTCCCACATACAAAAATAACGGAGTTCTAAAATGACTAAAACCATGCGCGCAACAGCAATGGCAGTTTTGTTGAGTTTTTCAAGCAGCTTTATTGTTGCACCTGCTCACGCAGCAATTGTAAGCACCGAAGAGGCGGTCGCAATGCACCGGCAAGACCGTTCCGAACTGAAACAATTCTTCGACCGCGAAGACATTGCAAAAGCCCTTCAAGCTCACGGCGTAAGCCCTGAAGCCGCCAAGGCACGTGTAGATTCCATGACAGAAGAAGAAGCCCAAAAGCTGGCTGCTCACATTGAGAATGCACCTGCTGGTGCCGGTATTGTTGGTGTACTATTCACCGTCTTCATTATTTTGTTGGTAACCGACATCCTTGGCCTGACCAAAGTGTTTCCGTTTACCCGTTCCGTTCGATGAGATCTAGTTTTTCCCGTACCGCCTGGGCCCGCTTGGCGGGTTCAGCAGTACTTGTAGGGCTGTTGGCTTCCTGTTCAGTGTTGCCAACAGTCCCTCAAGACCTTCAAACTATTGCTAAAACCCAAGCCCCCATTGAACTTAAAACTGTACCGTTTTTCGCGCAGGAAGAGTTTTTTTGTGGCCCATCCACACTGGCCATGGTACTTAACCATGCAGGTGAAAACACCAATCCGGAAAAACTGGCTGAACTGGTTTACCTGCCGGGCCGCCAAGGCAGCTTGCAGCTTGAAATGCTGGCCGCGCCACGCCGCCTGGGCTACCTAAGCTACCAAATAGAACCGAAGCTGCCCGCACTGTTTGACGCCTTGAATGCTGGCGCACCGGTGGTGGTGTTACTGAATTTAGCGCTGCCAATGACACCGCAGTGGCATTACGCCGTGGTTATTGGCTACGAGCCGGTAAGCGACAGCATGATATTGCGATCCGGCCCCAAAGAACGCGAACTGATTCCGCTGGCAACTTTCTTGAAGCTTTGGGAACGATCCGAAAACTGGGCTTTTACGGTAATCAAAACCACTGTTGAACCACCCCGCTATGTGAATGCTCAAGGCTATTTGAATTCAACTGTTGCCCTGGAACGCTCCAGTACAGAAAAAGCCGGGCAAGCCTACCAACAAGGGGCAAAAACCTGGCCCAACGAACCCTGGTTTCATTTCGGCTTGGGCAACCAGGCCTACGGCGCCAAAAATTATATTGAGGCCGAACAACACTACCGCAAAGCGGTTGGTGTGTACCCTGACATGGCAGATGCCTGGAATAACCTGGCGGAAGCCTTGATCAAACTTAACCGCAAAAACGAAGCACGTGCTGCAATCAACAAGGCGATTTCGATAGGTGGCGGGCGCATTGCCGCCTACAAGGAAACCGCCCAAAAAATACAGGCTGACTAATGCAACCGGATTGGGCCCAAGCACTGGGCTTTTTGGCCGCAGCACTCACCACTTTCGCATTTATTCCGCAGGTGGTTTATTGCTGGAGAACACGCGACACCCAAAGTATTTCCCTGGGTATGTACGCGTGTTTTTGTTTGGGTGTGCTGCTTTGGCTGATTTACGGTTTGTTGGTGCAGCAGTGGCCGGTTGTGGTGGCCAATGCAGTCACCTTGTTGCTGGCCAGCTCCATACTCTATTTGAAACTGAATCAAAAACCATGATCAAAACCATTGTGACTGGGCACAGCAAAGGGCTTGGTTTGGGTATTGCGCAGGCTTTGCTAATGAACGGACACCCTGTTTTAGGCCTTTCCCGCACAGCAAATTCGCTACTTCAGCAACAATTCCCCGGCCTGTTGCATCAAACCGCCGTGGATTTGTCGAACAAGTCAGAACTCGACTCGCTGATTCAAGCTGACGTGCTTCAACAATTTATACAAAACACCACGCTTCTGCTTTTAATTAACAATGCGGGTGTTGTTACACCAGTTGGCCCCTTGGCTAATCAAATACCCAATGACATTGCCAGCAGCATTCACCTAAATGTGACCGCACCCATGGTGCTAAGCGCTGCACTGGCGAGTTTGCTGAAAGGCAAGCAAGAACTTCGGATTGTGCATATTTCAAGCGGTGCCGGGCGAGGTGCTTATCCAGGCTGGAGTGTTTATTGCGCGACCAAGGCAGCGTTGGACATGCATGCCCAGGCGGTTAAACAAGACAATCAAGCCAACATCAAAATTTGTAGCCTGGCACCCGGTGTAATCGATACAGGCATGCAAGCACAAATTCGGGAAACCGACGAATCGCTGTTTCCCAACAAGCAACGCTTTATTGACTTGAATGAAAGCGGGTCGCTGGCCAACCCGCATGTTACGGGGAAACAGATCGTCAACTATGTGCTTGGCTCAAAATTCGGTGCGCTTGCAGTCGACGACCTTCGTTCACGCTGAGGTTTAACGACTAAGGTTTAGCGAATTGCTTCGGCCACCGCTTGGTTCATGGTGGCCAAGCCTTGCAAAGCCATGCGGGCAGCGGCCGCACCGTCTAACTCAACTTCCTTCTCAACAGTTTTGAATTTGTCAGCACCCATGCCGGCCAGGTTTTGAAGTGTGCCCATCACGCGCAAAGCCGTGTTTTTGTCACTGTCGAAACCGCCTACATCCTTGAAATTGGCAAATTGCCCGGCGATCATGACGGGGTTATCTGCCCGCAACAGGTTTCCACTGACATGGGTTTGAACCAGAAACTCGCCTGTACCTGCCGCCACACTCATGCCCGATTTCGCATCTGCCTCGGAACGTTTTCTAAAAATGGATGAGCCAGAACCGGATGATTCATGATCTGCAATGTTGATGGTTTGAGTTACGTTAATGCCTTCGTAGTTTTTGCCGCCCCAGGAAATGCGATTGCCAATGTTGCCGGCACCAATTCCAGTGAACCCCCGTGGAATCAGCTTCATTCCTGTAGGTGCCATAACCAAAAATACGCGTTTGGAATGACCAACGTCTTTCGTGATGTAAACAGGAGCCGCCTGTGTGCTGCCAGGCTGTGTGGCGTCATAAACCCCGCCCTCGGGTGGATTACCATAGGTGAGGTCAAGGCCAGTGGTCGCCATACGGGTTTTAAAATCTTCGAAGGCTTTGTCGGTGATGGCCTGGAATGCAGCCACATCCACGTTGGGAATTTTGTATTTCACAGTGACACGGGTCGAGCCATAATCGCTGCCAAGCGCATAGCCACCGCGGGTACTCGCATTCACTTCGCCACTGACATCAAACAGAACCCGGTATTCAGTAAGGAAAACCTTTTTGCCCTTGATCTTCAAATTGCCGTCGGTCACACCACTGGTCGACAAAATTGATACCGGTTCCTTCAAGGTAGACAAAACCAATTCCGATGTCATGGCCTGGGCTTTTACTGAACCAATCGGCGCCGCAGTGGCAACCTGCTGAAATTCCTGCAGGCTCAGCATTTTTTCTCCGCCGGGGGTGGCACAGTTTTTAGCCAAGGCCAATTGGGTTAAAAAGTCGTTTCTATTTGCAGCCAGTTTGGCTTTTTCAACCGCAGCGGCGTCAGGGCCAATTGCAGCTTCGGCCTGGTCTTGAACCAAGGTGCCAGCAACCTTCGCTGCAATGCCACCAAATGCGCCAAACAAACCACCTGCCACCTGCGAAGTGGCAACCTGCCCACCCACATTGGCAGCCCCACCCACGGCTGCAGTTCCCAGCCCACGTTCGGTGTTGCCTGCCTCAATGTAAGTTTTCATTTCAGCCTGCTGCGAGGCGATTGCATCGCAGTTCAGACCACTGTCAGCGCCCTGAACACGGTCAATAGACCAAGCCAAAGCAGGAATAAAGCCCAATGCTGCGGCAACTATAAATTTTGATTTCATAACGGGCTCCGCAATAAATTTTTACAATTCAGCACATGAACAATAATGCGTAGTAACCGCCGGCGCAGCCCCCACAAATTTGGGGGGTGAACACCTTGTATTGCTGTGCCGTTCGGGCATATCCCTATTTGACAGGCAATTTTTTCAATGAAAAAATGAACGTTCATTCAGAATCCCTGTCCATCTACAGTTCCCCGCATTGTAAATTTCGAGGTAGTACCATGATTATTAAAAGAAAAATGGCACTGGGCACCAGCGCCTTGTTGACTGTTAGCGCCCTGACCTTGACCGGCTGCGGCAGTCAAGAAGGCGGTGCAAGCGCAGCCGCTGCACCCACACTGCCCAAGGTAAAGGTATTTGATGTGGCCGAAAAACCTGTGTCGCTGTATACAGAATTGCCAGGCCGAACCAGCCCCTACCTGATCGCCGAAGTGCGCCCTCAAGTGAATGGCATCATCAAGGCTCGCCAGTTTCAGGAAGGTGGTGATGTGAAGGCAGGCACATCGCTGTATCAAATCGATGCGTCCACTTATCAGGCTGAATATGCCAGCGCCAAAGCCATGCTTGAAAAAGCACAGGCCAACCTGAGTAGCGCGAAAATTCGCAACGACCGATTCCAGGAACTGGCCAAACAAAATGCGGTTAGCCAACAAGAACGTGACGATGCCTATGCAGCATTGAAGCTGGCCGAAGCTGATGTGGCAGCAGGCAAAGCGGCTGTACAAACCGCCCAAATTAATTTGAATTACACCCGTGTAACCGCACCAATCAGCGGTCGAATTGGCCGCTCCAGCATTACGGCAGGTGCCCTGGTTCAACAAGGGCAAACCAACCCGCTGGCCACCATTCAACAGCTTGATCCAATTTACGTAGACCTGACCCAATCCACCAGCGAACTGCTGCAACTGAAGCGCGACCTTGAAAGCGGCGTATTGAAAAGTGCCGGGAAAAACGCTGCCAAGGTTAGCCTGAAACTTGAAGACGGTTCCAGCTACGCACAAGAAGGCAAGTTGCAGTTCAGCGATGTAACCGTAGACCAAAACACGGGCACTGTGACCCTGCGCGCGGTATTTCCAAACCCAAAGCTGCAGCTACTGCCCGGTATGTATGTGCAGGCCTCGCTTGAGGAAGGTGTTCGTGAAAACGGCATTTTGGTGCCGCAAAAAGGAATTATGCGCGACGCAACTGGTGCGCCCTCTGCCTTTGTGGTGGGGCAGGACAACAAGGTTGAAAAACGCAGTGTTGAAACAGCCAGAGCCATTGGCGACCAATGGCTGATTGCCAAGGGCCTTCAAGCAGGTGACCGCCTGATTGTTGAAGGTATTCAAAAAGTTCGGCCCGGTCAGGAAGTTGAAATTCTTTCCAACACCGAGAACAAGTAAACAACGCCTGGCAGGAGCTGTACCATGTCCCGATTTTTTATTGATCGACCTATTTTTGCGTGGGTGATTGCAATTGTAATTATGCTGGCGGGCGCGCTAGCCATTTTCAATTTGCCTGTTGCACAGTACCCGGCCATTGCGCCACCCGCCGTTACCATTCAAGCAACCTACCCCGGCGCGTCTGCAGAAACCCTGCAAGATTCCGTAACCCAAGTGATTGAGCAGCGCATGACAGGGCTGGATGGTTTCCGTTACATGAAATCGACCAGCGATTCAACAGGCCGCCTGCGCATTGAGCTGACCTTTGAGCCTGGCACCAACCCAGACATTGCACAGGTGCAAGTGCAAAACAAATTGAGCTTGGCTGTTCCCTTGCTGCCCGCTGCGGTGCAACGCCAAGGTATTCAGGTCACGAAAAGTGCAACAGGCTATTTGCTGGTGATTGCCTTTACTGCGATTGATGGTGCTTTCACTTCAACCGAGTTGGCCGACTTCATTAGCACCAACGTGCAAGACACTGTTAGCCGCGTAACTGGCGTGGGTGAGGTGCAAGTATTCGGTAGCCCTTACGCCATGCGCATTTGGTTGAACCCGGAGAAGATGAACCAGTTCAAGGTGACACCGGGCGACATTCGCAACGCCGTACTGGCCCAGAATGCCTAGGTATCCGCTGGTGAATTGGGCGGCGCGCCCGCTGTGAAGGGTCAAACATTGACTGCCACCATTACCGCACAAACCTTGCTGGAAACTCCCGAAGACTTTGAGCAAATCATTTTGCGTACAACTTCTGATGGCGCCACAGTGCGCCTCAAAGACGTGGCGCGAATTGATTACGGCAGCGAGAATTACAACATTCTGCCGCGCTGGAATGGACGCAATGCATCGGGTATCGGCATTCGTTTGGCCTCGGGTGCAAATGCACTGGACACCGCCGAGGGTGTGATCGCGGAAATGGAACGCCTCACCCCCTTGATTCCCGAAGGCATGGAATGGAATGTGGCCTACGACACCACACCCTTCGTAAAAATTTCCATTGAAGGCGTGGTTAAAACCCTGATCGAGGCGATTATTCTGGTGTTCCTCGTGATGTACCTGTTCCTGCAAAATTTCCGGGCCACATTGATTCCAACCATTGCAGTGCCGGTGGTGTTGCTGGGTACATTTGCAGTGCTGTCCGCATTCGGGTTTTCAATCAACACGCTGACCATGTTTGCCATGGTGTTGGCCATCGGCCTTCTGGTGGACGATGCGATTGTTGTGGTTGAAAACGTGGAACGTGTGATGGCTGAAGAAGGTTTGTCACCTTTGGAGGCCACGCGGAAATCGATGGACCAAATTACCGGTGCCTTGGTGGGTATTGGTTTGGTGCTGTCGGCGGTGTTTGTACCCATGGCATTTTTCCCAGGTTCTGCCGGCGTAATTTACAAGCAGTTCTCAATCACCATTGTGTCGGCCATGGCGCTTTCTGTGCTGGTTGCCCTGGTGCTTACGCCAGCCCTGTGTGCCACCATGCTAAAGCCCATTGATAAAGGCCACAGCCACGAGAAAAAAGGTTTCTTCGGCTGGTTCAACCGCAAGTTCGATTCAAGCAATGCACGCTACCAGGGTGCTGTGGGGCGCATGTTGCACAAGTCCGGGCGCTACATGCTTATTTATGTCGGCTTGTTGGCAGTGATGGCTTTCATGTTTACCCGCTTGCCCACTTCGTTCCTGCCCGATGAAGACCAGGGCGTGTTCTTCACTCAAGTGCAACTACCCGCTGGTGCCACACAAGAACAAACCTTGCAGGTGCTGGCCAAGATGGAAGACTACTTTCTCAATCAAGAAGGCGGGAATGTGAAGTCGCTGTTCACCGTGGCAGGTTTCAGCTTCTCCGGCACGGGCCAGAATTCGGGCATTGGTTTCGTGCGCCTGCGCGACTGGAGCGAACGCCCCGGCAAACAAAACTCTGCAGCTGGCATTGTACAACGGGCATCCAAAGAATTCGCAAGCTGGCCAGAAGCACAAGCCTTCGCATTTGCACCCCCGGCCATTCGGGAATTGGGCAATGCGTCTGGCTTTAACCTGTTTATTCAAGACCGAACCGGCTTGGGCCGTGATGCACTGATTCAAGCGCGAAACACCATGGTTGGTGAAGCGGCCAAGAACCCGGTATTAACGGGTGTGCGCCCGAACGCCACAGCCGACACGCCGCAATACAAACTCGACATTGACAATGCCAAAGCAGGTGCGCTGGGTGTGACCGTTTCGGAAATCAGCGACACGCTGACCTCCGCATGGGGCGGCAGTTTGATCAACGACTTTCTGGACCGTGGCCGGGTAAAACGTGTTTACATGCAGGCGGATGCGCCATTTCGCATGTTGCCCGATGATCTGAACCGTTTCTATGTTCGCAACAAGGAAGGCGCAATGGTGCCCTTCTCCAATTTCTCATCGGCCCAATGGTCTATGGCCTCCCCGCGCCTGGAACGCTACAACGGCTTGCCCGCGGTTGAAATTCAAGGCCAGGCTGCTCCGGGTAAAAGTTCCGGCGATGCGATGAATGCGATGGAAGAAATTGCTGCAAACCTGCCAGAAGGGATGGGCATTGAATGGACAGGATTGTCGTATGAAGAAAGGCAATCGGGGTCTCAAGCGCCACTGCTGTATGCGCTGTCACTGCTGATCGTGTTTTTGTGCTTGGCTGCGCTTTATGAAAGCTGGTCCATTCCTTTTGCAGTAATGCTGATTGTGCCTTTGGGCGTGGTGGGTGCCTTGCTGGCGGCCAGTGGCCGTGGCCTGGCCAACGACGTGTACTTCCAGGTGGCCTTGCTGACCACAGTGGGTTTGTCCGCCAAAAACGCGATTCTGATTGTTGAATTTGCCAAAGAGCAATTCGACCAAGGCCGCGATTTACTGGAGGCCACACTGGATGCTGTACGCATGCGTTTGCGCCCCATCATCATGACCTCACTGGCCTTTGGCTTGGGTGTAGTGCCCCTGGCTATTTCAACCGGCGCGGGTTCTGGCAGCCAAAATGCGATTGGTACTGGCGTATTGGGTGGCACCATTTCCGCAACTGTGTTGGGTATTTTCTTTGTACCGATGTTCTTCGTGGTGGTCACGCGTTTGTTTGGCAAGAAACGCGCGCAGCAAACCACCGCGGCACAGGGAGAATAAAAATGAATCAGGAGTTGAAATCTTCAGGCACCAAAGCCGAGCTTCGCCGCCAACAAATTCTGGATGCCGCCGCCGAGTGTTTCAGGAAAAGCGGATTTCATGGTGCCAGCATGTCGGAGATTGCGAAATCGTTTGGCATGAGCGCGGGCCACATCTACAACTACTTCGAGAGCAAGGAAGCCATTATTGAAGCGATGGTCAAGCGAGACCTTGACCAGGCTCTCGAACGAATAGCGAAAATTCAGGGTGAAAAAGACATTCTGAAAGCGATGCTTGGCACTGTGGATGAAGGCGTGAAACGCCGCATTGACCGCAGCGAACTGGACACAGAAATTTTGGCGGAAGCAGCGCGTAACCCGAAAATTGCAGCCACAGTGCAAGGCACCGATGCAGTAATTCGCGAGAAAGTGATGCATTTGATCAAAGGCATTCAACCTTTGAAAGACACGCCTTCTTGCGAGCTTAACCTTACAGCCAAATCGACCATTCTGATGGCCTTGTTCGATGGGCTTCAAATTCGGGCCATACGCGACCCCAACATGAAGGCCGACGACATTGCCCGCGTGTTGAAAAGCGTGATTCAACAGATGCTGCAAAGCTGATTTTGGCGCGGCGGGCCTGGGGTATACTCGGGCTCTACTTCACTGCCACGCGCCACATGCCACGAGCTGCCCTTCCCCACAGCCTGCCCTTGCTGCTGATCATCCTGATCGCATTGATGGCATTTTCAGCGCTGTCGCTTACTTTGGGCGCTTACCCGCTTGGGCTTCTTGAAAGCATGCATGCCTTGCTTGGTAATGGCGACACCATGGCAGTGCAGGTGGTTCAAGACATTCGGCTGCCCCGAACCTTGGGTGCCATTCTGGTTGGCGCTTCATTGGCCGCTGCAGGTGCCGCTTATCAATTGCTGTTCAGAAACCCGCTGGTGTCGCCCGATATTCTGGGCGTTTCTTCGGGTGCCGGCCTGGGTGCAGTGCTGGGTTTGTTTCTGGGCTTGCCAAGCCTGGGTGTGCAAAGCCTTGCATTTGCAGGTGGCATTGCGGCTGTTGCGCTGGTTGTTGCACTGGGCAAAGCGGTTCAACACGCAGACCGGGCCTTGGTGCTGGTGCTGACCGGTGTGGTGCTGGGTGCCTTGGCTGGTGCAATAACTTCCCTGCTGAAAATTCTTGCGGATCCTTACGACCAATTGCCGGCCATCACTTTCTGGTTGCTGGGCAGTTTAAGCGGAATCAATATGGCCCAGGTTGTTGTGGTGGCGCCCGTGGTTGTGGTGGCCTGCACGGTGCTGTATTTGCTGCGCTGGCGTTTGAATGCACTCAGCCTTAATGAGGCTGAAGCGCAAGCACTTGGAGTACAGGTAAAACCACTTCGAATTGCAGTGATAACACTGGCCACTGTCATGACAAGCGCTGTGGTTGCCGTAGCTGGTGTTATTGGCTGGATCGGTTTGCTGATTCCCCATGCTGCACGATTGCTGGTTGGGCCCAGCCTTGCCCGCCTTTTGCCCATGTCAATCCTGATGGGCGCACTGTTCTTGCTGCTGGTCGATACCGCTTCACGCAGTTTGGGTGATCTTGAAATACCACTGGGTATTCTGACTGCGCTGGTGGGTGCACCTTTTTTCCTGGGCTTGCTGCTGCGGCGGGCCGGAGCAAACCCATGAGCCTGAAAACCGAAAACCTGTCGGTGGGCTACGGCGGCTGCGCTGTGGTGGAACATGTCGACATGCAACTGAACACAGGTCAAATTCTTTGCCTGCTTGGCCCCAATGGAAGTGGCAAAAGCACACTGATTAAAACCCTGTTGAATTTGATTGAACCCTGTAACGGGCAAGTGTTGCTGAACAACGTTGCCTTACAAAAAATTCCGGCTGATGAGCTGGCCACACAACTGGCCTATGTGCCGCAAACCCACAACAGCAGTTTGGGTTTTTCAGTGGGTGAAACCGTGTTGATGGGTCGTACACGCCAATGGGGGCTTTTCGGTGGGCCCAAAGCGGCTGACCACCAAGCGGTTGACGAAGCCTTGGAACAACTGGGAATTACTGCGCTGAAGAAACGCGACTTCAGCCTTCTTTCCGGTGGGCAACAGCAGCTTGTACTGATTGCCCGAGCCCTTTGCCAAGGGGCGCAAACTTTGGTGTTGGATGAACCCACAGCCAACCTGGATTTCGCCAATGCAGCCAAGGTAATTCAAACACTGGTCAGGCTGGCTGCGCAAGGCAAAAGCGTGGTGTTCAGCAGTCACAACCCGCAAGATGCCTTGGCCACCAATGCCACGGTGTGCATGCTCAAAAGCCGCGCAGTGCTTGCGCAAGGGCTGGCCCATGAGGTGATTACTTCTGAAACATTAAGCGCGCTGTATGGCCTGCCTGTCACGGTGAGTAAAACAGCAACTGGCCACACGGCGGTAATTCCTGGTTAAAAAATTCCCGATAAAAGTTCAGGTAGAGTTTAGTCAGAGTTCACTCAGAGTTCACTGAGCAGCCAAGCCTTCGAGTATTGGGCAATCGGGTCGTGAATCGCCCTTGCAACAATGCACCAGGCGTTCAAGCTCCGCTTTCATGGCATTCAGTTCACGAATTTTTGATTCCAGCGCATTCAAATGCGATTGCGCAAGTTTTTTCACCTCGCGGCTAGGGCGTTCCCTGTCTTGCCACAAGCCAAGCAATTCTTCAATTTGCTTGATTGAAAAACCAAGATCGCGGGAATGCCGAATAAAACGCAGCACATGAAGATCGCGCTCATTGTACAAACGGTAACCTGCTTCTGTACGCGCGGCTTCCTTCAGCAAACCCACTTGCTCATAGTGGCGAATCATTTTTGCGCTGATTCCCGATTCCATGGCCGCCTCGCCAATGGTGTAATGCGTAGTCTTTGTTTGAATGTCCATGTCAGGCTCCGTCTTATTTGCCATCATGGCGTGGTTTCCAGTTGCGCAACATCAAGGCGTTGGTCACCACGCTGACTGAACTCAAGGCCATGGCAGTGCCCGCCAAAATCGGGTTTAAATAACCCAAAGCAGCCAACGGAATTCCCACGGCGTTGTAGATGAAGGCCCAAAACAGGTTCTGTTTTATCTTGTTATAAGTACGGCGTGAAATGTCGATGGTTTGCGCCACCAGGCTGGGATCGGAACGCATCAAGGTAATATCGGCTGTGTGCATGGCCACATCGGTTCCTGTGGACATGGCAAAGCTGACATCGGCTACAGCCAGCGCAGGCGCATCATTAATACCATCGCCCACCATCGCCACAATTTGTTGTCCGCTTTCTCCCGAATCGCGCAAGGCCGCCACGGCTTTGGATTTGTCAGCGGGCAGTTGCTCAGCCAATACTTGCTGAATACCCAGCTCGGCGACTACACGTTGTGCACTGGCCTGCGTGTCGCCGGTGAGTAAAACAGTTTTTACATGCAGGCGGTGCAGTGAACTGACCGCACCTTGCGCACTGGGTTTCAGTTCATCACCAAATGCAAGCACCCCCAGCAAGCGAATACCCACACCGGTTTCTTCGGCAACCCAGGAACGGGTTGCTGCGTTGGGGTTCAGCTTGCCCAAGAGCTGCTGCATTGCACTGGGGGCAATGCCCAATTCTTCCATCCAGCGAATGGTGCCCACATACACCCTGCTTTCACCCACTACAGCTGACAAACCTTTGCCCGCAACATCTTGCAAATCGAGGGCCTTGAGCACAACAAGCTGGTCTTGTTGCGCGCGGTCTTTCACAGCACTGGCCAGGGGGTGCATGCTGCCTGCTTCAACTGCTGCGGCCTTGGCCAACATAACACTGGCCTCGCCCTGTACAGCCTCAAATTGCATCAAGGTGGGCTTGCCCACTGTGAGCGTGCCGGTTTTGTCGAACACCACGGTTTTAATGCTATGGGCCAATTCAAGTGCTTGCGCGTCTTTAATCAAAATACCGTTGCGCGCAGCCACGCCAGTGCCCGCCATAATTGCTGTGGGTGTGGCCAAGCCCAGTGCACAGGGGCAGGCAATCACCAACACAGCCACCGCATTCAAAATAGCCTGTTCCCATGGGTTCTCAGCGCTACCCAAAAAGCCCCATGCCAGTAACGTTGCAAAAGCAATCACCAGTACAACGGGTACAAACACGGCGCTAACCTTGTCGACCAGTTTTTGAATATCGGGTTTGGCGGCTTGCGCATCTTCCACCAGGCGGATAATTCGGGCCAGCGTGGTTTCAGTGCCCACTGCGCTGGTTTGAATCAGCAGCAAACCATCGATATTCACTGAACCACCAGTTACTTTGGTGCCCACTGCTTTCACAACTGGTTCACTTTCACCGGTGATCAAAGCTTCATCCACATGGCTGCTGCCCTCAAGCACAACACCATCCACGGGCACTCGTTCGCCTGGGCGAACCACCACCTCATCATTCAACTGCACTTGTGCCATTGGTATGGTTTGTTCTACGCCGTTGCGGCGTACACGCGCAGTGTCGGGCCGCAAGGCTTGCAAGGCTGCAATTGCTGCTGTGGTTTGGCGCTTCGCACGGCCTTCAAGCCACTTGCCCAGCATCACCAAGGTAATCACCGCGCTCGACGCTTCAAAGTACAGGTGGCTGCTGCCCTGCTCCATCATGTAAACCGACAAGCCAAATGCCGCTGTGGTGCCAATGGCTACCAACAAATCCATATTGCCGGTTCGGTTTTGAATGGCTTTCAAGCCTGCGCGATAAAAACGCCCACCCAACCAAAACTGAACTGGAAGGGCAAGAAACAATTGCATATAGCCGGGCAGCATGTAATGTTTGCCAAACAACATGCCCACCATGGGCAGCATCAAGGGCAGTGTTAACAGGGCTGCAATGGCAACCAACGCACCTTCTCCAATACCTTCTTTGCTGATTTTGCCTGGAGTATTGATCGCTTCTGCTGTTCTGTCGCCTGCATCATTCAGTATTTCTGCTTCGTAACCTGCATCTACCACTGCTTTGGCAATTGCCTCGGGCGTAGCAGGTTTATCAAATTCAATCTGCGCTTTCTCAGTGGCCAAATTCACGGTGGCCTGTTGCACACCTTGCACTTTCAAAAGTGCTTTTTCAACCGCGCTTGAGCACGATGCACAACTCATCCCGCCCACTGCAATATTCAAAGTTTTAGTCGAACTCATGGCATTCTCCGTTGAACAATGCTCACAGGATGAACCTTCCCATGATGTCAAAGTCAAGCACTTGACCTTACCATGATTGGAAGCTTCAGACTACAATTGTGATCAACCCACCGGAGTACAAAAATGATTGAATTGACTGTTGAGAAAATGAAATGCGGCGGCTGTTCAGCCAATGTTGAGCGCGCTGTGAAGGCACAAGACCCCACAGCACAAGTGCAAATTGATTTGGCGAAAAAGCTGGTGCAGGTAGAAAGCAGTTTGCCTGCAGCCAGCCTGGCCAAAACGATTAGCGATGCAGGCTACCCGGCGGTGGTTAACAATTAATTTGCGCAAATTGAATTCGGTTCAGCTTTCTGAATAAGCCTGGCCCCAATAGTTGTACGTGAAGGCTTTGGGGCCAGGCACATACATGGTTTCAATTTCATCCACCTGAAACCCGCCTGCTTTCAATAGGGCAGGAATATCCCGGTTCAAGTGGCAACCCCCAGCAAGCTTTCCCCACAGGGGCTGCAAACGGTTCTGCGTGTTGCGCACCTGTTCATCGGGAGCAATACCATGTTCACAAAACAGCAGCTTCCCACCCGGCTTTAGCACCCTGCGCATTTCTTTCAACGCTTGCACTGGTTCGGGAATGGTACACAGCGTGTAAGTCATCACTACGGTGTCAATACTTGCGTCGGGCAGTGGAATTTTCTCAGCGGGAAGCCCCACCAGTTCAACACTCAAACCCGTTTGATCAATTCGTTTTTTCGCAAGGCGATGCATTTGCATGGCCGGGTCCAGGCCAATTATTTTCTGCACCTTGGCTGCATTGTAGTGCCGCATATTGAGGCCAGTGCCAATGCCTATTTCAAGCACCTGCCCTGTGGCTTTGGGCACCACTTTCTGGCGCTGCCGATTAATGGCTTTCATGCCGCAGGCGAAGTCGAGCAAAGTGGGCAGCACATGGCGATCGTAAAGTTCAGCAAACAATCCCAATTTTTTGTCCTTTTTGTATTGAGCAAGCATGGGCCCATTGTACGGTAGCGAATACCCAAGAAGTTTCCATTTGATTTGCAATCAATTTACTGGCATTCGCAATGCCACTTTTGTGCTGTAATAAGAAAAAATACAAATTCTGGAGACAGCATGAGAACGAATCTGGTCTTGGCAACCTTTGCCACAAGTTTATGCGCCTTATTGTCAGCCTGCTCGAAATCCCCCACCCCCGTTGACCCCAACAGCGCCGCCAGTGAATTCACACAAGCCTTTCATGCTGAAGTGGCCAACAACACCGACCTTGCCGACCCAGCCAACAATGCCGATGCACGCAAAGGTTTGATTGCCAAGCCCACTGGGCAAGTTAAAAACGAACAGGGTGAAGTAATTTGGGATTACGACGCATTCAATTTCATTCAGGGCAATTCCCCCGCCACAGTAAACCCAAGCTTGTGGCGACAAGCCAGCCTGAACAACCAAATTGGTTTGTACAAGGTAGCCGACCGCATTTATCAGCTGCGCGGCTTTGATTTATCCAACATGACTTTGATTGAAGGCAACACGGGCTGGATTGTGGTGGATGTTCTTACCAGCGAGGAAACCGCACGCGCAGCCATGGCGTTTGCCCGCAAGCATTTGGGCAACAAACCTGTTACCGCGATTGTATTTACCCACAGCCACGTAGACCACTTTGGTGGCGCACTGGGAGTGCTTAGCGCTGAGGAAGTGGCGGCGCGCAAAGTGCCCGTGGTAGCCCCAGTCGGCTTTATAGAAGAAGCCACCAGCGAGAACCTGCTGGTGGGCATGGCCATGGCAAGGCGTTCAATTTACATGTACGGCAAACGCCTGCCACGCAATGCAGAGGGCCTTGTTGACAACGGCTTGGGCAAGGCAGTGGCTTACGGAAAGGTGGGCATATTGCCACCCACACTGGTTGTAAAAGAATCGAAAGAAACCCATGTGCTGGATGGGCTTGAATTCATGTTCCACAACGTGCCCGGCAGCGAGGCTCCTTCCGAGTTTGTGTTTTACTTGCCCACGCTAAAAGCATTTGGCAGTGCTGAATTGTTTGGTCACACACTGCACAACCTGTACACCCCGCGCGGTGCCAAAGTGCGCGATGCACTGAAATGGGCCGCTTACATGGACGAAGCGATTGCTTATGCAGGCGATGCCGAGGTGATGTTTCACCAACACAACTGGCCTGTATGGGGTGCTGCAAATGTACGCAGTTTTATGGAAAAACAGCGCGATGTATACCGCTTTATTCATGACCAAACAGTGCGCCACATGAATGCAGGTTACACGTCCACGGAAATTGCAGAAAAAGTAACCATGCCACCAGCATTGAACAACTTTCTCAGTGGGCGCGGTTACTACGGCACGGTTTCGCACAACGTGAAGGCGGTGTACCAGTTCTACATGGGCTGGTTCGATGCCAACCCTGCCAACCTGAACCCCCTGCCCCCGGTTGAAGCTGCAAAAAAATATGTGGATGTAGCTGGCGGAATGGATACCTTGTTGAACAAGGCCGAAGACGCTGTGAAAAAAGGTGAGTACCGCTGGGCTGCTGAATTGCTAAAGCATGCGGTGTATGCCGACCCGGAGAATACACGCGCAAAAACCTTGCTGGCCAACAGTTTTGACCAGATGGGCTACATGGCTGAATCGGCCCCGTGGCGCAACTTTTACCTGACTGGCGCACTGGAATTGCGCCAAGGTGGTTACAGCGAAGGTTTTAAGCGCAACATGTTTCTCGACATGCTGAAACACACACCCACCGAACGTTTTCTGGAAGCCATGGCGGCTGCATTGAACAGCGACAAAGCCGAAGGGGAAGACATTCAAATCAACCTGGTGTTTTCAGACACACAAGAAAGCTATGTACTGCGAATCAACAACAGCGTGCTGCACCACCGTGCAGGCAAACCTGATGAAAATTCGGCCGCCACACTCACCCTGAGCAAACCATTCTTTTTGAACATGATGATGGGTGAAGCCGGTGCCACCGATTTGCTGTTCTCAGACCAAACCAAAATTGATGGCAGCACGCTGAAGCTGGGTCAGTTTTTTGGCATGCTGGAGAAAGCCACGGGCAACTTCAATATTGTGACCCCTTAGCCCACCCATTCATTGGATGAAAACGCGCTCCATTTCACGGCGGAACTTCACCGCCGTGGAATTGGCATCGAAGGCCACATCGTTCCATCCAACCGCTTGCCCGGCTTTCACTGGGTTAAGCAGTTTCACACCATGCGCCAAACCAAGGGGCAAGCCACCCACAGCCAACGATTCCCGCGCGGGCAACAGCTTGCCATATACGGTGTAACCCCCTTCACCGTCGAGCATTTCACCTGGCTTTAAATCGCGTTTCGCTGTGGCTACCACATCGCCATGCCAGCAAATTGGGGCGCCTGTGGCTTCACTTCGAATACCGATGGAGGCAACAGAAATACCCAGTTCCAGACCAATTAAATGAAACGGTTTGTACATGCTTGAATATTGGCCGCTGGGGTCGGTAATCAAGCCGTATTCCTTGAAGCAGCGGGCCACATAATCGCTGTCAGCAGCAAAAGTTACATACACACCCCAACGCAGGTCACGAAACACGGGGCGAGTATCCCGCTCAACACTGGAAATCACTTCAACCTGCCCGCGTTGATCCAGAATACCGCCGTGTTCGCGCAGCTTTAAAATTCGCGCAAGGTCATCTACCCCCACCGCAGGAAACTTCAGGCCACTGGGCGCTGCAAGGCCTGTAGCATTGGCCACCGCCGCCATTTCAATGGCGCTTTTTGTGCCATCCAGAAAGCTGTTGAACATTTGCGCATTCATGCCGCCTTTGGCCGCATCCTCGGCGGTTAGGCCGTAATGGTTCCACACAGTATCGGGCGTACTCTCGTGGTAAGTGGGCAAGTACTTGGTTCCTTTGCCCGCAGCCACCACTGAAAAACCAGCGGCACGTGCCCAGTCCACCATTTCAAATATCAGCGCGGGTTGATCACCATAAGCCAGCGAATACACAATGCCTGCCTCATCGGCTTTGCGTTTCAGCAAAGGCCCCGCCAATGCGTCAGCTTCCACATTCACCATCACAATGTGTTTTTTAAATTCACAACAGGCCAGCACATGGGCAATGCCCACAGCAGGATTGCCGGTGGAATCGATAATGATGTCGACGAAAGGCGATTGAATCAGCTTCATGCCATCATCAATAACAGCGGTATTGCCGTGCCTTGCCGCTTGCTCCAATGTTGTGGCTGCGTAGCTTTCTTCTTTCCAGCCCACATTCTTGAGCGCCGCTTTTGCGCGTGCCGGTGACAAATCGGCTATGCCCACCATGTGAATACCCGGTGTACGCGGTACCTGGGAAAGATACATCGAGCCAAATTTGCCAGCACCTATCATGCCAACGCGCAGGGGTTTGCCCTCGGCAGCACGTTGCTGAAGCTTTGAAAATAAATTCATGTTTGCCTTGTGAATGTTTTACCGTGTTGCCTGCAGAATACCCTGCACGCAAGCACAGCAAAACCCGCGGTATCCCTACCTGGCGTGTTAAATTGCGTCCCGCAAAGCCTGCACACTGGGCACACCGGAGAAAAACTGGGCACCCACGGCGATGGATGGCACCGCTTGAATTCCCACCTGTTTTGCATATTGCAGGTCGGCATCATGTTGGGCATTGGCTTGCGGAGAATTCACAAATTCATCCAGGCCACTCGGATTCAAACCAATTTGTTGAAGAATGTTTTTTAGAACATCTTCTTCACCAATGTTCAAGTTTTGCTGAAAAAACGCCTTCATCACAGCTATTGCATAGGCGTTGCCCTTGCCTTGCTGCTTGGCATACTGCAAACCCAAAAATGCTTTGCGAGTGTAAGGTTGTGGCGATACGGTGGGCAATTTGATTGGCACGCCCAAGCGCTCGGCCATGGGGTACACGGAAGCCTTCCACACGCGGGGCAGGTATTCATCTTCAGGCTTCAAGGTGGGTGTTGGGTAGGGGCGAAGCTCGAACGGCATCCACTCCAGCTCAACATTCAAACCCTCGATGGCCTTCTCAATAATCGATTCACCAAGCAGGCAAAACGGGCACACGAAATCGGTCCAGACCTGGATTTTGGTGGGAATCGGCATGCGTACTCCTGTTGTTTAACCTGCAAGTTGCAACAGGTATTTTGCCAGTTTAGCGCCAGGAAAAGAGTGAAACCAAATTTCAGCCCAGGGTCGCCGAATTAATCGGCGATTCATTTCGGTAAGGCTGGCGGTTTCACAAACTATGGAACAAGTGAAACGCCAGCCCTGATTCATCATTTGGCGTTGCAGCGATCTTCCTCTTCTTCAACCTCATTGAACAATTTCAAATTAATACCGCAGTCAATAATTTCAATTTGTCCTGCACCGCGCTTCGGTTTGGCTGAACCCACAAGCGCGAAGAAGGTACCTTCTTCGGTCTCCGACTGGAATATACCCTCGAGGTCAGAATCAGCACGATCTCCAAGTGATGCCAGCGTGATGTTAGAACCCAAACGATTTGCATTCGAGATGGCCTCTGCTGTTGACAGATCGTTTTCAACTTGTGCAACAGTCAAAGGTAGAACAGGCCTAATATCAGCCGATGGAATAGAAATTTCAACAGGTGGCTGCTCGGGTGTTACCACTGGAAGCTGAACCACTGGTGGAAATTCAGGTGTTACTACCGGAAGCTGAACAACTGGTGGCAATTCAGGCGTTACAACCGGCGGCTGAACTACTGGTGGCGTTACACCAGCATTGCCAACTTCCTTGTCGTTTCCGTTGTTGCCATTGTTGGGGTTACCGCCAACAACAGGGGGCGCAATCACTGGTGGCTCAACAGGTGGAGTCACGCCAGTATTTCCACCATTTTGGTTTGCAGAGCCTCCGGCATTGCCAACTTCCTTGTCGTTTCCGTTATTACCGTTGTTGGGGTTACCGCCAACAACAGGGGGCGCAATCACTGGCGGCTCAACGGGTGGAGTCACACCAGAATTTCCACCATTTTGGTTTGCAGAGCCTCCGGCATTGCCAACCTCCTTGTCGTTTCCGTTGTTACCGTTGTTGGGGTTACCGCCAACAACAGGGGGCGCAATCACTGGTGGCTCAACGGGTGGAGTCACGCCAGTATTTCCACCATTTTGGTTTGCAGAGCCTCCGGCATTGCCAACTTCCCTGTCGTTTCCGTTGTTACCGTTATTGGGGTTACCGTTGTCTTTACCGTTGTCTTTACCGTTGTCTTTACCGTTGTCTTTACCGTTGTCTTTACCGCTGTCTTTACCGCTGTCTTTACCGCTGTCTTTACCGCTGTCTTTACCGTTGTCTTTACCGTTGTCTTTACCGTTGTCTTTACCGCTGTTGTCGTTGCCGCCCTTCTGGTCTAAATCACCACCTGCATTTCCAACTTCTTTGTCATTGCCGTTGTTGCCATTGTTAGGATTGCCAGTACTATTGCTTGCTACCTCAATCGGCTTGTCTTTCTTCTCATCAGCTAAAGCCTGTGCGGGAGAAATGCCGTCGTGATTAATGGAGCTTGATGTCAGCTCGCTGGCCGCCTTGCTAGTCAAGAAAATTTGACCTTCCGCAGCCACAATTCCGCCATCTTGCTGAATTTTTGCATTCAAGGCTTCTTTGCTCACCTGGATCATTACTGGTCCACCAAGGTCCAAAACCACTGTTTCACCAGCAGCCAACCCAACCTTGCCTTCAGGTGCGGAAATTGAACCCGTGTTAACAATTTTGGCTGCAATCAACGCCACTACTCCGCCGTTCGAAGTCGCAATCTTGCCCTGGTTTTCAACAGTGGCCTTGCTGCTTCCGCTGAAGGAAAACTTGCCCGCCATAAAATCTTCAGTGCTGATGTTTTGGGTTGACGCAACAATACCGCCAACGTTGACCTGCGCAGTGGGTGTGAACAACACACCGTTCTGGTTGACCAAAAACACTTGGCCATTTGCATTAATGGCACCTTGAATTACCGACACCTCGCTACCCAACACGCGGTTCAATGCAATTGAAGATGCAGAAGGCTGAACAAAATTAACTGTGCTGTTCTTGCTTACATCAAAAGTTTGCCAATCTATCGCGGCACGCTCGGTGCTTTGGTTAATGTTCAGCGTATTGCCTTGCTTGCTGATCGTGGCCTGCCCAGCAACAACCTTACCGTCAGTAGGCAATTGCGCCAGTGCTGCCGCGGGAAGTGCCGTGCTTAAGCTCAGAACAGCGCCGAGCAAGGCTTTGGTTTTGCGATTCTTTCGTTGTTCGCTTTGCGCCTTGCCACCGCTACGTGCCACCTCAGACGCAACTTGCCAAAGCCCTTGCGATGCATTCCATACGACGCGGAAAATGTGATTGAGTGAGTGATTCATGAAGTAGCCTTTGTTACGGTGATTCAAATTGACCGCAAGGCTAACAAACCGAATTCGCTGAAAATTACGTAAGATTACACGCCGATCGAAAGTAAGGCTTTTTCTGACGAACTGTGTAACAAATAGGTTGGAAATTAAACACTAAATTGTCGCAAAACCTTATCCAGCCTGGATTGAAAACAAACGTTACACGCTGCCAATTTTTACAATTTTTTTATTGATACTCCATTCTAAATTCACATTTTTGCTACAAAACTTTTTACTTCAAGGGACAACTTGAACAACCATGGTGAATCGCTGCGCCAGATAAGATCAGTTTTGTGTGCAACTCGACATACAACTAAATATCAAGGCAGCCACAAGGTGGCTATGGGGATGTTCCCCAATGTCCTTCGAAGTCGAATGATAGTTGTTTGTGGTGCTTGATAGAGAGCAGATAAAGCGTGTTTTCAACCGGCACATACAGCACCAGATAGTGGTTCATTACATACTCACGCAAGCTGGTCAACGAAGTGCCCACCAAATCAGCCAGCTTTGCTCTCAGTGCGGCAGTGGCGTTGGTAGCCTCCGCAGAACGAACAGCCCGGTTGAAAAACGGCGTGCCTAGCTCCGGAAAACGTTCAAGGTTGGGCAGCACCGTACCGAGTAACTCGTCGACTAAGTCGTCGAACACCTGGGGTGCATCTACCTCTGTCAGGAACTGTTCAATGTCGGCAAGATTCCGCTCGAAGTTGGCGGTTAGCTTGATATTCACCTGCTTGCGCGTCGTTTTTTGATGGCGGATAGTGCTGCGCGAGCATCTTGGGTGCGTCCTGCTGCTACGTCATCCAACCCTTTCGATGCTTCGTTGATCAGAAGCAGGTGAATGCGCTCGCGCTCTAGCTGGTGGTAATAGTCAAGGCGCTTGGCGTCAATGATGGCGATGTAAGCCTCGCCATTTTTGGTGATGAGTTTTTCAGCGCCACCCTTTACATCCTCAGCCAACTCAGAAAAATTGGCACCAGCTTGGGACAACGGGATCACGTCGCTTGCTGAGATTGTCATGGAGCCGCCGATTAATAAATTTAGTACAAATTTTTGTACATTTTATACACTTACTCCCGATTCAATCAACTACTTGAAACAAAACAGTACGTGAATAAATTTGTCTGTTTTGGCTCATTAAACCCACCTGCACGAACACGACTCTCCCGGCTTTTCGCTCATAGGCGAAAAGCTTCGAATCCCACACGCAAAGTCCGCATGGACTTTGCTTCTCTACCTCCCAGAAATGAAAAAAGCCCTGAACAAATGTTCAAGGCTTTTTGTAATTTCTGGCGGAGAGAGGGGGATCAATAAACCACGCCAACGCTTACTCTCGTTGATTATTCAACTACCAGCCCCCTTATCGAACCCCTTATTCTGTTGCTATAGATTGACTAACCAAATGGCCACTTACTGCCTTGGCCAAGTCAATAAAACCCGGCCTATCCATTTTTCTTTGGGAACACGGGAACATTGGGAACAAATCGCTGAAACCTTTTACTGGCTTGTGTTTCGCTGTTCCCAAGATATGCTGAAATTGTTCCCAACCCTATCAAATGCTGGGAACAAACTCACGCACTGACTGGCTCAGCGGCTTTCAAAATTCGATACACAGAGGCAACACCAATACCAGCCAGCTTGGCTATTTCATCGTTGGTCAAAGCCCCGGAGGCTTTCAACCGTAGTACTTCAGCAGCTTTCGCTTGGGCGGTGGGCTTACGGCCCTTGTACTTGCCCTGCTCTTTTGCCTTGGCTATCCCAACGGATTGGCGCTCTTTCATCAGCTCACGTTCCATTTGGGCTACTGATGCAATGATCGTCAACGTCATTCGGCCGATGGCTGTGCCTGTGTCCAGCTTCAGGTCGAGAATTTCCAACCCAGCACCAACCGCCTCTAAACGTTCCTGAATGTGGCCAAGGTCTTTGGTAGCACGACACAGGCGGCTCATGGTTGTTACCACCAAGCTATCCCCTGCCCTCAGCATGGCCAACGCACGGTCAAACTCGGGGCGCTCCCCTGCCACCGCCGATACATGTTCAGCAATCACCAGGTCACAGCCATAGGCGTTCAGGTCACTTATCTGCTTTTCAATACCAGCCACTTGGTCGGAGGTGCTTGTTCGTGCGTAACCAATTTTCATGATAATACCTTTATCACTGGGATCAAGGCTTTAATGATAGTCTATCATTAGGGTCTAGTAAAGCACATTTTTGATAGTTAAGAGGGGCAAAGTGCCAACCAATCAATGGGGCTTGCTCTATCGATATGCATTGATCCTCACTTCCATACAAAAACCCACATAGGATAACCTTAGAGGGGGAACTCCTTTACTTTTTTGAAAATCGGCACTATCCTTCGTCTCGATGGGTAAATCCTAGAAACACCGCGACGCTGAAAAGTATCGTAAGCGCAATGTAATTGCGTCGGCTCTAGGGGCCATCGCCTAATCTCAAAAGCCGCTGATGCGGCTTTTTTTTTGCTCGGGAGATGACTTGATTATTTATGCCGATGAAAGCGGAGACCTCGGCTGGTCTTTTGATATGCCATACGGATCGGGGGGTTCTAGCAGACACCTGACAATCGGCGCTGTATTCGTCGAAAGTTCATGCAAGCATTATCCCAAACGAATAATCAAAGATCTCTACATCAAGCTGAAAGTGCCGACATCAACCGAGATCAAATGGGTAGATATCGACAGACCAACACGAGAGTGGCTAGCGCACCGATTTGTGGCTCTCAAAAGCAAGCTTGGCAATAAAATTCTCTACAAAACAATGACTGTAAAGAAAGAGAATGTACTTGAACACATCAGGAAGGACCCCAACAAGCTTTACAACTACATGATGAGATTATTGCTTGTGTCGGAAATGGCAAAACATCCAGTCGTCACGCTTATTCCTGATCCTAGAAGCATAAAGGTTGCAAGTGGAAACAGCATGCACGATTACCTGCAAACCGAACTGTGGTTTTCAGCAAATGCCGCTACACAACTTACCACCACGCCACTGGACAGTAGCAAATGTCACGGCCTTCAGTTTGCTGACCTACTGTCAGGAATGATTCAAACTCATTATGAGAAAAAGAGATCAGAATGTTTTCAAATCATTCAGCATACGGTCACAACAAAAACGCTTTTCTTCAACTGACGTGAATGGTATCCAGTGAACACTGTAGCTCAGCTAAATCAAGAGTTTCGCTATTCTCTTGAATTGGCAGAATAAGGAGATTCAGTTGGCCAATGCGATCAAAAGATGCTGGATTTGTGGAGGGGTAGCGAACAGTTCGGAACACATGATTAAAGCTTCCGACCTTAAAACAATGTTCCCCGATGCCAGTAATCAAAAGCCGTTCTATAAACATCCACCTGAAGCACCAAACACTGCTGTGCCTGGAATCAAGTCTGGGCTTATCAAGTACTCGAAAACAATTTGTTCCAACTGTAATAATGCCAGAACGCAGCCCCATGACCGGGCCTGGGAGAAATTATCGCAAGGCCTTCGATCTACAAACTTCACTTTGAAAAAGGGAAAGAAGCTCCCACTCTACGAAATATTTGGGGAGTCCGCTCAAATCGAAATGGAGAATGTATACCGCTACCTGCTCAAATTGTTTGGCTGCCATTGTGCGGAGCATCAAGCACCACTACCTTTAACGCAAATTGGATGTGCAATCTTGATGAACCAACATCACCCAAACATCACCATTTCATTTTTTGCAGTCCCGCCGAGGACGAATGAATGCGTTGCAGCTATCGGAGACTTAAAGGCTATTCGAGACTCGAACGGTAGAGTTGTATGCGCAGCGTATTGGTTTGGCATTGAATCATTCGGGGTAATAATCCAGTACTCCGAATCGGAACACCCAGCAATTTACAAACACGGGTGGAAACCACACGACACGTGTCTTTCAATGAAACTGAATTGAGCGTTCGTTGATTCGGTTTGCTTTCTGTTTTCGTGACAAGGATGGCACTGTAGTGACTTTCTCAACTACAGGAATAAACCATGTCATTGAATCATTACCTAACCACAATCAACCTTTTTCAAATAGGTTCCAAGGAACTGGACAAGACCAGAATCATTACATCGCATCTTAAAGCAAGAGATTTTGATCACCTTGAAATAGTGGCTGAAAAATACCTTCACACACGGTTCGGCGTTAATCATGTGGAATTCTTTTACAGCGGTGAGAACCTATCGATTAAATATTAGCCGACAGGCCCGTGTTCAAGGCCATAAAGCAGCACACGGGTCATTCCTGCCCAAACACTTCCGGCTTGATCACATAGCACCTGGTTAAGCTCAAGCCCGGAAGCCTCACCTTTTTATCCAACCGTGGGCGACCACCGCCAGGGGCAGCTTCACCGGGTTCCAGATAACCCTTGTCATACAGCAACGTGGCCACCGCCCGTGGGTCGAACCCCCTGCACACTTCGTCACGGAACACTGTAGGCAACACGTAGTACTCCAAGGTAATGGCCTCATTGTCTTCAGCACCTACCTTGTCCCCATGCTCTCGGAATTCATCTTGGTGGGTTTCAATGGCCTTACC